>OFFT01001041.1_pt1 | contig 17695 bp, 20 predicted proteins | sample 1521581 | NCBI WGS metagenome assembly OFFT01 (sample SAMEA3504084, study PRJEB24116) | mouse gut metagenome | biome: mouse gut; feature: mouse-associated habitat; material: faeces | place: Denmark | collected 2011
TGCTCCAGCTTGTCCTCGGCTGTCCATAGTTTTTCTGTTTCCGGCATTTCCAAAGAAATACGCTGGTCAATTACATAATCCTTAGTTCCACATAATGTTAAGACCGGAGCCACTGCATCCTCTTCAAAATAATAGATCGCATAATCATCCCGGACATCCTGATAGTCTGTTTGTGAAACAACTGCTGTTGCGATCTGTTCCGGGGCATCTACCGGGGAAACTTCGCAGAAGTAGGTTGCCCCGTGGAATGGCCCGTAGTTTTTCAGATTTTCCCTGCCTGCAACAGAAAACTCTATGCCATATTTCTCCCGCATCTGTGTCAGCAGGTACTCCCGTGCTGATTCCAGATCATTTTCAAATGGGCCGTCTTGATACTCTGCATTTTGCAGATCATCAATCGCCTGCATGATGTCATCTCCGTATTCGTCACTAAAATTGCCCAGCGCATCACTGGCCTTATCCATCAGAAACTGAAATCCTCCCCGGTAATCCAGGCCAAAATAATCAAACTGCCGCATCAGGTTGCTTGTAAGCTGTCCCTCCGGTCTGCTGGCTCCCAAACAGGCGCCGCCCCTTAAGACCATCTGGCTGCCTTTATAGTCAAACCTGGTATTTTCATGGGTCCTGTACTTGTCCATCAGTTTCACAAAAAGTTCCTGAAGCTGCCGGTCCTCCACGCCCTCCGTGCACCAGACAGCATAGATCAATATGCCGGGCTCCTCTTCCGCAGACAGATACTCCAGAAAATAATCCAGCACCTCTTCTTTCCCTTTCAAATCCTTGATGCAGTGGAAAAGCGCAATCCTGTCGTTCCTGTCCAGGCCATCGCGCCCAAGGGCCTCCTTCAGCCTTCCCGCATGGACATTAGGGTATTCTTTCATGGCGCTGATGGTATGGCAGGCGTCCCGGAAGCCCTCCCCATGGAGCTTCGGCAGTATCTCGAATACCTTTTCATACCATGCTTCCTTCACCTCCCAGGTGCCCTCATAGGTAATGATGGAGACCGCCTCCGCATAGGCCCCGCATTCCCACAGCTTTTCAATCTCCTTCGTCATGCCCGGCACATGGAAACGGACCAGCATCTTGATCAGCTTCATCCGCACTTCCATGTTGGATTCCTGGGCACAGGTTTTTTGAAATACGTTTTCTGTTTTCCTGGCAAAGTCTCAAATTTATAGAAACTGTCGATGATCTCTATTTTTTCCTCCGGATCTTCGGTCTGTTCATACAGCTCCATCAACTGACTGGGGGGTCCATCTATATTTATCCCAAACCCAACCTCTTCGTCATTATAACCTGCTATCACTTCCCGGAGCCACCGTTCATACCACTTACATATGCAGAAATGTCTGATCCTCAAATCCGCAGAAAAGGTACAAAAATTCCATCCACAGCTTCTGCCATTCCGTCTGATAGGAGAAGTGATGATGAACAATCTCCTCTCCCAGCACTTTTTTATCCAGAAGGTGGACGGCCGCCTCCCGGTCCAGCCTGACAGCTTCTCTGACGGCATCGGGAGACAGGCTGTACATACGGTTTGTAGTCATGCTCAACAGATAAGCGCACATGGTATCCATGGGCTTCCATCCCATACCATACAAAAGCTGTACGCTGCTTTCATGGGAAATTCCCATATACCTTTCCCGCATATCCGCAAATCCTAAAAGTGCCTGATATCTGCCGTTAGGATTGATGTAATTGTTATATCGATCCACCCAAAAGTTTCTTACGACAGGGCTTAATTCGACCAGCAGGCTCCTCCAGTCATTCTGTTTCTCACTCCCCTCATCCAGGCTCTGCAGCTCTTCCGTGGCAAATTTACGGGGCTCACAGTATTTTGGCATGACCTGCCCCATTTTTGACAGGGTATCCTCAATGTCGTCTCCCTGTTCCAGTATTGTCAGGAGATATCTGGGAATCCAGCCTCGCAGGTTTGGATTCCGGAATGCCCTGCGTACCTTGTCAAGCTGTGCTTTTTTCTCTTCCATCATTACAGTTCCCTCTATTCTAGGTTCCTTTCCGTCTTTTTTGCCAGACCATGGTAATACCACATGAACCGGCATACCTCCTCATAAGTCTCCCAAATCTTGTCCCGGCGTTTTTATGCCATAAGCTTTTGTGACAGGAGCGATCTTTGCCTGCAGGTTCTCTTTCAGGCGGAGCTTAAGTTCCTCCCCGCACTCTTTCCACTGTTCCGTTGTTCTTGCGTGTTTATAGTCATAAACCTTCGCCGGTTTCTGTCCGGGCGGCGTCCCCAGCAGGCTTTTCCAGTCAAAAACCACGGCTTCTGCCGGATGTCCCTCCAGATATTCCTCCCACGGCCGCCTGGCAAAAGCCGTATTCCTGTGGTATGTTTCCATGCTCTTTTGTCTGTCACGGTCCTCCTCTTCCCTGGCTTTTTCCTCATAATAACCGGAAGTCTTTACCGGACGTCCCTGGGCATGGAAATAGTAGGCAACGCCGCTCTGGGTCTTTGCCATCCAGTAATAGTCTGCATTCCATAAAGCCGGCATCATCCTTCCCCGGTCTCCACGGGTCAGGTTCTCTTCCAGCCTGGCCTTATTGCTGTTCCACCATTTTTCCCATTCCTTCGGTTCTACTTCTCCCGCCGCAACACGCAGGAACATCTGTTTCATCTCATCCTGAAAGCCCATCTTCTTTCTCATTCCTCCCCGATTTTTTCTGCTACAGCGTACTGATAGCCCGCGCTCATGCCGTATGTCCCGTTGGAATATATCTTATAGTCCCTACGGGACTCATCCCCGGGAATGGCGTCCAGCTCTTCCTGGGAAGAGATCTGTTTTACAACCTCCGCTCTCCCCGTTTCTGCGGAATGCCCTTCTTCCATTTTGCGGCGGAGTATGTACAGCGGTCCCTCATATCGGGCGGCGAACTCTGCAGGCACATGGATTGCCGTGGCATAATTGCTGTCAGCAGCGTTTTCCGTCACCTCAAATATGCGGGAAACCAGCCGATATGCCTCAGTGCGGCCTTCTCCCCGGCTTACCTCCCACTGTTCCTCTCCCTCACTGATTTCAATGATATCCTCTATCTCATAGGGAAGCCGTGAAGTGATGGTGATTCCCTCTGACTCCAGGGACCGGAACGCGAAGAATCCATCGGACATTTCCTGCCCCTCTGTCCCCTTATCCCTTAGACAGGTCCGCCTCCACTCCCGGAAATAGGGGAATCCGCCGATATCAGGGTATTTCTCACTCAAATCCACGAACTCCGCTTCCGGCGAAGCGTACAGGCGCAGGTTCCATTCCATATAGCCGCCCTCACATATGGGCCAGTCCTTTTCATCGAAGACAACCGCCTCGAGGGACTGCTCCATGGACAGCCAGGAATCGTGGAATTCCAGATATTCCATCCGGGCAAGCAGCTCTTCCGCAGACTGCCCCTCGAAACAGAAATCCACCATATTCGCATGGTCATATCCCTTTTCCCGCCAATCCGCAGGCGTGGCCACACTGTAGTTCGGGGCATCTTCCAGGCGGAACACCGTCACCGCCCTGTAGGCCGGGGGAAGTCCATAGTTTTCTGTCAGATACCCTTGCAACGCTGCATCTATTTCCTCCCTCTGGAAATTATCCCACAAGACAGACTCGTCATCCACATCAATGCCCACACAGAATTTCCTGTCTCCGTGTTCCATGAAAACCACCACGTTAGGATTCACACTGGGAGCAAAGAAGTCATTGTATGCCTGGGTCCAGTACCCTTCCGCTGCTGCCTCTATCCCGTATTTTTCCAGGATATGCGCAGCCGCCCTGTCCTCTGCCACGCTCTCTGCGGCTTCCAGGATACGCTCAATCTCCCTGCGGTTCTCCATCCGCTCCCTGCTGCAGCCGGTCAGCAGGGACAGAACCAGCAATACCGCCGCAGCCACAGTTCTGCATCCTCCAGGCTTCTGCTTCCGTTTCCCGGAAAGCGCCTTTGCCTTTCTCATCCGCTCCACTTCCTCCGCCAAAACATCTTAATCCGAACAAACACTCTGGACGAATGGAGACCAAATGTTCCATGGTCTCCTGAATGAAAATCGCCACCAGACAAGCAGTCTCCTCTTCTGAATCCAGCCCCCAGTAGCCGCTGTAGACGCCATTCCCATGCCATTGGAAAACAACGCTGTCTTCAATCCATTTCCCGGCAGTTCCCACTCCAGAAAGCTCCTGCCCCAGTTCTGGAATTCCGGATTCGCTCCATAACTTTTCCGGAAAAGGGCAGTGAAATAATCCGTATACTTGTATTTGCCCGGATTTTTCCTTGTCCATTTCTCAAAAAAGCCTGTTCTCCTCCGAGGCCTTCCCGTCCGCAATACAGGCAAGTCCTGTATCCACGCCGAAAAAGGTAAAGACACTTCTTTCCCTTTGGCATGGCAGTCTAATAGCGGACAGCCTAAACTCCCAACAACTCCTCTTGTGAAATGTTTTCCTCACCTTTAAAAAATCAAAAAAAGATTGCCTCTGCAACCCTCTTTTGCCAATACTGAAACGGATTAATTATCAACAAACACTATACGCTCTAATCATCCAGCAACTCAGGCACTTTGTAGAGCGCCATTTCCCTTTGCCTTTTTCTGATTGCCATTATCATTTCCCGATTTTTCTTTCTGCTTTGTTCTAATTCCTGCTCATCTGCCTTTTGAAGTAAATCCGGAACAACAAGCCGCATTGGCCTGTCCTCATAATATAAATCATTCAGATAGCCTTCTTCTCTCATTTTAAATCCCCTTTCATTCATAAAATAGTCCTGTCTCTCCACACTGTTTCAAAAAAGAAAGCGCTATATCATAATGCTCTTTTACTGTAAGATTTTTAGTTGCTTTTGCGGCAAATTCCTTAAACAAAGCAAATGCTTTATGAAAATCATATTGCTTATCCTTATACAGATAATGAATCGTTCCCTGATTTGACACCACAGAAATAACAGCCACCGTAGAATAAACAAGGAAAAAACGTATATCCTCAAGCGAGAATGTCTGTGATGAGGGATGGTTGTGCAAGATAACCACTGATACGCTGTCTGCCGATGTCAGTATATGGTTCGACAGCGTATCTGATGTTATTTGCACGCTATGCTCTGTTCCATAACTGATTCCGTATTCATCTAAAGGCATATCCGCACCAATATCACAAGTAATTGCCACTTCATTGCTGTCATTAAATTCTTTGGATAATGATAACACATCCCTTGCTAACTGCCGCATAATCATATTCTGTTTTTCTGAAAAATTTTTATATCGTATATATGGCACTTTTTGTATTGCAATATCCGTAATATAAATCTTTTCCGTTCTTTTCTTTGCCTGTTTTAATTCTTTATCGTTTTCCATAAAACGCTTCCACCTATTTTCTTTTATTATACATGGATATATCAAAAAAATCCATATATTTTTCTAATCGTATAGATATACTTCCCCGCTGCAAGCAGCGGGGAATGTACCCTCTTTTTGATTCAACTGCTCCAGCACCTTCGTATATTTCAGTCGGCTGTAAGCAGGCAGGATGACCTTCTTCAGAGCTGACAATCCAAAAAGCTGGTATCCTGTAGGTCCAGCACACTCAGCTTCACGCATTTTGCCAGAAAAGAGTAATCCTCTATCACCACATCATGAAGAGACAGCTACTGGAGCTTCGTCATTTCCCCAATCAGGGAAAAGTCATTGTCCTTTACCACCAGCCAGGAAGGGAGACGCACATCCTCAATCTTCTTCGCGGACGAGAAGTTTCGCTTTCTGCTGTCCAGATATTTCATCTTAGCCAGGTCACTGAATGTCTGCAGTTCATGCCCTGTATTCCTCCGCCGTCATTGATTTTCTTCCATACGGTTTCGCCTTCCCAATCTTTTTATATGTGAATCCCGCCGCTCATCACTTTTTCCATGAAATCCTCAAAGGAATCGGCAACCGTCTCACATTCCTCAAATTCCGGCTCTGCGCCATAGACAACGGAACCGTCTTCCATGGAGAACGCATAATAAGCATACCCGCTGTCCAGGGACAGGAAAAAGGGCAGATGTCCATCCCAGAACTGCCGAATCTCCTCTTTCCATACGGCATCATCCCCTGCTGCGTCCAGGCTGAGCAGTTCCCACTCATTCCACTGCCAGGCCTTGTCTCCCTGCATATCATAATCTTCCCCACATAAAAACCAGGCTCTCTCATCTTTACGCACCATGCTTTTTACAATCGAGACAAATCTCATCCAGCTTTCCGGATAGCCGGTATACCTGCTTTTCATCGGCTCAGGCAGACAGAATTCCTGCTTTTCATTCATCTCTGCTGACCAGCCCTGATTTTCCATATAAACTAAAAATTTTTCTGTCAATTTCGGTCTCCTCGCGGTTCCTACTGTCTCAAAATATCCGGATATTTTCCTGCTGTTGTCATAATAACTTACCTGTTTCAAACATCAAATAATGCTTCCAATTGTTCCTGTACCGCCTCCTCCTTTGTCACGAACCAAAAGGTACATTCTTCGCTGTCATAAAGCCCAACAGCCTGTCCGTCCATAGCCTGATAAAGCGTCCGGGTATTGCCTGCAGCTATTCTGTCTGTAATGCCCGCAATGGGGGACAGATGCGGATGCAGCTTCCCGCCCTCAAGCAGCATTGCCGGTTCAAAATCCAGAAGCTCCCAAAGAAACAGATCCAATGTCTCATCACAGGCCAGCGCCCACAAAAATTCCGCCGCAAGGAAACCGTCCAGAATGCCATATGCGCCCCATCCGGAAACGCCGTCATTGGCACGGCGGTATAGAAATGGGCTGTTCCATTCTGCTGCCCAGTGATACACCGCCTGGTTTTCTTCCAGAAAATTCAGCTTGCCGTCCTTTGTCTGTTTCAGGCCGGAAAGAGGACGGATTACGTTATAACTACTGTAAAACTTACTTGGCAGATAGCGGTAAAACTCTGCCAATGGCAGCGGAAGGGAAGTCCCCAGGCGGGCTTCTGCCCGGCCGATGCTTTCCTCCTTTGCTCCCCTGCCCTCCATCCCGGCAAATTCACAAAGAAACTGCAATACCGGGGCAATAGATTCCAGTTCCCGTTCCTGGGGCGGACTGGGCGGAGCCGAATGAAAGATGGGATGCCCGTCCTGGCTCTTTATCCAGACATATTTGAAGCCCATCCGCTTCATGAGCTGCTCCAGTTCTTTGTCGGTCTTGCCGCCAAAATAGGCCGTTCCTGAATAAGTAATGCATCCGCATAAAAGCCGGAATGGCTCTTCCATAAAGTTTACATTAAAATTCATCCTGACACTGGAAAGCTGTTCTAATGGGATATGATAAAAAGCATTCAGGGGAAGTTCCCTCAGTCTTTTCCAAAAGTCTTCCGTCTTATCCCGGTTGACGGCTGTAACGCTGGGCTGCGCCAGGGTCTGCTGGTATCCCAGCCACTCCACAATCCATCTGGAAAGGTTTGACTGATTACAGGGCACTTCATGGCCTTCCAGGTGCTTTTCTTCCTTGCGTGTTTCCGGCGATACATAGAGACCCCACATTGGGGGATCGTCCGGATTGTCGTTGCTCATAATGTCCTTGCTTTTGTGATACCGGCTTACTTCAAATCCATAACCGTACCTTTCATGCCGGCAAAAGGGCAGAATCGTAATCACGGTATCTGTCCAGTAGATACGTTTATAAATTTTCAGTTCCTCAAAAGGAATCAGATTTCCCTTTCCCGAAAAGGCAGGGTCATCCGGATGAAAGGTCAGGTATAATTCCTTGAAAGCCTGGGGCAGAGCGAATCCCAGTTCTGCCTCCTTGTCTGCGATATCCTGTGGTGTCACGGAACTTTCCATATTGCTGCCGAAAGACTTTATCTTACACAGTTCCTCCAGTATCACTGTACTATACCTCCATCTCTCCTAAAGCATATCCAACCATCTTTTAACAAATCTTCATTATAAGGAGAACTAATTGTATGAATCATCCCCGAATGGATATTATGAATTATACATACCGCCCATTCGCTATCCTTTATTTCAGAGAATAGGCATTTTCCTTTTTCCCACTTTTTTCTATCTCTATACATAGCCGTAATCTCACGTTGTTCAAAAGTATGGTCATTCATTGGAATTGTGATAATGTCTCCAATTCTAATGCTTTCTCCTTTTTCAGCGATAATATATACTTGAACTTCATTCTTATCATAAGCTGATGTACCCGCCATTTGAAAAATCATTATATGCACCTCAACTTTCTTGCCAATACAACTACAGAAATCCCCATATTCTCCCGGCTCCAGGCACAGGTTTCCCTACTTGTTCCTGTAATCTCCTCAAGTCTCTCTTTGCCGTCAGACAAAACATCTCATAGACCTCATCCGGACTTCCTTCTTCAGCGGACTTCATCAGCGCTGCTGTTGCCAGCAGTGTTCCTGGCATGCCGCCAATACTCACCTGAACGGCATCCTTATCCTTGCAGGATGATCACCAGCGCCAGCACCATGATGCCAGCCATCAGAACCAGCGAAACCTTAACCGGAGAACGTTCCCCGCTTTTCCAGTCGGAAAACAGGCTGTTGTTGTCATCATCCATGCTGCACCGCCCGTTCCGGTTCCAAATCATAAAATGATAGATTGCAGAGACGAGGTCTATGGCTCCAAAAAGCAGCACGGGATTACGGACATAAAAAATGGCCATTCCCAGGGAGATTCCATCCGCTTCTCCGCCTAACATGACACTGCCCCATATCAGGCGGATGACCGTCATGATGGCAGCAGCCAGAATACAGGTCAGTGCCGCAGCTCCGTATTGTTTCGCTTTCAGCTTCTCGCTGGTTTCCTGTTTTTGAGGAAATCTGTCGTCCATGTTCCGCTCCTCCTTAAGATTGCCGCCGGGTATGAATTTCAATGCTCACAATCGCCAATCATTTCCCACATACAGTCCGCCAATTGTCCCGAATCCTCTTCCATGTGCGCCAGATAAGTGACCATCAGCCCTCTGCTGGGGAAAATATAGCATCTCTGCCCCCATTTGCCGCTGATCCGGAAGCCGTCCTGATATTTCCAGACGAAATATCCGTACCCGCCCTCCCGGTTCATCTGTTGGATGCCGCAGGCTTCCTTTACATATTTTTCCGACAGGATCCTTGTCCCCTGATACAAGCCCTCGTCCATCAGCACAAATCCGATGCGGCTCAGCTCATTTACCGTCAGCTCCATTCCGGAAGCCCCGTAAAAATACCCGTCGGGGCATCTTTGGAAGGGCGGGTTTTCAAATGTATATTTATACATGAGACTACTGAATTTGCACTAGACTGACAATTCTTCAAATTTGAATTTATTTATTCACTTTTCAACCTATTCAGACAATAAAGTGAAAGGGATTTACAACACAACTCCCCCATAATCCAATTGCTAAACGATATAACGCTTTGGCATGTATTCTATCGTGCCAAATAAATCTTCTCATTGCTTTTTTCAATGACCAAGGTTCTCCATACATATGAATGTAAACATTATTATCAAGATAGTTTGGCACTTGTTCGATTTGTTGAAATGCAATTATTCGATTTAAATAAATATCAGTATTATTTTCGATTGTCGCCAAACCATCTAAATAAGATTTAGTAACTTCGTTTGTGTGCATGTACATTTCCTCAGGTGTACGAGGAATACTTCCATAAAAAGTTTGCCGAGCTGGAAGAGTTGTCTGTTTCACATCTGGAATAGAATCATATAATATTTTAAAATCCTTCGCTGATTTTATAACAAGCGACTTTGTATACTGATACTCATTGAATGTCAAAGGCAACTCTTCGCTATCAAAAATAATGGTAGTATCAGCATCAGATATACAAGCATCGCTCTTTTCTTCTTGCACTATTTCAATATAACAGTCATCAGAACATTTCATTCCTGTTGACCATAAAAGAAATTGCCTTACTTCACCAACCAATTTTCCCAATGCCTCATCTCTGGTTTTCCCCCTTGAAAAAGCACCTGGGAAATTTTCTGCAAATATCATATATCCTTCTTCATTAAACTCTACTATAGCCCGAATAATCATCAGTCCACACTCCTTAAATTCCAAGTTATATACTTGATTCTAAAATATATATGCCGCTTGCAATGTATATTTATAGGCCTGTTTTCATGGGTACACAATTCCGAAAAGGGAGTTATTTTATGGATCAATGCATCGAAATTTGAATGTCTCTCGCCCAATCAAACGCTCCTTCCCCCTGCCTGCAGGCTCCAATCAAATATGGATTCTAGCCGTTCCTGTGCAGGTTCAAAATCCGGCATTTTTACAGAAGCCCCCTATGATACAATGACGCTGAATACTGTCTAATGCAATCATGCGGTTGAACCAGTCAGCATTATGCAGTCCGGTTTCACAGCAAGTGAAATCGTCAAGCAATATACATTATTTCAGCATATCCGAGTATGCAACAAGCGTCACATTCCCCATTTCTGCCGCCTTATCCATACAGCCCTTTGTAAAGTCCGTTTTTGCAAAGAGATAGAAATGCTTTTGTTTATAATGAAACAAATTGCTGCGCTCTACAAGGGTTTCCAGAACGCTTAGGTCAACTTTTTCGTTTGTCCACTTGCACTCGGCAAACAGTGCGGAGTCCCTATCCGTGCCCATGATGTCAATTTCTACCTGTGTCCTGGTCTTGGGATTCGTCCCCCACCAGCGGCCGAGGTCACAGAAATCCACGGCGCATTTCCCGTCAAGCAGCAGTCTCCAAAGGTATTGCCTGCAGATTTCCTCAAACACGCCGCCCATATAGGCTGAAAGCTCAGGAGCAATCCTCTTATAGGCAAGATTGGCGGCACCTCGGGAAATAATCGAGGCATTTTCCGGGACAAAGCGGTACCAAAACCGGAACATATTATCCTCAATAGAGTAGATCGTCTTGCGGCTGGATTTTTCGCCGTAGGGCGATTCTTTTTTTACGATGCCCAGCGCGGTGAGATTCTTAATGTAGGTAGCGCACACGCTGGTATCTTCATCGATTTTATTGGAGATTTCATTCATTTTGGAGCAGCCCATGGCAATCGCCGTAACGACTGCATTGTAAATCGCCGGTTCGCGCACTTCCTGCTTTAAGAGATTGTTCGGCTCTTCAAACATAGAGGAAGCGGGATTCAAGTAAGTGTTTTTAATATTCTCCTCAATGGAAAGGCTGTCATCCATCTGCATCAGATACTGCGGCGTTCCGCCGACAACCCCGTATGCAAACGCCTTGTCGATATCAGAAAATCTGGTAAAATAGCGGCAGGCTTCAAAAAAGTCGAAGGGATTGATTTTAAGCTGTGCCGTTCTTCTTCCGTAAAGGGGCGCTTTATACGCCAGGACATGATCCTCCATATAAGACATGGAAGAACCGCAGAGAATCAGGAAGAGCTTAGAACTGTCCCTATTTTTATCAATCAAAAGCTGGAGCGTGGATGCAAGGCTCTTGGACGCACGGGCAATATAGGGGTATTCGTCGAGGACAAGCACGAGCCTTTTCGTTTTTGCCAGTTCAAATACATATTCCAGCGCCGCTTGAAAGGATGCAAAAGACAGACCGACTGCCATTCCCGTGTCATATTCCATAATACATCTGGAAAAGTTGTCTAAGTTCTGCTTTGCATTGGTTTCAACACCGGTAAAGAAAACGGTGTCTTTCTCTTTGGAAAACTCGCTGATAAGGGCGGTTTTGCCAACCCGGCGGCGACCGTAGATAACCGCAAATTCAAACTTGCCGGAATGGTATAGCTTATTGAGTGTATCCAATTCCTGTTGCCTGCCTATAAACATCGGCGCACCTCCAAAATTAGTGGTTTACGATTTACTTAAATATAATTGACTTTTCTTGCATTGTCAACAGCTTTTCTAGCATTCACTTCCTTCTCCTGAATCCCGTCCCGGCATACCGGACAGTTCCCCTCTCTTGTCTGCTGTCCTCTTATCCGTCATGCTCTGTGTTCCGAAGAAATGGAAACCGGCTCTGCCTTATCAGATTGCTTTTCAAAGAATCCCCCAGCCGGCCACTTCATATCCTTTCTGCAGGCTGCATGATGTAATCACAAATGATTCTTCTGCCAAAACATTTAGGATATGGGCAGAAAACGTATGCTGAAAGATAATCTTATCTTCGCAGATAGAATATATCCAAATAGTTCGACTGTCAAATAAATATAGCCGTTTTTCATCTTCCGATAAGCGAAAAGCCATTGCGCTGCAAAGGCGGCCGCATATTTCTTCCGGAATAAAAATGACTTTTTCCATCTTTGTATCCGGCACAAAGGAATATATCAATATTTTATATTCAGCGGAAGAAATCATCGTCGTGGAATAGCGGACTCCTCCGCAGAGGAGATATGCTCTGCCCGATTTCCCTCTGGCACATTCTGTATAGTGTTCCGTATCCGCTATCTTTTTCAGCCGGTTGTCTTTCAAGGAATATGCAAGGATGCTGTCATAATTGAATATGAAAAAAGTATCTGGTTCTGCCTGGAAAATACCACAGCAGCCGCCGATTTTCTTCCGTTGGCTCCGCCCTGTCTGCAGATGAAATACAGACAGCGAATCCGCATTGTGATTTCCAAGCAGAAAAACCTCTGCCCCGTCAGAATCCACATAATCTGTATAGCGGGGAATCCTTTCTTTATATTCATCCGCAATGGTCAAATCACTTCTATGCAGTTTCAGTATTCGCTTGTTCAGAAAGGCATATATGTATTCTTTGTCGCAATAGATGCACCGAGTGCCGTCCCTGGTCAGGACATTCGCCTGTTCTTCTCCTGTTTCCATGGACAGTTTTCGGAATCGCATACTGGAAAAAGTAGAGCGTAGGCCGTCTGAAACATAGAAAACAGCTTTATCAAAGGGGTCTGTCTGGGGGAGCATGACAGCGTCTATGCTGTTTTTCATCTGAATTGTCCATTTCTGCTCAACACGCATGGAGCTCTCCTTTCATGGATTTTTCGTTTCTGGTTCTGGATGCTGCCATCTGGAAAATCCGCGTTTTAGCGCTTTTCTTTCGCCCTCTCTGCCTCTTCCGGATTCAGCCGTTGGAGTACGTTGGAGCACTTGGATTATCCTGTCCCTGGCCTGGTCTGTATTCCCCCACCAATCCCATTCCGATTGCTCCATTCGCTTCAGGACTGCTGGCTGGAATACTTTCCGCAGGAAAACTCTTAGCACCATTTTGCACTACAGGCAAGGCAGCAAACATATGTACTATGGGGCGTTATCGCACCAATCAAAACGATTAGAACGCCTTCTTTCCACACCGGAATTTCTGTCAATCTACTTCTTGATGATATTCCATTTTTCATTTTCAATGACATATTGAAATTCGCTTAAATCTTCATGAAGCATCACATCAATCAAATCATGAAAGTCATCAACCAAGTTGATTTTATCAAGTTCTTCTATTTTAATCCAATGCATTCTTCCTTCATCAGAAGAACAAAGCTCTCCTTCATACTGAGTTGCCTCAAAAAGGAAAACAATGTATCGTCCTTCGTCAATGGGAAAATGTTTTACACCACATAATCTTGGGTTTGTAATCGTCAACCCTGTTTCTTCTTTCATTTCTCGAACAATGGCGTCAACTATAGACTCATCTGGTTCTACATGTCCTCCAGGTAAGGTAAATCCTCTCCAGTCTTTCTTCACCCTGTCTTGTAACAGATATCGTCCATTTTGGTGCAATAGGCATAACGCTGTAAGTTCCACCCTTTCCGTGCGTTCCATTGCAAATGTTTCCTCCCTCACCAGTCCCGCTCCCGGATGGCTTCCTCCACATCAATGGGAATGCCGAACCACGCCAGAATGTAGGCCACGCTTTCCCCGATGCAGTCCCGAGCCACCGTCTCTATCTCACTGTCGTTCTCATCGAACTCCTCCTGCAGGTCATTGATGGCGCAGACCGCTTCGTCCAGCTTCTCCTGAACCGCTTCCCTGTCCGTCTCGCCCCTCTCCAGCAAGTCGATGACCTTTTGCAGCTCAGCCTTCACCTTGTCCACCAGAAAATCCGGAAAGTATCCGTCCTGGTACATTTCCTCCAACAGCTTATAATTTTTGTCAAATGCTTTCATCCATTTTCTCCTTTCAGACATCTCCGGCCGCCTCCCGGCATCCGCCGGGCTCCCTGCCGGCCGCCAGGTGTCGATACCGCCGAAGCCCTGCCGCCTGCGGGAACAGCCAGTCCCCCGTCAGCTACTGCCGTATCCGGCTTTTGCCGCTGACAGTTCTATTATACTGCCGCCCCGCCTGCAAATCAATGAGGGAGCTGGAAAAACTTACACTCTCCATTCCTTCCTGTAACTTCTTGGGATTTCCAGACCGCAGGCTCCTTTCCTCTGGGGCGCGGCCGCCTATCCCAAATATGGCTGGCCATAATTCCGCCATCTCCCTCTTGCAATCTCTCATGGTATATGCTAAAATAAAGTCAAATTCCAGAATTTGTTTTTATTTCAGGAAGGGAGTGATGGAGTGCCCAAGGTAGCCTACTCTGAGGAGGACAGGGAACGCATCAGAACGGAGCTTGTCACAGCGGGGCTGGAGCTGATGGCAAAACAGGGCATACAACGTACCACTGTAGAGCAGATATATAAAAAAGTAGGGATTTCCCGCACTTTCTTCTATTCTTTTTTCGCCACGAAAGAAGATTTGATTGTCGAGACCCTGTACCTGCAGCAGCCCAGGCTCATCGCCTATGCGGAAAAGCTCATGGCCAATCCTGCCCTGAGCTGGCGGGACGCTGTAAAGCAGTTTCTCCACACCTGCTGCTATGGCGAGAAAAACGGAATCGCCATCCTGACCATCGAGGAACAGCAGCTCATTTTCAAGCGCCTGTCAGAGGAAAGCTATCAGGTATTCCGCCAAAAGCAGCGCCGTCTCTTCGGAGAAATCTTAGAGACTTTCGGAATCGAGGCAGACCCGGCAAGGGTCGGCTTATTTACGAACCTGAGCCTGGCCGCGATAGTGGTGTGCAAGGCGATTCCCCATACGCTCCCCCTGTTCGTCCCCGAAGCCGCGGATGAAACGGTGGATTTCCAGCTCAACGCCATTGTGGATGCCCTGGAGAAGTTGAGGGCAGCCCCCATGTCCTGATCATCATGTCCTGATTATAGGGAAGGAGTCAATCCGTCCGGATAGCATGTCATATTCTGACGGATTCCTTTTCAGGCAAAATAAAAACAAATTCGGATATTTGACTTTATTTTCACAAAAAAACCCAGGAACTGCCGCCACCTAACCTGTACGATCTGTCCAGCAAGTCCGGCATGAACCCATACCGGTTATCTACAGGCAATTCCCCACTATGCAGGAGGAAAAAAAGATGGGATTTTTCAGCAAGTTATTTAAAGGGCCCGAAATCGACATGGAAAAGAGCAATGCGAACGCCAGGAAAATGCGCGCCCTGTTCAACCAGGTCGTAGAAGACGGGGACAGTTACAGGCTCATCTTCGGATATACCGAGGACGTAAGCCGCTTCAACTACGGTTTTGTCCATGGGAGCAAATCGAAGATCGGGAACCTGCTGGTGGGCTGGAATGAGGCCAGCCAGACAATCGTGGCCGTGCCCACAGTTCCCGACCTTTCCGGCTGCGGCGATCCCACTTACTATCGCCGTTCCGAGATTTTGAAGGCCTATCGGAACAAATACCCTACGGACGCCTTTATCATTTACCCGGACAAAAAAGGCTACATCGCCATCAACGCCTACGACTGGCTGGAAGACGAAAAGCTGTATGTCTATGTGTCACAGGATGCGGAACTGGCCGCTTTTACCGACTTCTTCCTGCATCGCTTCGCGACAAAGTGAGGTGAAAGATGCCTTTTGGAGAAACCGGAGCGTTCCTGCTGTTTCTTGTGGGCGTATTTGTCTTCGGCAATTTATGGTTCCGCTTCATAGAAGCCATATTGAAGCGGCTGAAAAAGCTGTTTTCGCGCCACAGAGAACCTCCCCCATGGCACCCGCTCCCCCCGGATAACCAGGCCGAGAAATGACCGGCGCCTACCTGGAACTATTTTGTCCCAGGCGATTTTTAGCGCCGCGCAGCGGGTACATAATAGCCCAGCCAGGAAATGTCAATTGCTAAATAAACTCCCCCGGTGCAAGCACTCAAACGTCGCAAGGGCATTTGCCTGATGCTTCTCAGTAGCAGGGTATTCGCTCCAACCTTGCTGCACTCGGTGCCAGTTTACGCGATACAACCATCGGGGAATGTACCCTCAATGATTCAAAACAGCCGCTGCCCCGTCCACTATCCCAGTGCATTTTCAGGCACATTCCTTTCCCGGACGGAAATCCTCCCACCTTACTCTGGGCGCCGGGCGGGGCAGCTGCGGAACAAAAACAGGAGGACTGACCATGTTTGATTTAAACGAAATCAGAAAACGGGCACAGCAGGCCAGCGAACAGGCTGCGGACAGCATGAAAAAGACTTTGGATAAAAGCCAGGAAATCCTAAACGGAATCCAGGTTCCAAATTCTGAAGACAGCCCGTCCGTATCTGCCGCCCAAGCGGAAGAACAGATTGCCGCCAATACCCAGCGCCAGGTGGAAATCCTCGGCCAGATGTTCCCGCCGGACAGCATGGCTCAAATGGCCGTCAACGAGGAACTGCTGCAAAAAATGGTAAACGACAAAGTAGCCGAAGCCACCGCCTCCACCGCGGAGGGCATCATGGGGCAACTGTTCGGAGAGGATATGGGCGTCCTTGCGGCGGCTCTGGAAACCCTGGAGCTGGAAGATGCAGAGGAGGAGGAAGAACTGTCCTTTAGCCCGGAACTGGAAGAAAGCCTCTATACCACCCTGGAAGAAGCAATGGCCCGAATCGAAGCCATGCCGGAACCGGAGCCCATCCCCTATCAAAAAGACGACGCAAACTGGGAGCAGTTCGGCATCCTGCTGTCCGGCATCCTGTCCACCCTTAACAGCCACAATCTGGACAGCATGGACGTGGAGGAACATATCCCTGTCATGGAACAGAAAGTCGTGTCCCTCGTGCGCCGCTCCTGGGGCATAGACGGGCGCAGCGACCTGCTGGATATGATCCGCTATCTGGCGCAGGAGGGCTATATCCTGCGGTATCAGCTTTATGGCGAGGCCGCTTCTCCGGAGGAGCTGATGGACGAAACCATGGACGAGGACGACCGTGCGTCCGCCTGCCGGGCATGGAGATTCGCACAGCGGTATAAGAGCCGCTATGCCCCCGGCTTTATGGCCGGATGGGATGTGGGCAGGGCGGCGATGCTGACCCGCTGGGGGTGCTATATCGGCTGGCTCACGGAAAGCGAAGCCGTGGGCATCCTCTGGGACCTCTCCCACAAGGCTGCGGAGGAACTGCATAGCTGGCGGGAATTTGCCCAGTCCTATCTCTTTGGCGGCCTCATGTGGAAACTGCTGTGCGGCGACAGCTCCGCCGCAAGTTACCTGGGCTACCTCGCAGACGCCGCCACCGACCTCCTGACCGGAAAGGCCGGGCAGGGTAATGGCCAATGGCGCGATTGCCCATGGCCTGCCCAGAGGAAGGTCGGCTTCACATTATAACTGCCGATTGCTGAGGCTTGCCAGGAAGGCTGTCCTTCCTTCTTCCTGGCAAGACCACTCACGAGCGGGAGATGCCGGGGACGCCGCGGCATCTTTCGTCCTTCTTCCTCATGGAGGCGGACAATCTTCTTATACTGCATAACGCTGAATACTGCCTAATGCAATCATGCGATTGAACCAGTCA
>OFFT01001044.1_pt1 | contig 17665 bp, 19 predicted proteins | sample 1521581 | NCBI WGS metagenome assembly OFFT01 (sample SAMEA3504084, study PRJEB24116) | mouse gut metagenome | biome: mouse gut; feature: mouse-associated habitat; material: faeces | place: Denmark | collected 2011
CATATTATTTGATAAAACTGCGTAAAACTCGGATACCTCTTCATCAGATATAAGCTGCCGAAATATTAATTCTTTCTTTAAGGCGTTTTTATATCCCCTTCTTCTTGATGAATTAAAATTCGAAGAAATATCGTGATTATACCTGGAAAAATCAACTGCATATCCAACTTCACACCCCGCTTCGAAATGATGCAGACACAAAAAATAATCTAAAAGTTCCGAATCAGTTTCCGAATATAATCTATTGGTCATCTTCAATGAGATTTCAGAAAAACTATTATCGGCCAAATAGTCATCCAGCTCACACAGGATTGCATCCGTCTCTTCAACTTTCTTGTAAGATTTGCCAAGCACAATTCCTCCAAATGTGCTTCCCATATGAGAGAACATTTTTTTGCCATCTTCATCTTCTAACACATTTGCCGGAATTACTGCAATGATATTATTTCCTTTCATAAACATCAGCGAGTTATCTTCAAACCGGCCAGTTGGATGATAGTTTAGGAAATTTCTTGTCTGTAAAAAAGTGCCGTTAATACTTTCTTCTAGCACGAATCTATCCCATGCTTTTTCATAATTATCTTCGTATTTTATTAACGCAATTCTGTCCATTCTAAGCCACCTCCTTGCCAGAAGTACTGTTATCCAGTAAATGTGGCATATTGGCAGGCTTAAAAACATGAATCTTACTTACCCCCCCCCCAAGTCATTTTTCCCTTGTTTCCATTTATCATAACCGATTCCCTGCCATGGCATTCCACGATCAAAAGTATACCTCCAGGGATATATGTTTTCTCCTGAAATATTGTCAACAATTTTTTCTACGGGACATCTCATTTTTGCTGGATTTCCTACTGCTACCATTCCTGCTTCAATATCTTTAGTCACAATCGCGCCAGCACCCACCAAAGAGCCACTTTTTATAGTTACACCTGGCAAAATAATCGAACCGGTTGATACTACTGCAAATTCTTCTATAGTGACTCCTATGAGCGTTGTTGACGGTGGGTTAGGATCATTGGTTAATATTACATACGGGAATAACCATACATATTTCTTAATTATACTTTTCTGTCCAACATGTACGTTACTATGCATATTTACATAGTCCTGTATTTCACAATCACCTTGAATATCTGATAATGTTCCTATTCTCACATGTTTTCCTATTTTACTGTTTTCTCTAATTGTCACCCTGTGCCCTGTTTGTAAATTATCCCCAATAGTATTGCTGCCATATATAATACTTTCGCTCCGTATTAATGTGTTTTCCCCTATCACTAGCGGATGACATTTATTATTTCTATCCTCATAGAAATCTGCCAGATGTTCCCCTAACACGCATCTGGCACCTATTGTTCCACACTCCTTTATCGTTACATTATCCCGTATTATGACATTATAATCTATATATACATCATTGCAAAGAACAACATTATTCCCTATAATACATCCATCTTTTATTACAACCCGTTCACCCACTTCTACATTCTCACCCAAAGCCACGTTTTTCCCAATAATCGCACTAGATGATATTTTTTGATTATACATATTACGCCACCTCCCAATTATATGTACTATCTGACCATTTTAGAACATTTACTGGAAGTGCTATAGGATAAAGTCCGTTCCCCCCCTCAAACTTGCAAATATACTTTTGTTTTAATATAGTATACCATTTCAATGATTTAAACCCTCCTTTCAAAAATAATAGGCTCTCGGAATCTCAAAGCCTTATTTTATGCAGCTTCCGAGAGTCGTTTTTTATAAATTCCCCCACTTTTTTCAAAAAACTGAATCTTTCCAGAGTTAGTTGATTTTGCATTTTAACTCAAGCCGCAACAGCTTTCCTTTCAGCATCTCAAAGCTGTTGCGACCATACATGATCCTTTTGACAACCTTTAGCTTATTTACGCTTCCCTCCGCAAGTCCATTATTATAATCAAGCAAAATTGCATTTTTTACTGCCGCAATATCCCTCCTGATCCCGTTTGTAAAACTGCTTAATTCATCTATTTCCAAGGAATCCATTTCTTCCAGCCATTTATCAAGTTCAGATTCTTTTCTGCCTGACAACGTCTGTCTAAAGCCTGACACAGCATCATAAACACGCCCTATGACTGGATATTCCCCTATAATTCGGTCAAGCTGCTCCGCGATGATGGATGAAATCTTGTCAATTGGCCGGTACAACAGGCTGACCAGCCATTTCCGTTCAATCTTTTCACCGGAGCCCCCTTGCCGGGCAGTTTCCTTCATGATCCTGCGCTCCCTTGTGGCAAACATACGGATCGCAGCATCCGACCCGGCATATCCTTTTTCACGGAGGATAATGCCTGTCTGCTTAAATGTCTTTCCTTTTGACAGCATCGTTTTTATGGCTTCTGCACAGGGCTTTATTTTACTTGGAATGGTAGTGTTATAATAAGGGTTTGCCGGGTTAAAATCCTCTTTCAAGTATTTTGCCACGGTTGCCCTGTTGATGCCCACCAGACCGGCAATCTCCCCTTTGTTGAATCCCTGTTTTCTTAGTTCCCGCACCTGTTTCACCACTTTCATCTTCTTTTCCACATTTGCATTATGTTCTACGGTTGGGGAATCTTCCTTAATGGGTTTATCCCAGTAATCCCCGGTGAGCTTCCCGTCATAATGAGATGCTTCTGTGGGGAGCGTAAAGTTTGCCGAAAGCAGGCGTGATATGAATTTTTTTGCGGCATCCGTAAGGCCCTTGAGAAGATGGAAGCGGTCACTTACCGGCTGTATGTCCATCCCTGCCCGTTCAATGGCACTTTTATAGGAAACCGAGCCGTCTCATGATACGATTCGGATATTTGGGTAGCTTCTAAGCCATTTCGCCACATCTTCCACCTCACGGGATGCAGGCAGGTCTACCACACGGTGTGTATCAATGTCCACCATGATAGTGCCATAAGTCTGTCTTTTCCTGAATGCGAAATCATCAATACATACTTTTGTAATGGAATGCTTTTCAGGGAGCGGTATCTCTTTTTTTAAGAGATTGCAGATGGTGCTTTTCCCGACCTCTGCAATCCCGTCCTTTAATGTCCTTGACGCTGTAACAGAACTGGTATTCAATGATATGTCTATAATCTTGTCAATAAGGCGTTTTGTCTTTTTGCCGTTCTGCTCCAAAAAATCAAAACACTCTGCGAAAGTGGTAAATGTGCAGTCCGGATTGTCACAGAAGAATTTCCTGTTCTCGATGATGACCTTCGTTTTCTTTCCCATGATGGGCAGATCCTGAAAACTTTTTTCGTACCGACTGTGAATACGAATGGAAGTGTGCCCACAATATGGACACCTGCATGATTTACGGTTTGATGCCACATATAAAATAACCTCGTCCGCCGTTATTTCGTGCTCTAAATAATCAAGGCCTGCATCAAGTTCTTTAATAAATTCATCCATTATGGACAATTACCTCACTTACCGGAGCCTTAAAAGCAGGGGGATCCGCGCATTCATCGACCTGAACCATAAATGTGGCCGGTCAAAAACAATTCCTGATACCATCACCATTGACAAGGATGGTACACCTCTATGCCAGGAAGGCCTGCGCATGAAGCCCAATGGTTATGACATTTCCAGCGGTTATCTCATGTGGTGCTGCCGCTATGGAAAAGAACACTGCTCCAAATGCAAAAACAGCTGCACGGAATCCAAATATGGGAGGGGTGTCAAGACACGCCACGGAACGTATCAACAACCGCCTCCTCAATGATTACGGCCTGCATTATATGTTCATTCATACAAAGGAGCATTATTCTTTTATGACGACCATGATCGGCATCTGCATCCTCTTGGATGCCCGCTATAAACAGCAAGTTCAGACAGAGGCATAAATCATGTTTCCTGCTCCAAAATCTTTCAGTCCTGTTATCCGACAGGTTTTAAAGCCATACCCATTTTTATCCTTTATGCCCTCCAGCTCGCTCAGACTCCGCAATCATCCATCCCTTATCACACTCATTTCTAAAAACCAGCCCTTTCCAGCCTATTTTCTATTGAGTTTCCGAGACGGCTCAAGCATCAGAATATTTCAGTTTCCATTCTTCGCTTTCATATATAAAACCAGTAGCCCGTTTTTTCTATAAAACATTTCTATGTACGTTGCAAGACAGCTTTGGAACTGATATCCACTGATCTTCATGCCAAGTCTCCTTACATGAGTATCCCCGCACTGTCCAGCGATAATCCACATTTTCTGCTCCTTTCATCATCCAGAAGCAGATATTTCATAACACTTGTAGGATCACGATGTCCAAGAGCATCCATGTCATCATAAATCCCTGCATGGTTCCGCAAAAGATTTGTTGTAAAGGTTCTGCGGGTCACATGAAAACCACCACCTTTTACATCTTTTCTCTCAGACAGGATATCATTGAAAATATCCCTTATCTAATAACGCCATACGAACTTCTTCATCAGCTTTTGTACTGACTTTATTGTATCGCTTTGAAAATGAATGTGTACGTAAATCAGTAATGAATTTTGGGAGTTCTTCGGATGTTAGATGTTTTTTTGCAACATCTTTCGTTGTTTTTTCCGTAATAAAATACATTTGCTTTGATTCATTTTGAAAGATATCTTGAACAATTTGGTTATAATGATCAGAGACTTTTGTTAGGGTTAACAACTCTTCGCGGCTGATAAGAATTTCGCTGCTATTCATACATAAATGAGGCGCAATCACTGCCCAATCTTCTTTGCGAATTTCTTTCTGGCTCAGAAGCATGCGATGAACTATGGGATAGCGTTTATCCGGTATAGAGGAAGTAGATAAAACTTCTGCAAGTCGGCATTCCTGCATACTGAGATTTAAATGCGAATATCTAAAAATAATAAAGCAAAACTCTCCTTCCGGTAGTGTTAGAATGCAGTGAACAGATTGTATGGAAGGGCACAGTATAACATCTCCGCTGTAGAATTTGAATTGAGGATTTCCATCTTTATCTGTTTTTTTGGTGTCAATCTTCAAAGTCGCTTTGCACTTATTGTTGCATGCATTGAAACTCAATTCACCAGATATCAGAGAATCTTGGACATTATCTGAGTTATTTTCTGTGGAAACTGTTGAAAAATAATAACAAAAATACGTCTGCATGTAGTTCTTAAATAAAGAAGAATTCGGATCTTCAACAAATATTTCTTTTGGCCAATAGTTAGGTCTAGGAATATTATCTATAGGAGTTTGCGAAAAAATTTCTTTATATTTTTCTTTGGTTTTCTGATAATTTTCATAAGGGTTAAAATCTTGGCTGACAAGATTATCTAAGGATAGTTCAAATGCATGACAGCAGGAAAGAAGAAAGGCTAGATTGGGACGAGGAAGATTTCCATGCATAAATCTGGAAAATGTAGATCTGTGCTGGGAAAGTTCACCCTTGTTTTTTATATAGTTGCAAAAGGTTTCAAGTGTAAGCCCGTGAATTGTCATAAGCAGTTCTAAATTGTTACGTACTGCTTTAACGACTTCTTTTTCCTTTTGTGAAATAGGTGCTGCCATATGGGAATCTCCTCTACTGTCATTTATTATTGTTTGTCTAAAGATACACCACTTTACAACTTTTTAAAAGAAATGCTGTATGAGACACTTTAAGTGTATAATAAGTTTGCACACCAAAATACACGAAAGAAGTGATCTCATACGACAACCTTATTATACAACGACAAGCACATAATGGGCAGGCTTTTTCAATATTTTTCTGTTTATTTTTCCACGTTTGCCGCCCCTACGGCTGAAAGCCTGTTTTTACTCGTATTAGCTATACTGGCGATGGAGTCCGCAGATTCCATCCGTTCCCTGTACAGACATTTTTTGTCCAGCATAACTACAAAATCGCTTAATGCTTTTTACTACGCCTGCTCTTATGCAAAAGTCGACTGCTCTGTTTTTATGAATGTTACAGCAGGGCTGTCCCTGCGGCTGGTTCCGGCAGACCTGAGGTCACAGCCCCTCTTCCTGTGCATAGATGACACCATGGTCTCAAAGTTCGGAAAGAAATTTGAGGATGTGTCAAAACTGTTTGACCATGCGGCTCATCATGGTTCCAATTACCTCAACGGGCACTGCTTTGTTGGCCTTATGCTGTGTATACCGGTATGGGACTGGAACAGGATCTCTTACCTTGCCGTCCCGCTTGGGTATCGTATGTGGCAGAAGAAAGAATCAAAACTGGAGCTGGCCTCAGCCATGGTACGCCAGGTTATGCCGGAGTTTCATGCGCAGAAGAATGTCATCATCCTGTGTGACAGCTGGTATGTAAAGCAGAATCCTGTGTCTGTCGTAGAGGAATATGAAAACCTTGATCTGATCGGCAATGCAAGGGCAGATTCCGTTATCTATGATCTGGCACCTTTGCCCACAGGCAAAAAGAGCAGGCCGGCAAAACACGGCCGCCGTCTGCCAATAGACAGCGACTTTACTCTTTCCACCGAAAAGGTGGGCGATTATTATACGGGATACCGTCGTGTGCTGACAAATATCTTCGGAGCACGGGAAGTTATGGCCTATGTAACCTGCACCGGGAAGGAAAATGGCACAAGAAGGCTGTTTTTCAGCACCATTTTCCCCGCACAGCTGCAGATCTTTTGTGCATGGCAGGTGAAAGCGCCACTTAACCGGACGGGAAGCGGGTGGATGCCGTATATCCCCCTGTTCCTGTATTCGTTCCGGTGGAACATAGAAGTAAGTTACTATGAGCAGAAATCTTTCTGGTCGTTATGCGCATACATGGTCCGCAGCCGGAAAGGGGTGGAAATGCTGGTGAATCTCATCAATATCAGCTACTGCGCCATGAAACTGCTGCCTTATATGGAAGGAACATTGTCACAGTACACGGGTGGCAGTGTACAGGAGTTCAGGTTTGCCCTTAGCGGGCAGATAAAGCGGCAGATATTTTATGTAAACTTGGTGTAGAACATCGAAAGCCACATAAAATCAACAGCTCTTATCAAAGCCTTGCAAAGGCTATGTCTAAAAGAAACAGCTTAGCTTAAAAGTTGTAAAGTAGTGTAAAGATAGAAGCTTCTAAAATGATTAATTACACTTATTTTATAGTATAATGCTCATTTGTTCTAATTTCAATTAGAAAGTGCAAATAATTGCAGATTATGTTCAAATTGTGCAAGTTATCTAAAGAATATGCACTTGCAATGCACGTACTATTGCACGAATTAAAATGTACGATATACCTTATGAAGAATATGAAAGAGATCTGAGGAAGGCTGTTATTAGGAGGTGGAGACGATTATGATAAAGGGATCTTCGCGAAATACGTACTTGAACCAGTTTAAAAATGGACGTTTAAGGTTATTTACCAAGTTGTATCTGAGACATTGCGGCAAGAGAGACGCCCGAAAAAAGATTATCAGAGAAGACGAAAAAGGAGTTTATACTTCTCCATTTGTCTATCAAGAGATACATCTTTATAATTTGGCCTTTCACATTGAAGAGGAACACCTAGTCCGCTCTCTTATGACACTTCGGGCAGAAATGAGTATTTTTCAGTTAAAAATAGAACAAAAGGAACAGAATGTCGAAGGTATGCTTAATAATAATCCTGATTTTGAGCAAGCGATTGGCATATTAAAAGCAAAAAAAGTAGAGTTATCGATTTGCGAAGAGAATGAGATTGAAATTGTTCGGCAGCGTGGCAAACAGTTATATAGCATATTACAGGCGAAAATATCAGCCTATTGGGGCGGGGCATTACAGGTAAACAATAATGATTACAAATTACCACCAATGATTCTTATAGATCAATTAGCACAAGGAGGTCAACTTTTCCATGGGGAAGAATAAAAGCTATCAGACAGTACATAAAAGAATTCCATATAGTACAACTAGTATTGATCATCAGAACATTCTTTCAATAATTGGAACATCTGGTGAATATGAAAAAGAGATTGATAGAAAAATAGCTCAATTTGAAAAGCAAGGAACTAACATAAGTACATGCTCAGAATATTTTGATCATATGATCAATGAGCATACAGCTAAACTTCAAAATAAATTGGAAGTAGCCCATGCTAACAATATGCGTCTTATTGGTTATCTTTTTCGCAAAAGAGCTTCTGATAAAATTGAATTCCAAGAGCTTTTGGATCGGTTGGAATTAGAAATTGCTTCTACAGAAGCTGAATATGAAGCACTGAAAAAAATTACAGACGAAATGAATCCATTGAAAAATGGAAGGTTAACAGCAGAACAGGTAATGGATTCGCAGGAAGAGGAGGTGCCGGATGAGTAAGTTAATTACAGTAAAATCAGATAATACACTTGATATATCTGTGGAAGATCGCTTGTTTGAAAACTTTCGTAAAGCTCAAGTATGGTATACGAATTCTAAAATAGGTTTGCCAGCTATTATATTGTTTGCAGCTATTGATATCGCAGGTTTTATGCAGATTATGCAATTGACTATCGACGATAGCCGTGCAATGCGCTTCTTAGCTATGGCACCTTTAGCGGTTGCTTTTGAAGGAGCACCTTTGTACATTGGCTATTCAATTTGTCTAAAGTGTTATCGGCTAGGTAAACGTATACATAATTGGGTGCTTGGTTTTTCCTGTAGTGCATGTATTCTTGGTATTATTAGTAACATTATCTTTCGGGTAAAAACAATGGATGTGGCCTATAATAATTCGCCGACAATGTTTTCGATTAGACAGCCACTAACTGTGCTGATGTGTATCCTGCCAATTATTACCAGTTTGATGAGTTTGGTGGTAGGATGTCTAACTTTTGATCCTTTACAATTTGATCTTCTTAAATTGTCGCGAAAACTTACAAAGCTTAAGCGGCGTAGGCAGCAGATTAAGGCTTTCCTGGAAGAGTTTAATGATGAAACTACGTTACAGAATGTACTTGAAAGGGATGAGGTAGTATGTTATGAAAAAGCCAAGCAAGATATCTACGCAATGCAGTTAACACTCAAAACTTATGCGATTGCAAGAACTTCCAGTTCATCATCAATTAAAGACGTTAAAAATTTTTAAGGAAGGAGATGTATGAGTATGAAAATAGCCAGGATTTTCAGTTTTATTTTTGTATGTATTATTACTTTACTTGGTCTGTCAGGATGCGAAGAGAAAAGTATAGAAAACAGTAAGCCTATAGTTACAGTTTTACTAGTTGGCAATCATGCAAATAGCCGTAGCTTTGATATTGATCTTGAAGCTGTGATTGAGAAAACATATTCTTCTTTTGGAAATATGGGGATCATTGTTGTAGATGGTAATCCGACACTTTTACATGATGGTGATTCATTGGATATTTTAGGGTGTTATAGTACCGAATATTTAAAAGAGTCAAAACATGTCTTTAAAAATAATAGTGTGCTTTGGCGAAAAGATTATCTTCATCCTCAGATTGATAAGATCACTAAGGAACTAGAGAATATGCAAAGCAAATGATCCGGAAGTGGATACTTTAAGTGCATTATTTGTTGCAGCAGAATCGTTGAATGTGATAGAGAATTCTATGGGAACAGACGTAGATAAAGAAATTATTATTTTGGATACGGGAGTATGTACAAGTGGAGTTTTAAATTTCTGTATTCCGGAATATCGTGATCTAATCAGTTATGAAGGAAAAATATGGGAAAATAATGCTATGTCCGCAAAGTGGATGATCTTATTGAGAGTTTAGATCAACGAGCAGAGATTCCGAATCTTAATGGAATTAAAATATCATGGTATGGTTTGGGACAGGTAAGTGATCCACAACCATTGCTTTCAAGACTGGGAATTCAGAATCTGCAGTATGTATGGGGTACGCTATTGAAAAAAGCAGGGAACTCACAAGATGGAATGCAGATTGATGGAGAGAGTGCTGTCTTTATGTCAACGACTACTTCTGGAGGCATTGAAAGCGACCAGTATGTTACTTCTATTGAGTGGAATTTTATTGAGGAACCGGAAACAAGTGATAATAAAAACGTTAACCTAAATTTGCCAGAAAGTAAGATAACTTTTTGTTCTAATACAGATGAATACCTTTTACCAGAGCAGGCAGAAGAGATTATAAATCTTTATAAGCTTCCTTTGGAGGACTATTCAGATAAAATGTTACTTTTGATTGGAACAACCTCTAGTTGGAGAGGAGGTTCATTAAAACTTTCTGAGGAAAGAGCTGAAAAGGTTAAGCAATCTATGATTAATCTTGGTATTCCGGAAGAATGTATTGATGTGATAGGTGTTGGATATGATTTAAATATTTGCCAAGATGATTCGCCATATGGCCAGTTTGAGGAATCGATTGCACAAGGAAATCGTTCTGTTTTGATATTACCATATGACTCTTTTCAAGCTCAGGAGATTTTGTCTACTATTGAGTAAGTGCTAGTTGGTTTCAAGAACGGAAATTCGGGCTTTAAGGTTTCCGAGACCGCTCTGCTTTCTGTATGGAGGAATCTGTTCAATTGATGGAACTTTTATGATTGATCCGTTTGGCAGTTGTTCAGGAATAGGATTAATTTTGTCAAATCCTAACTCTTGAAAGGGAAATCCAGAAAGAGGATCAAGATATAATTCTGCAGTTAACTATATTAATAACAATAAAAGTAGCATTGCGGTCGTAATTTCTGAGGATGGAATAATAAATATTTTATAATTCTAAAGAGACAAATTTAGTTTATCTAGATGACCATAGACGCACTCACTGTAAAGTGAAAGTTAGAGTACACTGTTTACACTGTCAAGGACATAGACAAGTCTTTTAATACAAGGACACGTTACATAATGGGAGGTATCATGGAAATACAGGAGAAAAAAACTTATTCTGAAAAAGAGGTCAAAGCAGTGAGGCGGATGGCTGCATTTTACAGATCGCAGGAACAACTGAATGATAAAGGAGAGCTTTTATTCCGTTCCAAATCCGGAAGGTTTTTAAAAACATATATAGAGGTATATGAGAGGGCGATTATTGGATTGGCGGAAACAAATGATGAAAAAAAGCTGGAAGTCCTAAGATGCGGGCTGGCTTTTTTAACGGAAGTGGAAGCGGTAAGGGGAACGCTTTATCTTAGCATGTGGAATGGGAAAATGTATAGACTGCGTTATTTAAAAGATGCGGAAGTACTTGAATATCACATTAACCGGAAGAAGCATGAAAATGAAGAGTGAAAGCCTGTGCAGAAATACAAATAAAAAGCGGATTCGCAAGTGATGATCTTATGCAGTGAAAGAGAGGCAGGTTTATAAAATAGAAATATGACAAAGGAAGAAAAAAGAATTGCAGAATGCAAATGGTACAGGAATGAAAGCCAGAGACAGGGCGAACTGTTTTGGGAGATTTTTTATCAGTCTGAAATAATTGGACAAATAGAGCAGAAACTCTTTTCATGTAAGAAGAGGCATGAGTTAAAACAGAACTGCTATCTTTTGTACGGTATGTTGAAGGAGATACTGGGGTTTGATGATGAAAATTTCTTTATGGGATTCTGTTATGAAATCATTTTGTCAGACAGTGGAGCGTATTTAACCGGAAAAGAAAAAAGGCTTCGGAGGTGTGTAAAATACTTTGCTGAGAGCAGCAGAAAGGAATATGACTGGCAGGCATATGAAATGCATAAGAGTTATTTCTCTGCTTTTGCTCAGATTAATATGGAAACAGCAGAAAAATATGCAGAAAATCTCAAAAGGATATGGAAAATCCGATATGGGGTCGAGAGCCGGTATTATATCGGAATGCAATGCGAGATAGCGTTGCAGAGAGCAAAGTGTCTGAGAAGAGAGGGACAAAATAGGACGGCTATAGAATTGCTGCATGATGCAATTACAAAATATGTGAATATTGATGAAAGTGATATGGGGTTATTCCACGGAGATTTGTTTTTGGAGGCCGCTTTAAATTGTTGGTATCTTGGAGATATTGACTGCATGTACAGGTTTGCACAAACAGGCATACAGCAGTGCGAAATATTTGACAGGATGGGAACGGAACTATACTACAGTATCTATTATTACATTGGCGTCAAAATGATAGTGGATGATCAGCTGGATGTGGCATCAGATCTTTATAGCAGATCTATCAGGGAGATTGCTGAAAAGTTTGGGACAGAAAATGAAAATTACTGTATGTACAAAAACAATCTCCGGTTGATCGCTGCGAAGGAAGGGAGAAGCATTGATATAGATATGCATTCAATGCTAAATATAAAGAATGAGACGTTAAAAAAGCAATTAAGAGAAATCATTTGCAATGAACTGAATTTTGCCTGGAGCAGCGGTAAGCCGGCATATGAGATTGAGAACATTTATGAGAAATGCCTTGTGCTACTGGAGGATGATGAAATTCTGAGAAGAAGAGCAGATACGGTTTATCTAGCCGCTCAGATTAGCGCCCATATATTCAAAGACAAAGTTTTGCAGGTGATGAAGCAGCTGGAAGAAAAATACAAAGATAGATACGCGGATGAGCTCGATATTTTATATTGGAACAGTATGGCTATTTACGAATGGGAAAACGCCAGTCCAGACACGGCTATTGAAATTTACAGAAAGATTTGTGAGGGAATAAAAGAAGTAAAATTGGGGGTACATAAAGTAGTTATCATGAACTTTGCCCAACTGATGATACTGAAAAAGCAGTATGAGAAGGCAAAAGGGATCCTTCTGTTTTTGCTGAATCTGCAGGAAGAAGAGATTCTGGAAATGGGATTCGGAGACACGCTGGGATTGCTACATGAGTTTCGGATCACCCTTAGCATGTATATCCATGTGATCCGCATTTCTGAGAAAGACATATTCGCAGAGGAAGAAATAAAATACCTGCTGGAAAAAATCATATTCTGCAAAACTATTGAAAGGGAGAAGAAATCACTCCTGAACAGGTGCAGGGAAGGGGAGGCCGGAGAGGATCTGGATCTATACCGCCAGGCTAGCGGAAGGCTGGCGGAACTGGAATTCAGCATGGCCATGAGGGGAGAAGAGAGAAAATATTATACTGAAAAGAAAATGGAGTACACTCTGAATCTGGAAGAGCAGATAGCGAAACTCAATCAGAGATTTTTCGGTGCAGAATGGATTCCTGCATTTCGGTTTGAAAATATTGAACTTCCGGAGCATGCAGTCTGTGCAGAATATTTTGCATACTATAATTTCCGCAATGGCGCACCGATGATGAGTAAATTTTCAGATGAGGAAACGGATGAAATCTTCAGTTATGCAGTATTTGTTTTGGGGAAAGAAGGTACGAAGACAGAGATTCTGAATATAGATTTTGTCTCGATTGACATGGAAATAGAAGAGGAAGTGACTAACCGGCTTATGGAAGAAATCAGTCATCCGGAATATGACAGAGAGAAAGTATCAGAAGCCCTTGACTACATTTATGCATATTTTGCAGAACCAGTTATTTCGTCAGCGGAGGGAAAAGAGGTGGTGTATTTGGGCTTGGACTTCATGATTCCGACATTTCCGATGGATTTAGCCTTCCAAGACCAAGAAGGGAAACTATTCCCCCTGATTATGACGGATTCTCTGCGGTATGTAAAGGATGATATATATATTGACGTTCGAAATACCAATGCGCTGATTATGGGAGCTCCCCTATATAACGTTCAGAATCCGAAGCAGCAGTCTCTGCCACCGCTTCCGCAGGCGGAAAAGGAATGCAAAATGATTGCGGAGTTATTTAACGTAAATGCTTTTGTGGGCAAAGCGGCAAGCAGGAAGAACTTCATGGAAAACTCAAAAAAAAAGGTAATCCATATTTCTACTCATGGGGAAGTGGATTATTCAGGGAAGAATCTTTTCCGAAATTTAACTGCTGATTCTTTCCTGGAACTGGCGGGATATGAGGACTGGAAAAACGGAAGGGAAATTGAGGAGTGTGGAAGCGGAGTAATCACTGGGAATGATTTCCTTCTTACAGATATGTCAGGAACCGATCTTGTGGTTCTTTCCGCCTGCGTGAGCAGTCTGGGAACCGTAAGAGGACTCGAGATGCCTCACGGAATGCGGTGGGCAATGGGATGTGCCGGTGTGGGCAGTTCTATTACAACCCTATGGGAGGTGGAAGAGAGGGCAACGTCAATCCTTATGATTTTGTTCTACCGGAATCTTTTACATATGCCCGTGGGCAGAGCATTGCATGAAGCAAAACAGCAGCTGCGCAGGATGACGGTTGATGATTTCAGGAAAGACACTGCATTATGGGAAATAACGGAAGAAAAAGCAGAGGGTATGAACAGGACAGACAAACCTTTTGCCCACTGGAAATACTGGGCGGGCTTTGTATGCTATTGTTAAAGAGAGGAGAAAAATATGGAGAAGGACAATTTTGAAAAGAGGACAGATACGGCGGAATGGTTGGAATTCAATGAGAAAAGGTGTCAGTACGAAATAGAAAGGGAATTGGCCTTCTATGATATACAGCTGCCTGACTGCAGCAGTGAGATTAAAGATATTTTTAACGACACAGTGGAACTAGAACTAGCTGAATGCGAATCTGGAGAAGAAAAAACGAAAGGTGTACGGGTGAGGAGAGACGGTACTGGGAGATTTACTTCCATAAAAAATATCAGATTCTGTCTGTGGGAAAGTATAGAAAGAATATTCAATCTGGTATGTCAGATAGATAATGGGGTGCTCCTTTATCTGACAGCTGCCCATTTTTTATATATGTTTATAAAAGAAATTGGTATCGAACTTGACAAAAAACAGGTAGCTGTGATTGTCGCTCTGTATCAGGAGACGAGGCAATGCGAGGTGACGGATGAAAATCTGGAAAAAGTGATTTCCCGATGGCTGGCACAGGAAGGGTATCGACAGATGGGTATAGAAGAAATCCAAGTGGAAATTATACAGCTGACAAAATGGGGAATCATTGAAATAGCAGACGGTAGATATCTTATAGCGGAAAAAATATATTAATGTAACTTAAGATGCGCATAGGACACCATGGAAATGGAGGAAAACAGGATGGAAAAGATTTACAAAAGATTATTTGGGGAAGACATGCAGATACAGGAGGAAAAGTTAAAAAATTTGTTTAAATGGAGTGGAATCATGTTGGCGGTGATGGTTGTCTTCCTTTTTATTTCTCCGTCTGTGGCAGAAGCAATGATTGCCGTTATCTGCTTAATGTGGGGATGGCCTGTGGTAAAAGCAACTGCCGGAGTAAATAAGATAACGGAGCTGTTTGCATATAACATTGTAGTATTTGTGATTGTGTTGCTTTTATGGCTGTGTGTGGGTTATCTGGCAGGAATGTTTTGTCTGGTGTTGGGAATTATCCGGTTCTTTCAGATTAAGAAACAAAAAGTGAAATAAGTAAGTTTTACAGTTTTTCAAAAAGTGCATTGTAAACAGTCTGAAATAGTCTGGCGAGAGCACTAAGCTCAAATACACGAATATTATAGGTGCCGCACTCAAGCATATTGGGAACCTCATTGATATCATCGAGGTTGTATTTCCAGTGAAATACCACTGGCTCTGCGTTGATTTCGTCAAAAATACAGATAGATGCGATCTGCCAACTCTGCTTTAAATTTGATACATATTCCCCGGAGCATCTGTTTTGTCATTTTGCAAAAGAAACCTTCAACCATGTTTAACCAGGAGCCGTGCTTCGGAGCTAATACAAACCCGAATTTCCTAGGAACCTCAGAAGATACTTTCTCGTCTCTTCTGAGGTATGGACTTTGAGATTGCCAAGTACGATATACACATTTATTTCATGGTTAAGAATAGAAAAAGTGCATACTCTAATTAGTCTATGCGCAAAACCCTTGTTTAAAGAATGGTTCCACGGGCTTAGTTTACATAACACATTTTATGCAAAATTCTACTATGAATAAAGATTACGAAACATAGCCACATGTTTCATAATCCTTTGCGCTCCCGATAATCTTCAGTGCTGTTATATTTCAATGTCAGTTAGTTAAGAACGTTGAAAATCGAATAAACGGTCTGAATATAGGAATAAAAGGTCATTTTGGAATGGATCCTGAAACAAACGGCATGGTTAAAGCCATTTGCTGAGTAGTGCTTTGGTTTTATTGTATGGCAAATAAGCAGGTATGAAAAATACCTGCCGTGTGGTACAATGATCCTGTCAGTCAAAAACGGTATGTAAAGCTGACTGGTACCTGGAATCTTTGCTGGCGGGCAAAGTTCCTGGAGGGCCTGACAGGAAGCGTGTGCTTTCTGATCAGGCCTTCTACATCAGGCGGTTCTTCGCCGCAATGCAGCCGCAGGAAATGGCGGCAGGTCTTGAATGCAATCGAAAAATCAACCTGATGGATATGCCTGCGTTTCCGCTTTTCAAATGTGACCTGCCCTGTCAGGTAAGAACAGAAATTAAACAGGATGAGCCTCGCCCATATCTCATGGGTTATCATCTGCCTGCTTTTTGAGTGGAAGTTCACGGCAGCTATTGTATGTTTCAGTGTGCAGAATGAAGTTTCAATGCCCCATCTGAGGCGGTATATTTCCTTGATCTCTTCTGCAGGGAATTCCTTTTGGGGAAGGTTTGTTATGATGTTCTCATAGGTGCCGTTCCCGATGGGGAAACGCAGGACACGCAGGGATATTTCGTATTCCCCATACCCCTGTGCCGGAAGATAGTCAAAAGCGACCTCTTTGCAGATGTAGCGGTACCGGTCTGCTAATTCGGGATGCAGATATTTCTTTTTTGAGAGGCTTCTTGTAAGATACCTTGTCACCCGGAAGTCAAATATCTCCTCTTTTGGGAGGTCGGCTCCAAGGAGCCGCTTCATTTTTGCATCAGTTGCCCGGATGACAAAAAAGGCACGGTTCTCAATGGCGTGTGCAAAGACATTGTAGGCATGGAAGCCTCTGTCGGCAATGAATATAGGAACCGTGCCATTACAGGGGGTGTGCCTGTCGATCAGTTCATATAATGCGGCGAATTCATTTCTTTTGCGCATGGGCTGGAGGACCGCATCGGTATAAACCTTATTGAGCAGGTCATACAAAGAGACAAGGTACATCTGGTTATAGCCTTTTTGGGAGCGCCCGCTGGGGTCATAATAGCTTTCCGTGTCCTTAGGGTTTCTGGTAAAGGTAAAACCGGACCCGTCACATGCGAGGAGCTGGTACCTGCCCTTTAGCAGTTCTTTGGGTTCAAAGCAGCTGTTGAAGCTGTAGAAAAGTTTTTGGAAGACATCATCGGAAAGTTTGGAGCGCTGCTGGTAAAATGCAGAAAGTGACGGTGTCCCGGCATCGAAGTTAGGTATTTGAGAAGTTCATGGTTGACGGAACCGCTTTCCATGGAGATCTGGAAATGCAGGAGCATATCGAAGGGGAGTTTCCTGTCACGGGTAAAATCAATTCCAGGGTGCCTGCAGAAATCCTCACGGTGCTGGTTCATCTTTTCAATTTCAGACAACAGGATCTGTTTAATCTTTTCGGGGTTGGTCATCGTGTGCCTCCTTTGGTCAAAAGTGATATTATCCTCTGATCAAAGGGCCGCGCTCACTACCTCTAAATTTCATCAGTAGTGAGCGCGGCCGCACATTTTAGCGTTTTTGTCAAGCCTATTTGGGATATTTTTACATAAATTTAGGTTACATGTGAACTTCCTGAAAAAAGTGACGCTCAATGCCGCCATGATAGGATGAAGAATCGCCGAAAACCTTGAAAAATAGGCATTTTAAGCACCATTCGGTCTTGC
>OFFT01001048.1_pt1 | contig 17629 bp, 16 predicted proteins | sample 1521581 | NCBI WGS metagenome assembly OFFT01 (sample SAMEA3504084, study PRJEB24116) | mouse gut metagenome | biome: mouse gut; feature: mouse-associated habitat; material: faeces | place: Denmark | collected 2011
GGGCCCGGCATCCCTGCCGCAGCTCCTCCATGTGACCATCAAATTGTCTGGCCAAGGGCTCCAGAATGGTGCGGATATACGCCTGCTCAAAAGGCGCCGCCCGCTTTACCTGCCGGAAGGGAACAAACTCTCCCCGGACTTTTGCGCCCGGCTTGGAGTAGTAAAACAGATGATAAATCATCATTACGGCATGAAAGGGAAGCTCCCGCTCCGGCTGCGAAACCAGCGACAGCTTCCCGTTCTTTTTATCCAGACGGTACTCCTGATTAAAATAAGTAATATACCGGGCGTCTGCATCGCTCCGAAGTCCGAAACGCCGTTCCAGCTCCTCCTGATCAAGGCCCAGGTAAATCTCCCTCCATCTCTCGCAAAGGGCTTTATAATTTCCCGATGTACCTTCCATCCATACTCCTTACTCCTGAAAATCCAGAACCTCCTGCAGCATGGGAACCGCCTCGGCTGCCCCGGCTTTGCGTACAGCCAGGGAAGAGGCCTTGCTGGCCAGCTCCAGGGCTCTTTCACAGCTCTCTCCCCGCAGAACAGACGCCAGGAAATAACCGGAGAAGGTGTCTCCCGCTCCCGTAGTGTCTACCGCTTTGCACGGATAAGATTTCTGCGTAATCAGCCGTCCCTCTTTCAGGACCATAGCCCCCCGGGTTCCAAGGGTCAGGATGATGCAGCATCCGGGCCAGCGCTTGGCAAGCGTCCGGCAGATGTCTTCCGGCTCTTTCTTCCCGGAGAGCTGGGTCCCTTCCGTCTCGTTTACGAAGAGATAATCCACATACTGAAATACGTCCGATTTCGCTAGCTCCTCCGACATGGGGGAAGGATTAAAAGCAATCTGAAGTCCCTGCTTCTTGCAGTACTCCATGGCGTATTCCACATTGCTGATCTCATTCTGGAAAACGGCGCAGTCTCCCTTTTCAAACCGGGCAGCCGCCTGATGGATAAAGTTCTTGTCAATCATGCCATTGGTTCCCGCCGTGAGCAGGATACAGTTCTCGCCGCTGGAAGCGTCTACCTGGATCAATGCCTGGCCGGTCATGGCTTCCTCGTCCACTTCAATCATATCCGTACAGACTCCGTTCTCCTCCAGAAAAGAAACCATATCTTTTCCGTCTTTTCCTACTTTTCCCACATGCCAGACTTTTGCGCCGCCCCGGCTGAGGGCGACGGACTGGTTGAATCCTTTTCCGCCGAAGTGAAGTTCCAGGCTCTTGGACGCCAGCGTCTCCCCCGGACGCAAAATATGCTCCACCTCATACCTGAAATCCAGATTCAATGAACCAAACGACAATACTTTCACAGCTGCACCCTTCCTTCCTTTCTCTGTCTCTTTTTCTTCTTGTATCAAAGGTAACCCATGGGATTTACCTGTCTTCCGTTTACAATAATCTCAAAATGCACATGGGGTCCGGTGCTCCAGCCGGTATTGCCGCTCAAAGCAATTTTCTGTCCCTGCTGCACACTCTGTCCCGCACTCACCAGAACCCGGCTCAAATGCGCATATCTGGTCTGTTTCCCGTCCGGATGGCGTATGGTGACACAGTTTCCGTAGCTGGAGAACCAGCCCGCCTGTACGACGGTTCCGCCGCTGGAGGCCATTATCGCCGTACCGATAGGACAAGCCCAGTCAATTCCCTTGTGAACCGATCCCCATCTGGCTCCGAACCCGGAGGAAAGCCGTCCGCCCGACAGAGGTTTGATATAGGTAGGCGGCGTCATGGTTCCCCGCTCGATGATCTGCGGAATTGCCTCTGCCATTATGGTCTCGGCAATAATCTCCCGGCCTTCTTCCGCATCGTTTCTTCTCGTAATCAGAGCTGTCACCTGGCGATGCCCCTGCTGGGCTTCCTGGCGCACCTCCGTCTCCGTGGTATACCAGGAATCATTATCAATATACTGGGTTTCTGCAAAATAATCCTCTTCATAAGTGGACTCTTCCACGGACATTACCGACAGCTCCGGCTGGGGTACCGTGATAACAATCTCATCCCCAATCTGCAGGGTGGTTGTCTCCTCCAGGCCCTCGTTTAGGGCAAGAACTTCCCGCACTAAAAGGTCATGGCTGTTTGCAATCACGGACAGGCTGTCTCCCGGCTGCACCTCATAGACCTCGTTCTTCTCCGTATCCTTAGTTACCATGTCGATAGCTTCCGCCGTAGGCGTAATCTCGTCCTCGGAAACGTAGGCTTCCACAATCTCCACCTGTTCACTGAAATACAGGTTCCGCAGTCCGTCTCCCTGCACTTCTTTGCTGTCTTCCTCCGGAGTTTCCTCCTGCTGCAGATCCGCTCCCGTGACCGTCTTGGTGATAACCTCCTCCACCGACTGGGTCACGTCAAATTCTGCAATTCCCGCAGCCGCATTTCCAACCCGTATCCGGCTCTTCCCGGAATCCGCCGCTTCTTCCTCCGCCTCCTGTTTGGACATCTGTACCGTGTAGACATTCAGCTCCCGGTCTGCATTGGACACAATGCTGATCTGGAACTCATTGTTTGTGTCAAACCGATCCTTGGTGGCATACAGCACATCCATAACATCCTGATAGCTTCCCAGGGTAACGGTAAACTCATTCACTTTCAGCTGATAGGCTTTGTGTTTTGCCGTTTCCACTTCCTTGCGCAGTTCCTGGTAAATGGCATCCGTCAGCATCTCCGTATCCATGGTTGTGGCAAAAACCTTGGGGATTTTCTCCATGCTGTATTCCACATCCGCCAGCACCAGCCCTTCGGTCTCCCTGGAAATCCGGGCCCTGGCGTCCAGAAATGCCTGCTCCACCACATCCGGATTTTTAACGGACCCAACCAGGCGCCCTTCCAACGTCACTTCATAATAACTGCTGCCGTTACCGAAGCCGTTTCCCACCAGCGGAACGCCTGCCAGCATACATCCGCATGTGATTACCACTGCCTCAATAAATACCAGCTTTGACTTCTTATTAAAAAACAACTTCTTCCTGTTCATGTTTCCTCGTTCATCTTGTAATATTTTCGTAACAATTTCTATTCTAACAACAAATTCAGCGCTTGTAAAGTTTTTTCTAGGGTTTGTTCCACGTCAAGGCCATCCTCGTCCACCGTCACATGGGCATACTTTTCATACAAAGTCCTCCGCTCCTCATACAATTCCCGCAGCGTCTGTCCCTCCCGCAGTACAACGCCCCGGCTTCGGATGTCTGTAAGGCGCGCCTTCACCGCCTCATAAGACAGGCGCAGATAGACTACGGTTCCGATTTCACACAGATGGGCCATAGCCTTTTTCCCGTAAACCACACTCCCTCCGGTGGCAATCACCGCACATGCGGGATGTAATCCCATAGCCGCCCGCTCTTCCACGGCCAGAAATCCCTCTGCCCCTTTTTCCGCAATTATCTGACTCAAAAGACGGCCTTCTTTTTTCTGGATTACCAGATCCGCATCCACAAAATCCTTTCCAAGCACTTTCGCCAGAATCACTCCTATGGTACTTTTCCCGGCCCCGGGCATTCCGATTAATACAATATTTTCCTTCTTTTCCCTCATGATCTCTTCCGCTTCTTCTTTACGCTGTATCCGAAGCTCCCACACTGCTCTCCCAGCGTAAAATAGGAGCCGTGGGAATAGGCCAGAAGCCCGGTCCGGTTCAGCTCAAACTTCCCATTGGGATTCAAATAGGCCTCGTCTGCATCCACGGCCAGAACTTCGGCCAGAAACATGTGATGGGAACCAAGTTCCCGTATCTCCGTTACCCGGCACTCGATGTTTACCGGGCTCTCCTTGATCACAGGCGCATGCGAAAGCTTTCCTGCTTTCTCCGGGGTCAAATGAAGCAGGGAAAATTTATCCGTATCCCGGCCGGATTTCACCCCGCAGAAATCAGCCGCATAGGCCAGCTTCTCCGTAGTCAGATTGATAACAAACTCTCCTGTCTCCCGGATTATCCCGTAGGAGTACCGCTCCGGGCGGACTGAGATGGATACCATAGCAGGGTCGGAACAAATTGTCCCGACCCATGCAACGGTAATAATATTTGCTTTCTCTCCCTCTCTTGCGCAGCTCACCATCACGGCCGGCAAAGGGTACAGCATATTGCCCGGCTTCCACTGCTGCTTTCCTGTCATAGTCTCTCTCCTTTGGCTCTACTGCTGAATCACGCTTACCAAGGCCGGAATCAGCTGTTTCTTCCGGGATACCAGGCCTTTCAGCTCATACGTATCACTCTCCTCCGAGAGCTGGAACGCTTCCCGCACCAGGCTGTCCGCATTCTGTCCGTAGCAGAGCAGCTCCGTAGTCTCCTTCACAATATTGGTCAGCATAAAGAAAATCATATTCAAGCCGATTTCCTTGTACGCAGTCTCCAGATACGGTAGAAGTTTCTCCCGGATCTCCCCCAGCTCAATGGTATTCATCGAATTGATCTGTCCCACCGCAAATTCGATTCCGTTTACGCTGAAACGCTTAAAATCCTGGTAAAAAATTTCTTTCGGCGTCCGGGCCCCCAGATTGCTGCCGGCCGAGAACATGTCGATGGCCAGTTCCTCAATCTCAATTCCGGCAATAGAGGACAGGTTCTCCGCCGCCGCTTTGTCTACGGCCGTGCAGGTGGGAGACCGGAACATAAGCGTATCGGAAATAATGGCAGAGCAGAGGAGCCCTGCAATTTTCCTGGGAATCTCCACGCCTTTTTCCTGATACATCTGATACATAATCGTCGCTGTACAGCCCAGAGGCTGATTGCGGAAAAATACCGGTGACATGGTTTCCAGGGAGCCAATCCGGTGATGATCGATGATCTCCAGAATTTCCGCATACTCAATGCCGTCCACTGCCTGGGATTCCTCGTTGTGATCTACCAGAATCAGTTTTTTGCGCTTCAGATTCAGCAGGTTCCGCCTGGAAATCATGCCCACATAGTTTTCTTCCTTGTCCACTATCGGGAAATCACGGTACCGCTTCTGTCCCATGATCTCTTTGATGTCCTCCGTCTTCTCACTGACGTTGAAAACCGTCAGATCCTTAGACTTCATAAAATACTGGATGGGCATGCTCTGATTGATCAGTCTGGCCGCCGTAAAGGTATCGTGAGGCGTACTGATCACCACACATTGATGCTCCTCCGCCAGCTTCTTTATGGTCAGTGATACCTTCGCTCCCTCGCAGACGATGATGCAGCCTGCCCGCATCTCAATGGCGCAGAGCTGGGACTCATAGCGGTTTCCCAGAATCACCAAATCCCCTTCTTCAATATAATCTTCCATCAAGTCCGGGTTCGCTGCCGCAATCAGCACCTTCCCCCGGTTATAATAATCTTCGTCCGACCCGATCAGCATGGTTCCTTCCAGCGTATCCACAATGTTCCGGTACTGGGTATTGGCAGTAGAAAGAATCTTGCTGTCATACACATCCATATAGGAAGTGGCAATATCACCGATGGTAATCAATCCCTCCAGCTTCCGCTCATTGGTAACCGGGAGCGTCACTACCCGAAGCTCCCGCATAAGATTCCACGCCCGTTTCCATTGCGCGAGCTTTGGCGGGCGACCCGCAGGTGATTTTGGCCGACGAGATTTCCCCGGACACCTGCAGTCTTCCGAATCTCAATATCCTTCACCTGTGTCATAACATCCGCTACGTATACCGGAGCTTCTGCCTGAAAGAAGTTCAGCACGTACTGGGTTTCCTGATTCAGCTGCCCGGCCCGGGCTGCAATGTATCCGCCGCCCTCCAGATGATTCTTCAGATAGGCATAGGCCAATGCAGAACAAATGGAATCCGTATCGGGATTTTTATGTCCGATGATATACACCGGTCTGGTCTTATCCTTTTCCATGTTTCTTCCTTTCAAAAACCTGATTTTCCAAATTTATTTTATCATTTCCCCATGTGCATTACAACTGTTTTTGTGCCGCGGGCGCTTGTTCCTTTTGGATAATTTGCCCTATTTTTTCTTTATCTTTTTTGTTCTTTTGTGCGGTTTTACAATAAGTTCAAACTTTATTCATATTTTGTTCACAATTACTTGTTATACTGAATTTACGTTAAAGGAAAGAAACAATACCTTTTGAAAAATCACTTATTACGCATATAGATAAATTTTTTCATAATAGCCTCGGTGTACTTTGTACGCCGGGGCACTCCTCATTTACGCGAAAACTGCGAACCGGGCGGAGGCCGCCTCCCTACTGCATCATCCCCAGATGTACAAATACCCTCCCCACAATCTCTTCTTCTCTCACCGCACCGAAACTGCGGGAATCCATGGAATTCACCCGGTTATCGCCAAGTACAAAATAACAGCCCTGCGGCACCTCATAGGGAAATGTAATCTTGTCCGACACCGCCCGCGTCTCTCCCACAAGATAGCTATGCTCCTCCGGTACACCGTTGATTAGCAGCCTGCCGTCTCCGTCGATTTCTACCCGTTCTCCGGCAGAAGCCACGATCCGCTTTACATATTCCGGTTCTCCCTGCCGGCGGATGATCACCAGATCCTCCTTCTGGTAGGACTGATCCAGCCGGTAAAAAACTACCATTTCCCCGTCCCGCAGAGCCGGCTCCATAGAATGCCCGCTGACATAAGCAATACCAATCACATAGTGAAAGACAAGGTAAATCATAGCCGCCAGAACCACACACTCTGCCCAGAAGCGCTTCCATTCCCGCCGCCTCTGCACCTTATCTATTTTTTCCTCCAGAATCTCATTGGGAGTCTGTACTCTTGCCTTCTTCATAACTCCGTCCTACTTTTCCTCAGATACCGTATCCACTTTATTGCGTAGCAGCGTCATGCGCTCTATAAGCCGTTCCATCTCCTCGCGGATCATTACAAGCTCCCGGTTATGCTTCTCCCGTTCCTCCTGATTCTTGGCCTCCTGTTCCCTGCGGATGCTGATCCGTGCCTCTGCCAGCTCCTCCTGCATAGCCTGGCGGGCTTCTTTCAGCTTTTTCTCTGTTTCTACGCGGACCAGTTCCACTTCCCGCTCTGCCCGGGCCTGTACGTTTTCTGCTTCTTCTGCCGCTTCCGAGCGGATCCTGCGGACCTCTTCTTCTGCCTGCCCCCGGGCCTTCTCTGTCTCTTCCTCTGCCCGGATGCGGATTTCTTCTAAATCCTGCTCAAACTTCCCGCGCGCCTCCTCCAAAAGCTGCTCCCGCTCCTGCTGCTCCCGGACACGGAATTCCTCCGCCTCCTCCTGGTACTGCTTTTTCATCTGCTTGAGCTGTCCCCGGGTCTGATCCCGCATCTGCTGCAGCCGGTTCTGGTACAAAGTGTTCAGCTCCTGCATTTTAGCAAACACATCTTCCTTCTGGAAACCGAACAGACCGCTTCGAATCCGCATACGGCTCAGGAAATCATTGATCTCGGGAAATTCCACCGCCGCTGCTCCCGGTACAACTTCCGGCACCTCCAACGGTTTACTTTCATTTACATTATTCTCTGCACTCATCTTTTGGTACCCCCTGACTGTCTTATCGCAAGCGTTTTCTACATCATACCCCGGAATGGGCGTTTTTGCAACTGTTTCCGCATAGCGGCCCTTTCGTCAGCCCTTTTCCGCCGCTTCCTCGCCCCCGCAGATAGCCGGGGTAGAACCGTATCCCACCCCCAGTCTGGAAGCTCCCATGTCCACATATTTCTTCGCCGTCTCAAAATCACGGATTCCGCCGGAGGGCTTCACTTGAATTCTTCCACCGGAAGCTTCCAGCATAGCCCGCACCGCCTCTTCGCTGGCCCCGGACGCTCCGAAGCCGGTAGACGTTTTTACAAAGTCTGCTCCCGCCTCTATGCAGATCTCCGTAGCTTTCTTTATTTCCTCTGCTGTGAGTTCGCAGCTCTCAAAGATCACTTTCACGCCTACACCGTATTTTCCAGCCGCCTTTACAACTCCTTCAATGCCCTTTCGCACCTCATCCCATTTGCCGGAACGGGCATAGCCGTAATTCATGACCATATCGATCTCCGCCACTCCCCTGGGCGCATAGAGTTCCGCCAGGGCAGCCTTTCCCTCCGCGCTGCTGTCCCCGTGGGGGAAATCCAGAACACAGCTCACCCGTGTATTGGTTCCTCTGCACATGGACACTGCCAGATCGATATCACAGGGCCGCACGCATACAGAATACACGTCATAGTCAATCCCCTGCCGGATGGCATCTCTCACCTCCTGCTCAGACATTCCCGGTTTGAGTACTGCATGATCAAAATAGCGGTTTATTTTCATGATCTTCTCCTCTCTGCTTTTTAAAGCAATCATACAATAAATGACTGCGAATGGCAATTACATCCTCCAATCCTGTTTACTTTCTCTTGAGAATTGGTTATACTTAAAAACAAATCCCCCCGCCCAAAGGCCGGGGGCTCTAAGGAGGCTGTTTATGTTCCGCTTATGGGCCAAAACCTTTCAAAACAACCGCATGCTGCGGGATATGACCGTATGCGACGACACGGAGGATACCCGCACCCACAAAATTTTCCGCGCTCTGGACCAGGTTTGTTCCGAATTTGATCTGGGAAAACCCATCTGGCTGGATTCCAATGTCCAGGAATTCAAACGCCACGCCAAGGTCCGCTTCTACAGCGACAGCTTCATCGAGGACATCGAATTTGACTACCTGGAGCTCCAGGTCATTGAAGAAGACTAAGCGCTACACCAGATTTTCCGGATTCAGGCATTCCAATTCCGGAAGCACAAACCGGCCGTTCCTGCGGATAAGCTGCCCGTCAAAGTAAATATCACCGCCGCCGAACTCTTCTCTTTGAATCATAACCAGATCCCAGTGGATAGCGCTGGAATTTCCGTTGGGCGCATCGTCGTAGCAGTTCCCCGGCGTAAAGTGAACGGAACCCATAATCTTTTCATCAAACAAAATGTCTTTCATAGGCTGAAGAATATAAGGATTCACCCCGATGGCGAACTCTCCCACATACCGTGCTCCCTCATCCGTATCCAGCACCCGGTTCAGGCGCTCGGTGTTGTTGGCCGAAGCCTTCACAATCTTTCCGTTTTTAAATTCCAGACATACATTCTCATAGGTAAACCCCTGGTACAGGGAAGGCGCATTGTAGGTGATAACCCCGTTTACCGAATCCCGCACGGGCGCCGTATAAACCTCCCCGTCCGGAATGTTCATCTCTCCCGCACAGGCCAGAGCCGGAATCCCTTTGATGGAAAAGGTGAGATCCGTTCCCTTGCCCGTCAAACGCACCTGATCCGTGCGGTCCATCAGCGCTACAAGAGCCTTCATCGCTTTCGCCATCTTAGAGTAGTCCAGATTGCATACTTTAAAATAGAAGTCCTCAAAAGCCTCCGTACTGAGACCGGAAAGCTGCGCCATGGAAGCATTGGGATAGCGCAGCACCACCCAACGCGTCTTGGGCACACGGATGCGGTGATGCACCGGCGTGGAATAGAGGGTTTCATAAAGGTGCATCTTCTCTGGGGGGACATCCGAGAGCTCCGATACATTATCGCTTCCCCGCACGCCGATATAGCAGTCCATCTGCTCCATTTCCCGCGCCGCTACATCGGCCATCAGCCGGATCTGTTCTTCCTCACATTCCAGCAGAACCTCCCGCTGCAGCCTGGGATTGATATTATGCACAAAGGGAAGTCCGCCTGCAGCGTACACTTCTTTCACCAGCTGCCTGGCCAAATCTTCTGTGGCCGGGCCTGTATAATTGATGTAAACCTTATCTCCCTGCTTTACCCCGCAGGAATAGCCCACCAGATTTTTGGCCAGTGTCTTAATTCTCTCATCCATACAGAAATTCCTCCAAACTTTTTATTTTTCCGGCAGATATGCCACAAACAGATTACCCAAAGACTCAAATTCTTCCGAAGCGTCGTCGGTGCCCTTCCGGTAGGTTTCTCCGGTCAGGGGATTCATCAAAATCACATTCTGGAGATCGTAACCCACCATCAGTTCCGCCTGGTCGCCGCCTCTAAGCACCAGCACCGGGTATCCCTGGCTCACATAATAGAACGCCATAGACATGGAGCACCCCGACAAATCCAGTACCCTGCCGTTCATATGTTTCTCCAGGATCTCATAGGGTGTATCCCCCTGTGCCAGATAATTTCCCACGTCGCCGTAAATTTTCTCATAGCTCATCAGAACTTCCAGAGCCGCCTGCAGGCTGGATTTCTCCGAAGGCTGCCCTGTGCTCTCCACACCTGCAATCTCCGTCCAGTTCTTCCTGCCTCCCCGCTTCCAAATATAATTCTGATCCCGGTCCACCACCACACCCATGCTGTCATGGGCTTTCCGGATCGCCTCATTTGCCGACACATAGGCACGGTCAAAGGTTCCGTCAAAAGCATACACATAGTATCTGGCATCCTCCTGCGTCCCATCCGGATTCAGATTCCGGTTCTCCTCAAACAGAACCTGCCTGGGCATCAGGTATTTCATCTTAGAGGCCGACACGTTTTCGGAAAGGGAAAAATAATATTCCCGCTTTTTTGACGGGGAATTGAGCGTCTCCAAAGCAATCTTTTCCACCGTTTCTTCTACTTTTTTTGTAATCGGCTCCGGCGCGGCTGCCTCATACCCCCCGGCTTCGTTTTTCGCCACACATTCCTGGGAAATCCGGTTGCTTTCAATGGAAATGGATACGACGTATTTGCCCTTTTCCTCGTAGGGAAATTCCTGGATCACTTTCCCCCGTTCATTTTCAATCACCACATAGCCCATGGGAAAAATCCGGTTTCCGGTCAAATCCTTTACAATATCCCCTTTGCGGGCTTTTCCGTAAATAAAATCCGTACCCATAAAGCCCAGCGCCCGGATATAAAATTCTTCCCCGGCCTCAACCCTGCGGCTTTTTCCTGTTTCCAGATCAAGGAGCACCACTGCCGGGGACTCATAAATAGAATTTCCCTCGTGCCAAGCCAGAATATGCCCGTCATCGGAAATCATGCAGCATTCCTCCGGTATCCCGGAAACAAGCTTCTCATATTCCCTGGTGTTCAAATCAATCCTGCAGATGTTCCCCTGGAGATACAGGTATAGCTCTTCCTTGCTGTTTACATAAGACAGTGTTCCTACCTCAGCCCGGAGTATGGGGAAGGGTTTTCTGCTCTCGATAAAAGCTCTCTCTTCTACAGAGTTCGTCATGGCATTGTACGTATATACCGCAACCCCGGTTTTTCCCTCATGCCGTCCCCGGTTCATATAGCCGTACACCAGAAAATTCATACTTCCCGATTCGTCTACATCCACGATTTTGATGTCGTGCTCGCCGTAACTGCACCGGAGATCTTCCCCATCCCGGAAACCGAATACCCGGGAAAGCTTATTCTGGGCCGCGTCATAGCACCACAGATCCCCATTCTGCACAAACCCCACAATATTTTCTTCATCGTTTTTCCGGTATTCTACCCGATCGTTTAAAATTCCCAGATGAATGGAATCCGGGGTGAACACCTGCAGCTGCGGATCAAAGATCCGGTTTACCGTCCGGTCATAAGCCAGAAGATACATGCGGTGTTCCAGGTAACGCACCCGGTAGGACTCCTGAACCTCATATCGCTCCCGTTCCTGGTTCTCATTGACATGAACCACCTCATATTCCAGGCGCACCGATGCCACAGAATCCTCAATCTCTGTCAAAAAGGTCCGCACCTCACTGTCAGGCTCCACCTCCATGTCCCCCCAAATCCACTGGCGGTAACGGGAGTGAATGGTCACATGATCCAGCGTATTGTTATCCGCCGAGGCATCAGGCTCCAGATACTGTGTGATATTCACGGTATTTTCTTTGTCGAACAAAGCTTCATGAATCTCGTCCACCAGACGCAGGCAATCATTCAGATGAGTCTCCGGCAGATTGGCCAGGTGGGTGTAATAATATGCCTCTTTTTCCCGCTCAAGCTCCAGACGGATCACCAGAAGATATTCTTCCCCGGGATCCAATAAATCCTTCAGCTGAAACTGCACATAGACGGTATCTTCCGTAAAGCTGCAGCCGTCTGCTTCCGTGTCTTCAATCAGCCGCTCCGTATCCAGGCTCCGGACCTCATAGTAAACCTTCTTCACCTGATTGGGCCCAGCTTTAATCTGCAGCTTCAATCCCCGATCCTCCGGCAGAGGCAGTACGGTATCACGGATATACCGCCCGTCCATGGACTGCGTATAGCCGTGCATCAGATTCATCAGGCGTCCGTCCTGCTCCATATAGATCAGAGGGAGTGTGGCTTCCGCCATGGAATCCGTCAAATCCGCGTTCCCGGCCGTCATATAGTAGCTCATTCCCAGAATTCCCAATACAAAAGCGGCCAGAATGGACAAGACTTTCAAAACCAGCTTTTTCATTCTGCTCCCTCCAAAAGCCGCTCCAGGGTGGGACGTACATGGAGAGCTTCTGTGCAGGCCAGATACGCGCTGTCCTTCCCTGTCATAGGCTCTCTCCGCTTGACCGCCCGGATCAAAATATTTTTGGGCGTATGCTCCATATCAACAAACTCCAGAATCTGCGTATCATACCCCTGCTGTTCCAGAAGCCCGGCACGCAGCCCGTCCGTCACCAGCGCAGCAATCCGTTCCCTTAAAAGCCCATACTGCAAAACAGGCTCCAGCTCCTTGCTGGAAATCTGCCCGTTCAGTTCATGCTGACAGCAGGGCACCGAGAGAATCACCTTTGCATTCCAGCAGATGGCCTTATAAAGGGCATAATCCGTCGCTGTATCGCAGGCGTGAAGCGTGACCACCATGTCTACCTGCTTTCGTCCCTCATATCCGGCAATATCCCCTTTTAAAAACTGCAGCTTTTCATAACCGTATTTTTTGCTCAAGGCACTGCAATGCTCGATAACATCTTCCTTCAGATCCAGGCCGATTATGCGGATATCCAGTCCCCGGCACACCTTCAGATAATCATACAGTGCAAAGGTCAGGTAAGATTTTCCGCATCCGAAATCCAGGATTGTCACCTCCCGATCCGCCGGCAGCTCCGGCAGAATATCTTCCACAAACTCCAGAAAACGGTTGATCTGCCGGAATTTATCGTAGCGTGCGCGAACGATCTTTCCCTCCGCAGTCATGACTCCCAGATCCACAAGGTATCCTACGGGACGCCCTTCCTCCAGCAAATACCGCTTCTTTCTATTATGTTCCAGAACCGGAGCTTTTACGCATGACGGCTCTTTTTTCTCTTTCAGGGTAATCCTTCCTTTTTTACTCACCAGTACATGTAAGGTTCCCCGGGTGCTCTCTGCCTGCAGCTGGCGGAAGGAAGTTTCCATCCATTCTGCAATCCGGGCAGTCATCTCTTCTTTCCCATAGTTTTCGTGATACATCTTCGTACCGCGCAGAATCTCCGCCTGAAATTTCAGCCGCTTTTTCAAAAGCACCGGGCGGATGCGCACCTTCGACTCTTCCAGCCCCTTTTGGGGACTGCTGAGTACCATCCGGATCAAATGTTCGTCCAGATATTTTTCCAACATCTGTTTTAAATTTTCCATCTGGGATTCCTATGCTCTTCTTTTACAATCTTTTTGCGTATTCCATTCCCGTCTACTATAACATAAACTTTCCGCAATTACCAGAAATACGAAAAACAGACCGCAAAAAATCCGGGAATGTAAGCTCTGCCGTCACATTCCCGGTCTCTCTCTAACATATTATTAATAATACATCCGGCCGCCCCGGCGTTCCCGCCTTCTTAAGCGCCGCTGATACATTTCATTCAGAAGCATGATCGTCACGAAATCCTCCATCCAGTTCCGCCCGGATGTCTCCTGCATCATCAGGTCATCCTGATATGCTCTTTTATCCATCTTTTCGTAAATCCGGCGGCAGACGCAGCGAATCTGGAACTGGTCCGGGTACTCGTCAAACATAAAGCTTCCGTCATATTCCATCCGGTCGCATTCTTCTTCTACCAGCGGTTGAATTTGTCTTGCCAGGGCCGGATACAATTCTTTAAATTTTCTTTGATCTCTTTCTTTTTCATCTTCCCATGGGCACACAGGGCAAAAAGAGCTCGGCTGATAAGGGTTGAAATAGGGGTAGGGTTCATAGTACGGGGTCATGGAAAAATCCTTTTTTGTATAGTATATGCAGGCACTCCTTAAGGCGTGTGACTGTATCTATTCCTCCGCTCCCGACACCCTTTCTATGTGCATGGCCAGGTAGCCCACCTCCGCCTCATCCAGCGGCTGCCGCAGATACTTCTCCAGATGTGCGCACACCGTACCGGCCAGCCGGTAAGCATCCGGAAATTTCACGGACATATAATCGTTCATATTCAGCTTCAGCCGTTCTCCCTTCACGGCCCGCGCTGCCATATAGCGCACATGATTCATCAGGCGGTTGTAGGAGAGGGACATCACGTCAATGGTCTGCCCCGTCTCTTCCTCCACCATTTGAATACACTCCCGCACGGTCCGGGCTATCTGCATGGACAGGGCCACGTTCTCATCCTCAATGGCAGAATGGATATGCAGGGCAATGTACCCCACCTCATGCTCGTCAATCTCCACCTGCAGCCGCTCCCTTAAGATAGCCCGGATGCACTCCGCCGTCTTGTACTCCATGTGAAACAGCGCCCGGATATCACCTGTCAGGGGATTGCTGATCTGTTCCCCGCTCCGGATCCGTTTCACGGCAAAGGCAATGTGATCCGCCATAGGGAAAAGGATACTCCAGTCAATTTTGCCGAAAACGTGCTCACTTTCTTTCAATACCTCTTCCGCGATCTCAAGAAACACCGGATCCATCCCTTTTACCAGCTCCATGGCGCTTCCCCGCTCTGTATGCTCCTTGAGGGAATACACGGTGCAGCCCTCCGGCGCTTCCATGCGCTCACTGATCCTTTTTCCGAAACCGATGCCCTTTCCGATCAAAAGATATTCCCGGCTGTCTTCCATGCCGATGGCAATCACGGTATTGTGATTGAGCACCTTTTTAATTCTGAACATGCGTCCTTTTCCCCCACAGCTTTCTTTCTTATCCCTCGTAGGTATCGATTGCAAATAACGCCTCGCCCGCGCGGATTTCACCCTCTGCCAGCAGACGGATTTTCTGGTTCTCTCCCAGCTCCGTGCAGAGAACGGGAGATGCCAGGGACGGTGCGTGTGCTTTTAGATATTCCAGGTCCAGCTTCATTAAGGCATCGCCCTTCTTCACCTGATCCCCGTCTTTCACCAGCACGTCAAATCCCTCCCCGTTCAGGTTCACCGTATCAATTCCCATATGGAGCAGCATGGCAGTTCCGGCAGCCGTCTGGAATCCGATGGCATGCTTGGTTTCAAATACAAAACACACCTCTCCGTCCTCCGGCGCGTATACGGTTCCTTCTGCGGGAATGACCATGGCTCCGTCGCCCATCATCCGGCCTGCAAAAGCCTCATCTGGTGTCTCGGAAAGATCTGCCGCCGTGCCGGTTACCGGACTATAGATGGTAACACTCTCCACAACCGTTCCTTCCTGCTCCTTCTTTCCCTCTTGCTGCTCCTTAACTGTCTCTCCGGCGTTCTCTGTCACTTCCTCATCCGGCGCCGTCTCCAGGTAATCCTCCAGATTGGATTTGATCACCGTCACACGGGGGCCGTAAATCACCTGAACGCCGTTGCCCTTGTGCACCACCCCGGAAGCTCCGGTAGACTTAAGGGCTGCATCGTTCACCAGCTCTGATTTGTGTACCGTACAGCGAAGCCTGGTGGCGCAGCAGTCCACATCCGAAATATTCTTTTTTCCTCCAAGCCCCCGGCAGATGGCAGCTGAGAGGGCATCTTCCTCTGACACAGCTTCCGGCCCGCCTGCTGCTCCTTTCTTCCTGGCATCCACATCGCTTCTGCGGTACAGCTTCACCTCTTCACTGTCATCCCGTCCCGGCGTCTTCAAATCCAGCTTGCTGATCAGCAAACGGAACAAAAGGTAATACACCGCAAAATAGCCAATTCCTACAATGACAATCCAAATCCAGCTGGTCTTGGCGTTTCCCTGGAGAATGCCAAACAGGAACATATCAATCAGGCCTCCTGAGAAAGTCATTCCCACGCCTACACCGAAAACGTGCATCAGCATATATGCCAAGCCCGCAAGCACACAGTGAATCACATACAGCAAGGGCGCAACAAACAGGAAGGTAAATTCCAGGGGCTCCGTAATACCGGTCAGCATAGAAGTCACTGCCGCCGAGAGCAGAAGACCTGCCACTACCTTCTTTTTCTCCGGCTTTGCCGTTTTATACATAGCCAGAGCCGCTCCCGGCAGGCCGAAAATCATCAGCGGAAACTTGCCCGACATAAATCTCGTAGCGGAAACCGCAAAATGCTCCACCGCCGGATCCGCCAGCTGTGCAAAGAAAATATTCTGCGCCCCCTCAACCAGACGGCCGCCCACTTCCATGGTACCGCCAAGCGCTGTCTGCCAGAAAGGAAGATAGAATACATGGTGAAGTCCAAAAGGAATCAGAGCACGTTCCATCAAGCCGTACACCCAGGTTCCCACATAGCCGGATTCCAGCACTACGCCGCCGATGGCGTAGATCCCCTGCTGAACCACCGGCCAGACAAAAAACATCAAAATTCCCACGGCCGTATACGTCAGCCCGCTGACAATGGGTACAAACCGGGTTCCTCCGAAGAAAGACAATACCTGGGGCAGCTCAATCTTGTAGAACCGATTGTGCAGGGCGGCTACGCCCAGCCCTACAATGATGCCGCCGAATACGCCCATCTGCAGGGAGGTAATGCCTACCACCGAAGTAGTCGCACCTTCCAGCATGGATTCCGCTCCGCCGTGATTCTGAATCATGGCTCCGATAGAAGCGTGCATAATGAAAAACGCAATGGCTGCGGAAAGCGCCGCCACTTCCTTCTCCTTCTTGGCCATACCGATAGCCACACCCATGGCAAAGATAATGGGAAGATTCGCAAATACAATATCTCCGGCTGCGCTCATAACCCGGAGAATGGAATTCAGGAAAGTGCCGGGCCCCATAACCCCCAGCAGTCCATAGGTTTCAAGCATGGTTTCGTTGGTAAAGGAACCGCCCACGCCCAGAAGCAGTCCTGCCACCGGCAGGATCGCGATTGGCAGCATAAAGGATCGCCCTACACGCTGCAAAACACCGAAAATTTTGTCTTTCATACTTATCCCTCCGATTCTTGGATTTTGGTCTGCAGATGTTTTCCGACACGTTTACCCTGCCCGTTTTTTCATATTTTAGACATGAAAAAGGCATTAACGTGCATAAACATCCTTACGAAAAATGATTCATGCATAGTTAATGCCTGCCGTACAGTTACATACTATATCACTAAAATTAATTTACCATTCCTGCTTTGTATTTGTCAAGCGGGATTTGTAAAAATTTCCATTTTTAATCCAAGGCTTCCTCCAGGGCTGCAATTACAATCCGCAGGGCCTTCAGGCGGGCATGCTTTTTATCCACCGATTCCAGCACATGCCACGGGGCATAGGTGGTGCTGGTCTTCTGAAGCATCTCGTCCACCGCCTCCTCATAGGCGTCCCATTTTTCCCGGTTTCTCCAGTCCTCGTCCGTGATCTTCCACTGTTTTTCCGGCGTTCTCTGCCTCTCTTCAAAGCGCTGCAGCTGGGTGTCCTTGTCAATCTGCACCCAGAATTTAATTATCACCGCGCCCCAGTCATGCAGTTCCTTCTCAAATTCGTTAATCTCATGGTAG
>OFFT01001051.1_pt1 | contig 17607 bp, 15 predicted proteins | sample 1521581 | NCBI WGS metagenome assembly OFFT01 (sample SAMEA3504084, study PRJEB24116) | mouse gut metagenome | biome: mouse gut; feature: mouse-associated habitat; material: faeces | place: Denmark | collected 2011
TAAAAATATGTTTGCTACAGAATATGTTTATCATAATATTAAAAAAGATAAGACAGTTGGAGTTATTGATGAAAATTCAGAAGAAGGATATCAATTGATTGCAGAACCAATTGGAGTTATTGCAGGGGTTACTCCTGTTACAAATCCAACATCAACTGTTATGTTTAAGTCCATGATATCAGCAAAAACAAGAAATGTTATAATATTTGGTTTTCATCCATCTGCTCAAAATTGTAGTAGAGAAGCTGCAGAAGTAGTTAGAAAGGCAGCTGTTTCAGAAGGAGCTCCAGAAGATTGTATATTATGGATAGACAAGCCATCAGTTTTGGCTACAAGTTTATTAATGAATCACCCAGGTGTAGATTTAATATTAGCAACTGGTGGATCAGGAATGGTTAAAGCAGCATATTCTAGTGGGAAACCAGCACTAGGAGTTGGGCCTGGTAATGTACCTTGTTATATAAATAAATCAGCAAAGTTGAAAAGGGCTGTTACAGACTTAATTATGTCAAAATCTTTTGACAATGGTATGATTTGTGCTTCAGAACAAGCAGTTATTGTAGATGAAGAAATTGCAGGAAACTTTGAAGAAGAAATGAGAAAACTTAACTGCTATTTTGTAAATGATGAAGAAAAGGCAAAACTACAAGCTACAATGTTTGATTCAAATAATTCAAATAAATTAAATGGTGCAATAGCTGGACAAAGTCCTAAAATTATTGCTCAATGGGCTGGATTTGAAGTGCCAGAAAATACAAAAGTTTTAATAGTAAGAGAAAATGGTGTTGGATTTGACCATCCATTTTCAGAAGAAAAGTTAAGTCCAGTTTTAGCTTATTATACAGTAAAATCAGCTGATGAAGGAATAGAACTTGCAGACAGATTAATAAGATTTGGTGGAATGGGGCATTCAGCTGTTATTCATTCAGAAGATAGAGATTCAATAAATAAATTTGCAAATACAGTAAAAACAGGAAGAATTATTGTAAATTCTCCATCAACTCATGGTGCTATTGGTGATATTTATAATACAAATATCCCATCATTAACTTTAGGTTGTGGTACTTTTGGAGGAAATTCAACAACTTCAAATGTATCTTCAGTTAATTTGATAAATGCAAAAAGAGTTGCAAAAAGGAGGGTTAATATGCAATGGTTTAAAGTTCCAGAAAAAATATTTTTTGAGGCTGGTTCTATAGGATATTTAGAAAAAATGCCTGATATAACAAGAGCTTTTATAGTAACAGATCCTTCAATGGTTCAATTTGGATATGTTGATAGAATACTATATCATTTAAGAAAAAGAGAATCATATGTTCATGCTGAAATATTTTCAGAAGTTGAATCAGATCCATCTTTTACAACAATAAAAAAAGGTGTTGCTGCAATGGAAAATTTCAAACCAGATGTTATTATTGCTCTTGGTGGTGGTAGTGCAATGGATGCTGCAAAAGGAATGTGGCTATTTTATGAATATCCAGATGCAGATGTAGAAGGATTAAAACTAAAATTCATGGATATAAGAAAAAGAACTTATAAATTCCCTAAACTTGGAACAAAATGTAAAATGGTTGCTATACCAACTACATCAGGAACAGGCTCAGAAGTAACATCATTTGCAGTTATATCAGATAAAGAAAAAAATATGAAATATCCGCTAGCTGATTATGAATTAACACCAGATGTTGCAATTATTGATCCAGATTTGGTTATGACATTACCAAAAAAATTAACTGCAGATACAGGTATGGATGTTTTAACACATGCTATAGAAGCGTATGTTTCTGTTATGGCATCTGATTATACAGATGGCTTAGCAGAAAAAGCAATAGAATTAGTTTTTGAATATTTACCAAGAGCTTATGAAGATGGCACAGATAGAGTAGCAAGAGAAAAAATGCATAATGCAAGTACTATTGCAGGTATGGCATTTACAAATGCTTTCTTAGGTGTAAATCATTCTATAGCACATAAATTAGGAGGAGAATTCCATATTCCTCATGGTAAAGCTAATAGCATAATATTACCTTATGTAATAAAATATAATGCAAGTGCACCAACAAAAATGGTATCTTGGCCTAAATATGAGCATTTCGTTGCTGATGAAAGATATGCTAATTTATCAAAAAGATTAGGATTGCCTGCATCAACTACAGAAGAAGGAGTAAACTCATTAGTTAAAGCAGTTCTTGAATTAAATCAAAAATTAGGTGAAGAAAGATCACTTAGAGATTGTGGAATTAATGAACAAGAATTCTTAGCTAAAATTGATGAATTAGCTGATAAAGCTTTTTCAGATCAATGTACAGGTGTAAATCCTAGAGTACCATTAGTATCAGAAATTAAACAAATACTAATTGATAGCTATTATGGAAATGAAATATTATAAATATAAAAGGGACTGTAAAAAGTCCCTTTTTTCACACAATAGGAATCATTGTTAAATTTTTTATATCAATATTTAAGTTGTGAACTGTAACATAAACATAACTTCTTTTTATCATTTTTATAACATTAATTGACAAATAGATATATTTAATATAAAAATAAAATAGTAAAATGGATTTATTATATTAATTATTTAATAAATTTAAAATATTATATTTTAGAAAATATCAATAAATAAAATAAGGAGTTACAAATGGAGAAAAAAAATAAGAAAAGATTAGAAGATGTTAGAGAAACAAGTAGTAAAAATAGACTTACAGCAATGATGTTATGCTGGTTTTTAGGTTTTTTTGGAGTACATCGTTTATATGCTGGAAAATTAGGTTCTGGATTTTTGATGATGTATGGTACAATTGTTTCACTTTTATTATTGGCTGTAAACGTTCCAATAGGATTAATGTGTTTAATAACAATGTTAGCATTTGTAGCAAATGATTTTATAGTTATTACTTTTGGACAATTTATAGATTGTTATGGAAAACAACTTACCAGAGATGATATATACTAAAATATTCACATAAAAAACATTAATATTATATTATATAAATAAGAACTTTAATATTAATTAAGTTTTTAGGAGGTTTATTATGTCAGAAAATCAGGAGAAATTTTCAGTTGATACAGAACAACTAAAAAATGAAACAAAAGAAACTGTAAATCAAGTTAAAGATTCAATAAAAAATGTTAACTTGAAAAAAGATGCAAAAGAAACTAAAAGTTTTTTAAAAGAAATACTTTCAAATCCATTTGAGTCAGTTAGAAGAATTGCAGAAAACGAAGAAAATGTTTTTTCTAAAGTAATAATTTTAATGATAGTTTGGATTTTGGCATCAGTAATTATAGGTGTTATAAGTTTAATCAAATATGGAAAATATTCAAGTATAGGAAATAATATAATGGATTTTATCTCTTACATATTAAGTCCAATACTATATATTCTAGTACCAGCAATTATAATTCTAATAATGAATAAAAATAATAAAAAATCTTTAATAACAATTATTTCAACTCTAACAATATCAGCAGTTCCTGTAATTATTATCGAAATTATTGATGTTATTGAATCTTTAATAAGTGGTATTACAATTATATCTAGTCCAATATCTACAATGTTTAGTGCAATATCATTAGTTCTTACATATTTTGGTATGAAAGATTTATTTGGAGAAAAAGAAAATAAGAATTTTATTAAAAAGTATGCAATTATAAAATTATTATCAGCATTTGTATTAATAATTTTAGGAAGAATTGGAATTTATTAAAATATAAAGAAATCGCCAATATGGCGATTTTTTTGTGGCAATTTTCTTGTGTTTTTATAAAATTCATTATATAATAATACATTATGTGAAGGGAGAGAATGTTATGGCAATTAGTAAAGAAGAAATAATTCATATTGCAAAACTTGCATCTTTAAATTTGTCAGATGAAGAGATTGAAAAATATACTGGCGATATGCAAGAAATTCTAGAATTTGCAAATATAATTAATAATGTTAATACAGAAGGAATGAATGAAACAGTTGTTGCAAATGAGAAATGCAATGTTTTAAGAAAGGACGAAGTTAAAAATTTTGAAAATAGAGAGCTTTTACTTTCAAATGCTCCAAGTCAAGATGAAGGTATGTTTAGAATACCAAAAGTTATAAATTAATTTTATCAATTCTGAAAAAAATATATATAGGATATAAAAAAAGTACATATAATTGTCCTTCCCGTTGGCATAGTTTGGAGAATTGCAAATGAGGAGTACATTTATGTACGACGAATAGGAGGAATTTTAATGGAGCTTTACGAATATACAGTACATGAACTTATAGAAAAGCTTGAAAAAGGTGAAGTAACATCTGAAGAAATAACAAAAAGTTACTTTGATAGAATAAAAGAGATAGACCCTAAAGTAAAAGCGTATATTTCTACTTTAGAAGAAGAGGCAATTGCAAAAGCCAAAAAGGTTGATGAAGATAGAAAAGCAGGAAAGGCAGTTTCGAAATTTGCAGGTATTCCAATAGGAATAAAAGATAATATGTGTATAACAGGAGCAAAAACAACATGTGCTTCAAAAATTTTAGAAAATTTTATTGCGCCATATAATGCAACAGTTATAGAAAAATTAAATGAACAAGATCTAGTATATCTTGGAAAATTAAATATGGATGAATTTGCAATGGGTGGTTCAACAGAATACTCTGCATTTTTTAAAACACATAATCCATGGGATTTAGATAGAGTACCAGGAGGTTCTTCTGGAGGTAGTGCAGCAGCAGTAGCAGCTGAAATTGCTCCTTGGACATTAGGAAGTGATACAGGTGGAAGTATTCGTCAGCCAGCTTCACTTTGTGGTGTTGTAGGATTAAAACCTACTTATGGACTAGTATCTAGATTTGGTTTAGTTGCATTTGCGTCATCACTTGATCAAATTGGACCTATAACAAAAGATGTTACAGATTCTGCTATGCTTTTAAATCTAATTGCTGGTCATGATGAAAAGGATTCAACCTCAATGGATATAGAGAAAAAAGATTATACAAAATCTTTAGTAAATGATGTTAAAGGAATGAAAATTGGTTTTCCAAAAGAATATCTTGGAGAAGGTATTAATAATGAAGTAAAACAAGCTATTTTAGATGTAGCTAAAAAATATGAAGAAATGGGAGCAATTATTGAAGACTGTTCATTAGATATTGGAAAATATGCAACAGCAGTTTATTATATAATTGCTTGCGCTGAAGCTAGTTCAAACTTAGGTAGATTTGATGGAATAAGATATGGATATAGAACAGAAAAATTTGAAAATTTGAAAGACATTTATAAAAATTCAAGAAGTGAAGGATTTGGTTCTGAAGTAAAAAGAAGAATTATTTTAGGTACTTATGTTCTTTCATCTGGATACTATGATGCTTATTATAAAAAAGCACAAAAGGTTAGAACAGCTATTAGATCTGCATATGATGAATTATTTGGAAAATATGATTTACTATTAACACCAACATCACCAACAACAGCATTTAAAATTGGAGAAAAATCAAATAATCCATTAGAAATGTATTTAGCTGATATCTATACTGTTCCAGTAAATATTGGAGGATTACCAGGGATGAGTATTCCATGTTCATTAGATAGTCAAGGAATGCCAATTGGATTCCAATTAATTGCAAAACCTTTTAATGAAGAAACAATTTTTAGAGCAGCATATACTTATGAACAAAATACAAACTTTAGAGAAAATAAACCAAGCTTTAAAGGAGGTATTAAATAATGTCAAGAGAAGATTATGAAATAGTAATAGGATTAGAAGTTCATTGTGAACTTTCTACTAAAACAAAAATATTCTGTTCATGTTCAACAGAATTTGGTGGAGAACCAAATACACATTGTTGTCCAATTTGTATGGCAATGCCAGGTACATTACCAGTATTAAATGAAAAAGTTGTTGAATATGCAGTTAAAGCAGGACTAGCTACAAATTGTAGTATAGAGAGAAATAGTAAAAATGATAGAAAAAATTATTTCTATCCAGATTTACCAAAAGCATATCAAATTTCTCAATTTGATAAACCTCTATGTTATGATGGATATGTAAATATCGAAACAGAAGATGGAGAAAAGCAAATTAGAATTGAAAGAATTCATATAGAAGAAGATGCTGGAAAATTAAATCATGATGAATATGGAAGAGGAAGTTTTGTAGATTTAAACAGAGCAGGAGTTCCATTAATAGAAGTTGTATCTAGACCAGATATGAGGAGTAGTAAGGAAGTAGAAGCCTATATGAGAAAATTAAAATCAATTTTTGAATATATAGAAGTTTCAGACTGCAAAATGCAAGAAGGGTCTTTAAGAGCAGATGTTAATGTATCTGTTAGAAAAAAAGGTAGTGAGAAATTTGGTACTAGAACAGAAATGAAAAACATGAACTCTTTTAGAAGTATAGTAAGGGCTATTGAATATGAAGCAGGAAGACAAATAGAAGAAATTGAAGCTGGAAATACAATTACACAAGAAACATTAAGATGGGATGATGTATCTGGAAGAACATTTCCAATGAGAGATAAAGCAGATGCTCAAGACTACAGGTATTTTCCAGAACCAGATTTGGTTTCTATTAAACTATCAGATGAATATATTGAAAATATTAGAAGAGAATTACCAGAACTACCAGAAAGTAGAAGAAAAAGATATATTGAAAAATATGAATTAACAGAAAAAGCTGCTAATTTCGTAACATCATCAAAATATTATTCTAATCTTTTTGAAGATGCAATAAAAGTTTGTAATAATCCAAAAACAGTTGGAAATTTGATTATGTCAGATGTTGTAAGAATCTTAAATGAAAGAGAAGAAGAACCAGAAGATTTAAAATTTGGAGGAGATGAACTAGGAGAACTTGTAACTTTAATAGATAAAGGAACAATTAGTTCTGCAATAGCAAAAAAAGTATTAGAAGAATTATTTAAAGAAGTAAAAATGCCAAGTAAAATAATTGAAGAAAAAGGTTGGGTACAAATTTCAGATGAAGGTGCAATTAAAAAAGTTGTAATGAAAGTATTAGAAAATAATCCTCAATCAATAGCAGATTATAAAGCAGGAAAAGATAGAGCATTAGGTTTCTTAGTAGGTCAAGCAATGAAAGAAACAAGGGGAAAAGGAAATCCACAAATGCTTAATAAAATGTTTTTAGAAGAATTAAATAAATAGAGAAAAATCCACAGATTATGAATAATCTGTGGATTTTGGAAATTATTATTTCATTTGACTTATTATGTAAAGCATGATATAATAGCGATATTGGAATAATCCATGATAAAAGATTTATTTGAAACTGTAAACGATGTCACAATATCAGGAGGTAAACTTTATGACAATAATAACATGTAGACCAGATAAACGGAAACATGTAGATTTGTATGGCACATTAAAAACTCTTAGTACAAATCATCCACAGATCAAAGCAATGATTGATCAGGTAAAAGAATCACATGAAATCGATCAGTTGGATAAGAAAATGATTGAGCAGCAGCTTCTTAGTATGGCAGGTACTCTCAATGAGTCGAGTTCCTATACACTTGTTCTGAATCGCTGGCGTGGAGGGAATCCTTTATCTTCTGAGCGTGAACAGGTATTTCATGAACAAAGAACTATACGTGATGAAACCATTTTCACTATTGTTGCGGGTGGACGGAAGAAGAACTGGACAGTATTTGTCGATTTGCCAATTGACATTGATTTGCCGGATGCTAAGCTGGTAACTGAATAAGACAAAAACGGAGCGTAGCAAATGCTACGCCCGTTTTTTAACTATTAATTAATTTTTCTATAATTTCAAATAAATAAGGTTTATATTCATCAATTGGAAGAGGTTCATTATATAATATAGAATTGAAGCATGTTGAACTTACAAGTTCTATAATCATAAATAGAGTAACATCAGGATTTTTTAATTTTATATTATTTTCTTCAATTCCTTTTAAAAACAATTGGTAAATTCCATTTTCTTCATTTTCAGAATTTTCATATATTTTATTTACTGTTTTATTATAAATTCCCCAAGAAAGATTTTTTGATATAAATTTTAATAGTAATTGATTATTTTTTAATTCATCAATAACATAATTAACTATAAAAATTACTTGTTCTGATAAAGCAGAAATATTGTCTTCCCTTAAAGCTGATAGAGCATCATTGAATAGTTTGTGAGATTTTTTAGCAATTAAAACATCTCTTATTTCATATTTATCTTTGAAATATAAATAAAAAGTTCCTTTACCAACATCAGCATTATCAACTATTTCTTGGATAGAAGTATCTTTAATTCCTTTTTCAGTAAATAATTTAAATGCTGTATTTAATAATCGTGTTTCTTTATTTTCTTCATTTAATTTATCATTTTTTTTTCTCACAATTTAAATCTCCTTAAATATTTATTTCATATAAAGGTTAGAACAAAGATTAGCCACTTAAATTTATTTGAAATGTTTTATAATTTAAAAAGTGACTTTTTTGACTTTAAATTCATAGTATAAAACAATTATTACATAAAGATGACTGGTAGTCAATATTTTTTTAAAAACTATTGACTGTTGGTCAGTATCGTACTATAATAATAAAGTGACCAATGGTCATAAATATGCAAGGAGGTTTCAAATGAATAAATTTGGAAAATTTATATGTAAATACAGAAAAATTATTCTAATATTATCTTTAATATTACTTATTCCATCATTTATTGGAATGAACGCTACAAGAATAAATTATGATATTTTAGTATATTTACCAGAAAATATAGAAACTATTCAAGGTGAAAATATATTATCAGACGAATTTAATATGGGAGCGTTTTCAACTATTATTTTAGATAATATGTCTACAAAAGAAATTTTAAAATTAGAAAAAGAAATAAATAAAATAGATAATGTTGCAATGGTAATGAGTACAGCAGATGTTGTGGGAGATAGCATACCAATTGAAATGTTACCAGATGAAATTCAAGATAAATTTTACAAAGATGGTTCAACAATAATGCTTGCAACTTTTAAAGAAGGAATTTCAGATGATGTAACACTTGAAACAATAGAACATTTAAGAGAAATAACAGATGCAAGATGCAAAATTGGAGGAATGTCTTCAATAGTTCTAGATACTAAAAATTTAGCTAATTCAGAAATTATTATATATATTATTATAGCAGTGGTATTATGTTTAATCGTATTACAAATAGCATTAGATTCTTATGTAGCACCGTTTTTATTACTAATTAATATAGGAATTGCTATTTTGTATAATATGGGAACAAATATATTTTTAGGAGAAATTTCATATATAACAAAAGCAATAAGTGCAGTTTTACAACTGGGAGTAACAATGGATTTTGCAATTTTCTTATATCATAGCTATATGCAGGAAAAAAAGAAAACTAGCAATATAGAAGAAGCAATGACAGAAGCAATTTCTAAAACTTTAGTTTCTGTTGTTGGAAGCTCGCTTACTACAATAGCTGGATTTTTAGCATTATGTAGTATGAATCTTACACTAGGAAAAGATATAGGAATAGTTATGGCAAAAGGTGTTTTCTTTGGAGTAATTTGTGTAATAACTATTCTTCCAACAATGATATTAGAATGTAATTCACTAATTGAAAAAACAAAACATAAAGAGATTATGCCTAAATTTTCAAGAATTAAAAATTTTTCAATAAAACATTACAAACTTACAATTTTAGCTTTTATTATAATATTGCCAATAGCATATTATGGATATTGTCGTACAGAGTCTTATTATAATTTAGATAAAAGTTTGCCAGAAACACTTGAGAGTAGAACAGCAAATGAAGAATTAAAAGAAAAATTTAATATGGTATCAACAGAAATATTATTATTAGATAAAAATGTCCCAGATAAAGATGTTAATGAAATGTTAGATAGAATTGAAGAATTAGATGGAATAGAATGGACTTTAGGATTATCTAAAATCACAGATTTAGGAATACCAAAAGAGATGATACCAAGTGATATACTAGAAAAAGTGCAAAATGATAAATATCAATTAATTATTATAAACTCAAATTATGAAATGGCTACTGATGAGTTAAATTCACAAGTAGATAAAGTAAATAGTATTATAAAAGAATATGATGAGAATGCAATTCTTGCTGGAGAAGGTCCTTTAATGAAAGACTTAGTTGAAATAAGTGATCATGATTTTACTAGTGTTAATGCAGTTTCATTACTTGTTATATTTATAATAATGATTTTTGTTTTAAAATCAATTTCACTACCAGTTATTTTAATGTGTGTAATTGAATTTGCAATATTTATAAATATGGGGATTCCATATTTCAATGGTACAGTTATACCATTTATAGCATCAATTGTAATTGGAACTATTCAACTTGGAGCTACAATAGATTATGCTATTCTAATAACAACAAAATATATATCTAACAGAAAAGAAGGAATGAATAAAATTAAAGCAATAGATTTAAGTTTGGAAACATCAATATCATCTATTGCAACTAGTGGATTATGTTTCTTTGGAGCAACTTTTGGAGTTGGAGCAGTTTCAAAAATACAAATGATTGGGTCATTATGTACGTTAATGTCTAGAGGAGCAATAATAAGTATGGTTGTAGTTGTTTTAGTATTACCAGCATTTTTATTATTGTTTGATAAGTTAATTTGTAAAACTACTATTGGAATGAGAAAAATAAATAGTATAAAAGAATAATTATAAATTTTCTAAAAAAATTTTAGATGTTATAGATAAAAATTAAAGTTTTAAACAACAAAAAAGAGGAGGAAATTATGAGTAAAGTTATAAAAAAATGTGTTTCAGGTATAATGTTATGTTCTTTATTAACTTATACAATGCCAATTTTTGCTTTTACTAATGAAGAAAGTGTTTATTCCAAATTAGATAATTCAGGGAATGCTTATAAAACAATAATTAGTGAAATAACAGAGAATGAAGAGGGAACAGATACTATTCAAAATGAAGAAAATAAAGAATTACCTGTTGATTGTAAAGTAACATATGAGTTGGATGGAGAAGAAATCTCAGCAGGGAGTTTAGCAGGTAAAAGTGGAAAAGTAAAAATTATTTTAGAATATGAGAATAAATCTGCAAATGAAGTAATAATAAATGGGAATAACGAAACTTTATATACACCATTTTTTGTAGTAGCAGGTGCTATTATTAATAATGATAATAATAGAAATGTTGAAATTTCTAATGGAAAAGTAATTAATGATGGAAGTAAAACTATAGTTATAGGTGTTGCACTTCCAGGAATGCAAGAAAGTTTAAATATTTCGAAAGAAAATATAGAAATTCCAAGTAAAATTGAAATTTCTATGGAAAGTACAAATTTTGAAATTGGAAATATTATGAGTTTTTATACACCTAAAGTATTAGAAGAAGGTAGCTTTGATAAAATTTCAGATAAATTAGATGAAATTTATAATCAAGTAGAAGATTTAAAGTCTGCAAGTTTTCAAATTGAAGAAGGAGCTATTAAATTAAATGATGGAATAATTACTTTAAGTGATGGAGCGAATAGTTTAAATAATGGGACAAATGAATTAAATAACGGCATAAACACTTTAAAAAGTGGAAGTACAGAATTAAATAATGGTGCAAATACTTTAAAAAATGGAACTTCACAATATGTAGCTAAATCAAAAGAGTTTAATTCAGCTATGAATCAAGTATCTAATGGTATAAAGTTATTAAATTCTAAGTATGATACTATGAATAGTGGAATTCAAGAATTAGATCAAGGTAGTACAGCATTATCAAATGGAGCTAAAGATGTAAGTGATGGAGCAAATAGTGTAAAAATGGGAGCAGAACAACTTGCTCAAGGAACAACAAATTTATCTGCAGGAGCAAAAAAACTTAAATCAGGACTTGAAAATGGCCAAAAAGGTGCTAATGATTTAGAAAAAGGAATAAATGATTTACAAGCAGGAGTAAGTCAAGACATAGGAAATATAAAAGTACTTACAAATTCAATTGGAAATAGTAGTTCAGTAAATTCACCATTACAAAATAATCAATCAACTATAAATAGTTTAAAAAATACTAATGCAGCTTTAGAAGTACAAATATCTACAATGGAAGATGGAGAGTTAAAAAATACATTAATTGGATTAGTACAAACTAATAACAGCAATATAGAAATTTTAGAAGAAAACTTAGGTAATACAGAAAGGTCTTCAGTAGATGTAAGCCCAATTATAAATGCTCTAAATAATTTAGAAGGAACAGTTTCAAGTGGAATGGGAAAATTATCTAATGGAGCAACATTATTAGTAAATGGAACAAATGAGTTAATTAAAGGTGCTGATGAATTAGTAGCAGGAACAGATGGATTAACTACAGGAGCAAATAATTTGGTAACAGGAATAGATAATTTAGTAAAAGGTGCAGATAAAGTATATGGCGGAAGTATGCAATTAAAAAAAGGAACAAAACAATTAAATGATGGATCTTCTCAAGTAAAAAATGGATTAGAAGAATTGGCACCTTCAACAAATAAATTATTAACAGCCAATGGACAATTATTAGATGCAGCAACTACAATATCAAAAGGAGCTGGAGATTTGGCAAATGGTATAGTTACATTAAATGATGGAGTATCTAAACTATCAGATGGTTCAAATGCATTAAAAGATGGAACAAATACTTTAGTATTAGGAACAGATAAATTGTCAACGGGAAGTAATGAATTAGTAGATGGTATAAAAACATTTAATAATGAAGGCATTATTAAGATTTACAATATGGTAAATGGAGATGTAAAAAATACATTTAAACGACTTGAAAAGTTAGACGCATTATCTAATAGTTACAATAAATTTGGAAGTGAAATTTCAAGGGATGAAATTAAATTTATAAATATTATTGATAGTGTTAAAATAAATGCTAAAGAAGAAACTCATGAAGAAATAGTAATAAGTAGTGAAAAAGAGGATTAAATTATAAGATTAAATAAAACGTAATAATATTAAACTATTGGAATATATGTAAAAAGGCTTAAGAAAGTGTTCTTAAGCCTTTTATAGTGTTTCTAATGATAGCTTAATTCAATATACGAGAATTTCACAAAAAATACTCTATTTCATAGTATATAAGTAGTACAAGAAAGGAGTGTTTTTATGGCAAAAATTCTAGTATATAATAATAATACAAATCGTATGGAAACATATTATCGTGGTGAATCACAAAGTATGCCATATAATTCAAATAGAACTTTAACAGTTAGTGAATTTAGAGGAGCAAGTAATTCTGGACTTCTATGGACTGATAGAAGAGCTATGGAAGCATGGAATAGTTTTAGATATATTTATGGAAGGCCAATTTATGTTGGGTATGCTTTTAAAAGATCTTGGGAAGGTGGGCATGGAGTTCTTTCGCAACATTATGCAGGTTTAGCATTTGATGTAGGGCAGAATTTAGATGCGACGGGAAGAAATGCTATGAGAAATTTAGCAGTTAATTCTGGCATATGGAATTATGTCGAACCAGTAAACTTAACACCTAGATGGGTACATTTTGATGAACGTCAAGTTGTATCTGGATATCCGCAAATAAGAACAGGAAGTAGAGGAGTATATGTTTGTATAGCCCAAGATGCACTTACTACACTTGGATATGATACAGGTGGATTAGATGGTGTATTTGGAGTAAGAAGTAATAGTTCAGTTATATCTTTCCAAAATAAAAATGGACTTACTGCAGATGGAATAATTGGAAGAAATACATGGAATTCTCTAATGAATCAAGTAGTTGGAAGAGGAGCAAGTTCTACAACAGTATTGCCAACCATGTAATAAAACTAGTAGGTTGAAGTATTTTTTGAAATATGTTATAATATATTTGTAGAGATGTTCTATATTAAAGTCTCGAAAATTGCCAATTGGCGATGCAAATAATAACATAATAATAGGAGGAGCATTTATGCACAAGAATATTCTTAACAACTTAACTCAGGATCAGATGGATGATTTAATTTCTAAAAACTTTCCGGACATTGTTGAAGTTATGAAGAAGGTACGGAAAGATCGGCAGATAGAAAAAGCCGACAGAGATATGATTGAGCAGCAGCTCATCATTTTGTGCGGTGTACTGCACGATGCCAGGAAGTATGATTTGGAACTGGGCTTATGGAGAGACGGAGATGTTTATTCTGCCAAACGTGCTAAAGCGGCAAATGGTCCGACAATACGAAACGAGACAATATTTACGATTGTTCCGAACGGAAAGAAGCGTAAATGGTTGGTGTATATTGATCTGCCGGTTGCGGTTTAATCAAGCATCCAATCAGCGAAAACACAGCAAGTAACATTGCTGTGTTTTTGCGTATTTTATATTATAAGAATTAAGGTATACATGGTAAAGATGTGGACAATGCGCTAAAGCTTAACTTTTTACAGCTTAAATATGATCCACTTATTTTATAAAATAAATAAATTTTATAAAATAATCTATTGCCAAAATAGTATTTTGTGATATAATACTAATATAAAATTAGGAATTAATCCTAATTTGCGGGAGATTTTTATGAAGAATTATTCAAGACAAAGAGAAGAAATAATTAAAGTAGTAAAAGAATCATGCGATCATAAAACAGCAGAAGAAATTTATATGATTGTTAAAGCTAAGGATCCAGCTGTTAGTAGAAGTACAGTATATCGAAATTTGGGATTGTTAGTAGAAAACAATATAATAAATAAAATTTCTATGTTAGTTGGTCCAGATAGGTATGACTATATTACTAAACCACATAATCATGCTATATGTACTAAATGTGGTAAGGTATTTGATTTTGATTATAAATTTGAATATGAAAAAATTAAGCAAATAGTTATTGAACAAACAGGAGTAGAAATCTCTGATAAAGGAATTGCATTAGATGGAATATGTGATTTCTGTAGAAAAAATAATTAGGAGGAAAGAAATATGCCAGAATTAAAAGGTACAAAAACAGAAAAAAATTTAATGGAAGCTTTTGCAGGAGAATCTCAAGCAAGAAATAAATATACTTATTTTGCATCTGTGGCGAAAAAGGAAGGCTATGAGCAGATTGCAGGCCTGTTTCTGAAGACTGCGGAAAACGAAAAAGAGCATGCGAAGATGTGGCTCAAGGAGCTTGCCGGTATCGGCGATACGAAGGAGAACCTTGCTGCGGCTGCAGAGGGAGAAAACTTTGAGTGGACGGATATGTATGCGGATTTTGCCAGGACGGCAGAGGAGGAAGGCTTTCCGGAGCTTGCGGCCAAGTTCCGCCTGGTAGGAGAAATCGAGAAGCATCATGAGGAAAGGTATCGGGCGCTGCTCCGGAATCTGGAGACGGCAGCCGTATTCGAGAAGAGCGAGGTGAAGGTGTGGGAGTGCCGCAACTGCGGTCACATTGTAGTTGGGACAAAGGCTCCGGAGGTGTGCCCCACATGCAATCATCCCCAGAGCTATTTCGAGGTACATGCAGAGAACTACTGATTTCAGGGAAAAATGGCATAACAGGACGATTTTCAGAGGGGCGGAGGATTCTGCTCCTCTTTTCCGTTCCCCTGCTCGATTGCACACGGTCACCTGTCAGCTCCTGCTGACAGATGACTGGTGTTGAACAGGCCCGTATATAAAGTGCGCCTAACCGTACCTGGAAGCCGTTCGGTAAGCGCAAAAAGAACTTGCACAGAGGGCATGGTAAAGAGGCAAGAAATCGAAAAAGAGGTATGCGCTGCAGAGAAAGTTATTTTATTTTCAGAAATGAAGTGTTATAATAAGTCATCGATAAATTGGAATATCAGGAGTGCGAAATGAAAAAGAAAGTTTTGCTGATTGGCGGCAACAGTTTGGTAGGGAAATCAATTGTTCCGGGTTTGGGCGACAACTATCAAATGATACCGACAGCGGGACATTATGTTCCGGAAAACGGCTATCAATTGAGGATAGAAGAACCAAATAAATTAGTGGAAATTCTAGCTCTTGAAAACCCGGAAATTGTAATTTCTTCTATTCGTGGAAATTATCAGTCACAAATGAGTTTTCATAGGACATTAGCGGAGTGGGTGGCTGTGGAAAAGAAACGTTTATTGTATATATCTACAGCGAATGTATTTGATGGCAACTTATCCAGGCCCTGGACAGAAAATGATTTGCCGATGCCGGAATCCGATTACGGTAGTTTCAAACGGGATTGTGAGAGTATGTTGGAGAAAATACTTGAAAACCGGCTGATAATTTTCCGATTGGCTGCAGTCTGGAGTAACGATTGTCCAAGAGTTCAACAATTGAAGCGGTATAGCCGTAATAAAGAGCCTTATCGTACTTACCCCAATTACAGGATAAATGTAACGCTTGCGAAACAAATAGGGAACTACGCAAAGTATGTTTTCGACAATAATTTACACGGAATTTTTCATGTGGGAACCAGAGATACAGTTAATTACTTTTCTTTTGAGAAAATGGTCTGTGAAACGCTTCAAATTGACATGCCGCAATTTCTTGCGGAACCAGAGGACGAAGAAGCATGCTTTGCAATCCTTTCGGCAAGAAAAGAAATTCCGGATGACCTGCAAATGACGGTTACAGATGTATTGTCCACATTAAAAGAGCATAATAAAAATCAATAATTTCCCATTTAGCGGCCGCGGCAGAAGAGGAAAAGTCAAGATATTGCGGGGGAAAACATGGAACAGTAGCGGAGCAGCAGGGAATGGATAGGATAAAATGGAATGAGCAGCGAATTTCAGTTTTGGATTTGAAGACACAATGAAAGAGGTTGAATATGGTGAGATTAGCAATTGTTGGGTGTACCGGGAAACTGGGCAGTGCCATTATGAAAAGTGCGTTACATAGAGAAGACGTCGAAATCAGTTATGCCGTGGCCAGAAAGGGAAATCCGTTTGTAGGGAAGAGGATATCGGAGCTTGTGGGAGGCGAATGGGACTTGCCCATCATTGATGATATAGAGGCTGCGGAGGACTGTGATGTTTTTATTGACTGCACCAATGCCGAGACCTTTATGAATGACAGCTATTTCAAATATGAGAGGATGGGAAAAGCCCTTGTCATTGCCACCACGGCGTTTTCTGCCGAAGCGATAGAAAAGATCGGCAGACTGGGTGTTGTCCTCCCGGTTTTCATGTCAGGAAATTTCAGCGTTGCACTGCATGATTTTATTGCTGTTTTGAAAGCTTATGCGAAGAGGACAAGCCTGGATACGGATATTCAGATCATAGAGTATCACCACAATCAGAAAAAGGATGCTCCCAGTGGGACTGCCCTTATGATAAAAGCTGCGCTTATGGAGGCAAACGAAAACATCCACAAAGAAAAAGTGAAGATCTGCAGTGTACGGGGCGGAAATATATTCGGGGAGCATGAGGTTGTCTTTGCAAACAGCAAAGATGAAGTAGTGACATTCAGGCATCAGGTATCATCCAGAGAAGCTTTTGCAGAGGGGGCAATTGAGGCAGCGGTATGGACGGTAAAGCAGGCAAATGGATTATACAATATGGACGATTTCTGCGACGGCAGCCATTTTGAACACACCGGTCAGCATTTAGGATAAAGAACTCTCAATGCAGGAAACATGTTATGTTTATAACCGCACAGGAAATGAAAAACAATGAAAGGCGGTGCGTCTGTGGCTAATAAG
>OFFT01001052.1_pt1 | contig 17601 bp, 26 predicted proteins | sample 1521581 | NCBI WGS metagenome assembly OFFT01 (sample SAMEA3504084, study PRJEB24116) | mouse gut metagenome | biome: mouse gut; feature: mouse-associated habitat; material: faeces | place: Denmark | collected 2011
TCTCATAAGTCCGCTTCAGCTCCAGGTCAATGTTCATCTGTTTGTTGCCGGGAGCCAGGTAGCTGCATTTTCCCAGCCCGTTTTCATAGTAGGCATTGGCCACGGGCGCCCGCCAGTCGATTACGGTCTGATGTGTGGTGTCTTTGGAAATGCCCCCCTTGCCGATGTAGAGTGATTCCTCTTTGTCCAGTGTCTCATCATGAAAAATAATCCTTCCGAAATAAGGTTTCTCCCGGGCCTTTTCATTCCTCTCCAGGACGTGCTTCATCTGATCATGCAGAGTGATACTGTTTTCCAGAAGATTGATCAGCTCCGGATTGTCATCATGGAAATGATCCAGCATCTCGTCAATCTCCTTCCGCATGCTGTCAACCTTCTCCCCGTAATAATTCAGGTTGTCATGGATGACAGAAAGGGTCTGTGCCAGAAAAGCTTCTTCGTCCTTCCGGGATGTGCCTGGAAGACTTCTTTTTCTCTCTTGGTTCATTTGGAGTCTCCTTCCTTTTATTTCCGCGGGCAACGTGCCAAGTGACTGCCTGCAGGCATTTGGCCACTGCCGCATATAACGCAACAGTGCAGCGACCTGTCTGAACTGTTATCGTTACAACAACATTATATAATAAAAATAAAAAAACACTAGACTTTTCTTTCATTATTTGGTAAAGTGTTATATAGAGCCGTGCCTGAAAAAAGCTACCGTTTACCGGTAGCTTTTTAACGTTATTACCCATTTGATTCTATTCCGTATACACCACTTTGCCATCACATATGGTTGTGACCACTTTTCCTTTCAGCTTCCAGCCCGTAAAAGGGGTGTTGGAAGCCCTGGAGACATAATTTCCGGGAATCACCTCCGCGGAAGTGTCCACCAGGATCAGATCCCCGGGTCCGTGAATGTCCAGATATCCCGCGTCCAGATGATACAGTTTTGCCGGATTGGTGCTCATCAGCTCCAGAAGACGCCGCATTGTCAGGCATCCTTCCTGTACCAGCTTTGTAATTCCCAGGGCCAGGGCCGTCTCCAGGCCGATAATGCCGCTGGGCGCCTTTGTGATGTCCTGCGCTTTCTCTTCCGCCGTGTGCGGGGCATGGTCGGTGGCAATGATGTCTATGGTTCCGTCGGAAAGCCCCCGGATAATCGCCTGCCGGTCTTCCTCCTCCCGCAGGGGCGGATTCATTTTTGCCAGCGTTTTGTACTCAATGGCCGCCTCTTCCGTCAGTGTAAAATGATGGGGCGTGGCTTCCGCGTGGATATTGCTGTTCTGCGCCCGGGCCCGGCGCACCAGTTTAACGGATTCCCGTGTACTGATGTGCTGGATATTGATTTTCGCTCCGGTTTCCAGCGCCAGCTTCAGATCCCGCTCCACCAGCCTGATCTCAGCCTCCCTGGGAGAGCCGCCGATTCCGAAGAACTCGCTGGCCTTTCCCCTGTTGATGCCGTTGTTGTCTATCAACCCCGGATCCTCCTCATGAAAGCTTATGACCGTGTCCAGCTTCGCCGTCCGCTCCATGGCCCGCCGCACCAGCCCCTCGTCCAGGAGCGGCACCCCGTCGTCCGTGAATCCCGCCGCTCCGGCTTCCGCCAGCTCCTCCATGGCCGTCAGTTCCTTCCCCTGCATCCCTGCCGTCACATTGGCGCAGGAAAGCACATGGATGCCTGTCCCACGCCCCTTCTCCAGCACACAGGCCAGTGTCCCCGGATTGTCTATGGGAGGCTTCGTGTTGGCCATCATCACCACTGTGGTGAAGCCTCCCCTGGCAGCGGCGGCGGCTCCGGTGGAGATATCCTCCTTCTCCGGGAACCCAGGATCGCGGAAATGGACATGGACATCCACCAGCCCCGGCGCCGCCAGCAGCCCCTCCGCGTCAATCACTTCGCATCCTTCCGGCTTCTCCAGCCCTTTTCCGATCCGCAGAATCCTCGCTCCCTCCGTAAGGATGTCCAGTTTTCCCTCCCGGCCGGACTTCGGATCGATCATATAGCCATTTTGTATGAGCAGCATAAGCGCCTCCCGTCTTCTACGGGCCTTTTCCCGTTTTAATGAACTATGCAAAAAACCGGCAAACGATAAACTGCGCAGAACTATACTCGCAGGTGATAATGCCAGGCACCCTGTCCCGGAAATCTTCCGCTCATGGGCCGAGCCACTACAGAAGAAAGTTCGGTGCGAGTTATACTTGTTTATTTGTTTGCCCACATAACATGTGAATTCCCTGTATCTCCAAGTGTAACATAACTTCACCAAAAAAGGCAAGGGCACATATCACCCTTGCCTAAATTCCTACCTGAATTTACGTCCCCCGCTTTATCCTCTCCCACGCTTCCTACCTACATCGGTTCCGGCACACAGGCTCCCCCTACGGCAGATTCCCCGCCCCTCCAAGTCCCGATACGCCATCCCCGGCAATCCAGCATAGGCAATCTCCCGCAGCGAGCGAATGTTCACTCGAAGAGCACCGTATGCTCCAGATACTCCGTCTTGATCACGATATAAGGGCAGGATGGCTGCGCCTCTTCCTTCTCCGAGGCGTCCGGCCCCAGCAGGCTGGTATTGACCACGATGTTCGTATCCGTCAGGTACAGCTCGTTCACAGCGATGCTGTATCCCCCGGTCTTCTGCTCCCCATATCCGATGCATATGTATAGATTCGCGTTGTCCGTGTAAGTAAGCTGGAACGGGGCCGCCTTCTTCTCCTCAATCACCGGCAGCAGCTGCTCCGGCACCTTTTCCTCGGAAAGCACCGTAAAATCCAGATCCCGAAGCCGGATTTTCTCCTCGTTCAGCAGGGTGCACCCGGCAAAAAGCATCATGCAGGCAATCGCCAGGGCGCATAATCCTATTCTTTTCAATGATAGACCTCACAAACTTTTTTCTATTTTCTTAATTTTATGTACAGTTTGGGATTTCTATGCTAAAATATCAGAAATACTATTGATATGAGAGGCTGATACCATGATTCGTCTGATTTTAGTGGCACTTTATCTGTTCTTGTTCCTGATCCTTTCCATCCCTGTGCTGGTGGCGGAATGGCTCATCGGGAAGCGGAACCCCTCCCTGAAAGACCAAAGCTCCAAGGCGGTGGTGGGCTGGGGCTTCCGCTGCATCGCCTTCCTGGCAGGCGCGAAGGTCATCGTGAAGGGACGGGAGAATATCCCCGCCGACGGCGCCGTCCTGTTCGTGGGCAACCACCGCAGCTATTTCGACATCGTCCTCACCTACCCCATTTTCCCTAGGGTCACCGGCTATGTGGCGAAGAAGGAGATGACACGATACCCGCTGCTGGTGAACTGGATGCGCAACATCCACTGCCTGTTCCTGGACAGGGACAATATCAAGGAGGGCCTGAAAACGATCCTGAATGGCGTGGAGGAGGTCAAGAGCGGCGTCTCCCTGTGCATCTTCCCGGAGGGCACCCGCAACAAAGTGAACGACACCCTCCTCCCTTTCCGGGAGGGAAGCTTCAAGATAGCCGAGAAAGGCGGCGTCCCTGTGGTGCCCATGGTCATCGTGAACGCCGCGGACGTATTCGAGGATCACCTGCCCTGGATCAAAAGGGCTACCGTAGTCATCGAGTTCCAGCCGCCGCTGAATCTGAAGGAGATGGACAAAAGCGCAAAAAAGAACCTGGGGATCCATGTCAGCGGGCTCATATCGGAGAGATATTTCCAGCTAAAGAAAGAGCATTTCGGGGGATGACCTCCGGCTCACCATCCCACCACAGCCCTCTGCATCAGCCGCATCATTCGTCACAGCGGCAGCTCCACCTGGAATGTGGTCACTTCGTCCTGGCTGTCCGCCGTAATCGTCCCCCCGTGGAGCGTCACAATCTCCCGGGCAATGGCAAGCCCCAGCCCGGCTCCGCCGGTATTGGTGGCCCTGGCGTCGTCCAGCCGGAAGAACTTCTCGAAGATGGCGTCCAGCTTGTGCCGGGGAATGGTCTTGCCCCAGTTGGAGATGAGAATCCTCACATTGTCGCCCACCCTCCTACAGCCTATGTAGATTTCCGTGTCCGGGTAGCTGTAGGTGACGGCATTCTTCAGGATGTTGTTGAACACCCTGGCCAGCTTCTCCCCGTCCGCGTAGACCGAGACGGATTCCCCGCCCGGACAGGCCTCCAGCCTTATGGTGTTCCCGTTGGCGCTTAGAATCGGGTAGAATTCATCCGTCATCTGCTCCAGCATGAAGGACAGGTTCACGGTCTCCTTCTCCAGGGCAATCGTCTGGAGGTTGTAGCGGGTAATCTCGAAGAATTCGTTAATCAGCTTCTCCAGCCGCAGGGCCTTGTCCAGAGTGATGTGGACATATTTCGCCCTCTGGGAGGCGGGCATGTCCGGGGCTTCGTCCATCAGGCTCAAGTATCCGATGACAGAAGTCAATGGTGTCTTCAAATCATGGGCGAGGTAGGTGATCAGGTCGTTCTTCCGGCTGGCCTCCTCCCGCAGCATCTGCTCCTTGCGCTGCATGTCGGCCTTAATCTCCACGATCCGCACGGAAATCTCCTCATAGCCCTGGGGGAACACCTCCAGCGCCTCCCTGTCGTGGCGCATGTAATCTTCTATCATCCGGCCCGCGCTGCGCATGGCCGCTTTCACCTGCCTGGAGGCATACAGGATGGACACTGTCCGCACCAGCACCACCACCGCAGCCACCAGGATAAGCAGCCCGGTAAAGAGCTTCCTCTTCAGGTTCCACCAGTTCACGGTCTGGATATAATAGCCGTCCACGGCAGCGTCCCCCAGGGGGATCCACTCTGTGTAGATGAAGTTCCGTTCAATCCATTCCCTCATGACCCCATTGAGGATCCGATCCAAAAATTGATACAGGATCATGCAGAGAACAAGGCCTCCCGCAAGGATGGAGCAAGTGGCCAGAAAACGTTTCAGCTTATGACTAGCCCTCAATTTTGTATCCGCACCCCCAGACCGTCTTGATGTATTTCGGATGTTCGAAGGAATCGCCCATCTTTTCCCGCAGATGCCTTATGTGCACCGTGATGGTATTGTTGTTCTTGGTGTAATACTCGTCCTCCCAGATGAGGTGGAACAGCTCCTCGGCGCTGACCACCTGGCCCTTCCGCTGGCACAGGATACGGAGGATGGAGAACTCCGTGGGAGTCAGGTTCAGAAGCTTCTCGTTCAGGAAACATTCATGGGTCTTCACGTTCAGGGAAAGGCCGGATATCTCCAGGACGTCATCCTGCTGCAGGCCCGTGTTGTACCGTTTGTACCGGCGCAGCTGGGCCTTCACCCGGGCCACCAGCTCCGCCGGGTCGAAGGGGATAAGCCTGGACTGGCGGGCCCGCTTAAACATCTCCTGCATCACCATGCGGAGCTTCTTCACGTGGGAGGACGATCTGCCCGCCTGGTCGTTCAGGATGCGCTGAAGGTGGACGTCCCGCACGTCCCGGAGCTTCAGGTGGCCAATCCGGGGCTTGATGTAGTTCCGGTACTTTTCGTCATACATCCCCAGGGATTTGGCGGTGAGCCCCTTGGGCTCCTTGTACAGGGCCTTCCACTCGCTGTACCAGGCGTCCACGGTCATGCTGCCGCCCACGACATCCTCCCCGCGCTTGGCGGCGGCCAGCTTCTCCGCCAGCTTTTGCAGGGCCTCCAGCTCAGTCTTGCCGGTGGCCTCGTACTTCTTCCCGTTATAACGGGCGGTCTTGCGGAAATATTTCACTTGCTTTTCCTCCCATTCCGCAGTAAAATGAGAGGGTAGAGTGTCCCGTCAAAGACTTCTACCCTCTTTCCCAGCCCCGGTGTTGCAGCACTGGGGCTGGGATTTTTTGTTGCTTTTTGTCGATGGCTGTGCTATGCTTATCCCGCTGCCCTTCTCCAATCTGGCAACAGAAAGGAGGTGGAGCTGTGGAATACTTAGCAGGATTCCTTGTGTCGGTCGGAGCGAGCATAGTCGGCTACTATGTTTGCAAGTGGCTTGACCGCCACGGCAAGGGCAAGTAAGCACAAAGAACCCCCGGAGAGCGGCTATCTCTCCGGGGGTTCGCTTTTGCGTGAAGCCATGGACTTAGCAGGATTCCTTGGCTGATTCCATTATACCACAGTCCCGCCAGCATATGCAAGAGGGAATTTTTTATCCCCCGGAGATATTCGGTTGTCAAGGCTGTGCCCGATTCGGGCACATTTGCTCCCGTCCGGTAAATCCGCAAACGTGTGCGGATTTGCCATGCAGGAATTTAGTTCACGCATTTGTTGCAAGGAGTAAGCCCACGCCTCAACGCATCCTGAAGTGTTGAAGGAATGTAAGTTCCGCCATTGCAATTACCGTCATAATGATACCGCTTGCCGGTTGGTGTAATGTATACCGTCTTATTTTGAGTGGGAACGTTTTGTGTTGGGGTTGGCTCCGGCGTAGGCTGTGGCGCGGGGGTCGGCGTAGGCCGGGGCGTGGAGGCTGGATCTTCATAGCCGGGATGCTTCAAAATGACAGTTTGTGTGGAACCGTCCCACCCTACCTCAAGGCCAAAAGCTCCAGCGACTGCGCGGACAGGAAGATATGTAGTGCCGCTGATAATAAATGGCTCTACCGGGGTTCCGTTTGCGTCCACAAGATTGACCGCTTCCCCGTCCAAGGTTACCTTGATGTTGTTGTAGCTGAGCTCTGCCGTTTTCTTTCCTGTCGTTGCCACGGCGGTGCCGATTGATCCCACCAGAAGCAGGGTAACGAGGATTCCCGCAACAAAGCCTTTCCACTGGCCCTTCATTTTGTTTTCCTCCCTTTATATTTTCCCGCCCTCCGGCGGGTTGGTCACTTGTCAAGCATCTTTCGCTTTGCCCAGCTGAACCGGGTCACTTTTTATATATTTCCCGGAGTGAACCATATCATCAGCGGTATCCACCAGCTTCTCTTTTCCCTCTTGGTTGAGTAGATCAAAGCTGTGCATCAAGGTAGAACGTAGAACCTCCCCCGGTGCAGTTTTAGCTACGCTGAGGTGTTTTTTTGCATCACTTTCAGATTCAATTTCACTGATCGCAAGTTCAACCAGGCGTGCAACAGCTTTACTTTGAGTGGTTATTTTATTAGCCTTTTGATATTCTTGGATTTTAGCAAAGGATTCATCTGTAAATGTTACGGAAAATCTCGGCTTGGTTGTGGCCACAAAAACACCTCCTTTTATCTTCCATAATATCATAAGTGATTCACCTTGTAAAGGGGAAATGTGGCAAATTAAGTGAATCACTTTTGTGATAAATGTCAATTGAAGTGAACCACTTATTCTGATATGATGCAGTTGAAACCAAAATAGTGAATCACTGAGGAGGTGAACTAATGAAATCATGGGAATAAAATCTTTTCTTCATGGCCTGCTTTTTGCACGGCATACCGTTCCAGCCACTCCCATCCCTGAACCGAAGCAATTTGAGCAGAGACTGAAAGCCGCCCTCTTGAAGTGTACAACTTTAACCGAATCCGAGGTCGATGCTTACATGGCCTATGAGTTCGAGGGGATTGCCTATACGGAAGTTCCGCTTGACTATCAACCGGAGCATCCAAATGAAAGGATTTTATGTCTATATGCTGACGGGCTACTTCAAACAAAAATACTTCGGCGGCATACGAATCAAATCGCACCGGAAACGCTCGCGAAAGTACAACAGGTTTTACCGGAACTCTGTGGTCATTACCCCTTGAACGATAAGTTCTGACGGTTTTTTTCACAGGTATTTCGCCGAGTTTCCCGCCTGCGTCTATGCAGACATCAACCAACGAAAACGGCTGCCTGGTTTTGTTATTCAAACAAACGTAAAGGAACACTGAATCACGGGCATGGGTAGTTTCTATGAGCGTACACTCCATCGCGCTTACTCGCAGCCGATTTGCCCGGAATTGTAAGATGGCAAGGATTATGGACATAAGGAATCCTGCGATCCCAGCTACGTCAACTAAATTTTTAAGAGTTAACCATTTAGGCATAATCATACCCCCTCGCCAAAATTCTACCACACTGGCGAAGATGGGGCAACATAGAAAGGGGAGATTTTAATGACAAACATGAAACGCACCACAGTTTCGCTTCCGGACGAATTGACCCAGCGAATCTTTGCATTGAGGAAAGATGACCGCTTCGTTCGCTGCTCCTACTCCGAGTTGATCCGTCAGTTGACGGAGAAGGGGCTCTCCATGCTGGACGCTGAACGGGCCCAAGACAGCGCGTGACGTCTGCACGCGTGTTACGCTGTTGGCTTACATTGAGAAAACGCCGCCCTACCGACCCGGCGACATCCTGTATGTGCGGGAGGCGTTTTGCCTGTTTGATGCAGATCATGTAAACAATGGTGTGAAATACGCCTATAAAGCGGATGCGACGCCAGAGAGTGAGCGTGCTCGTAAAGATTTTGGGTACAAGTGGCGTCCTTCCATCCATATGCCTCGGGAGGCCGCACGTATTTTCCTGCGGGTGACGGATGTGCAAGTGGAGAGGTTGCGGTCAATATCAGACACGCAGTGTATGGCAGAGGGCGTGGCCTGTCCGTGGAACGTTGATTTGCCAGACGCTTTCGCTGAACTGTGGGACAGCACCATCAAGCCTGCCGACCGCACCCTCTATGGCTGGGCGGCAAATCCCTGGGTCTGGATAATTTCCTTTGAGCGAATCAGCCGAGAGGAGGCGGCCCCATGAGCCGCCTGGTGCTGTCCATCGCGGTGGACAACGCCCCAACAGGCAAAGCCCTGGGCATCAAGGAGGCTATCGCCATGGATTTGGAGAAATACGGGGACGTAACCGTGCTCCAGGTAGAAGCCCAGGAGCCGGAGCAAATGATCATGAAGGAGGCGTGGTAGATGGCCCGCGCAATCAAGCACATCAAGGCGGGCCTGCTCCACGTGGAGGTGATCGGCACCATCCCTGAGCGGGAGCCGGGGCGGCGGCGGGCGGGCCGCTGCCGTCCCACCTGCGCCGCCCAGCAGTTCTACAACAACAAATGCTCCTGGCATGAGCTGGAGCTGAAACTGGCGACCAACTTCGGCGGGCGGGACTGGGTGCTCACCCTCACCTATGACGACGGGCACCTGCCGCCGGATAAGCGGAGCGCGGACAAATTCCTTCAGAAGTTTTTCCGAAAGCTACGCACCGCCCGGAGGCGGCGGAAGGAGGAGCTGCGGTATATCTACGCCACCGAGGGCTGGCACGGCAAAACAGAGGACGCCTGGTTCGGGGGCGGCGGCAGGCTGGAGGACCGCCGCCTCCACCACCACGTGGTGCTCAACGGCACAGGGCCGGGAGAGCTGGAGGAGATCAGAAGCCTTTGGGACGGCGGGGGCTACGTCCGGGCGGAGCCGGTGGACATACACTACTACCGGGAGCTGGCCAAGTATTGCCTCAGAGGACGCCGCCTATCAAATCGGCAGAAACAACGTCCAGGGGCTGGTAGAGGGCACCGCCAACCCGGAGGCGCGGCAGGCCCTGATTCGGGAGTACCAGCAGATGGCCAAGGACGCCCTGGCGGCCTACAGGCGGGAGGTAGACCAGCATTCCCCGTCCCGTAAGTTTAACCAGACGGCCCAGTACGATGTCCAGGGCCTCATTGAGGGGGTGGAGGCCAAGCGGGCCAGCCTCGCCGCCGCCTATGAGGACCTGGCCAAACTCGCTATGGAGAGCTATGCCGGAGGGGTGCGGAGCAATCTGGAGGCGGTGGCGGAGGCCATGGCCCAGTTTGACGCCGCCGCGAAGGATCTGGACAGCTTTTACGAATTGCAGGCCAACGTGCGGGAGCTGGAGTACCAGCTGTGGGAGCGCACGGAGGGAAAAAACGCCTCGGAAATGGAGAAGTACGCCAGACAGCTGGAGCTGCTGCGCCAGAAGCAGGCGGAGCAGCAGGAGGTGGTGGACGCCGCTGCCGCCGCCTATCAGGCCGCGGTGGAGCAGTATGGCGAGGGCACGGAGGGGAGCTACCAGTACCAGCAGGCACTGCTCCAGGAGAAGCTGGCCCTTCAGGAGCTGCTGGAGGAGATTGAGAAGGTCACCGCCGCCAAGAAGGAGCTGGAGCGGCAGGCGTTTCTGGAGCAGGTCAAGGCCCGGTGGGAGAGCTCCGGGACCGGGCAGGCTTCGGCGGCGGCGTGGGCGGCGGGGTACACCACCCCCTACGAGGTGGCGCAGATTGCCGGCATCGGCCTGACCCTGCCGGACGGGACGGCTTACGCGCCCAAGACACGGGAGGCTCTGGACGCCAGGGACCGTCACCAGGCCTCGTTTCGGCGGGAGTCGCCGGCCCGGGGGGATCTGGGGCGGCAGATGGAGCAGATTTCGGCGGCCACTGTCAACGCCATCTCCAGCGCGGTGAGCGGCATGAGCAGGGGCCCCACCATCGTCAAGGTGATGATCCCCAACGGCAACGTGCTGGCGGAGGTGGTGGCGGACCCGCTGGTGGACCGGATGGACGCCAACGGTACGCCCATTGTCAACCGGAGGTGAGGCGGGCATGGCCATGACGCAGCTGATTTTGAATTCCAGGGAGGATCCTGTTATTTTGCCGGAAGCCAGCCGGGAACGCTACTCCGCCGCCCCGGTGCCGCTGTCGGAGGAGGTGGAGATGATCTCCGGGCGGCTGGTGCGGGAGCTGCGGGGGACGGTGTGGCAGGTGGCCTATGAGTACAATTACTTCAAGCAGGCCATGAAGGACCGGGTGCTCGCGGCCTGCCGGAAGGGGCTGCGGGAGCCCATCTGGTGCGACTTCCTGCCGCCGGAATCGGAGGGGGAGCTGCTGAGCTCGCGGTTCTGGGTCATGACCTTCCAGGAGCCCAAATTTTACTGGAGCCGTGGCGTGAACGGCGTTTCAGTGCCCTACTGGGGCGGCTTCTCCCTGACGCTAAGGGAGGTCAAGCCAAATGATTAAGTCCAGCGAGGCCTAGGCGGACGGACGCAGGATGTACGTCAAGGCCGTGGTGGATATCATCGACCCCGACATTGTGCAGGGGGACGTGTCCGGAAGCGAGCAGCAGGCCGGGATCTCCCGGCCCGAGCAGCTGTGGGACAAGAAATTCGAGAGCACGGCCAGCTATCAAAGCGTTGAACGAAGGAGATGTTGAGTAATGCCGTACTACATTTGGAAGCGAGGCGGCAGGATTGTGGCGCACAGCTATTCAGAGGAACCGCGCCCCGCTCCTGCCATCGAGGTGTCGGAGGACGAGGCGAGAGCGATGGGCATTTACGTGCCGCCCCCCGTTGCCCCGGAGGGTGCATCTCCGGAGCCAAGCCCCACTGAAGCGGAGGACACCGCCGCCATGCTCATCGACCACGAGTACCGCCTAACCCTTATGGAGCTGGGCCTTTCGGAAGGGGGTGAAATGTAATGCTGTACCGAACGTTGAAGCGCATGATTGAGCGGGGCCAGACCGCCGGGATGGCGGAGAAGCTGGACATCTTTTTCGCGGCGGACAAGCTGTCCGGGTCGGAATACGCGGAACTGACGGAGCTGCTGAGTAAGGAGTGAGCACAATGCACGACAACTGTAATCCCAGCGACTGCCCGGTGTCCGCCCGGGTGGACGCGCTGGAAAGGGAGTTCGACCGATACCGGGGGAACTCCTCCGACACCCACCGCCAGATGTTTGACCGCATCGGGGCGTTGGAGCAGAGCGGGGCCACGCTGAAGGCCAAGCTGGACGGCATGGACGATAAGCTGGACGCGCTGACCGAAACGGCCCAGGCCCTGGCGGACAAGCCCGCCAAGCGGTGGGACGGCCTGGTGGACAAGCTGATTTACGCCGCCGCCCTGGCGGTTGTGGCGTGGCTCGCGGCGGGTATGCCGGGGCTGAACTGAGAAAGGAGAAGATACATATGAGTGAGAAAACAAAGAAATGGTTCCACGCGGCGGCAGTCCGGGCCGTCCGGACGGTGGCGCAGACGGCGGTGGCCACCATCGGCGCGGCAGCGGTGCTCAGCGAGGTGAACTCGGCGGTGGTGGCGTCCTTGATGGCGGTGCGCTTTCCGTCACGCCAGTTCCAGCAGCGGCACACCACCCCGGTCCCATCGTAGTAGGCCAGCTCGCCGGGCCGGGGCGGATCGGGCTGGTCCGCGCCGATGGGCAGGAAATCCTCGCCGCCCGCCATCACGCCCAGGTGGAGGTCGCCGTCAAAGGCGTCCAGGTCCTCCGCGCCGATGGGCAGGGCGTATTTCAGCGAGATGGCGTTGGTGATGTCCACCGTGGGGGCGATGGTGCCCACCGGCTCCCCCTTGGACACCCGCTTCAGCAGGGCCTCGATGGAGCAGCGGACGCCCTTTTTGGTGGGGAACTTCTGGTACGCCTCCCGCCACACCGCCACCGGGCGGTTCTGGGACAGGGGTACGCCATCGTCCAGGTGGGCCAGGGCGGCGGCATTGGCGTTTTTCAGCAGCTCCGCCACCTCCGCCGCCTGCTCCGGCGGGAGCTGGGCGGCCTCGTCGATGCCGGAGACGGAGAGCACGCCGATGGCGGCGTTGGGGAACAGCTCCCAAAAAGAGGGGTCGGCAATAAACTTTTTCAACGCGGGTTCCTCCTTCAAAATGATTTGAATCGGTCTCAGGCGCGGCCCGGGGGCCGGGGGAATGGGGGGTGGATGTTCCGACCAAAAAATAGAACGCCAGATCCTCTATCTCCTGCGGCCTAACGATAGAAGCTCCGGCGTGTCCCTCCTTACCCGGCGGCAAAGAGTTCCCCATTCACTTGTCCTGAGTTTCGCGTATTATACCACGGGCAAACCCAAAAGTCAACCGCCTTCTCCACAAAATTTTCACGCAGATTCCCGGCTTGTGGGAGACGGGCCGGGGCGGACGGCAAAAGACAACCGCGCGGCGGGTTTACAACTTCTTCACACCGGCCAGGCAGAGCTCCTCGTCAATGTGGGGGATCACCATGCGCTGGTTCGAACCGTTGAGACGGGCAAAGTTTTCCTCCGGGCGGAACAGCAGGGTGAGGCACCACAGGGCCGCCAGACCCACGATGGTGTAGATAATGCGGGCCAGCCAGGTGCCGGAGCCGCCGCTGATGAAGGCCACCAGGTCGAAGTTCAGCAGCCCGATAAGCCCCCAGTTCAGCCCGCCCACGATGGACAGGGCCAGGGCGATCTTGTCCAGAAACATCATGGTGCAAACCTCCTTTTTGGTCACAAGGATAGTTTGCGCCGGGACCGGGCCGCTATGCTGGAAAAATTTATTCAGCGGTGACGGTGCGGTTGGTGGGGATGATGCAGACGTAGCTCTTGCCCCGGCCCAGGGTCAGGGGGGAGCCGTCCTCGTTGAAATAGCGCAGCTGCTGGCTGGCGTCCCCCTTCTGCCAGGTGATGGGGACGATTTTTCCGCCGCAGGCGAACCAGCCGCTGCCGGAAGACAGGTCCACCTTGATCCGGCCCGAGCCGTCCACCACGGTGCAGGTGGTCTGCACCACGATCAGGTTGGTGACCGCCACCTGGGTGTTGTCGTTCCCGTCGAGGTAGGGCTGGCCGTACTCCTCCACCGCGTACAGCCCGGTGGCGGCGTCATAGCGGAACACGCCGGATTTGTAGTTGGAGAAGGGGACGGTGACGGTGAGGGCGTTTTGTCCTCCGGCGGGCGTGCCGTCGTCGGCAAAGGCCATCTCGTACTGGTAGCCCTCCGCGTGGGCGGTCTTGTCCTCCTTGGACAGCATGGCGGCGATGGCCTCGCCGGAGGTGAGCAGGGAGTGTTCCACGGCGTAGCGGTGCCCCGGGATGCGCTCCCGGTCCCGCCAGAACATTCCGGCCCCCGCGTAGGCGTAGGAGCCGTTGACCCCGTCCACGGTGAACAGGCCCAGGCGGCTCTTGGTCTCGTAGAACTCGGGACTGCCGCCCGCGTGGATGTAAACGGCGTCATGGCCCTGGGCCAGCTCCCAGTAATACTGGCGGGCGGAGCGGACGGAGCCGATCAGCCCCACCTTTTCCGGGTGCTGGTATACCCCCAGCATCCGGGTGATGCCGCCCTCCGCCAGCACCTCATAGATGATATCCGCCTGACTGTTCCCCTGCTGGGGCAGGGCGGCCTTCAGATTGTTCAGCATGACCGCCACCGGGCGGAGGGCGGACACGTCCTGGTCGCAGGGCAGTCCGGTGAGGGGCTCCCGGATAGGCTCGGGGGTGGGCTCCGGGGTAGGCTCCGGGGTGGCGGTGATCTCGGGGGTGGGGGTCGCCTCCGGGGTGGCGGTGGGTTCGCCGGTGGTATCGCCGCAGGCGGCGGTAAGCAGGAGCAGCAGGGCGGAAAACAGACAGATCGCGCGCTTCATGAAGGTCCCTCCTCAATCTCAACACCCGCCGGCTGGCGTCGGCGTTTCCATCATTGTACCAAATTTGTCGAGAGTTGTAAATGAGAGATTGTGCGAAAAGACAAGTTTTTCCGGAAAACGCCCAGTCCGGCCAGATCTGCCGGGCTTTTTGAGTCCCTTTTCAGAAAAGTGTTGCCGGGATATGACTTTGGCGATTTCTACATAAGCGTATTGATATAGCAAGGACGCTGTGCTATAATCCGGTCAACAAATCGGAATTTGCTTAAGTATTGGGGGTGTGTATATGAAGCTGCATTTGGTCAAGCCTGATTTGATTTATTATGAAAAATATAATGACATGATGTCCGAATGGTGTGCAAGCAAAACACAAATAGCTCCATGGTTCTTGGATAGTACAATCATGTCTATAGATGAGTTTGCTCAGTTCGTTAGGATGTTAGACGATTGTGAACATGGAATTGTTGATAAAAATTTTAGTGCTACATCATCATATTTTGTAATGGATGAAAACGACAGATTAATAGGTGCTACCAGTCTGCGCCATTATCTTACAGTTGAAGGATTTCTTTCTTGGGGGCATATTGGATATGGTGTTCGTCCTACTGAACGCCAAAAAGGCTATGCTGTTCAGATGTTAAAAATGATGCTGGAGCAGGCGAAGAAAAAGGGAATATATAAGGTATTGGTTGGTGTTCATGATGGTAATATTGGTTCATGGAAAACAGTTGAGAAATGCGGAGGAGTTATGGAAAATGTTGTACATATAGAAAATGATGATGAACCAATTCGCAGGTATTGGATTGACATAGAGCCAGACTGACAAAAATTTTTCCGCCAGACTTATAACTTCCAGTTTGTCGGGCAGTCATCCATCAACAGGTGGCTGCCCGATTTTGATATTTTGACGAACGGTTTGGCGAAGCGGCTTCCTGCAACACCAATCTGAAAAGGGAGCTTTTTGAAACGCTCTTGCCATTCCCGCCCGGGTTTGTTATAATAAAGAGAAACTATTTTTTATAAAGGAGTTGTGACGCTGCGCTATGGACGCTTCCGTGCCCATATTCCGGCAGACGCTGGCCCCCCTGGGGCTGGACGTGCCCCCGGCGGGGGAAACCCCCTTCGAGGAGCTGACCGCCACCTGCCGCCAACGGCTCACCCCCAAAGCAGGCCCCGTCCACATCGCGGGCATGACAACCATGGCCGAGTGCCGCGCCGCCCTGCTGGCCGTCCGTGAGGCGGGCTGTCCCGCCCCCTGGGTGAGCTGGGTTTGCGACGGGGACGGGGAATCCCCCACCCGGGTGCATATGCTGGCCGCCCTGTTTGTGGCGGAGGGGATGGGGGCCGCCGCCTTCGGCGTGGACTGCCCAAAGGAGGACGCCCCCGGAATCCTGCGGGAGCTGGCCCGGTATGCCTGCATCCCCCTGTTCCGGGCGGGGGCGGAGGGGCTGACGCCCTTCCCTTACACCCCCAGCCGCCGGGATCCCGACGCCATCCCCTGCGCCACAGGCACCGCCCCCTGCTTCGTCAACCGCACCATCGACGTGGGGGAGGAGCTGGAGTGCGGCCCCGACCTCCTGGAGGATATCATCGCCGCCGAGGACGATCCGGTGGGGGCGGTGAAGATCGTCATACAGGAGCCGGACGACGTGGACATATTCGCCCAGCACCAGTACGCCGTGCGGGAGGCCCTGTGCCTGTGCTCCGATGTGCCGGAGCTGCTGGAGGGTGCGCTGCGGGTGTACCAGGGGCGGGCCTTCTACGACGGCACCGGGGGGCTGGGGCGGGCCGACCTGGACCGCCTGAGCCGTCTGTATGGCCTGATCGTATTGTGAACACAGGTTAGGAGGGGCACCCATGGTTTTGAGCATCGACGAGGTAAACGACATTCTGGACAGGGTGTACGATGAGTTCCCGGAGGCGTTGTTCCAGGAGCTGAACGGCGGCGTGCTGCTGCTGGAGGACGCGCTGCCCGACCCGGACGCGGGGGAGGACGTCTACATCATGGGCGAATACTGTGTGGACGGGCTGGGGCGGTATATCAACATCTATTACGGCTCCTTCGCCGCCCTGCTCTTTGACGAGCCCCGCCGGGTGTGGGAGGAGGAGCTGCGCACCACCCTGCGCCACGAGCTGACCCACCACGTGGAGGGGCTGGCGGGGGAGCGGAGCCTGGAATACAAGGACTCCGCCCAGCTGGACGCCCTGCGCCGGGGGGAGGACTGGCCGCCGGAAGGCGAGTAATCAAATCAGAAAGGACGAGACAGACATGGAAACCATTCAGTATAACCCCCGGGGCGTGTGCTCCAAGAAGATGGAGATCGACGTGGAGGGCGGCGTGATCCAGGCCGTCCGGGTGATGGGGGGCTGCTCCGGCAACCTCCAGGGGATCTGCTCCCTGCTGAAGGGGATGACGGTGGAGGAGGCGGTGGGCCGGATGGAGGGCATCCGCTGCGGCATGAAGCCCACCTCCTGCCCGGACCAGCTGGCCCAGGCCCTGAAAGCCGCCCGGTGAGCGGTTACACTATAATGTAATAAAGGAGTGCGTGACCCATGATCTTCGCGTGTGCCAACGCCGTGCCCTGCCCCTGCAAGTACCCTGCCCCCCTGGAGACGGCCCTGAAGTGGCTGGCGGATCATGACCTGCCCAACATGGAGGCCGGCACCTACGAGGTGCAGGGGAAGGATCTGTATATCATGATCCAGGACTTCACCACCCAGCCCGCCGGGGAACGCCGCCCGGAGCGTCACGACGACTACCTGGATCTCCAGTACATCGTCTCCGGCGTGGAGCGGATGGGTTATGTGCCCTACACCGGGAAGGAGACGGTGGACGAGGACCCGGAGGGGAAGGACGTGACCTTCTACAAGGACCTGGAGGGGGAGGCCTTTGTGGACGTGACCCCGGGGAGCTACTGCGTTTTCTTCTCCAACGACATCCACCGCCCCGGCTGTGCCGCCGGGGAGCCGTGCGCCGTGCGCAAGGCGGTGGTGAAGATGAGGCAGAGCCTGCTGTAAGCTGATATGGGAAGGGCCGTCCGCCGGTGCGGACGGCCTTTTCGCGCCCCTGGGAGCTGGAAAGGGGTTCCTTTGGAGGAAATCATTTTGACTTGCGGCAGAGGGCAGAAAAAGTTACAATTTTGTCATAACTTCCGCGCTATGGATGCGCGAGACTATGACAAGGAGTGAGCGAGATGAAATTCGGGAAAGCGGCGGCGGGTGTGGCCCTGGGCTTGGCTCTGGCCCTGCCCCTGGCCCAGCCCGCGGCGGCGGCGAACGTGCTGTCGGTGGGCGGAGAGAACCTGTGGAACCAGGCCTCCGCGCGGCTGGTGGAGGGCGGCACCACCTACGTTTCCCTGCGGACGGTGGCAGAGG
>OFFT01001056.1_pt1 | contig 17539 bp, 10 predicted proteins | sample 1521581 | NCBI WGS metagenome assembly OFFT01 (sample SAMEA3504084, study PRJEB24116) | mouse gut metagenome | biome: mouse gut; feature: mouse-associated habitat; material: faeces | place: Denmark | collected 2011
TATTGTATAATGATGAAACACAGCAATATTGGAAAATTTTACTCCAGAATCCGGTTTTTATATAGTTTAATGAGGTTGTGCTAGACGGGTTGTAATGTTTTATTGAAGAAAAAGATTTGAAAATATATTGGAGATATCCTAAATTCTTGTAGCATTATAAATGTTTTATTGTTAAAAAAAAGCAATTGTTTATAGATGATGCTATAATTATTCTATTTTTGTGCATCCTAAACCTAAACTATATAGAATTTTTATATATGAAAAATCTAAAGAGACAGTTTTATTCAAAGAACTGTAATTTTGTGCAGCAAGTGATTTTTGCTTTTTCTTTTATATGTTATCTTTTAGTTATAGTTTCTTGTAATGAAAGTGATAATAGAATGGAAACGGAACCTCCTTTTTTTAGCGAGGAAGATGTTCGACATGAAGAAAAATTAAACTTTTATTTATATAATGATTATACTTGCCATATTCATTCTGTGTCTATAACAGAATCTTCTGTTAGGGTGACAGGTGAATATACGGGCGAAGGCAATTTTTTTCTAGGTGAGATTACCCCTAGTATGGATGTAGCGGAGTTGAAGAATAGTCCTTATAAAGTAAAACTTGTAAATTCATTATTTCAAATAGAACTTGAACGGTTTGTTGAGAGGGAAGGCTTTTTATATGACAGGCTTTTATCAAAGTGGGCTATTTTTAAAGAAGAAGCAGGCCAAAATTTGCTAGTTTCGCATGCTCGCTATGCAGATGAGATTTTCGCTACTCAACATTTGGCTCCTATTAAGATTGTGTCTAAGAAGGGAATGGGCGGCATTATTCCTAATCAATATATATCTGATTTTGCATCATTAAATATCAGTAGCGCTACTATCAATGTTTGTATAACTCATTTTATGCATCTTACTCCAAGAACTGGTGATGTTGAATATGTATATGGGGGGAAAAGCTATTACATGGATTTGGGTTATCTTGAGAATTCGATTGATAGGACTCTTTTGGCAGCAACGAAAGAGCGAAATATGTCTGTTGCAGCAATTATACTATTAGAGCCAGCATCTAGGTGTATTGATCCACAACTGGGAGAAATATTGCAGCATCCAGATAATGATGGTGGGGTGTATACTATGCCTAATATGACAACCTTAGAGGGACTTAATTGTTATGCTGCGGCACTTGACTTTTTGGCGAAAAGGTATTGTACTACTGATAATCGCTATGGAAGAATTAGCCATTGGATTATGCATAATGAAGTTGATGGAGCTAGGGATTGGACTAACATGGGAATAAAGCCAATAACAGTGTTTACTGATACCTATGTGAAGTCTATGAGAATGTGTTATAACATTGTACGACAATATGATGAGAATGCAGAGGTGTTTGCTTCTTTTTCTCATTCATGGGCAGAAAAATCCAACCCTACATGGTATACCTGTAAGGAAATGATTGATTTGTTAAACGTTTATAGCAAAGTGGAGGGGGATTTTCAGTGGGGGCTGGCTTATCATAGTTATGCACAGGATTTGACTAATCCTTGTACTTGGAATGATCCGAATGCTACTTGTTCTATGAATACTCAATTTGTTACTTTTAAGAATCTTGAAGTTCTGAATAAGTGGGCTTTGGATAAAGAAAATAAATATAAAGGGATTATTAAACGTTCTGTATGGCTTTCGGAAGCAGGGGTGAATTCGCGGGGGTATTCGGATGAGGAACTTCAAAAGCAGGCGGCAGGGGTTGCTTATGCTTGGAAAAAGGTTAATGCTTTAGAAGGCATTGATGCTTGGCAATGGCATAATTGGTTTGATCATCCGGGTGATGGTGCTTGTTTGGGGTTACGTAAATATTTGGATGAATCTTATAATGGAGAACCTAAACCTGCATGGTATGTCTACCAAAAAGCAAACACACACGAAGAAGATGAATTTTTTGAGCAATTTTTACCTATAATTGGAATTTCTGATTGGAATATTATTGAAAATTTCTGATTGTTTATAATTAACTAAAACTGAAATTATGAGAAAGCTGAGAGTTTTTTACACGAGAAAACTGGGTCGCTTTGTAGGGCGATGTGTGGGATTGTTGGGAGTACTATTTTTGATTGTGAATTTAATTTCCTGTCAGGACGATTTTCAGGAAAATGTAGAGCCTCCCGTTACTCCTCCTGAGGAGACTGTTACTCCACCTGTTTATATGTTATTGAATGGAAAGTATAAGTCGGGGGTTAATTTGACTTTACATGAGGATAGTACTTGTACTATAGAAACAACTGATGGTGATCCATGGGCGACAACCGGAGTATTTGCGGAAGATGTGCCTGAGGAATGTAATGTACTTGAATTTGAATATCAGACAACGTTGGGGATGAGTAATCTCGAACTTTTCTTTATGGATGTAAAAACAGGAATTGATCCGGCGCATAGTATGAGTGCGGGGCAGGTGCCGGCTTCTGAAGAATGGGTTTCTTTTAGTGTTCGTCTGAAAGAATATCGAAAGAATTTTAATTGGGGCAAAAAAGGAGATAACTTGCGTATGGACTTTGGAACTGATCCTAATAATACCATACAGATGCGTAACATTCGCCTGCGTGTTATGAACGACGAAGAGAAAAAGGAAGAAGAGGAAGAAAAGAATGAAGCCTTGAATAAAGAGAAGTATGAACAAGGGATTAAAGATTATCTGAGTAAAGAATATGCCTGCCATATCACAGATGTTACGGTTGGAGAAACATCGGTAACTATCCAGGGAGATTATACGGGCGAAGGTACTTTCTTCTTGGGCGAAATACCTCCTTTTGTGGACATGTTTAAAACGGAGAAGATAGAGTTTAAAATTCCTTTATCAGAAAACTCTTTCTCCATACAGTTAGATCGCTATGTTACTGTGGGAGATTTTAAATATGATCGTCTATTGTCCAAATGGGCCGTGTTTAAAGAAGGAGCGGATGTGGATGAGCTTGTTTCTCATGCCCGTTATGCTAATGTAGATGCAATTCATGCAAAACAAAGTGTCGAAGCGGTTCCTCTGAAATCGAAGAAAGGATTGGGCGGACTTATTAATCATGGATTATTGACACATGATTTGGATGAGTTGGGAATCAGCAGTGCTACTATCAATATTCCTATTAGTAATTTTATGCATCTTTCTGAGCAGCCGGGTGACATACTGTATACATATGGAGGAAAAACATATTATTTTAACGAACAATATCTGATAAGCTCATTTGATGTAGTATTGCAACAGACCAGTCAACGTGGAATTTCTGTAGCCGGCATTTTGTTGATTGCTCCTTCCGGAGATGCAGGCGAACTCCTGAAGCATCCGGATTATAACGGGGTGGCTCCTTATACAATGCCCAATATGACTACGGTAGAGTCTACTCAATGTTATGCTGCTGCACTTGACTTTTTAGCGCAAAGATATAGCGATCCTGATATGCGTATAGCACATTGGATTATCCATAATGAGGTAGATGGAGGAATTCATTGGACAAATATGGGAGATAAGCCGATTGCCACATTTATGGATACTTATCTTCGTTCAATGCGTATGTGTTATAATATTGTACATCAGTATGACCAGCATTCAGAAGTGTTCATTTCTTTCTCGCATGGGTGGAATATTGCCGCCGGCGGTGGCTGGTATAAAGTGAGGGATATGCTTGATCTAATGAATCAGTTTAGTAAGGCTGAAGGTGATTTCTTCTGGTCGTTGGCATGCCACAGTTATCCGGCACAGCTGGGAAATCCTTGTACCTGGGATGACGCTCAGGCGACTTTCTCTATGGATACGGAATATGTGACACTGAAGAATCTTGAAGTACTGGATAAATGGGTTGGTATTTCGCAGAACCAGTATAAGGGAAATATCAGGCGTTCTGTATGGCTTTCTGAAGCAGGAACATGCTCTCCGAGCTATGAAGATAAAGATTTGCAGGATCAAGCAGCCGGATTTGCTTATGGATGGAAGAAAATTAATGCTTTGGACGGTATTAATGGAATCCAATGGCATAGCTGGTTTGATCATTTAGGCGATGGTGTTCCTTTGGGATTACGTAAATACAGCGATGAAGAATATAAGGGAGAAGCTAAACCTGTATGGACTACCTATCAGAAAGCGGGTACTGATGAAGAAGATGATTACTTTGAACAATATCTGGAACGGATTGGTATTAAAAGTTGGGAAGGTCTGATTCAGGATATTCCATAATACCAGTGTCGCTCCGAATGATATCTTATCAAAATAGTATGATATGAGTAGTTGATACTTTCCTTTTTACTGCAAGATGTCTCTGATATTTTCTTATAAACTAGAGGATTTATGTGAGCATTTCAGAGATATCTTGCAGAATATTGTAATTTTCAGGGAAGTCTGGTCTTTTAGTTGTCTGACAACAAATCATTGAATATCATAGTTCGGCTCCGCATAGAGCTGATATTCATTAAACCTTTTATTCTTGATTAATACGATCCTTGATTTTGGAGTAATCCATATACATAGAGGATAGGTGTTTTCTTCTTTATACACGAATAACTCTTCGCGTTTTTTGAGGAGAATATCATCCGTTTCGTCATAAACAGGAGTTGTATTATATAGCGAATTTATATAGTCAGTGAGTATTTTTTTACTTCGTATAAGAAAGGCGGGTCTGTCGTTCTTTTCCTTGTCGCGAAGATACACGGATACAGAAGGGATTCCTTGATGCATATCCTCATACGTGATAAATTCATAATCGTTTAAAACATCTTCGTATCCTGTCGCATGTCCGATAGAGCCTTTTATGTCTTTCCAATTATAGCAAAGAAAATCTTTAGTGTTCGTAATCTCTATTTCTACGGTGTCACTGCTGATTACTTCTTTGTTTTTGTATCCTGACACATACGCTTTGTATTTTCCCGGGCTATAAAAAGAATGAGACCATTGACGTATGAAATTGGCGCTACCTTCTGTATGTTTGAATATTTTCAGGCTGCCGTCTAAATTAGAAACTTTCCACGTGATTGAATCGTAAATGTCGAATAGAGAAAACATAATGAAATAATCATTGGGAAATAAGCCAAAAACGGCATAATCGAAAATGTTTTTCCGTGTGTCTTCTATCTCTAATTTTAACGGAATGATTTTCTCCGTATTATTTTCCTCCTCGTCGTTTATCTCAGGAAATGTGCTGTTGTCCGTATCTGAGCATGACGAGATAAATAATAAAATGAACAAAACATTAAGTAGATTTTTCATAATGGCGTTTAGTTTAGTGTGTTAATAATCTAGTTTGTGGTGCGTAATTCCCAATATAAAAATATGAGGATATACTTTATTGATTATGTTGAATGTTCTGCGAGCAGTTGCTTCAGACCATTTTTAAAGTTGTCTAATGCATAATTTGTACTTTTGAGTGCTTCAAGGAATTTTTCATACATTTCTTTATCGGTTTCTTCTGCTTTATTTCTCATATAAAGACAAAACTTCTTTTCAAGTTCTTCGGTAGTGTTTGTCAAGTCACTCAAAAGGCGTAATACTTTGCGATTTGAAATTGTTATTTTAATTTGGTCGCAGGATATAATTAGGAACACAATCAGTGAATGAAATGAGGTATCTGGTTTGTAATTCCTGTGCTGATTGTAGTATATATATATCTTGTCGAAAGCACTACTTGTTTTCATGACAATATCATACACGCATTGGTCCCGCTCTGCAGATTCCGGAAATGAGGTAGAGGAGAAGTTACAAAGAGTGCTTAATAAATGCAACAGAAACATGATCTTTGACTGTCCTTCCACTTCTATCAATTGTTTTTCTAATTGATCAGCTTGTTCTTTTGTCGCTTTTTTAATTTTGGTATCAAATTCGTTTTTGTCTTCCTCAAATATTTTTTTATAGTAGTTTCCTGACTTTTGGAGCTCTCGTTTCTCGAATTCTCTCTTCTTGAAATCAATAAGGCTGAGAAACATTGGCAGCCCGATGCTTATGATTCCCATGAGTACTGCCCAAACGGTTATCCATAGGTTTAAATTATTCATTTCTCTGGATAGACGGGTGTCAGCAACTGTTTGGATTTCTCCGAGTTTCATTGAATAATGTTTGTCTATTTGTTTGATAATGGATTCTAAAAGTATGGCAGTAACATTTGAGTCTGTTTTTTGTATGAGTGGCAAGTCGATGACAACATCTTTTGTCAAGGAATCAAACTTCTTGGCACATGCTTTATTGTGTTCGTTTATCTTATAACTAATGTTGAATAAAGCACAAATAAAGATACCCAACACTATTATAACAATGCATATATTAAATCGTTTGATAGCTGAAATCTCCCAATGGAATTTTTCATATTCAATTTTATCTTTATCGTTTTCTACCTTTTGTATATCTTTATTTTCACTCATCGTTTCTCTCGTTTAAATTGAATACTAAGTTACTTATCTCAAAGTTACTGTCGGGCGCAGCTTCTTTATGTGGTAATAGCGAATGGAACATAAAGTATTTGCGATAGTCATTTTTATGAAACTCTTTGATCTCGTCGGTGATACTTTTAAATACAAGTTCGTCATGCGTAAAGATGACAAGCTGTAATTTACTTCCGATTTTGTCCGGTTGTTCGCTATTATCTTTCCCGTTTTCGAAAATGCTCTTGTATGCTGTAAGTATTGCTTTAACAAAATGCTTAATGTTTCTCCTGTTGTGGAAATCGCTAGCATAAAAGATGTCATCCAGCATAATAGGCAATTTTACTTTGAGTTTCTCCATCACGGCAAATGAGAACGCCATATTCAGGATTGTGTTGAAAAGGTGGAATCTGAAAGTGTTGAAGTGCTTTTTTACCGAGATAGTGCTTCCGCTTGTCTTGTCTTGTATCATACAAGCTAGATATTTGTTCTCTTTTGAATCTGTAGCAGGAGTATATTTACCATTTTCTTCTTTGATTAACATATTGTCCCAAGTCCAGATAAGTTCTTCGTCTTCACTGAGGAAGTGTGACATTATATTTTGTATAATGTCTCTGTTGATTCTGCTCACTTCCTCTTGTAATTTGGATGATATCTTCTTGTTTATGATTTTATAAATCTGGTATGCATCCTGCTTAATACATTGAATGAGATTGTATTGACTGATTCTGTCCTGATATTCTTTTTGAGCCAACTCTAAGGCATGGATTTCTTTTGCTAATTGGTCGTTTTCTTTTACTCTGTTGATTAACTCTTTTGACGAATATGTGTTATATGTTTCGATGATTTTCGACAATTGTAATGCACCGATAAGTTCATTCCTTTCTTTTTCCCATTTGGGCAGAGTGGGAATCAGTTCCATTGTGATGAAGGAGAGGATTTCCCTGCAATTATTTTTCAAAGCGTTCAAGCCGCTTATTGTTATGGGAACTGCGTTATCTTTATCTTTCTGTATATGATCGATTACATTGTAGAAGTCATCGTCTATTTGTTTTAATATGTTATGGATGTATTCGTCTTTAAACCTTAAGTTTTGGAGAGGAAGACTGTCTTTTATATATTTTATTTCCGCATCAATCTTTTCCCGGAGTTCGTGTATGTTATTAAGTGCTCTGACCAGATTGTCCAGTTGGGTGATTATCTTCCTTTCGCTGTTTACTCCTATAGGAGTTGTATCAGAAATGTTCTTCTTGCCTGTCGACAGTGTGAATTCTGAAATAATACTTGCAAGGTGAATGATTTTATTTGCATGCTCTATGGTTTTATTGACATCCGGCATTGTTAAAACCTCAGGAAGATTGTAGAGGAAATTTTTCAAAGATTGCTCTCCGGGTTTTAAATTCATTAAAAAGTCGATATGCGTGAAGAATTCATTATTCCTTTTGATAGTGTCCCGTTTGGCATCAATCTCTTCGCTACTGATATTCTCCTCTACTTTGATATTAGACTGGTAAATGGCAAGCTTATAGACTAACCTGTTGAGCCAATTCAATTCGCCCATATCCAGCGCGTTGGCTATTTGCATTCTCAAGGAGTCGTGGCCGCCATGTTCAATCTTCATTTGCCCCAGGCGTATTACTTCATATTCAGAGATAAAAAAGCCATATTTGAGGCAATTGGATAGTACTCCTTGTTCCGCTTGTAGGGGTATTTCATTCGTAAATTCTTTTTGGGAACCATTTACCCACATTTTTACGTTTACATCATTACATGTCCAATTAGACATATATCTCTTAAATTTACCGGCTTCTGTATCTTCTCTTTTGCCATAGTCGCGTAAACGTGCTTCACCGATTTCTTTTCTGTATATATATTCGATGCCTTGGTATACGGAACTTTTTCCTACTCCGTTTACTCCCAGTATAATGGCTGAACAAGGGTTTTCATCCTCCGGAGAATATTTGAAAGATACTCCGTAAGGATATTGGTTATCTCCTTTTCCCGGAAATTTACGGAAGTTCTCAAAAGAGATTTTGGCGATTCTAAAGTCTTCATTGATTAGTTCCGGGTTAAACACTGCTTCCCAATCGATATTTATATCTTTTTCTTCGTCGATAAAACAGGAATTTCTGTCATATACAGGATCGAATGTACTACTGTCAGCAGTATCTGCCTTATCTTCTTCTCTATTTGCCGGTTTGCCGAATATACGTTTGCAAATTTTGTTTATAACAAGAAATTCATTCCCTCCTTTTCCGATAGTATAATTTAAAAATAAATGTTTTACCAATCTGTTTTGGGGAATCTTTTTCATTAATTCGGTCAGTAGTTTTTCATAGTTTTTTTGTGCCATATATCAAGAAATATATTAGTAAAAGTAAAAACTCTTTTCGAAGATATTTTTGCAGATTTGTTGCAGAATATCATTTCTCAAGCTTTCTTTTTTTAAAACAAAATCATAAAGTCTTTTGATGTTGTTGTCTTCTAATTCTGTTTGGATAATATCATTATTCTTAAGCATGGGAATTTCTGATCTAATTGTGCTATATGCTGAACATAATAGAATTGCCAATTGGAATTTTCCATCGAGCTCTTTGTCAAAAGCAAAGGCCTTTCCTTCTTGCTCTTTCTGTAATATAGTTGCCCAATATTTATTGTTCTCATTTCCTGGCTCTTCTGTCAATTTGTTTATTTTTGTCAATAAGTTGTTGTCCAAATCTCTGTAATTCTTAATGTATTCATAAAGAAATTTATAACATTCGGAACTACTGTAATCATTGCTTGTATTGTGAAATTCTGTCATGCACTTTTCAAACCTACTTTTCCAAAGCTTTAGTAGTTCTATCTGAATTTCCTTAGTCTCTTCTTTGCTTAATCCGAATAAAGAGAGTTTGAAAATATAGTTTTTCATTTCATAAAATGTATCGAGTATGCGTGCAAAGGCAGAGGACAGTTCATTATAAGCGTTTTCGAAGCTATGTGGATAATATATATGCTCTGTTATACATCCTGATATTTCGTAGCTGTCGTAGCTTTCTTTCATATAATCGTGATCAATCAGCCAACGTGTAATCGGGATACATTGGTTTTGTTTCTGATCGGGCGCTATTGCAGCACAATACATTGGCATATCATCCTTGACGGGCATCAGATATCTTTTGAAAGAATAGTCCGATAATCCATATAGTTCTTTGTTGTCAAGTGAATTGGTCAGGGCCTGCAAGAGATATGTTTCCAAAATAGTCTTTGGTACGGAAGATACACTAAGTTTCTTTTTCAGTTGTACAATAAGTGAGAGACTTAAGTTTATCATTTCGATAAACTTAGGAATCCTTTCTCCGGAGCGGAACATACGTGTCCACATCGATTTACGTTCAGGGGAAGATAACTTGATATATTTAGGCACTACACTCCCTTCATCAATTTGCGCATCCATGGCTATATGTAAATCTTTTTCAAAGTCGATGTCGGTCTTATGTACAAGGATATTGTTGTATAATCCCCGGTAGGTGATGCCATATCTGAGGCGGGCGTACTTGTTGGACGCTGTCTGATTTCTGCTCGCATTGTCTATCAATTCATGTTGGCAGAAAAAATGCCAGGAGACAAACTCATTGATAGCGGTAGAACCTGCGAACTTTCCCGATAATGCTTGGGAAAATGAGTTAACATAGTTGGCAGGGATAACCATTTCTTCAAGTCCATTGACATAGATAGGACTATAATCAATGAATAAAGGAGTCATGATGTCATTGCTCTTAAACCAAGTTTCTATACAAGGGTATAGTTCTTCTGCCAATTCGTATCCGATTAAAAAGCGTATGTCTTTGGGGTCAAGATGTTGGCTGGTGGCGTTGACGGACAAAAGGAAGTTGTCTAATGCCTTTTTGTTTTTGATATATAAATTAATAGACAGCAAGTAATTTATCCATATAACCAAACTTCTTTCTGTCTGATAGACAATATATTCTTCGTCCTCGTTGTTAGCTTCTAAATCAAGAAGATGAGATACACGATTGTAAACCTTTCTGTATAAATCTTTGTGCTGATCGGGAAGGAATAAATCAAATTTACTTAGTGCATCCGTTGTTAATGGATAGGGAGAGAAAGGCACAATTCTGAGTTCATTCCGGGTCTCGTTAAGGAAAAATCTTATTTTGCTGAATTCTGGATCTGTAGACTGTGCATTTCTTTTGTTTATAGGATAAAACAATATTGTCCAACTTTTTCTTGTTGCATTCTCTCCGTTTTCCAATAGAACGGGTTCGTCCAATGAATAAATTTGTGCTTCGGGAAAGTTCTCTTCCAGTGCAGTTTGTATTTTATTTTCGTCGAACTCTCCTGGATGATATATGATAGGGAATTCTAAATCATAAGGTCCTCCTTTAAGGAATGCTGACATTTCATAATTGACGAATGTGACTGCTTGCTGCTCATTTCCGGTCCGGAAGTACATATTGATATTTAGGTTTTCCAGTCTGTTGTTTTCTAAGAGAAAAAGGGTAGCGTTTTTTATATTGATCTTGTTACATTCATTCGCATTTTCAGATTGAGAAATATTGTTTAAATTCTTTATAAGTGTCTCTATCTTTTTGAATGTGCTTCCATAGAACACACTGTCGTCAATTAGTAAATAATTATGCTTTGGGGGCATTTGTGCAAAATGAAAAGGCAGAGCATGTTCTGTTATTACTTTATCCCAGATCGAAGGAGAAAACGTCTTGCTTTCCCGAAGGATGACGTCAATTAAACGGGGGCACTTACGTGCTATAGCCACAATATAGTCATATTGTGGCGCTGTCAAGAGACTTAACCATTTCATGGCTTCTTCTCCAAAAGTTCCCATAAACGCAGACCTAACCATTTTTCTGTAATCCTGTTGCTTTTCTAATCAAAATGATTCCAAAGTTACAATAAATTTGTATATTCTCGTATATTTCATGGTATTTTATTTTTTTTCAAGAGAATTATTGGGCATGCCTTGAATTTTTGAACCTATGTTTCACTATTGATACAAATTTTAGTATGCTAAATATAGTATCCCGCCCCTGCAACATAGATAGGTTGCGTAGGCTTCCCAATATTTTGCAGCTTACCTTCTGCCTTTAGCCTGCGTATTTGCCGGCTGGCCATACTTTGAGTGAAGCTGCAAAGAGACTGCATATTAGTACGAGTCAAGACAGGATGCGTTGCAAAATATTCCGTGAGTTTCCGGTCAATTTCTTCTTCTGAAAGAGAGGCGGAATGCGGTTTATATTTCGAACGCCGCAGGTGTGTGGTCATACACAAACTTTTCAAGTCTCTGTCGGCTTGGAAGTTGATGGATTTTAGTTTCACTTTGTCGGCGCGGGTAGTAAGTGAGTGTATGGGTTCGGCGGCTTGCAATGTGATTTGAAAATACCCGATCCCGTCCAGATGCACTCTTTCTCCTTCGCGCAGATGGTTGCTCATGCATCTGCTTAGCTCCATTAACATAGCTTCCACTTCTGATTTCCCGAAAGTAGTTGCCATGTGGATTTCTTTTGCTAGTCGCTGAGTAGTGACATGTTGAAAATTAACTACGCGAGGGTGGTAGCTTGGTTCTTCCCCTTCTTTTTCCGGTTGGGGATTCTTATAAAACTCGAATTGTATTGCCATTGCTGTTTCAATTTAATGGTGATTTATGTATTATGTTACTTAGGCTGTTGCTATATCTTGCCTTCATTCCTTTCTTTTCCTACCTATGCTTCTATCGTTCCACTCCGGTAGACGGTTCTTTGCACTTCAGTAGACAGAACTTTTTACTGGAGTAGACAGGCCTGTGCACTGGAGTGGAACGGTTGGAATGTTCCTTCAAAGATACAACAATATTGGGCGGAAAACAAGTAAATGCTTAGTTGTTTATACGTAAATAATAGTTTAATTTCATATTGGATAAGGTTATCCGGCATTAGGCAAACAGAGTTGTGCTGACTATGAGAAATACTCTGAAAAACAATGAGAAATACCCGAATTTTGAGCCGAAATGTGGAATAAACTATGAGAAATGCCTGTTTGAAAAAGTATTTCTCATAGTACATCTATTTGATTGACTACACTTTAACTGAAAAGTATGAGAATATGAGAAATGAAATTGAAAAATCTTTTCTAGTAGAAAGAAGAACCAGCGCTTTTAAAATTTGTTTGTATGGAATATTTACAGTACTTTTGTCTCCGGTAATAATCGCCCTACACAAACATGCAGGACAAACTAAATAAGTAATGAGAATAACACAAATTAGAGACGACGGCAGAGTGAACACTTTGCGGACGTTGAAAATCGAACAGCTCGTGGAGCAAATGAAAGTGGAAACTAAAGCACAACTCGTCTCAGGAATGAGAGAAGTCCTGCCTTATATATTTCCGGGAGATAAAAATGACTATGTACAGAAAGTGCCGAAGTTGCTTCCTGCGGCTGCCTTTGTCCGTAAGAACGGGGTAACGACAATGGACGAGTACAACGGAGTGGTGATGCTTCAAGTGAACAATCTCTCCGGACCTATGGAAGCGGATGAGGTGAAAGAACGTGTGAAGGAGTTTCCGCAGACCTATCTTGCTTTTACCGGTTCTTCCGGAAAGTCGGTAAAGATATGGGTGCGCTTTACTTATCCTGACGATCTTTTGCCGGGCAACCGTGAGCAAGCGGAACTTTTCCATGCGCACGCTTACCGGCTCGCCGTGAAATTTTATCAACCGCAGCTTCCTTTCGATATCGACTTGAAAGAACCTTCACTGGAGCAATATTGTCGTCTGACCTTCGACCCCGAACTGTATTTCAATCCCGAAGCGATGCCTGTCTATATGAAACAGCCTATGGCTATGCCGGGAGAAACGACCTATCGCGAACAGGTGAAGGCGGAAACCTCGCCTTTGCAACGGCTTGTACCGGGATATGAGAGTTATAAAGCTCTTTCCGTACTTTTTGAGGCGGCTTTTGCGCGGGCTTTGGATGAGCAGCATGGCTATCAGCTGGGAGATGATATACATTCCTTGCTGGTTTGTCTGGCCGGACATTGTTTTCGTGCCGGTATTCCCGCAGAGGATACAGTGCGGTGGACTCGTGCCCATTACCGCTTGCCGGATGATGAATTTCTGATCCGTGAGACAGTGCAGAATGTATATCGCACTTGTAAAGGGTTTGCGGATAAAAGCAGTCTGCTGCCGGAACAACTGTTTGTGATGCAAATGGATGAGTTTATGAAACGTCGTTATGAGTTTCGTTTCAATCAGTTGACCTCGCAAGTGGAATGCCGGCAACGGAACAGTTTTGATTTTTATTTTCGTCCGGTAAATAAGAGGCTGATGGCAAGTATTACCATGAATGCGCAATACGAAGGGCTTAAATTGTGGGACAAAGACGTGGTGCGTTATCTGAATTCAGATCATGTACCGGTTTATCAGCCTATTGAAGAGTTCCTTTATGATCTCCCCCGTTGGGACGGCAAAGATCACATCGGAGATCTGGCAAAGCGGGTTCCTTGCAATAATCCCCATTGGGCACAGTTGTTCCGTCGTTGGTTTCTCAGCATGATAGCTCATTGGCGTGGACTGGGTAAAAATCATGCAAACAGCACTTCGCCTATATTAGTCGGTCCGCAGGCTTACAGGAAATCTACGTTTTGCCGCCTGATTCTACCGCCGTGTTTGCAGGCGTACTATACGGATAGTATTGATTTTAGCCGGAAACGGGATGCGGAGTTGTATCTGAATCGTTTTTTGCTGATTAATATGGATGAGTTTGACCAGATAGGTATCAATCAGCAGCCTTTCCTTAAACATATCATGCAAAAGCCGGTCGTTAATACACGGCGCCCGAATGCTTCGGCGGTAGAAGAACTTCGCCGTTACGCTTCTTTCATCGGAACAAGTAACCGTACCGACCTGCTCCGTGACCCGACGGGTAGCCGCAGATTCATCTGTATTGAAGCGGAACATGATATCGACTGTAGCGGAATTGAACATGCACAAATCTACGCCCAACTGAAAGAAGAATTGCTTGCAGGCGCCCGCCACTGGTTCAATAAGGAGGAAGAACATGCTTTGCAACGCCATAACATGGCATACTATCGCGTGAATCCCATAGAAGACATTGTGCGCAACACATACGCACCTGCCACGTCGGGTGACCCGGATTGCCTGTCGCTCTCCGCCACTATCATTCATCAGGAACTGAAAAAGAAGTTTCCAGCTGTGCTACGGAGCTGTACTCCTATCCAATTGGCGCAAGTGCTGACTGCCACGGGGATTGTCCGGCAACACACACGACTGGGAAATGTATATTCGGTGAAGAGGGTGAAGGATGGTGAAGGGTAAAAATAGTGCCGTTCATTCACAGTTACTTCCTGTGAATGAACGGATAAACTTTAGGTGAAGAGAGTGGAGAACGGTTTATAAAAATAAAGTACATTAGTCAAGAACAAGCAACTGCGACTACAAAACTGTAAGTGTAATACTTGGACATTCAGATATCACTACTACATTAAATCTCTATGTCCATCCAAACATGGAACAGAAGAAACGATGCATTGATAAGGTTTTTAAATCTATCAAGTAATTAAAAATAGGATAAGGCTAACAAAGTATAGCACTTATCCTATAATCTTATATTCCTTAAAAGATTTTATTTCATAAACACAAAATACACCGCCGCAATCAAACAAACGAACGCCGCCAAATGATTCCAATGCAACGCTTCACCCTTGAAAAATACAGTTGTAAACACTGTAAAAATAACAAGTGTTATCACCTCTTGGATGACTTTCAGCTGCATCAACGAAAATGGACCTCCATTGCCTATAAAGCCGATGCGATTCGCCGGTATCTGACAGGAATATTCAAAAAAAGCGATTGCCCAACTGAACGCAATCACACCGATCAGCGGAAGAGCAGCGAACCAGCTGTACTCCTGTTTCATCTTTAAATGTCCGTACCAGGCGAATGTCATAAAGACATTGGATACAATCAACAACAAAATGGTATATACTCCTTTCATAACAATCTATTCAAATTTATCTGTTCAATCTATTTTATCCGGTAATAATTCTTCCTGTACATTGGTCATGCTCCCCCAAAGGCTGTAACGTGCCTCCGGATTCATCGCTTCCAGTTGCCGCAAAACACCTTTCATATCACTTCGGCTGGATTGCGATTCATAAGGGCAGTTTTTCACTTGCTTCCGATAACCATGTAAAGCCGCCAATTCTACCAAATCAGCTTCGTGAACCAGACACATCGGACGAATAATTGTCATATCAAACTTCTTCATCACCAACCGGGGCGGCATAGTACCGAACGCTCCCTGATAAGTGATATTCATCAATAAAGTTTCCAAAATATCATCCATGTGGTGACCGAGAGCGATTTTATTGCATCCGTGCTCCTTGGCAACAGTAAACAAAGCTTTCCGACGGTTCCATGAGCAGAGGAAACAGGGAGATTTACGTGTATCGGTAGCAGGATCAAAGGCAGTCTCATACTGTACAAAGGGAACTTCATACGCCTCGCAGTGCGCTTTCAAATATTCCGTATCGCTCTGATAAGGAATATTCTTCATCACTACATGAACGGCAACGACAGAAAAACGAGGCTTATGGATACGCGCGCGTTTACCCAACAGCTCAACAAGCGCCAACGAATCTTTTCCTCCTGACAGTCCGATAAGGATTTTGTCTCCTTCTTCTATCAGTCCATATTGCACCACTCCTTTACTGAACCGCCTTTCAACGCGGCGAATGGTTTTCTCTTCTTCCGTAAATTGTGTCATATCTTCAAAAATCGGCTGCAAAAGTAAGCGAAAAGAATGATTTAAAGAAGAATTAACATAATAGAATCACTGAAAAAGGGTTTATTTCTAATAAATTTGTACTTTTGAACAATTGATAAATTGACTGTTGACCGAAAACGATACCGTTTTCTACCAAACCGTCACTCATAAACGCTAAGAACGATGAAAAGAAAATATATTTTATTTCTAATTTGCAGTTTCTTCCTTGGGGGAGTTTCTGCGCAAACACTGGAACAGGCACGCACCTTATTTAATAAAGGTGACTATGAAAAAGCCAAACCCGTCTTCGAAAAGTATGCTAAATCACAACCGTCGAACGGGAATTATAACTATTGGTATGGCGTATGTTGCCTGAAAACCGGAGAAGCGGAAGAAGCAGTGAAACCTCTTGAGATAGCAGTGAAAAAACGTGTTACCAGCGGACAACTCTATCTGGGACAAGCATATAATGAAACATATCGTTTCGAAGATGCAGTAAACTGTTTTGAAGAATATATCGCAGATTTAAGTAAACGGAAGAAATCGACGGAAGAAGCGGAGAAACTTCTGGAAAAGAGCAAAGCTGACCTTCGGATGTTGAAAGGAGTGGAAGATGTATGTATCATTGACAGTTTCGTTGTAGACAAGGCGACTTTCCTCCATGCATACAAGATTAGTGAAGAATCGGGTAAATTGTTTACCTTCAATGATTTCTTCAAGACAGAAGGAGAGCATCCGGGAACTGTCTATGAAACAGAAATTGGAAATAAAATCTATTATAGCGAAAAGGGCGAGAACGGTAATCTTGACATCTTCTCAAAAAACAAATTGCTGAATGAATGGAGTGATGGACGCCCGTTGCCGGGCAGCATCAACGCTTCCGGAAACGCAAATTATCCGTTCGTTCTATCGGACGGAGTCACCGTTTACTATGCCAGCGATGGCGAAGGACTGGGAGGCTACGACATTTTTGTCACCCGTTACAACACGAATACCGACACTTATCTTGTTCCGGACAATGTAGGTATGCCGTTCAATTCACCGTACAATGATTATATGTACGTCATTGACGAATACAGCAATCTCGGATGGTTTGCTTCCGACCGTTTCCAGCCCGAAGGAAAGGTATGTATTTATGTGTTCATTCCTAACACTTCCAAACAGACTTATAATTATGAAGCAATGGAACAGCAACAGATCATTCGTCTGGCACAGATTCATTCGCTGAAAGAAACCTGGAAAGACAAACAAACTGTAACCGAAGCATTGCAACGTCTGGAAGCTGCCATCAGTCATAAGCCCAAAGAACGCCGTGCGATGGACTTTGAATTTGTCATTGACGATCATACGACTTACTATCTGATGAGCGACTTTAAATCCG
>OFFT01001060.1_pt1 | contig 17530 bp, 11 predicted proteins | sample 1521581 | NCBI WGS metagenome assembly OFFT01 (sample SAMEA3504084, study PRJEB24116) | mouse gut metagenome | biome: mouse gut; feature: mouse-associated habitat; material: faeces | place: Denmark | collected 2011
TGTCCACCGGCGTGCAACAGTATTCTTTTTTCCCCCCCCAGCCATTCCGGGCGCAGGTTCGCCCTGGCCAGAAAAGAACAGGTCAGATTCGCTTCTCTATCCCTCCCGTTACATATTTCATAGGAAACGATAATGCCACAGACATCATCCGGCGCCAGGTCTGTCCTTGTGATGGAGATGCCCCGGAGGTTTCTATGAGGGTGATAAAGGAATACATTTTTCCATGGCCATCCTTCGAAGCCATCTGCCACCAGCCACTCCTCCTGGCCCTCTCCCGCTATCTTCAACCAGAATCCGTCCAGCAGCTTGATTGGAGGCGCCCACAGCCCTCCCATCTCATAGGGGATATCTCCTCCCATATCCGGAAAAAGACCATCGATGGCTCCCATCATCTTGACCCGTTCATTGGTACAGATACATATGGGGCCGCGTGTGAATTGTACCTTGTTGCTCCTGATTCTCTCCACGAAGTTTCTTCCTTTCCGAGTATATAAAACCGCTCTTGTATACACAAATCCTTAAAGGTGCCCGGCTCTGCTTCCTATGTTATCCTGCTTCAAAAAATCTGAGAAAAGGCATCCGCTTTGCCTGCAGATGCCCCATTGAAACATTCTTTCATTTCGTGTGTCAAGCTTATGCGGAATGCTCCCCCGCTATTTTACAGACCGTTCTCCTGCACATAAGCCTGCCACTGCTTTGTCCAGCCCTCCCTTACGGTATCCAGGCCTGCGGCCTTCACCTTCTCGCGGAATGTCTCGACGGATGCCTCCACATCGTCCACCAGGCCCGCCTCTATGGGCTTCAGGTATTCGCTGCACACATCATCCACAGCAGATTTTTCAGCCGAATAGGCGCTGTAGTCCTCCGCGAAAGCTCCGAAAGGATCCACGCTGGGCGTCCCCTTCTCTTCGATGACTTCCGCATAATGATCGAACATTTCCTGCAGAAGCACACCTCCCTGACCATTTGCCAGCTTGTAGGCCGGATTCCGCAGAGACCATCCGTTCAGGGCTTCATAGCCGAATGAGGCATCCAGGTTCTTGTATGTGCCATCCTCGGCAACCTCATAGTGTACGCCCTCGATGCCGTATTGGGTCAGGCGATTCAGCTCCTCGTCCATGATCAACAGCTCCATGACCTTCATAGCCCTCTCAGGATTCTTACAGTCCTTGGTGATAGCTGTGGCATCAGCGGTAGGCGTGGTAGACCATACGTAGCCGTCAGCCTCGCCGAGCGTATAATAGGCTGTCTTCCAGTCAGGATGCTCGTTTGTCCATAGCTCCACACGAGTGGTGTATTTATTGGGATTATCTCCATAAGGCATAACCACGAACAGGCCGTTGTCATACCGCTCAAAAGGGTCTGTGGTATCAGAAAGGACACTCCTTGACCAGAAGCCCAAATCTGCCCACTCCTTCATCAGCTTCATATCCTCTACAAACTGATCCGAAAACCAGTATTCCTCCGGCGCGGAAAGATTATCCATATATGTCTTCAGTCCATAAGCACCGCCAACCACATTTGCATCGTTATATGCGAGAATACCAGCACTGTTGGCCAGCAGCCCCTGGCTGGAATCGTTCTGCTGAATCCCCAGCAGATATGCCTTCAGGTTCTCAAAGGAATCCGGTACGGGCAGGTCGTATTTCTCCCGCAGATCCTCACGATACTCGATGCCTCCACAGGTATACTGCTTCCACAGGCAGGGAACCGTCATCACCTGTCCGTCAACCCTGCAGCCATCCAGCGCAGCCGGGTCAATCGCCGCCTTCAGGTCAGGGGACACCGTGTCCAGCAGCTCGTCCAGCCCCAGAAACGCGCCGCTCTGGGCAAGCTGGCCGAAGTTGTTCCAGTTCGCGGTATAGATCAGATCCGCGCCGCCGGTAGTCAGCACCAGCTTGTACTTCTCGCCCCAATCCGTCCATGTGGAGAACTGGAACTCCACAGATGCGTTCACCTTCTCCTCCAGAATCGCGTTGATGGCATCCTGCACCTCCTGCAGGCCCGCGGGCGCGTCACCCAGCAGGTAGAACACCAGATCCACATGCTCGGAATAGTCCAGCTCCTGCGCTGCCCCCCCGCCCTCGTCAGCCGATGCCTCCTCCGAGGACTCCTCCTGGGCCGCCGAAGACTCCTCCTGAGCTGCTGAGGACTCTTCCTGGCTCTCCTGCGCTGCGGAAGATTCGTAGTTCTCCCCCAGCTCGCTGTCTGCCGTCTTCTTATCGCCGCAGCCAGCCAGCATAGCCGCCATCATGGCCAGCGTCAACATTACACTCACGACTTTCTTCTTCATAGTCGCTCCTCCTTCTCTCTCCCTCCCTCTGGAGGGTGTTTTTTCTATAAAAACAATCTCCGCAATTGGAAAATCGTTCTTATCTCAACCTTTTACCGCTCCGATAGTAATGCCGGAGACGAAATATTTCTGCACGAACGGGTACAACAACAGCACCGGCCCTGTCACCACCACCGCCATGGCCATCTTCACCGCCTGGGTGGGGAGATCCGCTATGGATATGCTGGCCCCGACTACCAGATCCTTCAGGGCCGTGGTGGAATTGAGCATGTTCGACAGGTAGAACTGTAGCTCATAGGTGCTGGAGCTGGTGGAGAACAGGGACGAACGGTACCAGTCGTTCCAGTACCCCAGCGCCAGGAACAGTCCAACCGTGGCCAGGCCAGGCTTCAGCACTGGCAGCACGATCCTCCAGAAGATGGTGAACTGTCCCGCCCCGTCAATCTTGGCGGACTCCGCGATGGCATCCGGCACGCTCCCCGCGATGAACGTCCTCATCAGGATGATCAGGAAGGTGCTGGTGATGCCTGGGAACCATATGACAAAGGTGGTCCCCTTCAGGTTCAGCACGTTGGCATACAGCAGATACCAGGGAATCATGCCCCCGCCGAAGATGGTGGTGAAATACAGCAGGAACGACACCGTGTTCCGGTACTTGAACTCCTTCCTGGACAGCACATAGGCCGTCAGGGTGGTCACGAACAGCCCCACCGCGGTTCCCACCGCCGTATAATAGATAGTCATCTTATAGGCCTGCAGAATCGAGGCCGGGTTCTGGAAGATGGTCTTGTAGGCATCTGCCGAGAACTCCTTCGGGAGCAAGCTGTACCCTTCCGTCAGAATCACGCCATTGTCCGTAAACGACCCCGACACGATCAGCAGGAACGGCAGCACGCACACGATGGCCGTCACCCCCACGAAAAAGTACGCGATGATATAAAAGGCGATGTCGCTGCCCGAAAGCCTTATCTTGTTCTTCTTCTGTTCGCTCTTCATCTCGCCGCCTCCTTAAAACAATGCATAGTCCGCTTCTTTCCTGCGGATGGCCCAGTTGGTGACCAGCACTACCACGAACCCGAACACCGACTGGAACAGGCCGGCTGCGGATCCCAGGCCGATGCTCAGCGGCTGCCCGATGGTGATCCGGTATACATAGGTGTCCAGGATGTCCGTCACCTCGTACAGCAATCCGTTGTTCCCCACGGTCTGGTAGAACAGCTCGAAGTTGCCCCGCATGATGCCGCCTAAGGAGTAGATCAGCAGGATGATGAAGGTGGGCTTCAGCTGGGGCAGCATGATGTAGCGGATGCGCTGGAAGATGTTGGCCCCGTCCACCTTGGCCGCCTCGTACAGCTCCCCGTCCATGCCCATGATCGTGGCCAGGTACACCACCATGCCGTACCCCACGGACTTCCACATGTTGAACAGCGTGATCAGGAAGGGCCAGTAGACCGGGCTGTTGTAGAAGTCGATCGGCGTCCCACCGCCGTTTCGGATCATGTTGTTGATGGCGCCGTACTGGTACTCCAGCAGGCTGTATACCATGACCTTCAGTAGGACGAAGGACACGAAGTAGGGCATGAAGATCAGCGTCTGCCCCACCTTCTTGAACCATTTCAGGGTCATCTGGCTCACCAGGATGGCGAAGAATATCTGCAAGACATTGCCCAGCACGATGAAGACAACGTTGTAGAGCACGGTGTTGCGGATCAGCCTCCCCATCTGGGACTGGAACAGGAACTCGAAGTTCTTCATCCCCACGAAGGGGCTGGCCCACAGGCCGTCCGCAAAGTTGAAGTTCACGAAGGCGAAGTAGATGCCCACCATGGGCAGGTAGGAGTTCACCAGGAAGAACACGCCCACGGGCAGCAACATCAGGAACAGCACCCAGTTCTTCCTGAATTCCTTCACCAGCCCGTGCTCATGGCAGCGCACCCGCTCGGCGGCCTCCAGCTTCTTGATTACCAGGTACGCGGCCAGGGCCAGCGCCAGCTCCACTACAAGCAGCGGGGACGCCCCCAGGCCCGTCATGCCGAAGCACCGGTTGGCGTACAGCACGAACCCGTAGGAGCCGGCCACCAGCAGCACCGTCAGCAGCATGGCCGCCTTTCCGAAGACATACATCCTCAGCTCGCCTTTCCCATCGGAATCGTGAAAGCGGTTCCGGAGTGCTTTCCAGAGATGGGCAATGTGGAGATACCACGTACCCAGCAAAAGCAGCAGGAGCACCATGGAGTACAGCCCCAACACGCCCAGGCCGGAGTTCTTCACGAATTCCAGCAGGGAGAAGATGCTGTAGCCCTGGTAGAGCGTGGCGGCCACCTCCCTGGATATGCCCAGCTTCCCGAAGAGCGCGGATATGTTCTTCAGGTGCACCCAGTCGAACATGGGCAGCGACAGGAAGAACAGCAGCGCGCTGGCGCCTGCCGCCAGGAGCACGCCCGTCTTTCTCCCGAACTTTTTCTCTTCCAGTCTCCCTCCCCATGCAGGTTTCGTCTTTTCTGCGTTCATCATGAAGCCCCTCTTTCCTTATTCTTCCCACAAAATGACCACTGGCATGCCGCTGGCTGCGAGCCGGGTATTGTCATATCGCCTGTTTTTTTCATCGATTCTGTTCATTTCCTGTACACATTTATTAGTATAAAGCATTGACCATGTTTTTCCCACACATAATACTTGCAAAGATGTGTAAAAAAATGCTATTATAATATAAGGATTTGCTTTGTACCCTGTGGTTTTTTCGATTTCAAAAGAGGCTTTTATGATTACAAAGAACGATATTTATGACATCACGAAAGAAAAATTCTGTCCCTATGCCGGAGCGCCCTCTCCCGCATTTATCCCGCTGTCCGCGGGGATCACCTATGAGGATCCCCATTATCATGTCCGCCGGTTCAATGGAGACCACTATGTCTTCGAATACGTCCTGAACGGCAGCGGTTATGTGGAGATAAATGGCAAGACTGTCAGGCTCGATGCCGGGGATGCCTACATCCTGTGCCCCTGTACTTACCACAACTATTATTCCGACCCCAGGACGCCCTGGCGCAAGGTATGGTTCAACGGGCAGGGAGACCTGATTGCCCACCTGATGAATGATTATCAGCTGAACGATAACTGCTACATCAGGGGAGGCGACGCGAAGGGCAAATATCTGCTGCAGATCCTGGAGACAATAGAAAAAGAGCCTATCCATTGCATCAATGAACTGGCTCTTCTGCTCCACCACCATATCGTAAGCTTTTCCGAGGTCCATAACGGAGAGCTCCTGACCGCTTCCTGCGGGCTGCTCATGAAGAATTTCATCGAGCAGCGCCTGACGGGCGAGCTGTCCATGGAAGAGATCGCCGCCCACGTCCATCTCTCCGTCTCCCGGGCCACCCATCTGTTCAAGGAGGAGTACAATGTGACTCCCTACCGCTATTATCTCTCCCGGAGGCTGGAAATCGCCCAGAACCTGCTGCGCTCCACGGGCATGCCGATCCAGGAGATATCCAAGCTGCTGGGCTTCCCGGATTACCGGCATTTCTCCAATCTCTTCAAGAGATGGACGGGCATCTCGCCCAGCGATTTCCGGCACGATTCCTCCAAGCGGGAAGATTATGTCAAGTCGGGCTGAGCCGCCCCCTTGCGGCTGCAGGCTCCGCACGGATTTATCTGCCGCCCCCAATCAGCACTTTCTTTCCGCAGAACGCGAATCCGTATTTGCGTATGTTCTCTTCAGGGACTCCTTTTTCCACAAGCGATGCTGCGTAGTTTTTCTCTTCTATCTGCCGGAGCGCTGCTTTTACTGTGTCGGAAAGCTCCTTTTCTTCCTCCGCGTCCTGTACCTTGAACTCGATAACAATTGCATCCAATGGGCGGCTATTTGCAGTGCCGCCGTCTCTCAGCTTCGGCTCCAGCACCACGTCATAGCGGCCGAATCCGCTCTCCCGGTTGGAGGTGACTGCATAGCGGTTGTTCAGTTCTACCAGCAGGCCTAAGACAAAACCGTGGTAGAAACGCTCCGGCTCCGCAGCCTCAGAGGGCTTGTTCCCCGCATCAAAGCTGCTGAAAGTAGCCAGCGCCACCTTGTTCATGTAATAGTTCATGGCTTTCAGGTCGTCGGCCAGCAACGCTTTGATGAAATCGTTGTAGCTTTCGTCCTGCTCTGAGAACCAGCCCCGAATCATGTTCGCGAACATCAGCCGCACTTCCCGGTTCGTCAGCGTCAGGTCATAATACCAGCAGTCTTCGGCATCCGCAAATTCCACCCCGAGGACTCTCAGATAGCCGCTTGCGAGGAGAAGGCTCCAGACCGAGTTCCTTCTGGTGCGCAGCTCTCCGTAGACAATCTGCTCGTCTATCTCTACCCGCAGCGTCTCTCCCTGCATAAGGCCCTCCAGCTTTTGTTTGATTTCCCTGCTTCCCTCCCTGATCAGCTTTCCCACCAGGCTGTTGGAGCTGGAATTGGCCCAGTAGGTCGTGACTTTTTTCTTATCCAGGAAATTCAAGATAGACCATGGGTTATAAATATCTGACCGATTCCCAAAGACAAAGCCATCATACCAGCTTTTTACTTCCTGTTTCCGGCCAGACAGCCCGAACTCATCCAGCGCCGCAAAGACCTCTTCCTCCGTAAACCCAAAGCTGTCAGCATACTTCTCAGAAGTGGTTGTCACAACTTCAAGATTATTCAGGTCGGAAAAAATAGATTCCCGGCTGACACGGGTGATTCCGGTCATCACAGCCCTCTCCAGATAGGGATTTGTCTTAAAAGTAGAGTTGAACAGGCTCCTGGTAAAGGAGACAAGTCTGTCCCAGTAGCCGTTCACATTTGCCTCCTGCATGGGGGTGTCATATTCGTCCAGCAGGATAATCACCTTTTTTCCGTAATACCGATACAAAAACAACGCCAGATAATGGAGGGCCATGGTGGCATCCTCCTCGTTCATGTTCTCTGATACCCGTTCGAAGTATTCCTTTTCATTTTGCGCCAGCAAATCCCCCTCCAAAAGGAAACGGTTCTGCATATACAGATCCCTCAATATCTGACAGATCCTGTAACGAACCTTTTCATAGGCACTTTCCCGCATGCTTTATGGAAAAGAACAGCTCTGTCATGCTCATGTTCAACGTCTTTCCGAAGCGTCTCGGCCTTGTTATCAGCGTCACGCTGTCCCCGCTCTCCCACCACTGGGAAAGGAACGAGGTCTTATCGATATAAAAGTATCCGTTTTCCCGAATCGTCTGAAAATCCTGACAGCCAATAGCAACCGTCCTGGCCATTCTGCACCTCCTTATCCGTTCCATAATCGGTATCCTCAAAATTCCACTGTCCCATCATAAAATCACAAGTAAAAATCATCCTTCTATATCAACATTGTAGCGGATATCCCCCATTTGTTCAATCTATTTTTCCATGAATGTCCCTGCAATCTCCCTATTCGGCATCCTAAAAATCCCACTGTCCCGCCATATGATTACAAGCGACAATCATCCTTCCATGTCAACATAATAACGGAACTCCCATATTTGTTCAATCTATTTTCCAAAAACATCCCTGCAGCCATTTCTGAAATTATCGAATATCAATAAATTTTTATTGACATTCATACCCTTCTGTAATATTATAAAATGCAAATATCCAATATCAGGAAAATACAGAATCAACAGATTCGGAAAGGATAAAACTATGTCAGACAAAAACAAGAAATCAAAGCTGAAAGAGACAATAAAGAAAAAGCCCCTTCTGTCCTCAGTCATCGTCACGCTTCCCCTGGGCCTGGCGGGCGCTTTCCTGGCCTGCATGCCCACCTTCCTCAGGTCCGGCGACCCTGCCGCGGAAAAGCTCCTTGCCCTGCCGATCTCCATCCTTTTCGTAGGGTTCATGCTGGCCGCGTTCGTCCTGTATCCCCTTGTCCTGACGGGAGCCGAGCTCTACCTGCTGTTTGCCCTGGCCATGAACCCCGGGAAGGAGCATGCTCGGCACAGGATATTCGACATCGTCACGGTGCCCTTAGGCCTCATGTACAGCCACCTCTATCTGGGCCTGATGGATGTGAAGTTCGCAAGCAACTGGACCGAGCAGCTGGCCAATTCCCAGCAGCATACGCCGATCTACACCCAGAGCACATTGACCGTCTGGGTCATCGCCCTGGCAGGCTTCGCGGGATATCTGACAGTGAGCTTCCTCCCCATAAAGAAGACCCCGCCCCTCCTGCTGGTGCTGGGCATGTCCGCCATGTACCCGGGCACCATAGAGAGCATCGTCTGGGGCGTCCAAATCTATCAAAATCCGTTCACCAGCCTGCCGCTCCTGCTGCTGCCACTGAACTGCATCCTCATCACCGCCAGGACAATCCTGACCAAAATCCGGGAATGGGAGCGCATCCCCCATGAGATGCACAAAATCCATAGAACCCCCTTCCTCCAAAGCTGCAGCCGTATCCTGGACAACGCAAAGGTCTGGCCTCTGGCAGCGTTCCTCCTGATGTGGCCGCTGCTGGGCATCCTCATAGCCATCCTCGTCCTCTTCGGCCAGGCGCCGGATTCCGTCATCCGAGCCTGGACTGAGACCAGCGGCTGGAACCTTTCCAGGCGGGCGGCGCCCCAGAACGTGTACTACGACGAGCACTATCTGTGCACGGTGGCCGCCGGAGGGCACCGGAAAATAGTGAAGCCCCTGCGCCTGGGGATGCGGCACGGGCATGAGGTCATCGTAAACAGGCAGCTCTGCGTGGCCAATGCCTTCGAGCAGGTTCTGGAGGAAAGGACGCCCCGCTTCCACAGAGCCCTGCGGAATTTTTACGATAAATACGGCTTCCCTGTGGCAAGGTGCATCCGTTCCCCCTATGCGGCAGACCTGATCTATTATCTCATGAAGCCGCTGGAGTGGTTTTTCCTGGCAGTGCTGTATCTGACGGACGTGCACCCTGAGGACAGGATTGCCGTACAGTACATGGGGGACAGATCAAAATCCGCGCTTTCCCCAGAATGCCGCTCGGGGCATCTCCACGGTAGCGGGTCGGAATGCTCCTGTAGTGATTCGTAAGGGTATTGCTGACGCAGATCCGCAGCTCATTCCTCCCCTTTTCCAAAAACGGGGTCAGGTCAAAGCGCCATGGCGCGGACACTCTGACCCCAGCCTCATGCCCGTTCACGGATACTCTGGCGGAGGCTGAGATATCATCTATCTCCAGGACCATTCTCCGGCCGATTTCCTCCTCCCCTATCTCCACGGTCTGGCCATATACCGCCTTTCCGGAGTAAAACGCCAACCCGTCGATTTCACCCCAGTCTCCGTATTTCAGCCTGCCCTCCCCGCAATATAGGCGGACCGGCTCCTCAAAGCACGCTCCCCCACTGCATATTCCCCGGCTCTTCACCCTGATTGTCACCGTGGACATCCTTTTGGTGAAAGCTGTGGGATAGACCGCCAGACGGCTTTGCAATCCGGGCCCCGCGGCTTCCCCCTTCTCCTCCTGCCTGGCCGGGCTTCCGTCAATCCACACTTTTGCCTCGCCGTTGACAAGCATCTCCATCCGTTCAAGGGCGGGGGGCGCTTCGAAACTGAACCAGTCATATGCCCCATCCGCCCCCTGGAGCAGCCCGTCCATGGGAAGCAGATTCTTCTGCGCGTACCACCTCATGCTCAGGGGATATTCCTGCTTCCCAATCTCCCCTTCCGCAAACAGGAGATAGGTACGGCCAACGCCACGATAGGCGGCGACCACCTGATGGTCTCCCCGGGAAAGGCGGAGCTTTTCCTTCAGATCCATCACCTGCACGCCATCCACGAACAGAAATTCCGGCTCCATATCACCGTACAGGATGTGGGCTTCACAGTCTCCGCCGTAGCGCACAGCCGTAGCGAAAATATATCCCGTCCCATCCTCTTCCCGGACGTACTCGGTGCCCGTCATAGTTTCCTTCTTTTCCCCCATTACCAGGAACGCATCGCTGACGCTTCCCTTCAGGCCATGATATCCTTGTACCCCCGGGTCGTCCCATTTTCCGAACCGCATGGAGACCTCATACGGAAGGAAGCCCTCCCTGTCGCCCCCGGCAGCCTTCGCCACGGCATCCAGATATCCCTTCCTGTCGGCGAAGGGTCCTTTTTTCAGAAAATACGGGCCGAAGCCGCATCGGCACATGGCGCCCCCGTCCAGAAAGCCTCCCGGCTCCCTGCGGTCAGAACGGATCCAGCGCATCGCGCGTACCTCCGGCCCCACCATCTCATCCGAGGCGGGAAGGCTGTAATCGCCGAAGCGGTTGTCCAGGCAGGGGAGCAGCGAGAAATCCCACTCATCCGACAATGGCAGCTCCCTCCTTTCCTCCGGAAGCTCCCTCCACTGCGGAAGAGCTTCTGCCCTGCGGGAGAAGGAAATCATCTGCAGCTCGCTTCCGGAAAGGGGAAGCCTGACGAACAGATACTCCCCCTGTTCCCTGGCAGGGACGGCATATCTTTGCCCGTCATAGGGATTCCAGAAAACGGGATTCCCTTTCGCATGGAAGCCGTATTCGTCCCCCGCCTTTCCGCCATAGACCATGTAGAAGTCCTCGCCCTCTATAAAACGGTGGAGCATATATTTCTTTGCATCTGACCCGGCCGGAAAAATCACATCTGCCATGAGCCTGGCCCCGACCATATCCGCAAGCTCCTCCACCTTGACGCCAAAGCGTATCCTGCCCAGGCAGTGCCGCAGTTCTTCCGAATCCCAGGAGTCGCCGAAGGACGGGGGCTCCCCGATTCCCCATACCATGCCGCCTTCCGAGCAGAATTCATCCAGCTTCCGCATCACGCCGATCCTGACTGTCCTCATTTCAGGCAGGATGATGATCCTGTAAGCTTCCCCCTCCTTTTCAAGTCTGCCGTCCCGGATTTCCGCCTCCAAAACGGATCTGTGGTCGATGAAGTCCACGTCAATTCCCTTTTCATACAGGCTCCGGACACTGTCAAAGGCTGTCTGCGCGGCCCTGTCCGCCTCTATTCCCCCCTCCGCCGCCATCACCGGATACAGGACTGCAATGTCGCATCGATGCACTCCCTGGCTGAGCATATAGCTCATCCTCTCTATGGCGCGGAACGCGTTTCCCATATCATCCCAATACGGCATGTGATAGGTATTGCAGGGGGGAGCCCACTCCCACCATCCTCCATGGGTGGAATAATACATGCCGTGCACCGACAGGAGATTATGTCCCATCACGAAATTCCTTGCCACCGCATCCATGAACTCGCCGCCGGATGTCCCCCAGCCGCTTCCGTAAAATCCCTCCAGCCAGGTGCGCTTCCTCCCGTATAAATGGGCGATGGAGCTGGCCACCTTGTTTTTGACGATATCGGAAGCCAGATTGGGCTGGTCGCATCCCGGCCCCTGGTTGAACTTCTGGGTCTGGAAGTAGTCGCCGAATTCCGTCAGGTCATATCCACGGCCGCCGTGGTCGCAGCCGTAAACCATATTTCTCTCCTCATGCCAGTCGTAGACGACTTTAAAATAATTTTCCTCCTCCCTGGATACGATTACATCATAGTAGTCAAGCCTTATTTTTGCAAAATACGGTTCATATTCCCCAAAAAGGCAGGGAAGATAGTCGCATATGTCATACCCCTTCCGTCTCCGGAATTCCTCCTGGAAAAAGGCATCCCACAGCTTCCCGGAAATGCCGAAATTCAATTCGTCGGAAAAGAAGAAGTCCAACGCCTTTCCGCACTCTCCCGGCGCGTGTTCCTCAAACCTTCCGAAAAAGCGCCTGCAAACCTCCTTTCCCGCCTGAGGATGCATGGGGTTCATGGAATATGGCTGCTGCTCTGCATAGACGATGACGATCGTGGCATCCTCCATCCCCGCGAAAGAGGCTTCATCCCGCAGAGCTTCCGGGCTGATTCTCCGCATCCCCTTATCTGTTACGATATGGGCGGACAGCATGCCGTCCGGAAAGTCCCGGCTCTCTGGCCTTCCCCCTTTGACAGCCATGCGCTCCTCCCGCAGCAGCCAGCCTGCCATATCAGGGAAGGCGGAAAGGATTTCGTCCGTATACCATCCCTGGCCCGGGCTTCCAAGCGTGTAGTCCGACAGGCTGACCGAAATCCCTTCCTCCTTCCCCTTGCCAAGGAACCATTGGAACAATTCCCACCATTCTTCCGTAAACAATGCAGGATCGCTTTCCAGCGTCAGTCCGTAGGAATTCCCTCCGCTGAAGCCATGCGCATAGTTTACCTGCAGTCCGCTGACAGCATGTCCCCGCATCTTTTCCAGATGCCAGCCGATTCTTTCTCTGGTAAGCTTATCTCCCATCCACCAGTAGAACGGCACCACGCCGTATCCCCGGGGCGGTTCCTCGAATCTCGCTTCCAGTCTGCCGTGTCCCTCTCTTGCTCGCTCCATCCGCAACTTCCTTTCTGCCATTTGACAAATCTTTTGACAAATCATTCCAGTCCACTGTCTGTACTAATCCAAAAATAACACAATCTATCCAAAAATAACAGGGGCCAATTTTATCAATTTGTCCAAAATCGTTCCCGTCTGCCGCAAAAACCCGTATTTCCTGGAGCGAAGAGCTTTCTTTGGACATCAAAAAAGGAACCCCGGACTGCCCTGGAAATCAAAGCAGAACAGAAGTTCCCTGTCGGTTCGTTCCTGCGGATTGCCCGCCACAGCAAGCCCGGAAACCGGAAGCTTCGAAATCATAAGCTGTCACAGTTTCTGGCTGAAGATGCTCTTATACCCCTCTCCGTAGATCTCCGAAGCGCTGGTGATGATCGTAAAGGCGCTGGGATCCTCCTGCCTGACGATCTCCTCCAGCTTCGGGGAAAGGGGCTTTTTCACCACGCACAGAACCACCTTCTTGTCCGTGCCCGTGTAAGCGCCGCTGCCGGAGATGTAGGTGGCGCTGATGTCCAGCTCCTCCAGCAGACGGCTGACGATTCTTTCAGGGCTGTCGCTGATGATGAAGAACATCTTGGCCCCGTCCCGCCCGTACAGCACGATATCCAGCAGCACGGAATTGATGAAGACTACAAGTCCTGCATACAGCGCCGTATCCAGATCCTGGAACACGAAGGCCGATGCCGTCACGATGATGGCGTCCGTCAGCAGGAAGGCAGTGGTCTCCTTGATGACCTGCTTTGAGGTGGGATTGGTATTGTCCAAAAGGACGTCTCCGTCCGTGTTGGTGACCCGGGTGTAAAGCTTAGGCTCCACATAAGCGCCCATGTTGGCGATGGCGGCATAAGCGGCATTCAGCTCATAGGGAGTGACGCCGTGGGTCAGGCCGCCCAAAGCCAGGGTCTGGTTGACATCGGTGTAGAATTTGTCCTCCCCGGTGGAAGTCCTGAGCCATTCGCCGTCGGTCAGGGTAGTGAAGCCGAAGTTGATCAGGTAGTCATAGCCCAGCTGGGGGGTGATGACGGTCTCGGTCTTTACGGCGACGATGTTCAGGGACTGGCGGATGCCTTCCCGGATGGGGTTGATGCCCCGGTAACCGGAATACCAGTTCTTGACAGGCGTGCCCGTGCTGTAGTTGAAGGGCGCGTCAAGATAGGTGGTGGCCAGGGTCTGTCCGGCGCTGTCCAGGGCGGGGGCAAAAGCCGCCAGCACCTTGAAGGTGGAGCCGGGAGAGCGCTTTGCATCGGTGGCCCTGTTCAGGGTACGCCTGCCCTCCTTGGTGCCCCTGCCGCCCACTAAGGCGACCACATAGCCGGTGGACTGATCCTCGATGACCACAGCTGCCTGAGGCTGGGGAACCATGGAAATGGACTCGATGTAATTGTCTTCGTCATCGGCCAGCCCTAAGTCTGCCAGCACGGCGGTGCGGTACATCACGATGGCTTCATTGGCCGCGTCCTGGGAGCTGAAGATCAGGTTGAAGTTTTTGTCATGGTTCTCCTTGAACCAGGACATCATGTTTTCCTTGCTGAAATTCAGTTTCCCGCCGTCCGCGGTGTTGACCGTCAGCGCGTAATGCAGGTACCAGTATACGTTTTCAGGATAGTTCTCCGGATTGGCGAACTCCTCATCGGCAATGGCCTGTATCGTGGGATCCATGGTGGACTCGATGCGCAGGCCTCCGGAATTCAACAGGGTCTCTGCCATGGAATCGCTGTAGCCTGCGATATTGATCAGATCCTCCCGCACCTGTTCATAGACCGCGTCAGAGAAATAGGTTCCAGAGGTGGTATTGGTGCTGGTGCGGTAGTCGGTATCGTGCAGCCCGATGCGCTCATATACGGCCTCCGTATCCGCAATGGCCTCATCGTACTCGGCCATGGTGATGAATTCCAGCTCCAGCATTTTGTCCAGGCATCTCTTGCGGCGACCTGCATTATCCTCCGGGTGCCGGATGGGATTGTAGCCTGTGGGGTTCTGGGTGATGGAAGCGATGACCGCACATTCGGAAAGGGTCAGTTCACTGCAGGACTTGCCGAAGTATCTCTGGGAAGCGGATTCCACGCCCAGAGTGTTCTGGCCTAAGTTGATGGCGTTCATATAGCGCAGGAGCACATCCTCCTTGGAGAACTCCTTGGAGATTGCCAGAGCCAGGTACTGTTCCTGGACTTTCCGCTTCACCATCTTGACCAGGTTGTTGTTCTCCTCGGTCCAGGAGGTGAAGATGGTGTTCTTCAGGAGCTGCTGGGTGATGGTGCTGGCGCCCTGCTTCTCCTTGCCCAGACTGATGATGAACTGCCAGCCGGCCCGGATAATGCCCTGGATGTCGATGCCGTTGTGCTGGTAGAAGCGTTCGTCCTCAATGGCTACGAAAGCCTCCCCCAGATGCTTCGGAATCAGGTCCATATTGTTGATCTGGATACGGTTGGAATTGATGCTGACATACTGGTCCAGCTCATTGCCTTCGCAGTCATATACGATTGTCGCTTCACCAGTGGCCACCACATCGCTTAAATGGATCTCGGGAGTGGAGGACAGGATGCCTTTGAATGCACCGATCCCCGCGGAGACACCGCAGATGACCATGCCGATTATTGCCGCCAGCGCCAGCTTTACCAGGGTGAGTGCCAGTTTTCGGCCTAGTTTCTTTGTCTTGGAGTTAAGCTCTTTTTGCTTTGACCGAACTCCTTTTTTTCCATAATTCATTAGATTCGCCTTTCTGCCAAAACGCAATATATGGGACAAATGCACCGGGGGTCAGGACATGGGCATTTGTTCCAAAGATTTGGGCCACATGCGTATTTGCATATACAACTGATTACAGGAAACGCTTCGCGGACACTGTAATTAGCCTTATTATACCAAAAAGTGCTATGTAAATAAAGGATTTTATTTTCTTCTTAATAATTGTTTCACATTTTGGACAAATTATGCTATGCTTAGAGGGAGAAAAATGCCCGCCAAAGCGGGCGGATGGGGGATAAGGTGAGAGAGGATTCCTATCGTGTGCTCCTTGAGGGCGGCCAGGGGGACGGCGGACACCAGCGTCCCCCGGCTGTCAAAGACGGCCAGGGACACCAGATCGTCCCGGTTCTCCTCGTAGAGCAGGCCCAGGGCCTCGGTGTAGCTGCCCTGAGACAGGTCGGTGTTTTTGATGACCCGGTAGTATACCGTGTCGGCAATGCGCATCATCCGCCGCAGGTAGCTGTCCAGGTTCAGGCTGGCCTGGGCCAGCACCCGCTGGCTGTTCTCCGCCACCATCTTTTCGCTGGAGGAGGAGAACCGCCAGATGAGACTGCCCCCGATCAGCAGAATGCCCGCCGCCGCCACCGCGGTGAAGGACAGGGAGAGCACCATCTGGATGCTCATTTTCCGGTACCGCTCCACCCACTGGGCGGCAAGCCGGCGAAAAAAGGACATGGCACTCTTGCTCCTTTCTCAGCTTCGCGCTTTGGGCGCCGCCCAGGGGTACATCAGGTCCGTGACCTGGGCGCTCAGGGAGTAGCCCCAGCCCGGCGTGTGGCCGGGCAGAGTGTCAGGCGCGAAATTGACCGACACGCTGTCGGAAAAAATCTCAACCCGCTCCGGCGTGAGGACGGCCTCCATCTCGGCGCGCAGGGCGGCGTCGAGGGTCGGGTCCCCGTCCAGGATGGCCTGGACCACCTGTTCCCAGGGGCAGGTGAACAGGTCCCGCGTGTCGATGTGTTCCCCGGTCTCCCGGTCAAAGGCGTCGCACAGGCGCAGGCTATAGACGGTGGCGCTCCCTTCGCCGTAATAGGGTAGGGTAACGGTGGTAAGGAAGTACATCACCCTCTCGCTGGAGGCGCTGGGGGATACGCCCTGATCGATCATATGGCTCTGGAAGTCCTCCCCCTTGGACTTCCAATCGGAATAGGCCTTTTCCAGCTCCGCCGCCTCGTCAAAAAGCGGGCCTCGGTCCTCATACCAGGCGGAGACCTTCTCCCGCGCCTGTGCGCTGAGATCGTCAAAGCTCTCCAGCCCGCCCACATAGCAGTGCTCCGGCCCGGAGGGCCCCCGCACCCACAGCAGTTTGGCGCCTCCGGGAAGCAGGTAGGTGCGGTCGGCTATAGGGTTGTTGTCCTCCAGCACGTCGAGCGCCGTCCCGTCCGCCAGGGCGGCGGCTCCCCGGTTCAGCCGGCCGTTGATGCTTACATGGTCCGCCTCATAGGCGGCAATCTCCTGGCCGTCCTGAGCGGTCAGCTTCTTTTTGGACGGCAGGCAGACGGCTGAGATGCTTACATCGGGCAGCAGCTCCGCCTGAAACTCCGCCTGCATTTCGGAGCCCGTCCAGCTCCCGGACCCGGAGGGGGCGGCGAAGGTGTCACCGGTGAGCAAAACGCCCACCCGGCCTTTGTCCTCCGTCTGGATAACAAAGGCGGTCAGCACGCCGTCAGGGCCGGTCTGTACCTCCGTCACCAGCCCCCGGACCTGGACGCTGTCCACGCCGCAGGCGGGCAGGAGAAGCAGGAACAAGATCAAGGAAAAGAAAATGTTTCGTCTCATAGCCGCACACTCCTTTCAGTTTTTCAGCCCCGCCCGGAATTTGGAGGGGGACAGCCCGAACTGCTTCTTGAACACATAGCTGAAATAGTTGGGGTCGGCGTAGCCCGTCCGCTCGGCCACCCGGTAGGTCTTTTCGTCGGTCTCCCGGAGGAGGCGGGCGGCCTCCTCCATGCGGACCTGGGTGACGTAGGCGGTGAAGCTGAGGCCCATCTCCCGCTTGAAGAGGGTGGAGAAGTAGGTGGGGGAGAGATGGATGTGGGAGCAGAGGGTCTCCACGCTCAGGTCGCCGTCGGCGTAGTGGCCGGCGATGTAGGCCTTGGCCTGCTCCACCAGCCTCCAGGTG
>OFFT01001067.1_pt1 | contig 17429 bp, 15 predicted proteins | sample 1521581 | NCBI WGS metagenome assembly OFFT01 (sample SAMEA3504084, study PRJEB24116) | mouse gut metagenome | biome: mouse gut; feature: mouse-associated habitat; material: faeces | place: Denmark | collected 2011
GATTTATATTCAATTCATAAAATTTTTCTCCTCCCAATTCAAATCTTCCCAAAATATGAGCCATTCTCGCATATGAATAATCACGTTCATATTTCTCTTCTATTACTGAATCCGTATACAAGTATGCTCCATCTGGGACTCCAAAAAACTTTCTGCAAGTATAAATCGTGTCTATATTCTCAACCTGTTGCATAAAAAAAGCCTGCGTATTATCTACAACAATGTTTTTATATTTACTTTTAAATGCAAGAATATCATCTATAGATAATACTCCAAAATAATTTACTAAATATAAATAATCTCTATTAGTATTGAAGCCTTCAATTTCTTTTTTTAATTTAAAATCTTGTCCCAGAAAATAAAAAAAAATTTTGCATTCTTCCAGCTGACATGCTTCTACAACTGCATTACAGATATAATACGGTAAATAAATCCGTTCTATTTTTCTACTCCTGATCAATACCCTCAAACAATTTCTTCCACTATTTAGTCTTACTGCACTGGTATGATAAGATTTATCTTCATTCTTTTCCAGCTCAAAATACCCTCCAAGTTCCATACTACTCTCCTATTAAGACATAACTATTTAAGAACTCATGTATTTTTTCAACAGGATTATTCATCATCACATCTATTATTGATAAATTGGGTATAAAGGCTCCTGCTACCTCTTGGTTATATTCAATCTCACCCGGTTGCAAAAACAATAATTCTATTCCCTGGCTTTTAAAGTTGGAAAAATTATATAAATCTTTTCCTCCTATTGCATTATAATATTTATTTGCACTCATGTGTTTACAAATATCAATTACTTTTTCTTCTCCCTTTAGAGATGAATTTTTTTCTATCTGTGAAGATATAAGTATTTCTGTATTAATATTAAGATATCTGCATACTGCTTTAATAGAGTATTCCAGATATTTTGCAAGATTTGTTTCTCCACAATCCAAAATATCTGTTATTATCGGAAATGCACTTTCAAAATAGGGAGATTTGTGGTATGCGCTCCAAAGAGTTTTTTTATTTTTTTCTATATATACATCATTTGTCTGAACATTTATCTGATTAATATGCTTAAAAGAACTTGCCCCCTCCATTTGCACATTAAAATATTGTACATTATTACCATTTAAAATTTTATTTCTATTAATCCACCCTCCTTTGATATAGTTAACATCATCATATATTATATATTTATCTACCGCCGCTAGCAGTTGCCAATACCCAATGTATGGGAAAAAATATGGTTGCATAATTCCTAGTTTCACCTTTTAATGACTCCGTTCCATTTACCTATGATATATTTACATAATCCTGTCTCAATTCACCACACTTTAGTACATGAGACAATCACCTGAAAACTAAGACCAATACGCTTTTACATTATATCAACAAAACAATTTCCTATGCTCGTCTATTTGTGTTCTTAATAACTTATTTAATATTTTTTATTAATACAATAACTTCTATCTCCTCATTTTATACTTATTCATGCATAATTTAAGTTTAAATACGTATACCATTCATTGATATTATTATGGTAATTCAAGCCCATATATCAAACGAAATATTGTGCATGCCTATTCAAAACTGGAACAATCCTATATGCTAGAAGCAAATTTGCTCCATTCTTATTTCATTTTATCTTTATAAACTTTCCGTCAGTTGTCAGAGGAGTTCGGTAACTAGGGAAACCGGTCATTCAGAAATAATTTCAGGTATTTCTCCTAGTTGAGCGAACTGTTGAATCTTTCTCCTATTTTTCTCTTTTGAGGCACTTTCTGAATCGTCGCTATTCATCCTTATAGCTCCGCCCCTGATATTGTCAATTTCATTTAGAGTCCCCTTTGCATAAGCATTATGCTAATATATATGGACAATAGAGTCATCCCAAAAGCTTCTTCAGCTTTGCATCAAGGCTCGCACCTGAAATATATTATCAAGAATTCTATCTTCAATCCATCTGTAAAAGCGATTATAAGTAGCCTACTATAAACTATACCGTTCCGGACGGCCACGCCGAAATCCCCCTTGCGTACAGAGCCCCAATGATACGTTATATTAGATGCCTTATTTGCTCTTACGCTTTCCAGACAGGATATCTTAATTCCCATCCGTCTCCAACTTGCTCCCAAATATGCTCCGACCGCCAAGAATCAATAAATTCAGTAAATTCCTTCTCCGTAATCCCGCAATACTCAAGAAAAACATCAAAATACTTTGCCGGAAATTCTCCATCATATTCTTTAACAAATGCAATTCCTTCTTCCCTGCTTATCTTACCATCTCTGATTTCATGCGCTGAATCCGACGTCGCCCTCCCAATACCAAATTTGATATATGACAGGTAATAATGGAAACCATCCAACTGGTCATCCAAACTGGCATACTTAGAATAGGTTCCTTCTGTTCGTTCCGGATTACAAGTAAAACCATTATTCACAACACAGTAATCATAATTTTTTTGAGGATCCCACTTTTTATAATATCCGAAAAAATGTATTTCTGTCTTATTCTTTTTGATTTCCTCAATAGGAGGAGCAAGATATGGTTTTAAATCCTCCTCTGACAATCCATACTTCGTCCAGACTTCCGGTCCCATACCTGAAAAATAATGCTTATTATGGTCAGTAATTTCTCTGGTTGGCTTATTAGCGTTCTTCATATCACCACCATATTCAACCTCTCCATTTTCTCCATACATAATCAGAGAAATTCCAAACCTCACTGCAATTTGCAACGGAAAATTTGTCTGTCCAAAAATAAATGGTTGAAAAGGGTCTCCTAAATGTTCAAAAGCCAGCTTGGTCAGCTTTCGGTTTACTACGCCATTAGGTCTTCCCAGAATATTATCAAAACCCCCCTTATCGATAAATGCATCCAAATTTTTTCTCCCAATTTCGGTAGGCACCAACGGCGACCAAGTCACCGTCAATGGATGCATCCCATATTTATATTTTAACTGATGCGCTACAAATCCTCCATCTTTGCCTCCGCTACAAGGTACAACTACATCCCATGAGCCATCGGAGCTTCTAAACCGGTCACACAATTCCTTCAATTCTCTTTCCCTTGTATCCCAGTCTGTTTCGTTTTTATATTTCCTATAATTACATGCACTGCACACACCATTCTCATCAAAAGTAATCCTTGGCCTTTGATTGGAAATTGTACACTTTTTACAATACTTTACCTCCTTGGGAAGGTGATACATTTTAAGAACATCTTTCTTTTCCATTTCTTTTTCTCCTCTTAGCAATCGTTTCTGTGTAAGTATCAACAATGTCAGCACAATGAATTTTCATACTTACAGAATAACTGTCAGAAGAAAACAAACTTATTTCCAGACAGGGTTCTTCAATTCCCACTCATTAAACTCGTTTTTGTAGAATAACTCCCTGTTATAAAATTTATCCACAATTCTCCAAAATTCAGACTCCGAATACCCTAAAAATTCGCAAAAATCTCGAACACATTTGCTGTCCAGCTTTCCATCGTGAAGACGAACCTGTTCCACAGCCTCTTCCCGTGTCATTAAACCGTAACGCACATAACGGGCTGCATAATCCGTTGCGCTTGCGTGTCCAAACTTAGGATATTTCATCCATGGATGAACTAAATATCCTCTACTGTCCACCTGGTCATAGTTTTCCACATGGTGTTTTCGCGTCCATTCATGTTCTAAATCATGGAATCCTCTTTTTTTAGCAAACAGATAATTAGAATGGCTGTTCCATGGGATAAAATAGGATACATACATTGGGTCCAGTCTGTTCATTTCCTCTTCAGATGGAGCTTTTGTCATAAAAAGAGTCTTTTCGTCGATTCCTTCTATCTGGCATAATTCTGCATAATCAATTTCACTTGCCACGCCATTATTCAATTGTTGTTTTGCGGAATATGTCTCTTTATAATCACTTCCGCCATATTCGTAACTGATATTTTCTCCGTAAACCAATAAGGGAGTATTAAACCTTAGCGCCATCATCAAAGGGTATGTATATATTAATCTGTCTATAAACCAGGTCGGCTTTCCGTAAGTTTCAAAAGTATACTTCATTATCTTTTTTTGTGCCTTAATGTCCGGCTTCAGACTTATAATACTACATCCAAATTCTTCAGCTATATTTCTAATATTATGCTTGCCAGCTTCGGTCATTTCAAAATTATCTTCCACGCTGAATAAAACGGGATTCATTTCCATGACTTCTTTCATCAGATAAACCTGATAATGGCTATCTTTGCCACCGCTTACTGCAATAGCACAGTCGTACCCCCCCCATTTATTCCTCTATATTTCGCACACAAAGCTTCCAGTTCCTTATATCTTTTCTTCCAGTCAATCTTTTTCCTGTTTTCGTATGACTGGCAGGCAGAACACACTCCCTGTTCATTAAAAGTAATACCTGCCCTTGTATCTGGCATTACACATTTTGTACAATAACGCATCCTATTTTCTCCTTATTTTTGCCAAATAAAAATGATGTACTAGTTGCAAGCCATTTACTATCATTTTCCCCTCAGACGCCAAATTGATTGTCCAACTTCTCAAAGGGTCATTTTCATGTTTTGCTATATCAATTCCTATCTGGAACGGTATAAATTCCACATCACAACCTATTTCCTGACAATATTTCTCAACACTATATATTGAAAAATAGTTCCAGCCCCGTTCCCAATTACATTCTTTGTCAGCATTCTTCGAACGAATAATAACATCCAGATTTTCAGGATTAAAAATCCCAAAAATATATAAAATCCCCTTTTCCTTTATAAAGCTTAATGCATTACCTATTATCGGTTTAAAATCATCAAATATACTCAACACACCCAGCATAGTCACAAAATCACAATTCTGCAAATCACTTATTCTATCTTTATATGATTCAGCATTTGATATATCCCCTAATACAGTTTTAATTCTTAATTCGGCATCTACTCGCGCCAACAACTCAGGTACAATATCAAATCCTATCAATTCGGCTTCGGAATAGGCTCTGCGTACAAACTGCAAAAAACTGCCTGTCTCGCAACCGATATCAATCATCTTAAAATTACCCCCCCCCGGAAAATCTTTATCAATTTCATTTTTAACCAACTTAAAATACTCCTTAGGGTTATCCTTATAATTCTCATTCAGATAAAAATAGTCATGGCTTCTTTCAACAATCATAGTTTCTCTCCATTTCTTTTAAGTATTTTTCTGCAATCCCAAAATCTAATTTCGTATCTATATCCACAGATTTTTTCTGTGACATAATGTAAGCATAGCATCTTTCATCATATAAGTCAAAAATATCTGTGACACCTTTTGTTCTTATAATGTACATTGCTCCGTTAATTCTATAATATACCGGCAGTTGCTGCCTCGGCTTTAAATAAACTTCTTTATTCACAAAATTTTTCATGGATAAACTATCATCCAGCACATTACACAGCAATGGTGAATGTTCAACTTCACATACACTGATAACCGAGTTGGCTTCCTTTTTCTCAAACATCTGATACCCTTCAATAATCTCAGACACTCCGCGCAGCGGCGATGTTGGCTGCAGTAATGCTATAGTATCAAAATTTTTTCCTATTTCCTCATATCTTTTCAAGGTTTCCCTTACCACATCCCAAGAAGATGCTCTATCGCTGGCGTTTTGCATGCTCCTTAGGAACGGTACATTTGCCCCAAATTGCTTTGCAATTTCTGCATATTTAATCGAATCAGTTGAAACAAACACTTCTTCAAACTGTCTGCTCTTTATAGCCGCGTCTATTGTATATGCAAGAAGTGGCTTACCATTCATCAACCTGATATTTTTATCAATCAGTCCCTTTGAACCACTTCTTGCCGGTATAATTGCGAGATTTTTCATTGCACCACCTATTATTTACGCATTTCATCATATTAGAATATTCATCGCGTAGATAACCGAATTATAAATTATATATGTCACTCTTATAAGAATTTAAATGCAATTTCATCCACTCTATTGTTTCCCGGATTCCCTGTTCAAATGTGTACTTCATCTTCCAGTCCGTAAGCCTTTTTATCTTTTCATTTGCCCCAAGCAATCTGTTCACTTCACTTTTTTCCGGCCGCAATCTTTGCTCATCGCAGATAATCCTTGCTTTGGGATTTATTTGATTAATGATTTCAATTGCCAATTCGCCAATAGAAATTTCCTGCTGTGTCGCAATATTAATCTCTTCCCCAATCGTTTTATCAGACTCTGCAATTGCAATAAAGCCAGCCGCCGTGTCTTTCACATAATTAAAATCACGCGTTGGCGTTAAGGAACCTAGCTTTATTTCCTCTTTACCAGACAATAGTTGTGAAATAATCGTGGGAATAACCGCTCTCGCTGACTGTCTGGGACCATAGGTATTAAATGGCCGCACAATGGAAACCGGTAGATTAAAGCTTCTGTAAAAACTCTCCGCCAGCCTGTCCGCACCGATTTTTGTTGCAGAATAAGGCGACTGCCCCTGAAAAGGATGTTTCTCGTCAATAGGCGCATACTGCGCTGTACCATAAACCTCGGAAGTAGACGTAATCAATACTCTCTCTGTCTCCAAAGCTCTTGCCGCCTGAAGCACATTTAACGTTCCCTTAATATTGGTATCCACATAGGAGTCCGGGGAATGATAACTGAATGGAATGGCAATTAATGCGGCCAGATGGAACACCCCATCCATTCCTTTTAGTGCTTCTTTCACCCCGTTAGGATCCCTCACATCTCCGCTGAATATCTCAATCTGGTTTAGCTTCTCTTTGGGTAGAGTATCAAGCCATCCCCATGTATTAAAAGAATTATACATAGTGAAAGCTTTTACCTCATATCCCTTTTCCAACAAACTTTCCGTGAGATGACTTCCAATAAATCCATCTGCCCCCGTTACCAGTACTTTTTTCATAAAAATCCTTTCCTACTTGACAATACACTTAATCAACTGAATACTCTTTCGCAAGTTTTATCCTCTTCCCTATCATATCTATAAATAATATCCTCATTAATGGACTTTAAAATCATAAAATTTCTTTCTTACATCGATTCCATTATACAATGTTTCCCTAATAATTTTGACTATCTCATATGAAGTCTGATACCCCTCATATGGATTTTTTATCTTTGTTATTTTATCCCTAAACTCATGTGATAAAGCCTTCAGCAAAGCAGACTCAATATCTACATTACTATATCCACAATTTATCACAGATTCTGCACATATTCTCCCCTTTTGCCTGTTACCAATATTAACAGTTGGTATTTTAAATGAAGGAACTTCTATAATCCCACTTGATGAATTTCCGACTACCGCATCACAAAACTGTAAGGTACTCAAATATCTTAACTGCCCCAAAGAAGTATAACCTTTGCATCGCTCCTTATTATTACTCACGTATTCATCAATCATTTTATTGATAATCCTTCCGTCCGTATCCGCATTGGCCTTTGTAAAAATAACGGATAATTCTTTATGACTATCAATCACATCTAATAGTATTCTGAATTGTTTCTCTGTCGCTATTTTTTCTAATGTTACTGGATGGTATGTAACCATAATTGTCGGTGTTGTAAAGCGGAAACCAATATCCCTTTCCAATTTCTCTTTATGTAGCAAAGGCACCGTTTTTGCATTTTCAATTCCCAAAGCCCCAACATTATGCACGTTTTCCGGCGCTTCTCCCAATTGTATTACTCGTCTTCTATATCCCTCCGTTGTTGTAAAATGAATATGGCTCATTTTAGTTATTGAATGTCTGATAGCCTCATCAATAGCCCCTTCTGTCACCTCTCCGCCATGAATATGTGCAATAGGTATCCTGGCAACCATTGCGGCCGCCGCGGCCACCAGCATTTCATAACGGTCTCCCAGAATTATTACCATATCCGGATTATTTGCATCAAAGCAATCCGCAAAGCCAATTAAAGCCACCCCCATTGATTTTGTTATCCCTACAGGAGTATCAGAACCTAAAAGCATTTCTACCTTATTTGTTATAGGATATCCATCATTTTCAATCTCTTTATATGTCAACCCAAACTCAGTTGAAAGATGCATCCCCGTTACCACTAATTGTAATTCCAGTTCATCAGATTTATAGATTCTGTCTATCACCGGCTTCAATAGCCCATACTCAGCCCGGGTCCCCGTTATTATACATACCTTTTTCATATCTCAATCAACTCATCTATACTAAAATTTCTTTTCGCCTTCTGTCCTATAATCTGCTGCCAAAGCATTGGGGAAACTCCCGTTCCCGGTCTTTTGGTTGTCAGATTATTTTCTGTAAATACTTCTCCCTCTGCTATATCGCATTTTGCAACAATACTTTTTCTTACTACATCTATATTTCTTTTCTCTGATTTTGTCGGCATTTTTATTCCATCGCCTAAGGCTGCCTCAATGTTCCTTATCGCCTGAACCATACTTTGAAGCTCGTCTGGTTCAAGACTGGCTTTATGGTCTGGACCATCCATATTTCTGTCCAGAGTAAAATGCTTTTCTATCACTGTTGCTCCCAATGCCGTTGCCGCAATTGGAACTTCGATTCCTTGTGTATGGTCAGAGTATCCAATTTCAACCCCAAGTTCTTTTTTCAGTGTACACATTGCTTTTAAATTCACATCTGTATATGGCGTCGGATATTCCGTATTACAATGAAGCACTGTAATTTCTTTACTTCCACTTTCTTTCAATACTTTTACAGCACGCCTTACTTCTTCCAGGGTGCTCATGCCTGATGAAAGAATCACTTTCCTTCCTGTTTTTCCAATCTCTCTTAGAAAAGGATAATTTGTAATCTCGCCGGACGGTATCTTAAGAATTGCAATGTTTTTTTCGTTAAGATAATGCAGGCTCTCTACATCAAATGGAGTAGATAAAAACATGATTTCTTTTTGTTTGCAATACGCCATCAGTTGTTCATGCATCTCTGATGTAAGTTCCAGCTTCTTCAACATGTCAAATTGGGATTCTTTTTCATTGGTGGTTTCCAGTTGATATTCCGCTTTTGCCGCATTTTTGCACACAAGGTTCTCTGCCTTAAACGTCTGAAATTTTATGGCGTCTGCTCCGGCAGATGCCGCAGCATCTACTAGTTTTATAGCAATTTCCATACTACCATTGTGATTTACTCCGGCTTCTGCGATAATAAATACTTTATTCATAATTTCTTAGCCTGTTCCTTATTCTTCAGCATTTTTAACTACGCTATTATCTTTAATATTTTTTCGTATTGTCACACCAGCGCCTATGATACATTTATTTCCTATAGTCCTCCCCTGTATTACAGTTGCATTTGCTCCAATAAAAGACTCCCTTCCCACCTGTACACCACCACATAAAACACTTCCCACAGATATATGGGAAAAATCACCTATTCTGCAGTCGTGTTCAATGATTGCACCAGTGTTTATTATGCACATATCCCCTATTTCTGCGCCTGAATTAACTACTGCCCCTTTACCAATAAATACGCCTTCACCTAAAATAACATTTTTCGCAATAATTGCTGTCTTATCCACAATATTCGGTAATGTAAATCCAATCTGCTTTAAATATAAAAACAATCTGCTTCGAATACTATCTTTTCCAAGATACCCTATGGTTACAAATGCATTTTTAACTCCATGCTCGAAATTGTCTTCAAGCAACATATCCGTTCCCAATACTTTATAACCTCTGTACTCTTCACCTATCTTTTCTTCAATATCTAAAAAACCATAGATATGAAATCTGCTCTCTGCTTCTATGGCGTCAACCACACTATGTGCATGTCCACCAGTTCCTAATAAAATGATACTTTCCATGTATTAATCCCTATCATGCATTAAATAATATTCAATTCCTTTATTCTCCGCTCCATACTTTCCATAGTATCCATTTGTCCCATGTCTAGCCAAGCATTTTCACTAATTGGATATATTCCAACCTTTTGCCCATCCTCTTTCATCCTCATAATAATATCTGGCATACTGATATTCTCGTTTTCTCTTATATATTCAAATATTGTTGGTTCTAAAATATAATATCCAGTATTTGTAAAAAAAGACATCTTCGGCTTTTCTTCAAAATAACTGATTTCTCCACCTTCTGTAAAGTTCACAATACCATATGGAATTTCAAAATTTTTTAAAGAACACACCATAGTTACTTGATTTTCTTTCTCTTTATGGTGCTCTATTATAACTTTTACATCATCTAATATTAAAATATCACAATTTGTTAATATAAATGTATTGAATATTTTATTTTTAAGTAGGCAAACTCCCCCCCCCGTTCCTAATGGCATTGTTTCCTCAATAAATTGAATCTGGTAATCTTTATCTGCATCCGTGAAGTATGCTTTTATCATATTCCTTTTATAATTTACAATCATATAAAATTCATTGCATCCCATATTTTGAAAGGATTGTATAATCCTCTCTGATATCGGGGTATCTACTATGGGAATTAATGGCTTGGGCAAAATTTTAGTGTATGGATATAGTCTGGTCCCCAACCCCCCTGCCATTACGACAATAGGAAGTTCTATTATATCATCCTTCCCATCTTCTAATTCTAAATCGCTAATATATATCTTTTTGATTTTTTTGTCTTTATCTATTAACGGAATAGCTTCTATTTTCTTTTCTTCAAAAATTTTTTGTAGATATTCTCTATCATCTTGTTCCACATATATCGGCGCATAATTCGCAATTTTCATTACAGATGTCTTTAAAGAAGCTCCATTTAAAATGGCTCGCCTGACATCCCCATCCGTTAAAGCTGCCTTCAACCTTCCATTCTTTACGATAAAAAGAACTTTAACAAGAACATGGTCTAACTGCTCCAACGCTTCCTTTAATGTATATGTTTCCAAAATTATATTTTGTGATAGTTTCTTTAAAACCCCAACTTGAATATTCATTTTATTCATCCTTAATCTAAATTTTACTAATTTCATCCAAAACAACTTCCATAAAAAGTCTCTTATCGGTTTCATCAGTGACAACAAAATCACGTAAATATCGTTGATACACTAATCTATCATAAAATAAATAATCCCAAGGATTTGAATCCTGTTCTAAATCAAATGTTTTTAATCCACAGTAAGATTTAATATTGTACATATCGCTTCCCATATATTTATTCATTTTATCATATATCACTTGTAAACATGGCTTTTCAAACAAAAAAATCCAATCCATCGTTGTACTCGCATGAAATATTACGAAATTGCTATTCTTAATGAGTTCATATGTTTGAAATTGTCGTATTTCTCTATCACCATATTCTTTTCCACAATATTGGGCCTTTGGGTGTGCAGCAATAATTACTTTTTTATTATAGTATTCTTCTAACAAATCAAATAACTTTCTCATCAATTCATAATAAAACTCCACTTCATTTTCAGAAAATATCCAATTATACGATTTGTCCTCGGGATGCGTCCCCCATGACTGGTCAATAAATAGAATATACCCCTCATCCTTTGGATCCTTATTTTCATCCAAGATATATTTATCATAATCAATTGCATGAATAAATCTCATCTTACTTTTAGGAGTAAATCTGTAAATAGGCATATATTCAGCAGGTGTTGCCGCAAAATTATATATCGGCGGCCATTTTTTTATCAAAAGCTGATTATTGTTTTGTTTAATAAACTGTATCTTTTTATATAGCCGTCTGATAATATTAATTGGCGTAATTTTCTCATAATAGGCCGCCAGATTATTTAACCATACCTCCCCAAGTACGGGTGCCCCCGTCATATTGCAATATCTAACCCTTTCCGTGCAAATTTCCGGCGTAGCAGACCAATCAGCATACCAATTCAAAATTAACGAATCATATCTGCACTTCCTTAATTCTTCTCTTAATTCTTCCCTGCTTTTAAAATTTTTTACAGTTACTTCCCCTCGGTATAAATCATTTGGTATATCTGGTATGGCTTCAACACTGAACACTACTTTATTTACATTCCAAATCTCAGTTTCATATCCGGCATCACGTATCATATCAATGCAATTTCGCTTATATCGTTCTTTAGTAAACCACTCATTTGTCATTGTAATAATACGTTTAATCGGACCTAATTTTTGCATTTTCAACCTTTCATCCTTTAATAAGACTTTTTATACCCTTCCAATGTTTTAAAAGCCATACTTTAGACTTTCTTCCTGCTGTTTGGTAGTTCACCCACTTCATTACCCATTCAACACTTTTTCCAATATTCAGCCAAACAAAAAACCATCTTCTGTCTTTTCGATATCTTACACTGGAAATTGCAGATGGATTTCCTTTTATCGCTTCAGTATACAGTTCTTCTTTGTACTTGAATTCATCTTTTATTTTATCAAACACTTCTCTTCCCTTATCAGTATTAATTATAACAAGAGAAGTTCCTTTATCATCAAACATTTCCATCGAAACGTCTTCAATTCCCCAGAAATCAGCAATGACTATATCACTATGATTTACGGAAGGCTTAAAATGGCATTGATAGCATGCCGGCCTTAAAAATACATCCTGTAGATACGTCTTCAGATATAAATCTTCATTTGCTTTTTTACAATATTTTCGACCATCTGCGACCGAAATAACCAACGAATAATTATTCCACCCCTCTACCTTGGAGCGAAACACCGGCGCCAAATTTCTGTCCGTTGTTTTTCCATATCTTTTCTCTATCACTCTCAAATAATGGCGCCACACTTTAGGAGACGGAACCCCATGACATATAATATCAATGCAAAACAAATTATTATAATCCTTTCTTAGAAAAGACCTTAATCCTGCATTTTGGCATGGTGTCCCACTAAATAAAACCAACCTTCCTGCCTGCAAATTACATTCTACTTCACGACAGCAGTTTTCCATTCTGCTCTGTACATATTTAGCCCCTTGCATCAAGCTAATGTCTTCTATTACTTCAATTCCTATATGATGCACTTCCCAATTTTCATCAAATACAGCGCCATATACTATTCCATTATGCTTAATAATATATTCTGCCAGTGAATAAAAAACACCACCCGAAGAACTTCTTTCCCGTATTGTGTCCGAATTATTGATTGCAGCATATACATATAATGGTTCTTTACGCGACGGATAAAATTTTTTTGTAGGGCATACTTTCTCACACAATCCGCAATGAATGCACTGGCTTTTTCGAACCTTGGGATATAAAAAGCCCTCTCTGTCCTCTTTCATTTCTATACAATTCCTAGGGCAAACTGCAACGCAGGCCGAACACCCCACACACTCTGCTTTGTCATTTATTTGAATCACATGTAACACCTCTTTTTTCTAATTATTAATAGCATTAACTAAAAAATCAAGGCTGTTATGCCGCGCCATTTCCAACATCCCATTTACCTGACTATAATCTATTTTTTTTATACTTTCAATACAATTTATAGATACATCATTTAAAATCCTCTCCTCCAGGCCAACTGTTGCAAGTAATGTTATCATTCTATCGATATTATAATATTTATCACTGTCATCATCTACGCCATTGTCTATTACATAGAACTCCTTTTGAAATAATATTGAAAAAGCCGTTCCATGAAAAGAATCTGTTACAACAGCATCTGCATTTTTTATAAGTGTTAAAAATCCTTCAGGTGACAAATCCTTTACGGTTTCTACATAATTATTATTTTCCATCAAAATATCAGCAAAAATAATTTTGGGCACACCTATCTTTTGAGATAACTGTAGGACAAACTTCTTCTGGCTTTCTGTAATGTCAAATAAATAACAGAAAATGTAACCCCTTGGCTTCTCTCCCCTCTCCAATAACTTTTCCCATTCAAAGCCGCATAGTAACAGTGTCGGGTCCAAAACTATTTCTGGCGTAACACCACTAAGCTTATAAATTATTCCAGCTCCTGTTTTTTCACGTACAGATAAACAATCAATTTTTTGAACCCATTCTCCAACCTCTGGATATTCATCGAATTTATCTGAAAAGTGTTCTGAAATGATGCTAGGCGCATATGCTATTTTTTTTAAATTTATATCTAAATTTAGATAATAAACCGAATCAATATTATACGGGTTCCATATTTGGTCACTCCCACAGATGACTGCATCAAATCGTTTTTTCTTAAGATATAGCTCTACGTCCTGCTTTCCACATAATGGTTTTGATACAAACATATTTTTTCGGATAAATCTATCAAATTTCTTCTGACAGGCCGCTTTTTGTTTGCCTATTCTTTTCTTTCTTTTTTGATTATTTAAAAATGTTATTTTACTGTAAATACCAAACCCATATGTCAATGTCTCCGCATAATATCCTTGTAAGCTTAATACCTTTTGTAAAGCATACGCCTGTAAAGTTTGTCCATAATTCATACCAAAATTATACCAGGTTATTATTGCAATCTTTTTTTCACCTGCTTTCACATTAGCTCCCCCAATTAATAATAGTCATAATAATATATATATATAATACCTTACATTTTTTCCAAAACTTCATAGACCCATACTCCAAAAATAACAGTACTTCTTTAAGTTGTTGGTCTTTTGCCTGAATAATATATTGCTTATATTTTTCATCCATTAAATTTCTTCTGTTAAGAAACATTTTTTTAAAGTCAGAATAATGGCGTTTTATCGACGCGATTGCCATCTCAGGATTATATTGTCGCTCTATGCTTAAATCCATTGCATTAAGAATATGTTGTTCCAAGATGCTTTTTTCTTTCCACTCAGTTATATTCTGCCTGTAATTAACCATTCTATCTGGAATATAATATATCTTCCCATATTTCAAAAAAAAGAAAACAATCAAGTTATCATCAAAATAATTCAAATTAAAGTTTTCAAGATTTTTTTTTGTTAGATAAACTCTTCTAAAAACAAACGCTTCCGCATGAATCCACAATTTATCTTCTCCCCAATAACGTTTTGGACAAATCTTCTGTTCTCCCATCTCCTCAGTTATAACAGGCTTTTCGGATGAGTCTTTTTCAAAGTACAAATTAATATTATGTGCGCACATTGCACAGTCACTGTTTTGAGGATTTTCAAGAATTTCCACTTGTTTCTTTAGTTTTTGGGTATCAATATAAAAGTCATCGCCATCTAAGAAAGTGATATACTTTCCTCTTGCTTTTTGCGCTAAAAATATACGATTTTGAGCCGCACGAAAAACGGGATTGTATTTTTTATTTTTATCTCTCGACATTATGAATAACTTAATTTTCTCGGGATAACGTATCATCCAAGCATTTATTCTGCCAACTGTTTTATCGTCAGAACCATCATCCCCAACTAATATTTCATAATCCATTTCAAGCTCCTGCGATATGATGCTTTCTAATGCCTTATCTATATATTTTTCCAAATTATATGTTGTAACACAAACACTTAAGATCATACCATTCCCTATTCGCAACCTAATACTCTATTTTCAAGACTTGAAACACATCCTGACATTCAGGCAATTTTACAGTTATTTCAAATATTCCATGGTCATTTGATTCCATCTCGAACACTTTTTCTTTACTGTAGTCCTTAATTATAATAGCCGGAATATTCGATTCAGGTGAAAATTTAACCTGATATTCCATCTCACTTTCTCTATTAGTTGCTATTTCATACTTCCTCTTTTTTCCATCATCTAAATAAATGAGCCCATATACTTTTCTTTTTGAAGAATTCAATTTTTCTTTATATGATTTACAGAAACTGCTTTTATCTTTTTTATCTATTGTTTTCCAAAAATACTTGGTAAACATCTGTGCACCCTGATGATTAAGGTGTCCAATGTCTCTAAAATTATCAGTATTTTGTATTGGAAAATCTTCTTCTTTACATAAATTAAAGTCCAAGTAAGGTACGTCATACTTATCAGCTATTTCGTTTATCTCTGTGACATAATCATCATAATTATCTACAGAAATTAGTTGCAATTCATAAATCGGAGATGAAAATAATATAATTTCAATTTTATTCTCTAAGCAGAACTCAATTATTTTCTCAAGGTATAATTTAGCATCCTCCGTCAAAGGACTTCTATTTAAAACCTTATTCTTAGCCCAGCATAGGTCTTGTGTTTCAATATTTTCGGTAGAATAAGAATAGCCTTTATCTCTATATTCTGTTATTTCGTTATTTTCACCAGTTCTTAAACAGGTAAATTCTAAATAATTCTGCTCCTTCTTATGCCTAAGCCGGGCATCAATATATCCAATATCAAAAAGTTTCTCCCTGCACCTTATAAATGGCAGAAAAGTTTCTAAATAGTTTTCTTTTTCAAATGCTGTAAGCATATAATCTAATTTATTCAATGAAGGTTCCATATTATCGGTATTGTACCAACTTCTATACAAATTAGCTGGGTCTTTAAATACTCCTTCTTTCCCTGTTGAAACATCATAGTACATTTCTAAATATACATATGATATATTATGACGTTTAACCGCTTCTTTCAACGCATAATAAGACCCCATAAAATTTTGTGAGCCAGTTGATAAATTAAAATTGTTTTGTCCATTTAACTCATCCAATAATGATGGGTCAATATTACAATATACATGTGATGACCCCAGAAACAAATTATCTATGTTATCCGTTTCCTCATAAAAGTCATGCCATACAATTCTTTCAAAAAAATTTGCATCATCACCAACAAACATATAATTCAACAATTGGACAATCCCACATATTATACTGATGGTCAATGAAATTTTTATTAATCTTTTTATGAAAATATCAAAATTGAAAATAAATGAACTGATTTGTATCATATTCTACACCATAACAACCAAATAAAAGAATTGAAAATAGTAAAGTAACACCTAAAAATAACTGGAACCACCATTCCTGCCTCATTATAATCTGTAATATGTCATAGCCCTTATATTTTTTATAATCTACATACATCAAAACTCCAACTGCAACCATTAAAACCCTAAAATACTCTTGAGATATTCCCAAATTAAATATTGCACCATTTATCAGTATCTCCCAGTTGAAATCCCATAAGTATTTCAATATATTTATTGCATCGGATGCGCCATCCGCTCTAAAAAATATCCAGGTAGAGCAGATAAGCGTAAAGGTAATTATACGTTTTAATAATCCTATACTAAAATTATTTTGCTTTTTTCTTTTTATCATTACCTTTTCTTTTATATCCGCTATTATCTGATATATACCATTTAAAAGCCCCCATATTAAAAAAGAAAGCGATGAGCCATGCCACAGACCGCTGACCGAAAAAACCATTAATCTATTAAGCTGTTTTCTTATTATACCCTTTTTGTTTCCTCCAAGAGGAATATATAAATAATCTCTAAACCATGATGTCAATGAAATGTGCCAACGTCCCCAGAAATCTTTTATGCTTCTTGCAAGGTATGGAGAGTTAAAGTTCTCGTTTAACCGAAATCCCAGAATTAGAGCACTTCCGATTGCTATTTGAGTGT
>OFFT01001071.1_pt1 | contig 17407 bp, 20 predicted proteins | sample 1521581 | NCBI WGS metagenome assembly OFFT01 (sample SAMEA3504084, study PRJEB24116) | mouse gut metagenome | biome: mouse gut; feature: mouse-associated habitat; material: faeces | place: Denmark | collected 2011
ACTAGATAAAGAAATTGCAAATTTGAAAAAACAAAAGGATAGAATTAAAGAAGCATATATAAAAGGAATTGTAGAAGTAAACGATTTCTCCGAAGATTACAAAGTAATTGAAGAAAAGCTAAACCTATTAGAAGAAAAAAGGGTACAAGCAATAGACTTGAATAAACAGACCTTTTCCCCACAGCAAATAATGGCTGATAGAGATGTAGAAAAAGAAAAATTAATTCGTTCTAACCAATTTTATGATATGTTAGAACTTCAATGGAGTAATAAAACAAAAGAAGAAAAACAAGAATTTATATCAAAATTTATAGAAAATATTACGATTGATAAAAACGAAAAAGGCATTTATGAATTAGTAAATATAAAATTTAGAAGTAGCTTTATAGAGCAAATATGTAAAATTTTAGACTATGGAATGTTTGATTTTACATCTCCTTGCACAATAGGAAAAGAAGAAAATACAATTACTACAACAGTTCAAATGGATAAAAAAGAACTACAAGAATATATGGACAGATTAAGCAATTATTATGAAGTTTCATACTATGAGTTAGATAGACCAGATGCACCAAAAAAAGGCTATCAAAAGAAATATTATAGAATGCCATACAAAAATGAAAATGGAGAAAAACTATTCAAATTAGTAGAATTAATTGCTAATGATAAGAGCTTTCCTATTCAAAAAGATAACCATATTATAGGCGAAATTCGTGTAAAGGAAAGAGAAAAAGTTAGTTAAAAAATAAATGTTGGAGGTAAAAACAAATGGAAAATAAAGAAATAAAAGAAAATAAATATGGAATTGAATACACAAAACAAGGCGACTATTTTATGCCAAATCTAGTATTAGAAAAAGAGAAAATAGCACTAAACAAATATGGCAGAGCAAGATTAAACTATCTAAAAACAAATAAGAAAGCAGAATATATGATAATGTTTACAAAAGGAACATTTAATAATCACTTAAAAGAAATACAAGAAACAGCTCAAAATAGATTAGATTTTATGATAAATGAGTTAGTAAAAAAAGAAAATATTACAGAAGAATTAAAAGTAAAAAATCAATTATCTTGGGTAGCAGCAATGAATTCTATTAAAGCACAAGCAGAAGAAATCATATATAATGAGTTAATTTATGTATAAAATTTTATCCTAATTTATAGCGAATTTTCAGTAAATTAAGGATAATCAGTAAAAAGGAAGTGTGAGTACAACCTAAAAATATTGATTTAGCAAGCAACGTATTTGTACTCACGCCACAAATACAGTAAGGAATGGGACAAATCCCAAGCCCTAATACAAAAAAAGAAAGTGAGATGAGAAATTATAAGAAACAGAAATATAAAAATAAACATTTTCTTAAATGAAGAAGAATTTTCCCTGCTGGCAGCTTTTGATACAGCAGTTCGCCGCATCCTGACAGCAACCAATATTTTCTTTTTAATTTCCGGCAATTTATGACTTGAAATTTGCCGCTGATTTCTGTAAACTTATAGTATATTTATTGAGCATCAGAAGTTCAATTAGGTATGGCTTTTCACTTTTGATAAATGAACCTTTGCGGCGGTTCCTCCGTACCCGGTACAGCCTTTGGACCGTTGTGAACTTTTAATCATTTTTCAGGTGAAGAAACAACCGATGTACAACCATCAGGAGGAATGATTAAATGAAAAAATCCATCAACCAATCCACATTATCATTTATTTTGAATGGTATTTCCATTCTGGCCCTTTTATTTCTGGTCTTTTCGCTGCTGTCTTACAGCCAGATCAGCGGAAAACTTGACCTGGCCAATGAAAATCGGTTCGCACTGACTTCCAATGCCAACCGGTTCATGAATGGTTCCGCCTATCTGACCAATGAGGTGCGGGCTTTTGCCTCCACCGGCAAACAGGAACATTATGATAATTACTGGAATGAAGTAAATACTCTGAAAAACCGTGACAAAGGCGTTGCCGCCATGCAGGAAATCGGTATCACTTCTGAAGAACAGGATATGATTGACAACATGTCCGACCTGTCCAACAAACTGGTGCCTCTGGAAGATGAAGCCATGAAAAATGTGCAGGCAGGAAACATGCAGGCAGCATTGGATTATGTATACGGAGAAGAATACAATGCATCCATTACTCAGATCAACGCCCTGAAGGAACAGTTTCTGGCGGACCTGGACAGCAGAACAAAAGCAGAGGTGGAAACTCTGGGCCGGGAATCCCGGTTCATACGGACTACCATGATTACCGCTCTGATTGTGGTGGCATTTATCCAGCTTCTCATTATGATTATCACCAAAAGGCGGGTTCTGCGTCCTGTGATTGCAGTCCGGGATCAGATGAGCGAGATTTCTCAGGGAAATCTTTCTGCCGAATTTCTTCTGAAATCAAATACTTCGGAAATCGGCATGCTGGTGGAATCCATCCATGAGACAAAACGTGAGCTGAAAAAGTACATACATGATATTGACTCCAAACTTTCTGAAATGGCAGAGGGAAATATGGATCTTGTAATCGGCGATGATTACCGGGGAGAGTTCCTGCCCATTCAGAATGCAATGCGGCAGATTCTGGATTCCCTGAACAGTGCCCTCTCCCGTATCAACATAACTGCAGAACAGGTACTGGAAGAATCCAGACGAATGGCTTCTGACGCAGAGATTCTTTCCAGCGGAGCTGTGGCTCAGGCTTCAGCAGTTCAGGAACTGGCTGCCAGCATCCATGAACTCTCCACTCAGGTGGACCACACTTCTTCCGATGCGGATACTGCTCAGAAATGCTCCACAGAAGCTGCTTCTCTTCTGATGGCCAGCAATGAAAAAATGGGAGATCTTACCGCAGCCATGGAAGACATTTCCAATGCCTCCCAGGAAATCGGCGGAATCATTAAAACTATTGAAGATATTTCTTTCCAGACCAATATCCTGGCGCTGAACGCATCGGTAGAAGCGGCACGTGCCGGTGATCTCGGCAAAGGATTTGCGGTTGTCGCAGACGAAGTGCAGAGCCTTGCAAACAAGAGCTCGATTGCCGCGAAAGATATTACGAAATTAATTGAGAATTCCATGGAGCTTGTCAAACATGGAACGACCTTATCTGGTGATACGACGGAGGCTCTCTCTGTCGGCGTAACTGGCTCACAGAATACGGCCGAATTGATACAGAAAATTGCAGATTCTGCTCAGCAGCAGGCAATGTCCCTGGAACAGCTTACGGCAGGCGTCGATCAGATTTCTGATGTTGTACACACCAATACGGTGACTGCAGAGAAATCTGCCTCCTCTGCAAGTGAGTTATATAAGCAGGCGGGCGAATTAAAGAGGTCGGTTCAGAAATTCCAGCTTCGCAGATAGTATTTAGGATATATCTTTTGTCATAAACCGATACAGGAAGAGAGTGCTGTAAAATTGCTTCTCATGCATTTTACAGCACCCTCTATCTATTGCCAAGTATCTCAGCCTATGCTGGATTACTTCAAAGCAACAAATTTATGCTTCACAGGCATAATGTATCCCCAAAATTTCCTTTATCCGATCCACCAGTTCCATTACAGCTATGCTGTCTGCAAGGGGCATTTCCCCACATTCTACTGCTCCGCGCTCTATCGCCTTGCGGCACGCTTCTACCTCATACTCGTAACCAGTGATTTGCTCTGGTATCTCATACTGCTTTATCAACACCCGGTTCCGGTCATATGCGCTGATTGCTTCACAGTTGTTAATATTCTCCACAACAAGATATCCTTTATCACCGTAGATGATACCTCGGCGATCCGTAAGCGCCTGCATGTTAGAATGCAGGACAGCCATCCGTCCGTCTCTCCATCTCATCGTAATACTGTTCTGCAAGTCAATGCCCTGGTCAGACAATACAGCCTGTGCTGAGACATCCTGATAATCATCCCCGAATACCATTAAGGCAAAATTAATCGGATATACACCCAAATCCAGCAGAGCTCCGCCGCCAAGCTCTGACTTAATGAGACGTTCTTTATCCTTTATCACATACCCCAGATTCGCTGTCAGAGAAGTAACCTCTCCGATAATCCCGCTGTCCACGGCTTCGCGAATCAGCGACCTTGACGGCATATATCGGGTCCATATTGCTTCTGCCAGAAGCAAGTTCTTCTCTCTTGCTATCTCTGCGACCTCTTTTGCCTGACTGCTGTTGACCATGAATGCTTTCTCACAGAGCACATGCTTACCATGTTCCAGACACATCTTTACGTGCTCGTAATGGTGCGAATGAGGGGTTGCAACATAGATCAAGTCTACAGACGGCTCCATCAGCATAGCCTCATAGTTTCCGTATGCCTTAGGGATCTGATACTGTTTTGCAAACTCCTCCGCTTTTTCAAGGCTTCTGGATGCTACGGCATATGTCTCTACCTTCTCCATACTGCTGACCGTTTCAGCCATCTTATGCGCAATGCTGCCGGCTCCTAAAATACCTATTTTCATATCTGTTGGATTCCATCTCCTATTATCTTTATTGAATACGACAGGCAGAGTGAACAGGGGCACTAACAACGTCCCTTCACTCTGCCTTCTTTCACAGCTATATTCTACTATTACTTATTCGCAATCGCCGCCTGTGCAGAACGTAACTTTGATAGGCGTTTTTTGCTGTCACACTTATATTGCTGTAATCCATACTTAGGACATATGTACGAGGACTTTCGTCCTCATCTTCATTCTCATCCTCAATAGTTGCATTGGCATGATTCTTTCTTCCCTCTACTTTGCAGACAAGTGATTGCGTTTCATTTGGCAGGAAATTCAAATCCCAACGATACCTACAATTATCTACGGGAATAATTTGCGAAACAAATTTATCAATGATACTGTCATCAAGTTTGGGATTGGAAAAATCTAATGTTTCCTCAAGTACGGCTCTTATTTTCTCTGTGTCAAATTCTATACCATCCTCACTATCGGATAGCTCATCCATCCGTGACTTTTCTTCCATATATTTATTAAGCTCTGATTCCGTCGTATCCTTCAGCGACCTAAATTCTTCTTTTGTAATTTCCCCATCAGCCCTCATGCTGATAAGATTATCAATCTTATTTTTTAACCTTGCTATTTTTCCCTCCAATGCTGAAACGGCTGCTTGATTGTTCTTGGTGTCTGATTGATAGTATTCATTCAAGAGCCTATAAACCTCTAATATCGCATCCCTACGCTCTTGCTCTGTCCAGATACCCTCGAAAATCTTCTTAGCCATAATTTCTAACTTCCAGTCGCCAACCATACGAATGTCGCAGTACCCTTCTGTATCAAGACCATTCTTTTCTCGGAAAGCCTTACTGCCATTGTTGACCTGATTATAACACTGATACCCAAAAACCTCATCGCCCCTCTTATTAGTCCGCCACTTGTTTTTTCGGAATGTTGAACCGCAACTGCAACGTAATTTTCTAAGCCATACATCTTGTGTTGATTTTTTTCCGTATGTTCTTTCTCCTTTGTTTACTATCATCTTTGTCGTCCGTGCCTTGCGTATTTCGCTACATTTATCCCAAACTTCCTCTGAAACAATCGGCTCAAAATCCCCTTTGACATACATATAGGTTTCTTCGTCAAGATTCTTTATCCGCTTCTGTTCCAAATAGTTATTGCTAAAGGATTTCAGATAGCAGTTATATCCTTTATAAGTGGCATTATGCAGGATACGCCCGATTTTTGAAGCAGACCAGCTCACCTGTCCATGCCCATCCTTTCTTCCAAGACGACAAAGCTCTTTTGCAATCTTAGTCTGACCTGCACCTTGTAAATACAAATCAAAAATAATCCTTACCGTTTCTGCCTGTTCCTCATTGATTACATAGGTGCTTCCCACACGGTCATAACCAATGATATTGCCGTTTCCATACAAAACACCATTTTCACGGCTGATTTTCTGTCCTGCCCGAACACGTTCAGAAACTTTACGGCTTTCCTCTTGTGCTAAAGTTGCCATTATCGTAAGTCTAAGTTCTCCGTCCCCATCCATTGTCCAAATGTTATCTTCCACAAAATAGACTTCGATTCCAAGATTTTTCAGCTCCCTTGTCGTTACCAAAGTATCAACCGTATTTCTTGCAAAACGGCAAACTTCACGGGTTACAATTAAGTCAAATTTTCCTGCCCTTGCATCCTCAAGCATCCTTAAAAATGCAGGACGTTTTTTTGCTTGTGTACCTGTTATTCCCTCGTCGATATATTTTTGCAGGACATTCCAGTTACTATGCCTTTCTGTCTGGTCATCATACCACTGTAATTGGTTTTCAAGGGCTGCAAGCTGAGCCTCATGCTCTGTTGAAACTCGTCCATAATACACAACCGTCCGCTCTCTGTTCCTATCCAAAAAAATGTAAGGATTATGCCTTGCTGCTATATTTTGCATAATGAATACCTCCTTGCTTTGTTTTCATAATCGTACTAAAAATCAAGCTGCTTGTGAAATGTGCAAATTATAGTGCTTGTAGATATTCATATATGTTTCCTTATTTACAAGCCCCTTTTCAAAAAGAAACTCAATTAACATAGCAGCAGCATACTCTTTATCAATCTTAATTTTATCCATTCTGATGCCCTCCTTTGAGAGAAATACTAATGGCAAGAGCCTTGTCTACTCTTGCCATTATGTTATCGGGCATCATTCCCATATACTGTTTTAACCGCTGCTTATCAATCGTCCGTATCTGTTCAAGCAGGATAATAGAGTCCTTATCAAGCCCCTCAAAATCCTTTACTGAGGTATGTGTTGGTAATTTTGCTTTTGTGTGTACTCGGCTCGTAATCGCTGCAATAATAACTGTCGGGCTGTGTCTGTTGCCTGTATTGTTTGAGATAATAAGCACAGGTCTTGTGCCGCCCTGCTCCGAACCAACAACGGGATTAAGTTCTGCGTAGAAAACATCTCCACGCCTGATTATTCTTTCCATAGTATCTGACCTCCTATCTGGAATAAGACAGGCGTAACCTGCCTATGTAGCAGCCAGACACAAGGAAGTATTTAAGGTCGGGAGAGCATAAAACAAAGCTCTGTTTCCATAGACCGCCTTGTATCTGGCATTATGATAGGAGCATCTCTATTTGTCCTCGACACCCCGAAATGCAAATGCGTCATAAACGCAGGGAAATCGCCAAACGGTCAGCAGCGAACTGACGCCACGGGAGTTCCACCCCAACTGTCGGTCTGACAGAGCCGCCCTCATTGCCTGCGACGGATTGAGTACCGTTCGGGCTGTGACTGGACGGGAGTACCATTATTCTCTTTGTGGGTCATGGCGAAATCGGGAGCTGCCCGATATTTTGAGTCGGTATTTGACCGCTCACCACCTTTCATCGCTATTCTGCTAATCGGCAGGTCATGGCGTACCGCTGCACACGCTTATGCTCATCACAATCACAAAGAGGAAGTATTTGGCGAATGACTATTCAGTTGTCAAGGAACAATCCCGTTTTCGCCATACAAAGGAAAACGGGGCGAAGGCTTTTTTTTGCCTTACACCCCATAGTCCTTGAAAACCTTCGATTTTCCCCTCTACTCAAAAAACTTTTTTAATTTTTCTTTGAGCCTGTCCATCCGTCTGTAAACTGCTTTCTCCGTAGTATTGAGTTGTGATGCAATCTCATGTGTGGAATAGCCCTGTATTTTCATTACAACGATTTTCAGGGTAAGCCTGTCCACCATAATGAGGATTTGATAAAGCTGCTGATTTTCAATACTGTCCAGAAACTCCTCAACTGTCCTCACTTCGGGTTGTGCCGTATCCTCGGCAAATTCCTCAAGGTATGTATCTGCATCTAATAATCTGCGATAGTACCGTCTGTCGGAATTAAAGACCGCCCAATCGTGAATACGAAGCTGCTTGATGGTGTCCTCGCTAACGCCCAAGCCCCTCAACTGCTTTTCCTCGGCTTCTTTCCAGAGCCGCCATTTCTTTTCTTCTCTGCCATAATTGAATGACATTCTCGTTACCTCCAATCTGAATTTTTTGAAAATCCAAATTGGCAGGCGGCGAACGGCATCCAATCCCAGAAACAGCCTTGCGGCGTATTTCTGCAAAAAACGACAAAAGAAAAACCGCAAAGGCTGTCATACCTTCACGGTTTAAGGAGATTCTATTGCTAATATGTAGATATTTGACTTCTACTTGTTGGGTGCAAAGCCCCCTTGTGCTGACAAGGATTTTTTTAACGGCTTACCCATCCATCCTTTATATGGTATATGTAAATAGAAATCACTGCTTGCAGGCAATAAAAATCCCTCCAAACTTCAAAAAAGCGAAGTCGGAGAGATTTCAAAGTATGACAAATCAGCCCACCCGAACATCGTTTTTTTTATTCGGTGGGCTTGTCTCCTGTCTATGGTTATATAAAAAGCAGAGCCGACAAACTGTGATTCTCACAATTTCATCGGCTCTGCGTCTAAAGCGTCTGGCTCTTTGATGACTGTTACTTGTAAATTCTTTGCTTCAATCAATGTTTCCTGTCTGCATTTCGGACAGTAGAGAGGATAATTTATCAGAACAGTATCCTCCCTAACCCTATTACGGGTTTTATTTCCGCAAAGAGGGCATAATATCCATTCTGTTTTCTTCATTTTCCTATCTCAATCTCCCATTTCTTTTATTCATTTAATCCCTAAGATTCCAACTTGCATATAGGAACACCAGAAAATTTCTACATTCTTAAATCCACACTCTTGTAAAATATGAATTTGCTCCATGATAGTGATTGGATAATACTCTGTATTATATCTAAGAATATGATTTTGACATTCCTTTTCGCTCTTTCCATTATTGTACTGATAATTTTTCCACCGCTCCAAATACAGAGTTTTCATCATATCATTATTAGGTGCAAAATTTTCTACTGTGAAAAACAGACCGTTCTTTTTCAAGGCATTATAGCAATTTTTAATACTGATAATTCTATCTTCGTGTTCAAGATAATGATTAAGTAATATCGCTGTTATGACATCAAAATTTGAATCATACCCTAAACTTTGTATTGGAATTTGTAAAAACTCCATATTTGAAGAACAGATACGTTCTTTCGCTATTCTTAACATCTGGGGCGAATTATCACAACAAACCATATTCTTAACTTGAGGATTCTTGATTGCTATACTCGCCATTTTCCCTGTCCCGCAGCCTATGTCTAACCATGTGATGGGTGTTTGGAAAACAATCGTGACAATATCTGCTATTTGCTTAAAATATTCTTCATAATATGGCAAAGTAGCCGCTATACTCTTATCATATTCTTCTGGTAAAAATGCCTGCTTACAACACATAGAAACACCTACTCAAAATCATCTAAATAACACTGTAACTTTTCAGCAAATTTTCCGATATGTACGCCGTCAACAAACGAATGATGCACTTGCACTGAAATCGGCATCCATATCTTTCCATTTTTTTCATAGAATCTTCCCCAATCAAATAAGGGCGTTGCATTGTCTTTTTTCCCAGATTCCGTGTGGGAAATATGAGTATATGACACCCACGGAAAAGATGAAAACTGATAAATATCATTTGCCATCGGTGCAGTAAAATACTCCGTCTGATTCTCTTCCGTTTCCTTTGCCAAAGCAACATAATCTTCTATACTTTCCTGCATAGGGACATTGACTACCTTAAAAAGCTCTGTGTCTTTGTTAAGATATGTAAATGATGTATTGATAGTTTCAAAAATGGCGGGCTTCCCCTCCACAAAGCGGCATCGAAACGCTTCAATCTCATTTGCACATTTTGTCACCGCATAAACAAAAGAAAAAGTAAACGAATACCTTCTTTTCTTTACATACGATAAAAAATTTGTTATATCCACGTCAAAAGTCACGCAATACTGTGGCTGAACACTATTTCTAAATATTTCATAGTGCATCGCTCTTTCCCATGTAGATACATCAATGAACTGCATAAAACATCCTCCTTATACTGATTTTCTTTCTATTATACCCGATTAGTTGTATGATGTCAATACGTTGTATTATGTCTTTGGCTAAAAAAACGGCACTCGCTTTCACTTGCAAGTGCCACACAATAATCATTCAATATTCAATTCTTTTATAGCGTGCATAATATGAATCCTCATAGCGTTCTTTGCCCCTTCGGCGTTACGTTGTTCCAAAAATTCCATTATCATCCTATGGTCGCCTATCGTATCATTGATTGCCTTTTCACTCTGAATTGACAATACCACTCCTTTTGAAATAGCCTGATATAATATTGGCATGAGTTTATTCATAAATTCGTTATGGGTAGCTTGTGCAATCGCTTTATGAAAAGCATGTTCGTCTTTAGTTCTGTCCTTTCCACTCTTAATTTCATTTTCAATCTGCTTTCCATAATCAATTATCCTTTTTATCTCTGCATCTGTCCCTCTTATAGCCGCAAGATAAGCTGCTTCTGGTTCAAAAATCAGCCGCATTTCATATAGGTCTTTTGCATTTACTTTGACAGAAGAAAGTTGTTCCAAATCCTGTGGTTGTTCAAGTATTTTTTCAGTAACATAAGTTCCCTTACCACGTCGGATTTCCAGTATATCATAAGCAACTAATATTCTTATCGCTTCTCGCAATGTTGTCCTACTTACATTGAGTTCTTCCGATAAGTCTAATTCATTTGGAAGTTTATCCCCAACTGAAAAACGCTTTTCTATTGTTATCATCGACAAAATACTATCTGCAACGCTTTGGGAAAGCATTTTATTCTTCATGGCTGTACCACCTTTTTCTTTTTCTGAATATTATACTATGTATCATCCATAACTTCAAATGGAATCACATGCTATGTTTCATTTCCAAAGTCTCTCCATATAAAATCCCTCAATATTCAGCAATGCCATCCTCACATCTCGATTCAAATTCTTATAGATAATCCATTTCCCAATTTATACCGTTTGTTCTCCGATTTAGCATTTGTAGTTCCTATTCTTAGAGATTCTATCTCGTTTAATGAGAATTTCTATCTCTGTAAAATGGAACATGACAAAATTTAAGCATAGGCGGTGAACATATGGAATTTGTAAGAAACAAGAAAAACAGATACGGATTTGACTTCACTCCAATCGGTTTAGAAATCAAAAAAGCCCGTGAAGCCCAGAAAATAACACGGGAAAACTTGGCTGAAACACTCGACATCTCCCCAAGACACCTCCAAGCAATCGAACTTGAAGGAAAGCACCCAAGTCTTGGGCTTTTGACCTATATTGCTGAAATGTTCGATATTCCCATTGACCCGTACATATTTAAAAAAGAGACAGGCACAAAAAGCGTTATGCGAAAACGCTTAGATATGCTTCTGGATAAATTAGATGATAAGGATTTATCCATTCTTGAAGCAACTGCAACTGCCTTATGTAAGGCAAAAGAGCCAGAGGAATAAACCTCTGGTTTTTCTTTTGCCATATGCTTAATACTTTGGCACTCCATAACCGTAGATTGAACCGCCCCCGACAGGATATTGCTGCTGTTTGCAGGCATCTCCAGAGTTGCCCTCTACGGTGTAAACAATACCGTTCTCGCATTTCTCCACAATGCCCACATGGTCGATTGTCCCGTCGCCGTCCCAATCGAAAAAGATAATCGTTCCTGCCGATGGCTCATAGTTCTTGTCCTGCCATTGCCCGTTGCCGTTAAACCAATCAGCACCGTCCGAACAGAGGGAGAATTTCGGTATGATGCCGCTTTCCAGATAGCCGCACTGGTCGGCACACCACGAAACGAAGCAGGCACACCATTCCACACGCCCGTTGAAGCCGTACCAACTCCAATAGGGCTGACCGCCCTCATTGCCGAGCTGCGTCAAGGCAACCTCCACAATAGCTTGGTTGCCGCCGCTTGTAAATGCCCGTCCGTATGGATAGTACCGCAGCACATGGGCGGGATACTGCGTGTCGCCGTATTTTTCCCAACCTAACCTCTGTGCCTGCATGGTGGAAAACTCCACCGCATTGGCATAGGAATATCCGCCATAGTTGCTCTTTGCCCAAGAGATATAGCCATTCCCGAAGTTATATCCCTGCAAGGCGAGCTTGATACGCTCCATGTCAATGGGATTTTCCACCTCAGCGGAGATAAGGGCTGCCTTTAATTCCTGCACACCGCACTCAATGGAATACTCTGGGTCTTTAATCCCGTTCGGCTCATGGGGATACCTTGTGTTAAAGCTGCCCTCCGCCGCCTGCATGGGGTCAAGCCCACGCCCGCCGCTTTCCTGCATCATAACCGCCTTGATTAGCTCCACATATTCGGGGATGCCGTACTGCTTTGCATATTTCTGTATCAAAGGCTCGTAGGCTTTCACCTCCGCACTGACAGGGGTATAGGAAGTGCTTTCGCTGCCGCCCCCGAACAGGGAAACGGCACACCCAAGCAAGATGACGATAAGGATTATCACAATGGCAACCCAACCGCCTGCAATAAGTGCGGAAATCAACGCCTTAGTCCCTGCGATAATTGCCTTGACCGCCGCAATGGTGGCTCTGACTGTCGTTTTCGTTGCTTCGGCTGTCGCCTTTGCCGTGGCTTTCGCTTTCGGCATCTACAAAGAGGTAAAAGACAGCAAGCAGAAAGGAAATCATTTCTGCGTGTGGGATTTGGCATGGGATATTGTCGGTTGCCTTGTGGGTGCCGGCTTTGTTTTCCTTGCCAACTACTACACATGGCATGACATCGCCAGCAACCTCATCGAATAAACCATAACACAACACAGACATGGAAACAATCGTACCACTTAACAAACTCTACCTGTTCGTTGGGGTGTTCCTTGCCGTGTGCATATTGGTGATAGCAGCTATTATGCTCGACCTTTGGGACGGAGTACACACGGCGAAAAAGACGCATCAGCGCGTACACTCCCACAAGTTGAGAGTTACCATTGCCAAGATGAGTGAGTATTGGCGATTTATCATGATTGGCTTTCTCGTGGACTGCCTCGGTATATTCTTTTCGTTCTACATCATGCCCTTTGTGGCCGTGCTGTTCGGTGCCGGGCTTATTGTCGTTGAAGCGAAGAGTATGTTTGAACACGCGAACCGGCGAAAGAGTCACATGAGTGATGTGCCTAAAATACTCAATGACATCATCGCGGCAGTAGACAAAAAAGACGCTCAGAGGATATTTGACCTATTGAGCGCAAGTAATAACGACTCAGCGCATCAGAATATTAAAGTATTACTCGACAACGGACATGGCGACCCGCCCATCACCGGCGGCAAGCATAGTCCCGACAATCGTCTGAAAGAATACGTCTATTGCCGCGAGATTGCTCAGCGCGTAAGCAGGGAATTGACGCTTCGCGGCATTGATACTATACTTCTTGTGCCGGAGAAAACCGATACACCTCTGAAAGAACGTGTGCGCAAGGCCAATGGTTGGGCGCAAAAACTCGGCACCAAGAACGTAGTGCTTGTGTCAATACACAATAATGCGGCAGGGGCAGACGGCCAATGGCATTCCGCTTCCGGCTTTTCCGTCATGGTCAGCAAGAACGCATCTTCAAACTCCAAACGACTTGCCCAAATCTTCACGGAGAATGCCACCGACATGGGGCTTATGGGCAACCGTTGTGTGCCGCCCGAAAAATATTGGGTTCAATCCCTCGCAATAACACGCGACACCATTTGTCCGGCGGTTCTGACCGAGAACCTTTTCCAAGACAATGAGGAGGAGGTGAAGTTTCTGCTTTCCGAGGAGGGCAAACAGGCGATAGTAACTCTGCACGTCAATTCAATCATTCAGTACATCAACACTATCAAATCATGAACAGAGAAACGGAAATAGTTGCTAATAAACAACTGCGTAAAGACATTGACGAGATTGTCCAAAGAGTTAAGGAACTGCCTGCCTCTCGTGAGCGCAGCCTTGCCATTACCAAACTCCAAGAGGGTGTAATGTGGCTCGGCATGGATTTGAAACGTCTGAACTGTGACAACCCTTATCCGTCAAGTAAAGACCCCTCTACAGGTTCTACCATTGAACCCACAGCAGACGGCCTCAAACTCTAACATCAACAAGTCATGAAAACGAAACACTATATCCTGTTAGCACTTGCAGGACTGACAGCATTCCTTGCCGGGTTCATCATCGGCAAAGACCGCACGGAGAAGCCGCCCGGCACCGTGACGGAAACAAAGGAAACGACCGTGGACACCATTCCGTACTACGCACCGATGCCGCAGTCAGAGTTGGCGTTAGGCACACACCGTTATACTCTACCGACATATCGTTTCCTCGGTGGAGGTGTAGGAGGCGAACCTCGACAACGTGGCGACAAGGACAGTATTTGTGAGGACAGCATAATTCACTCTACCGTTTATGGCGCCGGCGCCGGAGGCGAACCCCGATGTAGCCAAGACAGCGCAATCGTGGAACTTCCGATAACACAACGACACTATGCCGACAGCACTTATGAAGCATGGGTGAGCGGCCCGGTAGACCCACGGCTCGACAGCATCAGAGTATTTGCACCAACAACAATTATCACCAAGCGAGAATGGAAGCCTCCCAAGCGTTGGCACATAGGAATAACAGCCGGTTATGGCTATGGGGCAAAGGGCTTTCAGCCGTATATAGGTGTCGGAGTAACTTATTCAATAATCAGTTTTTGACATGGAGATAACACTATCAATCAATAAGGAAGATGTGATGCAGGAGATTGCAGTCACCACCGCCTACACAGGCGGCAAGATGGACAATGACGAAAACGCACTGCACCGCATATCTACTGTTGATGAGGACGAGAACCACCTTGAAAGATTTTGGGAGGAGAGCCGAGCGGACATCTGCCAAGAGCTTATCGGCCTTGTCACTTTTGAGGGAATGGTGCGTGATGCTATCGTCACACCACCTGTAGACCCTGTTCTCCCTGTAGACCCCATAGCCCCCAATTCTGCCGCACTTCCTCCCATTTTGCAAAGGCAGCATTACGAATTGAGGCTTGATGTGTCTAAATCCTTTGACGAGGCTCTGTTGCCGAGTATGCGACTCAGCCTGTTCAGTTATTTCGTGCAGAGCATAGTAGCCAAGTGGTACGTCTACACAAACAAAGGAGAAGCCGGTGATTATGCTGACAAAGCAAGCACCCTCCTTGACGATATTCACCGCAAGGCCGTGTATAAGAAAAAGCCGACACGTCCCACCTACGATGATTAAACTAATAAATAATACATCACAATGGAACAGAAAAAGACCATTACAGTAACGCTTGAGTCGAAAGAAATCAAGTTTGACGTGATGAATAAGTCGCATCTTACAGGCCAAGCGCGAAACGCAGAAGGCAAGGACTACCGTGCCACTGCGTATATGCAAGCGAGTGAGGACGATGAACACGCTTATCAGATACTCCGTGCCATCAGCAATGCTTTCTCCCATCTGAAAGTGGAACTCGGAGAGTATTTGCATGAGGACGGTTCTACCTCCAATAACCGCATAAACAAGACGGTCGAGGACGGAGGAAAGCTACAGCTTGTTTTCTTGCTCCCCTCAAATTTCAACAACTCGGCATGTGACAGCCTTGGCGGTATGCTCCACGAGTATATTGTAGACCGCACTCTTTCGGAGTGGTTTGTAATCACCTCCCCGAATGACGCGCAGAACTACTCCAACCTTGCCACCGATGCACTCGACCGAGCCAAGCAAGCCCTGTACAAGCGCGAAAGGCCAACACGTCCCACTTATAACGATTAAGCCATGTATCATATCGGTTGCAGCGAGGACTGCTATAATTCAGATGCTGGGGACAGCAAGGTCACAAAGAATGTGACGTTGGTGTTTCATCGTGCGCAGTTGCTTTACGACATAAAGAATTATGCCTATATCGAGGGGCATGTGTGGGGCGAGGAAAACCAACACGCACAGCACACCCTCGTTGAAATCGGTGAGGAGGGCAATGTCGATAGGGTGAACCGCATTTTAGGGGTCGTTCATGCCGCAGCCGTTGAAATGCTTTATCCCTACACAAAGCAGGAGCCGATTGACGACGAAGTTATCTGTGACCGAATGTGGACACCCGAAGATTACGAAATCGTCATGAAAGTGCCGGCCACGATGTCACGAACCACCCTGCACCTGCTCAACAAACTAATCCATGAGTTTATGGTAGCTCGTGTGATATATGATTGGTTGAGCATCACGCACCCCGAAGCTGCGCGTAACTGGCTTGAAAAAGCGTTGGAGGCGCAGGAGGAAGTCAACAGCATCAAGAACAGCCGTACAGGAGTGCTGAGGCGACCCTCGCACCCATTCTAACGTATTACTTGCCGGGGCAACCCGGAACTATCCCGACAAGGACGAGAGCCGAGACGCATCACGCGCCCCGGCTCTCTTGTTAATAACAATCTTTTCTACCTAAAATAAAACCTATGTTATCTTGGTTGATTGGTCTGACGTGGAGTAAACTGCAGCGAGGCTCCGAACAGGCTCTCTGTTGCTGACAGCGAAGTGACACACGCGATACGGAAATACTTGTAAGGTGTGCCACGGAAGCCGCGCAAGAAATGGTCTTTGCTCGACCATACCAAGTGCCAATTGTAGAGGTCGCGAGAGCCATAGAGGACGGCTTGCACATTGCCTTTCTGAAAGTGTCCTCGCTGAATTACTGTGTCCATTGTTTTGAGAATGTCGGGTGTTTCGAGTTTGAGCGGACGGGTAACGAGCAAACCTTTTGTTTCCACTCCTTGCATGGCCGAGAAATTCAACAGCGCCCCATTATGGTCTACTGCCAATGCCTCCGGATAAGAATTTATACCGGCCTCAATAGTGGAATACATCATGCCCCATTCCTTCGATTTTAGAGAGTAGACGTATGCGTAAGTGTAATTGGGATTATAGACAATCACACGTTGATGCACATAGTCATAGAGCATACCACATTCGGAAATAAAATCCAAGAAGGGAGCAGTCGGCAGACAAGTGTCTGCATCATGGCCAAGCATGGAGTGTAATTTATCCATGCCGGGAAGTTGCAGGACGTTGAACGGTTCCTCCGCATTGATTACATCGGTTATACATTGAGTCTGTGAGCCGGATATAAGCATAATGCCTCGGTCGGTTGCAAAGAGAACCGCACTATCCATTTGTAGAGGCTCAGTATTTTCAAGAATAACATCGCGCGTAATAGGCTGTCGAGCGGAATATGAGCCGGTAGATGATACTTCCAAAGCCCAAACGCCTTCATCGGTAAAGGCGTATAGTGGGAATTGTCCGAACTGACCCTCAGAGAGAGCTTTGGCCGCTGTCGATATTGCCATAATGCGCCCGGTGCCCACGGTGTTTATGCCGAGCAACGGGAAGATATACGGATTATTCACCTCGGACGTATAGACCTTATTGAACACTTCAATAGTGCGGTCTGCAATTGATGATTGCGGCGGTCTACCTTGTGAAACTCCGGCAGGGTCGTCCCAACCTCC
>OFFT01001074.1_pt1 | contig 17383 bp, 13 predicted proteins | sample 1521581 | NCBI WGS metagenome assembly OFFT01 (sample SAMEA3504084, study PRJEB24116) | mouse gut metagenome | biome: mouse gut; feature: mouse-associated habitat; material: faeces | place: Denmark | collected 2011
ATTGCCTCCATGACTATCACCGGCTATGACGGCATTGCCACCCCGCCCGTTACCGTGGGCGATTATGTGGTCAACATCGACTTTGTAGCAGCGGACGGCTATATGCTCCCCGAAACGCTCCCCGCCCCGGTGCTGCACATCACCCGCGCCTCCGGCGAGGCTGGTACTATCCGCCCCGTGCTGAAGGATGAAACCGTCACCTACACCGGCGCTCCCCAGCGTTACCATGGGGCGGACGGCATTGAGGGTATCGCCTCCGTTGCGCTGACCTACACCGGCGCGGACGGCGTGGAAAGCACCACTGCTCCCACCAACGCCGGAGTTTACACCGTGACCGCCATTTTCTCCCCGGACGCTAATCACACCCTGGCGGCTGGTAACTACTCTGCTACCCTGACCATCCGCAAGGCTGGGCAGGACACGCCCATGGCTTCTTTGGAAAGCAGTTCTTCTCATTCGCTGACTGTTTCCGCCATTCCCGGCGCGGAGTACAGTATTGACGGCGGCACGACATGGCAGACCGGCAATACCTTCAGCGGGCTGGACGCTGACAAGAGCTATACCATCCTGGTCCGCATGGCCGAGGACGAAAATCACACCGCCTCCGGCACCCGGCCTGTTTCTGGCAGGACCACCGACACGCCGGTGAACATTCTGGACACGGATATGCCCTCTTACAGTACCATCTACAACGGCAACCGCCAGCCCTATCCCTATACTGATCTGCTGACCAGCATGGAGGGTATCAGGAGCGTAAGCGTCATGTACGTTGGCACTCTCGCCAGCGGCAAGCCCTACGAGACTTCCGAGGCCCCTGTGAACGCCGGAACCTATAAGGTCCGTTTCTACCTGGTTGCCGAGGACGGCTACGATCTGAGCGCCGAACAGGTCTACGCGGATATGACCATCTCCAAAGCACCGCAGGCCATGACTACCGCCCCCACCATCGCCCGCCGCACAACGACCACCATTGCACTGAACCCTGTCCCCGGCGCGGAGTACAGCATGGACGGCGGCGAGACGTGGCAGGACAGCCCCAAGTTTACCGGCCTGACCCCGGATACCGCCTACACCTTCACCCAGCGGATGAAGGAAACGGATAATCTCACCGCCTCTGACAGCCAGAGTGTGAAGGGCCGGACTGTGGCCGACACGGGGCTGAACTATGAGATTGACTACCGGAAGGAGATCATCACCTTCGACCCCGATGTGGTGGAGGCCGGTGAGGACTACACCCTGACGAACGGTCTACCCAACAACGGCGGCATTACCCCCGGCACAACCATCTATGTCCGACTGGTGGACGATGGCACCGGCAACCCCGGCCCCGTGGTCATGGAGGTTCTGCCGGAGCGTCCCGCTGCCCCGGACGTGAAGGTGAATCCCTTCGAGTTTACCATGAACACCACCACCGGCATGGAGTATTCCGATGACGGCGGTGAAACCTGGAAGCCCTGCGAGGACCGGCAGAACGTGGAGGACCGGCAGGGCGAGACGCTGCTGGTGCGGATCGCCGCCACGGACGATTCCTTTAAGAGCGACCCCACCACTGTGACCGTTCCCGTTCGGGGGGCGGCTCCTGTGCTGACCATTGACAACGCCGCCGAACGCATGGACGCTACCTCCGCCATGGAGTATTCCAGGGACAGCGGCAAGACCTGGATCGCCTGTCTGGACAACATGGACCTGTCCGAGCTGACCAATGCCACCCTTCTGGTGCGTTACGCCTGTGACGGAACCAACCCCGCCAGCAACACCGCCACCCTAACCGTCCCCAGCCGGAACACCGCCCCCACCGCCGGCATTGACCGTGTGGCGGAGCTGCTGACCGTCTCCGGCACCGCGCCGGAGTATCGGACGGAAAACGGCTGGACTGCTGTGCCTGTTGATGGGCTGGACCTCTCCGGCTTCTACGGCAAGGAGCTGGCTGTCCGGGAGAAGTACGATTCTGAGCATTTCGCCAGCCTGCCCGTGCTGGTGAAGGTCCCGGAGAAGGGCGCAAAGCCCGATCTGACCATTGACCGGGACAAGCAGACAGTCAACACCACCGCTGGCATGGAGTACAGCACGGACGGCGGCAAGACCTGGACCAAGTGCGACCTGGATATGGACGTGTCCCACCTGACCGGCCAGACGATTCTTGTTCGGGAGGCCGCGACCGAGGATAAATTCGCCAGCGATTCCACCGAACTGCGGATTCCTAACCGTACAGAGAATCCCGTGGTGGAGCTGGACACCGTTACCGAGACAGTGAACACCACCACGGATATGGACTACTCCATTGACAGCGGCTTGACCTGGAACCCCTGCACCAAGCCCCTGGACGTGTCCAATCTGACCGGGCAGACAATTATCATCCGCAATCATGGGAACAGCGATTCCTTCCCCAGCAGCGGTGTAACCATCCAGATTCCCACTCGCCGGGATGCCCCCAAGGTGGAGGTGGACAGCAAGGCCCAGACCGTCAGCTCCGACAAGGGCGTGGAGTTCTCCGCTGACGGCGGCAAGACCTGGACCGCCCTCTCCAAGCCGCTGAACACCGCCGACTACCTGGGCAAGACGGTCCTTTTCCGCTATCCTGCCACCAGAGAGGACTTTGCCAGCCGGACCGTCACCGTGGTGATCTCCAAGCACCCCGGCGCTCCCGTGCTGGTCTTTGACCCTGACAATGAGACACTGAACACTACGCCAGATATGGAGTATAGCACGGACGGCGGCAAGACCTGGAAGCCCTGCCCGAATCCGCTGGATGTGTCCGATCTGGCCGGGAAGGATGTTCTTATCCGCTACCCCGGCAAGGGTGACGGCCTGCCCGGTGAGACGGTTACGGTGAAGATTCCCGACCGCCGCAAGGCTCCCGAAGTGGGCCATACCGATGAAACCCGGCAGGGACGGAATGACGGCACTTTCACCAAGACGGATAAGACTATGGAATACCGGCTTCTCCCTGACGGCAAGTGGACCGCTATCGCGGGGAACACCGTGAGGGGACTGGCTCCCGGCACATACGAGGTACGCTATGCGGCCACCGCCTCTGAAATGGCCTCCCAGGTCCAGAAGGTCACGATTGCCAAGGGCGGCAGCACGGGCGGCATTGGTGATCTGACCACTCCCGGCTCCAAGCTCTCCCTGCTGAACCGGAAGGACCATATCGCCTATATCGCCGGACGGACCAGCACCCAGGCCGCGCCCAACGCCGATATTACCCGCGCCGAGGTTGCCGCCATCCTCTACCGGCTGCTGACCCCGGAGGCGAAAGCCGCCTATGGCACCAACATCAACCGTTTCAAGGACGTTCCCGCCGGGGCGTGGTACGGCACCGCTGTCTCCACCCTCTGCAACATGGGCGTTATCACCGGCTACCAGGACGGCAGTTTTGGTCCCCAGCGGAATATCACCCGTGCGGAGCTGGCAACGATCCTTGCCCGGTTCTGTGACAGCAGCGGCAATAACACCGTTCTGGACCGCTTCACCGACATTTCCCATAGCTGGGCGCGGAAGTACATCAATCTGGCGGCGGAGGCCGGTCTGGTCTACGGCTACACGGACGGCACATTCCGGCCTGACCAGAACATCACCCGCGCTGAGACAATCGTGATGGTCAACCGCATCCTGGGCCGCAGCGTCAACGCCGACACCGTGGTCAAGGGCTACAAGACCTTCTCCGATGTGCCCACCGGCGCGTGGTACTATTGGGACATTGTGGAAGCGTCCAATGGACACAGCTTCAGCATGGACGGCTCCACGGAGAAGTGGACCGCCCTCGGCTGATTCATAACACACATTTGCCCCGGAAGGACTTTCCTTCCGGGGCTTCTTTTTTGCGTTTAAGGAGGTTTGCTTTACGAAAACAAACGAAAACAGCAACAATTTCTGCTCAATTTCGCTCTCTGGCGGAAAGGATAATGAAAAGAGATATAAAATGAAAAGTCACCTCCGAAAATATTGAGGAACAAAGGGAAAATAGGCGAAAAACTTTCCATAATCTTTTACAATGATGTAGAACCGCAAAAGCGGAAATACATCAAGGAGGAAGATTATGGAACAAAGGCAAACCATAAGCCAGATTGCAGAATGTGTGATCTCGGAAATGGAGCGGATGCAGTACTCACCAGCAACCATCTCAACGTTTCGTGTGAAAGCGAAACAGCTAAGCCGCTATGTGCAAGAGAAAACTGGTACGGATTACTTCACCGAGGAATTGGGCCAGAGGTATCTGGCCGACACGATTGGATTCCCATTTGCAGAAAACCGGTGGCTGACAAGTCCAGAGGCATCCCATATACGCTGCGTACGCAGGATTGGTGAATATCAACTGTACGGTGCGGTGTTGCGAAATCACGCAAAGAATGCCAAAACCCTTGACGGATGGGAACTAGGTGATGAAAAAATCATTGCGGCGTATGTTGAATCAGTACAGACCGCGGACAACAGCGATGCTACAAAAAAGCTTCGTATCCACCACATTAGGCAGTTCTATGAGTTTCTGGCATCACGGAAAGTATCTGGAATCCATGACATATCCGCACAAATTGTTTCTGACTACGCCGCGTCACTCCAAGGGGAATCCCCCGTCTATACGAAGCACCGATTAGCAACTCTGCGCTTTTATTTTCGCTTTCTGAAACAAAAAAGCATATTGGAATGCGATTGGTCATTTGCTGTCCCGAAAGTGATTGCGCCTAAAAATCTGAATGTGCCTGCTTTATGGAGCAGGGAGGAACTGGAACGGCTGCTCAAGAGCATTGACCGGGGCAGTCCGGCTGGGAAGCGTGATTACGCCATTATTTTGCTGGTGGTACAACTCGGCTTGAGGATTGCGGATGTTTCCGCTCTGCGGCTGGACAGTTTAAAATGGGAACGAAACGAACTTGAGTTTATCCAGCATAAGACAGGCAACCGGGTAACGCAGCCGCTGCTGGAGGATGTGGGCTGGGCCATCATTGATTACATCAAATATGGACGGCCCAAGGCGGAATCGCCATTCGTTTTTCTCACGGCGAATGCACCGTATACCCCGATGAAAAGCGGCTCGATTGGGTGTATCCTGGATCGGCACAGAGTGCGGTGCGGTATTGAAAAGAAGAATGGCGCGGTGAGCGGTATGCATTCTCTGCGCCATGCGATGGCGCGGCGCCTGCTGGAGCAAGGAACGGAATTGTCTACCGTTGCCAATATCATGGGCCATACCAGCTATGCCTCGACATCTCCCTATTTGAAGGTGGATATTGAGGGCCTGCGTGAATGTGCGCTTTCTCTTGGGGAGGTGCTGACAGATGCATGATGGCCCAGAAATTAAGACCTATCTGTATAGTGGCCCGCTAAAAGCAGCTTGTGAAGGATTTGTTCAAGAAAAACGTGCTGTTGGTTGCCTTTATAATACTGAGGCGAAAAAATTGAGCGAGTTTTCCCGGTTTACCCTTGCCTTTGATTTTCCAAAGGATACCCTGCCCAAAGAAGTTGTTCAGGCTTGGATCTCTAAAAAGTCTACCGATTCAGATAGAAACCAGTATGCCAGATTCTCGCTGATTTCCCAGTTCGCTAAATATATGGAACGGGTGGGCTATCCGGCCTATGTGCCTGGGCGGGATGAGATTGGGAAACTGCACAGAAACTTTGTTCCATACATTTTCTCCCATGAAGAAATCAGGGCATTTTTTGAAGTTGCTGACACAATGACCTGCCCTCCAAAATCCGGTGCTCCAAGGCGGCGTCTGATTATGCCTGTCCTGTTTCGAATGCTGTATTGCTGTGGACTGCGAGTATCTGAAGCAACCAATTTGTTAGCCAGCGACGTGGACTTGAGGCATGGAATTTTGACAATCCGAAACAGCAAATTTGGAAAGACCCGCTATGTTCCTATGTCTGCCGAATTAACAGCCGTATGCGCTGTTTATGCAGAAACGAGGCTCGTTGACCTGCCGGGTGCAGACTGGTTCTTTGCGGCTCCAGATGGCGGACATTACGATACAAGATCTATCTACAACATTTTCCGTGAACTGCTGTGGAAAGCAGGGATTTCCCACGGCGGAAAGGGAAACGGCCCCAGACTGCACGATTTCAGACACACATTTTGCGTTCATTCCCTGCAAAGGTGGACAATGCGGGGTTCTGATCCCACCACTCTGTTGCCCCGGTTGACAGCTTATCTGGGGCACAATGATTTTTCCGCAACCGAGCAGTATCTGCGGATGACCGCCGAAGCGTATCCAGAAGTATCTCGGCTCATGGAGGAAAAATACGGATACATTATCCCCAGCATGGAGGGCAGCGCAGATGAAAACCACTGATTTTGCCCAGTGCCTTGCTTCGTACCTCACCATGTATCTGCCAGGGCAGCTTGGGTTATCTGAAAATACAATCATGGCCTACCGGGATACGTTTAAACTGGTTCTTCTTTTTGCTGAAACAGAGTGCCGTCTGAGGCCCGAGAAAATCACTCTGGCCGACTTTAACATTGATTTCATAGCGGCTTTCCTCCACTGGCTGGAGCAGGAGCGTAGCTGTGGTGTGGCTACCCGCAACCAGCGTCTGGCCGCATTGAGGGCCTTTGCCAGATATGCGCGGACGCAGCACCCCGCCTACCTTTTTGAATCTCAGAAAATCATGGATTTGAAAGCAAAGAAAGCTCCTGCGCCAACCATTGCCTATCTTTCTCCTGATGATGTGCAGAGCATTTTCAGCCAAACAGACACCTCTACCCAATATGGGCGGCGGGATATGCTCCTGCTAAGCCTCATGTATGATTCTGGAGCGCGTGTCCAGGAGATTTGCGACCTTCGTGTGCGCGATGTCCGCCTGCAAAAGCCGTCTACTGTTACACTGACGGGAAAAGGGCGCAAAACCAGATTCGTTCCAATCATGGCCAGCACCGCCAGTGCTTTGACCACATATTTTTCAGATAACGGCTTGTCCTGTCCCGAAAAGGCCGACCAGCCTCTGTTTACAAACCACCAGCGGGGAAAGCTCACCCGGGCGGGCGTTACATATATTTTGAAAAAGTATTTTGACGCTGCCAGACAGACGAACCCACATTTGCCCACGAAAATCTCGCCCCATATTTTGCGCCACTCCAAAGCGATACATATGCTGCAAGCGGGGATAAACCTGATTTATATCCGAGACTTCCTCGGCCATGTCCATATTGAAACCACTGAGATCTACGCAAAGGCAGACACTGAGATGAAGCGCCGCGTCATTGAAAGAGCCCATATCCAAATTGATTCTGATTTGCCAGCGTGGACAGATGACAAAGACCTTATGGCGCTGCTGACAAATCTTTGCGGCAAAGACTGATCTACAAAATATTATGGAAAGAGTTTGGAGCTTGCTTCAGGCTCTTTCCGCATTTTTAAGGAGGTTCTTTCCATTTTCATTTTCTATTCATTATCTTTGGTAGTAAATTTGTAGTAATTGGGGTGGTCTGCTGTCAGGAAATGCAGGGTAATACGCTGTTTTACAAGATTTTGCGGGTTCTTACAAAATATTAGAAACCAAATTGCGTCACATTTCAATTCTGATTGTTTTAATCAGCCAGAAGTGCTATAATAAGAAAAAATGAAAGAATGATTTGATGAAAGCTCTAATGTTCGAGTTGGCACGCATTTTCAAAAAGGCACCTTTAGGGATTACGATAGTTTTAGTGATGGATATAGCAGAAATTATCCTCTTATCCCTAAACCCTTTTGTAATTGGATTGTGCATTGATGGCATTCTTGACCAAAACTACTTTTGGTTCCACGCATTAATATTTTTACAAGTTCTGCTTATCGCCATCCGTGTTGCTAATAAATTTCTTGATACCAGAATATATGAGCAAGTTATTGAAAGTGAAAGCAATTCTTATTATGAAAATGCCATACGAACCAATGCCAATGATTCTCAAATAAGCTCAAGACTGAATTTGGTTGATGAAATTCCTAACTTCTTTGAAATTGAATTAGTTCAAATAATAGATATGTTTGGCGGAATTACCATTTCGCTGGTGTATATATTTATCACTTCTGGTTTGCCGCTACTCCTTGTTGCTATAATAATTTCTGGCCTGGTTTATATTTCCACAAAGAAATGGCATAGAGAGATTGCAGGCAATAACATCAAACTCCAAGATTACGACGAAACAAAGGAAGAAATTATTTTAGGTCGGGATAAGCAACATTTCAAATGTTTTACAAAGATTATCTTAAATTTAAGGATAATGAATTCTGATTTAGACGCGAAAGCATATTTGATGACTGATATATTACAAGCTGGGCTTTTGATTTTTGCAATGGCATTTACAATTCATATAGGTAACTATACGAGCGGACAGCTTTTCTCCATTATTACTTATATTATAATGCTTAATGAACGTGTTTGTGAAATAAACGAGGTTAGAGTCAGAATATATGATTTGATGGATAGTATCTCCCGATTAGAAAGGAATGACAAATAAGTTATCAAGATAAGTTTGAAAATATAACGGAAAGTATTAAATTCAGTCCTAATGTACCCGAAAAAGAGGTTGATTGCTCGCATCTCCCTCTGATACTGTTCATCGGAATGAGTAACTCAAATCACTAAGAAATTTTATAAGGAGAATCTGTATGCCTGAAGAAACCGTTCGTCAAGTAGTAATGACACCTTATGAAATCATAGCAACCATCCTTGCAGCAATAGCTTTGATTCAACCATGGATTATCGCTGCATGGAAAAAGTTTTTTAAGCCGCTGAAAGTTGCTTTTATCCCATCGGCAAAGATAAAGCTCTATTACAATCGTAGCGGGGCTTACATATACCTTGGCGGCGTGATCGAGGCAAAAAATCGGCCCGCTGTTATTAAAGATATTTCGGCTAAAGTTATTCGTCAAAGTGATAAAGCGGAGTTAGTAATGGATTGGTCGTCTTTCATGGTGCCTGTGTTTCAATCTGTTGGCGGAAACTCCGTCACAACAAGTGAAATAGCTCGTCCGTTTATGATTGGCGCAAATGGCCTAAATCCAGTTTTTATAGAGTTTGCAAATTCAGATACCCAAGTGGTTGATCGTTTGAGCAAAATATATGAAAAACTGATATTAGAATCAAAGCGGATTTCCAATATAAACACACCATTTGAACAGGCAAAAGTTCAATTCCAGGCAATGCCAGAATACCAGACATTTCGTGAAGAACTTTTGGAGAATTTTTATTGGAAAGTTTCTGATTATCAAATTGAGTTGTCAATTAGCCATAGCGACAATAAAATTGAGACATATAGGTATCGGTTTTCGTTTGAGCAAGACGAAATCAGCGAGTTCAGAAACAACATTGATGAAGCTATGTTGTATGAATTGAAAATGATATATTATCAACCCGTCAATCTAAAAACTTTTCAAAAAGATTTTGTTACTACGGAGAGATGATGTGCCGGTATTTCGCTGGACTGCCCCCCAAAGTCATCAACCACCGTAAGGAAGTTCCGCCCCAGGTGCTGGAAAAGCAAGGAGACCCGACAGTAAAAATATAATCATCCACGGCAATCTCTCTGGAAGTGTCAAAATCCCTGCCTTCTCAGTAGATATGATTAACTATCTATATACAATCAACAAACTTTCTTGCTTGCCACATTAATTACCTTCGGTTCGGCACTGATGGGAGTTCTCTTTTTTCATAAATTTAGCCATCTGTACGATATAAACGGCTATGGAGTCGGCATGAAAAAGACGCTGGTTATCGCACCAATGCCCCATCAAAGGTATTTTATTTTTGAAATGTGTTTGCGGCTACCCAAAAGCCTTGATTCATTTAGTGAAGCAGATTTTGAAAAAATAGAGACAAGTATTACTTTTTGAGTTGAAAAGAGGGAAATTATGCTTGATTATACATATAGACCAAAAACATTTGCCAATACCGCTGTTATCAACTATAGCTATTTTGAAATGATATATGATTTGTTAAATGGAGATATTCCCATTCGACCAGAAACAATAATAGGTTTATCAATATTTTCAGAAGCAGTTGTCTTGCACGAAGAGTTGGTACCTGACAACATAATGTTAAATACTTCCAGCGAAGATGAATCGAATTTTTTACAACCTTTTTTGGACAAGGAAGTTTTATATTATAATTATGACAAAATTAATGATATGTTTTTTCCTTTACCTAATAGTGCCGCAGAATGTATAGAAAATGAAATGTCGAAATACAGTCGTGGCACGACTATGTCTCAACAGTTTCTATTTCGTGCTAATGAAAAAGCCAGTATTGATGAGCAACTCAATATAATTCAATATGGTTATTCTGAGGATAATCTTGACGCAATATATAAATATATAACTCAATGGGATAATCTGGTTAGCCAGATTGGTATTCCTGAGATAGCTGGGATATATAGGGCTTCATTTGGCAATACTGAATACAATTTTGATGGTTTAAATAGAAATATAGCTAATCCTATTCCTAAAGAATTGTTAAGCTTCATCGATAATAAGAGATTTTACTATGCTGATAAAATTCGGAATTATCTTGGAAATACATACGTTGCTTTACCCTCCATAATATCAATTGTACTGGATCGATCCAAGTCTCCCGAAGATATTCTTAACCAAATCTTACTCTTGAGAGAGGAAATAGCAAATTTCCGTAATCAATGTACAACATACGAGTTTGCATTGCGAAACGAGGAGAACTTTTTAGCGCAGTGTGAAATAATTGATGAAATTGTTAATGCTTATACTTGTTTCAATTTTGATGGGAAAGTACGCCCTAAAAGGCGAGTTTTAAAGGAGTGTGCTGACATTATAGCATCATCTCCCATTTCAGCATTGACTAATATTACTAAAAAAGGAATGCACTATGCAGAAGACATCTCATTGAAATTAAAGGTGCCAGGATATTACGATCTATATAAAAAATCTTTTGATGTTACAGATAATTTAAGGACTTTAAAGAGGTTATTTGGGAGTGCCATTGATAATGAATTTATAAAGAGATTGGCTATTTTAACGCAACAATCTCTCAACTAAAGCTTGAATAACCTTACCCAGTCTGAACAAATCATTGCCAGTGGTTCAAACTCGGTAGATGTTCTTTGCTTGTACCCTTGTGTAACACCGTTAAGGATTAGATCTGTTGACAAAATAGACCCAAAGGACCTCATATGGTAAAATAAAAGTTAGGAGTGAGGATGAGATAATGAGCAAATCTCATTTATGCTGTTCAACCTTTCTACAGATTTAGCCAGCTGCGGCGAAACAGCCAACTATATATAGGCATGAAAAAAGCGTTGGTTATCTTACCAGCGCCCTAATCAGAGGTATTTAATGAGTGAAATGTGTTTGCCAGTTGCCGTAAAATCTTGATCTCATGCGGGTTTGCGGGACTGTCGTTATGAACACTCGTACCATGATAAGTTGACAGACTACACCAGGGGGTAGTCTGTCAACTTTTTATATTGAACATACTAAACATGTTGCGCCGCAGTGATTTCACTGCGGTATTTTCATTTGTAGAAGGAGAATTATAATGAACGTAATACTGAAAAGTGAAGCAATCAAGGGCGGTCTCCGAAAAGGCTTTCAGGATGGCAGCTCCAAAATGGCAAAGCGCAAGTGTTATGGATATGATATTAATCCTGATGGTGAGCTGACAGTGAATCACGATGAGGCGAAGGTAGTGTACTGGATATTTGAGTAGCATCTTGCTGGTAATAGCCTTGGGAAAATTGTTGCTGGTTTGGAAAAACAATGCATCCCCTCCCCCACTGGCAGACCCAAATGGAATCGGGAGGCGATTGACAAACTGCTCTCCAATGAAAAGTATACCGGTCGGGTGCTACTTCAAAAAACGGTCAGCACTGGCGCTGTTCAAATTGAAAATGATGGCCTTATGGAACGGTATCTCTACACCGAAACCCATGAGGCTATTATTTCTGATGAGGTATTCGCAGCAGTACAGCGAGAGAAACTCAAACGAACGAAGAATCCTGAAAATACGGTTGCTATGAGTTTCACATTTTGATAAAATGAAGAAAACTGTGGGAGAGTATATGAATACAAACTATCACAGAGATACTTTACCACATAGGATTATTACCCAAAAGAACCGTAGCATCCCAGATTGAAAAGCGCAGATTGAGGCGTTGTAGACTTATGAGATATCTACAGAAAAAATTTCTGATGAGCGGTAAAGAACAGATCTATCTTCAAGAGAACGCCTATGATGAGCTAATCCATATGGCATACATATCATGCTAACGCTCCCAATTGAGATTTACACTACTCATGCACTAGGAATGCGAACAAACCGCAGCAAGGGCGGTGGGACGATTGCTCATCCAGAAATTGCGCAGATGTTTCGGTACAGCTGTTTCTGGAGTGTATACTGGAACCTGTCCGATAGCATTGGATATTTCGGTTATTACACAATCGGCAAGGAGATAAGCTGTGAAAAATTATAGTTATAAACCAACTGATGAGAACGTGCTTAAATTACTGAAATCTGATATAATAGGCCGGATTCAGGATATCAGACAATTTATGACACTCTTAGCAAATATGGAAGATGATTGTTATTCAATAGCTCTTAACGGAGAATGGGGTTCGGGTAAGACTTTCTTCATAAAACAGATAAAACTGCTGTTGGATGCTCAAAATCCCTGCTCTTCAATGGATGATGAGTCCAGGCAGACTGTTTTAAGAACTGTAAATTCTCAATTCACTATCCCAGAAAGTTATACAACTGTGTATTACGATGCGTGGATAAATGATAACCATAATGATCCCATATTATCGTTGGTCTATGCTGTAATTAGTAATAATCAGAATGAACTTACACCTGAAAAAAATCGTTCTCTAAGTGATGTAGTAGCCGCACTTGCTTCTGCATTAAGCGGCCATGATATTTCTACTCTTTTACAACAGTTAAAAGGCTCTGACACATTTTGGGATTTGAACAGTGAAAATAATACACACCATCTTGTCAAAGATTTTATTAACCAATTAATTCAGGAACATGGAAATCGTTTGATTTTCTTTATAGATGAACTTGACCGCTGCAAGCCAGACTATGCAATTCGTTTTTTAGAACGAATTAAGCATTACTTTAACGATGACCGAGTAACTTTCGTGTTTGCGGTAAGTTTATCTCAGCTACAATCTACAGTGAAAAGCTATTATGGTTTGGAATATAATGCAACACGGTACTTAGATAAGTTTTTTGACCTGCGAATATCATTGCGAAGTATTGACTTAGATACTTTCATTAGCCACCAACTTAATATGGGGCAAAACTATATTTTTGATGTTGTTTCGATTGAATCTGCAAAGTATTTCAATTTCTCACTTCGAGAAATTGAAAGATATGGTCGGATGATGAAAATAGCTGGCAGCGCTATTCGAAAACATTCTGGAGGATTCTCTGAAGAAAACGCAAAAATATTTGCTTTATGTTACATCGTACCTATTATGCTTGCTCTTCAAATGTATGACATAGAATTGTATAACAAATTTATGATGGGATTTGAACCAGCCCCTATGGTCAACATCCTATTACGACCTAATGTGCATATTCAAATTAAATACCTCCTTTTCCCTCAGGAAACTTATGATGAGGAAAAGCAAATTATAAACCGAAGCGGAGGGCAAAAACCTATCTCATTATCGGACAGGCTGAAAGAAGTTTATTCTGTCCTCTTTTCAAGACCGCTTGAACGGGGGCGGCGCGATATTTGCATTGGGAACATGACTTTTGAATATTCTACGCGTCGTGGTATTGAAGAAATTGCCTCGATGCTTTCTCCACTGTCAGAATATCAATTTGAGTAAATAATTCGTATTTATAAATTGAAAGAAATATAACATTTAGCGGCAGGTTCGAAAGTGGGCGCTTGCTCCATGTGAAGCGGGGTCGCTTTTCGAACTTTTTTATCGAAAAACGACCTCGCTTCACTTTGCATCCATTGAAATGACTGGGTTTTCAAAAAGCCTTACTAAAGACGTCCTTTTGAAAAACGGGAAAAGTGGTCACAGGAAAATTTGTTCCGGTTCGCATTATAGACACGGGTTTTCTCATGAATCCCGTGTCTATTCTTTTCCATATAAGTCTTCAAATCTTGCCGGAGTCTTGTATGCCAAGGTCTGATGGGGGCGAATATAATTGTAAAAGTGGATATATGCATCTACGCTTTTTCGAAAATCCGCTTCAGAAGAATATTCATGGCGATAAGCCTCTTCCCGCTTAAATGTTGAGAAGAATGCTTCTGCTACCGCATTGTCATGGGGGCATCCCGATTTTGAAAACGATTGCCTTATCTCACATTTTTTAAGCAATGTGTGGAATGCCCCAGAAACGTACTGCGGGCCTCGGTCGCTGTGAAATGTGAGGTCAGAGGGAATTCCCCGATCTTGATATGCCTTTCGAAAAGTCGCTGATACCAGTTGTGTGCTGCATTTTTGAGAAACACGATAGCCTACGACTTTCCTGGAGAATAGGTCAATGATTACACAGAGATAGATACTATAATCCTTGATCTTGAAATATGTAATGTCACTGACCCAGATCTCATTTTGTCGATTGGCTGTAAAATTCTGCTCCAGAAGATTTTTTCGTTGATATTCTTGGCGTTTCTTATAATCCTTTTTCGAGTTTTCTCGGATGCTCTCCAAGCCAAGTTCCTGCATGATACTCCTGATCCTCTTTTTACCCACATGGATTCCATTTTCAGCCAACATGATTCGAATCTTTTCTGCTCCAAAACGCTGTTGGCTATCGTCAAAGATCTGCTGCACCTGTAGCATGAGTTGAGCTTGCTCCTCTTCATACTTACTTCGGTCCGCTCGGCGGAAGATATGGTTATAAAAGGTTCCCCTTGCAACACCCAGCGCATCGCACAACTCATGAACACTGTATGGATTATCAGGCTCATTATAAAGTTGTTCAAGGGTGGCAAGTTTTTTCTGCAATGGCACACAGGATAGATAACCGGACTGGCGGATAATCTCCAAGTGGTGCTCTAACCTTTGCAACTTGCGAGAGTGTCAACGCCAGTGCTAAAATGTAAGAAAACGCCGAGGAAAAAATGTAGAATTGTGGCGGAGGTGAAGGAAAAAAGATAGACTCCCAATAGGACGGAAAACGCGTCCGGAAAGGGAGTCAGGAAATGAAAGGAGCACAATGGATGGATATCCGAAGCGACAGACAAAAGGGGCTGAGCTATGTGGAGCTGGGACGGAAGTACCACATGGACCCGCGGACGGCAAAGCGGTACGCGGAGTCGCCGCAGAAGCCGGAGTACACATTAAGCGAACCGAAGCCCACGAAGATGGACCCGTACAAGCAGATCGTGGACGAGTGGCTGGAGGAGGCGCCGTACTCGGCGCTGCGGATCCTGGAGAAGCTGCGGGAGATGGGATTTGACGGGGGCTACAGCATCGTCAAGGCGTATGTGAGCAACCGGAAGATGGATCTGAACGAGAAGGCGACGGTGCGGTTTGAGACAACGCCTGGGAAACAGGGACAGATGGACTGGGGTTTCTTCGAGGATCACCTGGTGTATGAGGACGGGAGGTGGAAGAAGCTGTACTGCTTCCTCATGATCCTGGGATATTCCCGAATGCGGTATATCGAATTTGTGACGGATATGAGCACAAACACACTGATTCAGTGCCACCAGAACGCATTTCGGTACTTTGGCGGGTATCCGGAGGAGATTCTGTACGACAACATGAAGCAGGTGGTGATCAAGCGGTTGCTGAAGCAGGAAGACTCCACGCTGAACCGGCAGTTTGAGGACTTCGCTGGATTCTACGGGTTCAAGCCCATCCTGTGCCGGCCGTATCGAGGCCAGACGAAGGGGAAAGTGGAGCGGACTGTTCAGTTTGTACGGGACAATTTCATGGTAGGGATCAAGTACAATTCCCTGGCAGATTTGAATGGACAGGCCCTGGCCTGGTGCAATAAGGTTAATGGCAAAGTCCACGCCACCACCAATGAGATTCCCTTTGAGCGGCTGAAAAAAGAGGGTCTGAGCCCCCTCTCCCGGGAATACATCATTGACAAAATCAACCTCAGGCGGGTGCAAAAAGACTGCCTCATCTCCTACGCCGGCAATCAGTACTCCGTGCCAGCGGAGTACATCGGCAAAGATGTGGCAGTCGTGGCCCTCGACAGCATGTTAGCAGCCTACTACGAGGGAAGGCAGATCGCTCTGCATCGAATATCGTATCAGAGGAAGGACATGGTTGTCAATCCCCAACACTACAGGAGGCTCACATTAAAACAGACAATAGACGCAGAAAATGTTTTGCGGGAACAGGATAAAGCCATCGATTTCCCGTTGAAACCGTCCGATTTGTCCAGATATGACGAGGCGCTGTATGACTGAATTTACCATGGACAGGCTAAGGGAAAACCTGGAAGCCCTCAAGATGAAAAACACCCTGGAAATCCTGGACAACTACCTGGAACGGGCCGTGGCGGAAAACCTCAATATTGTGGATGTTTTGGACCATATCTTTGCAGAGGAAGCCAAATCCAAGCGGAAACGGGCCTATGAGAAGCAGATTCAGATGTCTGGCTTCCCCATTAAGAAGACCCTGGACGACTTCGACTTCTCCTTCCAGCCCTCCATTGACAAGCGGCAAATCGATGAGCTGGGCACCATTCCCAGTGGAACGAGGTCTTTGCCGACGTCACCATTGCCTCCGCCATCCTGGACCGCGTTCTGCATCACTGCACCGTGATCAACATCAAGAGAGAGCGTCTTACTGTCTGAAAGAACGCAAGGAATTCATGCGCCAGAAACAACAGATCGTCAACACTCTTTTTGTGCAAGGCTGCACATGATTTTTGTTACTCCCCCGCCCCGCCGAAAAACGACAATATTTCTTCGGCCTTTTCTTATATTTTTATATTGGCGTTGACAGATGAGTCTGATTTATTCGCTATTTTTCTTCCATAGCCCTGTCGATGGCAATGTTGATAAACTTATTCGCGCTTAGTCCCTGCGCTGCGGCAAAGTCTTTGATCTCCTGCCGTTTGCCCTTCTTTACAAAAAGATCGATTCTGTCGTAAGCTTTTCGGTTATATCGCTTGGTTGCCTCTTTTTGGGCGTCACTGTATGCCATATATTCACATCCCCCTATAGATGCGCTCATTATATCTATACTTCTGGCAGTATTAAATAATCCTGGGAGTATAAGTTTGTTGATTTTTACAATTTATATACTCCTAGGAGTATGGTAATATATGGATAAAAACGAACAGGGGGATATATCCATGTCTAAAAAAGAGAAGATCAAGCTTCTTTTCGGCGTATTGCTTCTTCTTGAATTGTGCCTAAACAGCTGCAGCTTTTCCTTGATAGACCGTGAGGACGCCCCGGAGGCGCCGGGGGCAGGGGTCGAGACGCCGGCTCCGGAGGAGGCCG
>OFFT01001082.1_pt1 | contig 17312 bp, 15 predicted proteins | sample 1521581 | NCBI WGS metagenome assembly OFFT01 (sample SAMEA3504084, study PRJEB24116) | mouse gut metagenome | biome: mouse gut; feature: mouse-associated habitat; material: faeces | place: Denmark | collected 2011
CCGCCATATCTGTTCTTCCGGCCGCCGGCCGCCAGCTGAGTCCGTCTGAGGCTCTGGGACGTGCGGTTCCGATGGCTAAGAATTCTGTGATGACGACCGGAGCTGATGCCGCTCCGAAACTTGTGATGACCTCCGCTGAGGATGGGCTTAACACGCTCTACGTTTTTGACCGGGGCACAGATGCCGGCTTCCTCGTGGTGGCCGCCGACGATGCCGCCGGAACGGCTCTGCTCGGCTATAGCGACAAGGGGGCGTTTCCGGTGGCCGACATGCCCGACAACATGAAATGGTGGCTCGGACAATACAGCGCGGAGATCGCCATGGCCGTCTCCGGTCAGACAATAGCCGTGCAGGCCGACAGCGACGCATCGGCCGACCGTGCGCCGATTGAGGCTCTCGTGAAAACACAGTGGTATCAGACAGCTCCCTATAATAATCTCTGCCCGGAGGTGGACGGCGAGCACTGTCCCACCGGATGTGTGGCCACGGCCATGGCGCAGGTGATGAACTATCATCGCTGGCCGGAACGCGGCGTTGGCAGCCATTCCTACCGCGCCACATATCTTGGTACGGAGCTGAGTTTCAATTTCGATTCCACAGAATTCAAGTGGGACGACATGGTGCCTAAGTATTCTGCCGTTGATTATACTGCCGAGCAGGCCGATGCTGTGGCTACACTGATGTATGCCTGCGGCGTGGCCGTCAACATGAACTACGAACCGACAAGCAGCGGCGGCAACTATATGACGGCCTCGCGGTCGCTGCTCAAATATCTCGACTACGACAAAGGCATACGTTGCCTGAGCCGTGAATACTTCGAGCTCAACGAATGGGAAGATCTGGTCTATGGAGAGATCGCCGCCGGCCGCCCGGTGCTCTACAGCGGCATGAACGACAGCGAGGGACACGCCTTCATTGCCGACGGCTACAGTGCAGATGGATTCTTCCATTTCAACTGGGGCTGGGATGGAATGAGCGACGGCTATTTCCAGCTCACGGCACTCAATCCCGAGCAGCAGGGTGTGGGTGGCAGTGCCGGAGGATTCAACCTCGGCCAGCAGATCTGTATCGGCGTCCAGCCTCCGGTCAGTGGCTCTTCGGTCATTCCGGTCGTTGAGTTCGTCAGCAATTTCGCCACCAGCGCTTCGTCCTATCCCCGACCCTATGCGCAGGTGCAGTTCAAGGACAGCCGCGGCATCTTCGTTGAGAGCGTAGCCGAGTGCAAGGCCGCCATGGGCGCGAAGCTGACCGACTCTCTGGGCAATGTCAGCTATGTGGCTGCCGGGCAGAAAGAATACATCTCCGGGCAAGGTTTCCTTAAATATGTGATCCCCACGGCCGATTTTCCCGAAAGCGGAGAATATATCGTCACGCCGGCCGTTCAGGCCGAAAATGGCCAATGGTATGATGCATGCGTCGGGATGTCCTATGTGCGCAGTCTTCGTCTGAAAGCCACTCCGGATTCCCTGGTATTCGAACCGACCGAAGAACCTGTTGTCAAAGCCACGGAGCTGGAACTCATGTCGCCGGTCTACCCGGGCAAGACAGGAGGCGTCAGGGCTCGTCTGACCAATGTTTCCGACAAGGAATTCTACGAGGAGGTGATACCTGTCCTTGAGCAGGACGACGCCGAGAAAGGCCAGCAGGTGGCCGTGGCTGTGGAACTTGAACCCGGAACATCGGAAGTCTTTGAATGGGTAGGTGAGTTCAGCTCATCGCTCACCCCCGGCGACTACATGCTCTATCTTGTCGACTCCCACGGAGTCCGTCTGGGCGAAGGAATAGCTGTGACGGTCGAAGCCGCGCCAACTGAGGCTACGCAATATGCCGTCTCGACCAAGATCGTGGGGGGCACCGGCGAGGGGCTGACAGCCGAAAGTCCGGCATTGGTATCGGGCGATATTTTCCAGGCGCAGACCAGTGTCAGCTGTCAGAGCGGATATTTCGCCACGTATGTCAATGGCCTTGTGATGACAGCGGCGCGTTCGGGAATCACGGAGATCGCAGGCCCCTTCGTTGGCATCAAGGCCGGCGAGAACCAGACCGTCGATTTCGCGGAATCGCTCCCGATGCTGACGGCCGGCGAGACCTACTGTTTCATTCCACGCACCTCCGACAATGTCGAGATTGGCAACACGGTCTATTTCTCAACCTCTACGGCCGGCATTGAGGAGATTGGCACCGACGGCGTGGCGCGACTCACCGTGTGGCCCAACCCATCGGCCGATGTGGTCAACGTCGAGACCGACGGCGATATCTCGCAGATCGAATGCTATTCGCTCTCGGGCGAGATGGTAGGCAGAAGCCACGATCAGCAGATACGGATCGCCGATCTTCCCTCCGGAATGTATCTGCTCCGCGTCGTGATGGCCGACGGTCGTTTTGCCGTGGCAAAGATCATACGGATGTAGTCCGCGGACAATGGGCGGCCAGCATTCGGTGGCCTATGCGGCAGAAGAGACATTTCCGGGTCTCGCAATAAGCCCGGCGCAGCTGGATCACGCTCTGCGAGATGAACGCGTTGTCCACCCTGATCCCTGCATGGCGGAATGCATCGACAATCACGTTGCGTTCGGCCGGCAGGGATTCGAGCAATCCTACGGCGCGGTCGGAAAGTGCCGTGTTGTCGTGGGTCTGGGCATAGGCTATCTGTAGCGGAACCACGGCGTTGATAATCAGTCCGGCAACGGAACTTTGGCTAAGAGCCGTGCCCGTGTTCCCTCCGGCTGCTCCGAAGGAATACCTGTTGGCCCAGTAGCCTGTCAACTCCGGGGAGAAAAGAGCGGCGGCATCGGCTGCGTTGCGTATCTCCAGCAGCCGCGACATCATGCGCGTTCCGCCGTGTAGAAGCGCGGCGAGTGTGGCTATGCGGCGGTGGGGAAAATTGGCCGGACGCATGCGCGCCATCTTCCATCCCGGCGATTGCAGAGGCTTCAGGCCGAACTTATGGGCCATGAATGCGTATTCGCGGCGCAGCGACTCTACGTAGCTGTCGGCCGGTGCCGCATCGAGCAGGCCGCTCTGGCCGAAGAGCAGAGCCTCGATGGTCAGCAGCGAATCGCAATGTTTGGCTATGAACATCAGCGGAGTGGAGATGGCCAGACGTTCGAACGGATCGCCGTTGATGCCGAAACCGAGGCTCCGGGCAATGGTGATGTAGCAGGCCGATTCCCAGTCGCCGCCCATGCGCGACAGCAAGCCGTCGATCCTGTCGGTTTTCGAGTATATGCGTTCGAAGGCGAGCGATTCGAGCCAGTCGGCCATATATATGCCGGGCATCGACGCTATGGTGGCTGCGCAGGGCAGATCGCGGTCGGCGCGTCCCACAAGATCGTTGTAACGTCGGCTGAAATCTGGCGTGCACGCCATCTGGAGCTGTGGTATGATCTCCCCGTTGGAGCGGCGTATGGCCGTGTCGTCGCGGTCCACCACATGGAGTATCACCGAGTCGTAGGCCGGATCGTCGTCGTGGCCGTGTCTGTGCCAGTCGCTCGCCCGGACGTGGATCTCCACATCTCCGGCCCATTTCCTTCCGTCGATCACAATCTTGGCGTTGAAGAAATCAGGGCCTGCGTCTGTGTTGAGCTTGCCGGGGTCAATTATCTGCACGGGAAGCCCGTCGACTGTGCGCAGGTGGGAATGCGGCCACAGACGATGCTGCCAGACGTATTGCATCAGTCGTTCCAAAGCGGTGTGGGGGGATTGAGGTGAGAGTGAGTGTAATGTCGGATAGCCGGTCAGACTCCGAGAGCGCGGCGGAAGCGGATCATGTCCATGGCTGTCTGCGCGGCTTCAACTCCCTTGTGTCCTGCCGGGCCGCCTACGCGGTCTAAGGCCTGTTGTTCGTTGTTGACGGTCAGTAGGCCGAAGATCACCGGAGTGTCAATGTCGGCGTTGAGCTGCGTGATACCCTGCGTGACGCTCTGGCACACATAGTCGAAATGTGGCGTGTCGCCTTTGATCACGCAACCGAACACGATGACAGCGTCGTAGATCTCAGTTTCTATCAGCTGCGAGGCCGCGAATGTCAGTTCCACGGCTCCGGGCACTTCATAAACGTCGATCGCATCCTCCGGAAAACCGGCTTCGAGAAGTGTCTGACGGGCGCCTTCGGTCAGGCGTGAGGTTATGTGTCCGTTCCAGCGTGCCACGGCGATGGCTACGCGAGCGTCGGTCATTTTCTGATTTTTGAAGTCGGGAACAAACTGTGACATGGCTTTATGGGTGATGTTGAAGTTGTTGGTTATCGTGGAAATATCTTGTGCCAGAATCCGAAGATGCTGAGCGATGGGTTTTTTGCGTCGACAAGAATGTCAACGATCCGGCGGTGAAGGTCGTCGGCGTTGATCTTGGTCGCTTTGTAGAGCATGGTGTTGAGAAGGTGGATTCCCTTCTCTCGCGAGGTCTTGACCGTCAGCAATGCTTCGCCAAGGTCGATCGACAGTTCAAGATGCGTGCGGTTGAACTCCGGGGAGATCTTGGTCAGATATTTCAGCGCACGCGTGAAATACTGGATTGCCTCGCGCTGCTTGCTCATTTTGGCAAGCGTTCGGCCCTCAGCCGCGAGCGATTCAACAAGGCGCATCCCGGCATCCTCGATCCCTTCGTTGAGCTGCCGCATATACGTGTTGGCGGCCGCCTGATGTTCGGCAAGAGCTTTTGTCTGCTTTTCGCGAGAATGGTAGATGGCCGTCGAGGCATTGAGTGCAAGCACGTGGGGCGCGCCGTAGCGTCCCGGATTGAGTTTCGCCAGACGCTCGAAGATTTTCATCGATTTCTCGATGGCGCGCTCGGCCTGGCGGTGTTCATCGCGTGAGTCGTGGATAAGGGCAATGTCGTAGAGCAGCGTGGCCAGCACGGAGAGAAACGGCTCTTTCGCTTCGGCTCCTGGGCAAGCAGATTGAGGGTGGAGGCCGCCGCTTTGAGTGCCTCGTCGGTCATGTCGGCATGCAGATAGATTGATGTCAGTATCTGCATCAGCGCGGCATGGATGTCGAGCAGTTTGCGGTTCTCGTCGGCAACACGCGAGGCTATGGCGTCGAAGCCTATAATGTACTCTATCGCTTGGTCAACTTGCCCTTGGCTGACAAATTTGTTGGCGGCGGCACGGAAAAAGTCATATGCCGTGGTGAATGGCAATGCGCCTACGGCATGGCGAAGATCCGACATGTTGATATCGCCGTGGGTCATGGCCATCTGCGACGAGATGTCGGCGGCCGACGGGAAAAATATGGGATCTAACGATGTCTCTTTCATTACCGCGGTGGTGTCGTTTTTTTCGTGGGTGTGGGATCAGTCGCGTGCCATCGTGCCCAGATAGCCGCCGTGATGGCGAAGGGCATATTCTGCCTTGGTGAAGCCCGTCTGTTTCATGACGTTGACCACGAGTATGTCGCCGATGACGGTCATCATCGTGGTTGAGGTGGTCGGTGTCAGACCCAGCGGACAGACTTCGGGTGCGTTGGCTGTGATCAGTTTCGCTGTGGCCATGTTGGCGAGGGGGCTGTCGGCCTGACCTGTGATCACGATTGTCGGTATGCCGGGATAGAGATTCTCGGCAAGATGGATCAGGTTGACAATCTCGCATGTGCGGCCGGAGTTGGAGACCAGAAGCATCACATCGCCGGGCTGAAGCACTCCCAGGTCCCCATGCTGGGCCTCGCTCGGATGGAGATTTACAGCCGGAATGCCTGTCGATGAGAATGTTGTGGCGATATTTAGTGCTATCTGACCTGCTTTGCCCATGCCTGATGTCACGAGTTTGCCGCCGTGGCGGTGAACGCGGTCCACGATAAGCTCTACTGCTTTGTCATAGTCCTCCGTGTAGGGGATTTCGGCTATGGCCTTGCTTTCGGCGGCGAGGATCTCGCGCATGGAGTCAGCTATGTTCATTTTCTTGAATGTGTGTGAAAAAATGTTGCGAATGCAAATTTACAATAAAGCGGTCTATTTTCCAACATGGAGTGTGTTAAATCACGGCATCACTCCATTTGTGGCCTTGACTTTGCCTATGCCGCTGTCAACACTTGTCAAGCTCTGCGCTGATGGCTGCGCGGTCGAGATTGCGGCCTATGATCACGAGTTTCACCATTCTGTCGCCATATTTCGGATCCCAGTCCTTGCGCAGTCCCGGTTCGGTCAGCATAAGTTGGGTGAGTTCCTCTTCGGGTGCCGTGGCAAACCATAGTCCGGCCTCGGTCAGCTTTTTCTGACGCCCGGCCTGTTCGAAAAGATAGCTCATGTCGGTATTGTGGGTGAAATAGACCACACCCTTGGCGCGGATTATATTCTCAGGCCACTGGCGTGTCACGAAATAGTCAAATTTGTTCAGGTTAAAGCCCGGACGGCGGTAGTAGACCATTGTCTGGATTCCGTATTCCTCCGTTTCACCATGCTCGTGGCAGTGGCAATGTTCGTGGTCATGATGATGGCAGTGATGTTCGTGTTCATGTTCGTGTTCATGTTCATGTTCATGTTCATGTTCGTGCTCATGTTCATGATGATGATGATGATGTTCATGACCGTCGTGATGCTCTTCCTCCTCATGTTCTTCATCGTGATGCCCTTCGATCTCGCGGATCCAGGCTGCCGAGGTGGCCACGCGTTCGAAATTGAACATGCCGGTATTCATAATCTCAGAGAGATCGATCTTGCCATAGTCACATTCAATGATTTTGGCTACGGGTTGCAACGCGCGGATCACCTTGCGCACGCGTTCGGCCTCTTCCGCAGTCACTTCCGATATCTTGTTGAGGATTATGACGTTGCAGAACTCTATCTGCTCTATGATAAGATTCTCTATATCGTCCCCGTCAATATCTTTGCGGGTCAGCGAATCGCCGCAGCCGAACTCATCGCGCAGACGCAGTGCGTCAACCACCGTTGCTATGCAGTCCAGACGTGGTGACGCTCCACGGTTGTATTCCGGCCCCATCTGAGGTATGGCGCAGATGGTCTGGGCTATCGGAGCCGGTTCACAAACACCGCTCGCTTCGATCACTATGTAGTTGAATGCCCCGGTTGCGGCAAGATCCGCTATCTGCTGGACGAGATCCATTTTCAGGGTGCAGCATATGCAGCCGTTCTGTAGGGCCACAAGATCATCCGATTGGGCATCCTGTCCTACGATTCCACCCTTCTTGATCAGCGACGCGTCGATATTCACCTCGCCGATATCGTTCACTATGACAGCCGCTTTCAAACCGCGGTCATTGGTCAATATATAGTTGAGAAGTGTGGTTTTTCCGCTGCCGAGATAACCCGTGAGCAGCAACACTGGGATATTTTTCTGTTCCATATCGGATAAAATTTATCTGAGTTGATTTTCTGAGATCAGTTCTATACCTCAAAATTACAAATTTATCCTTCACCGCACAAAAAAATCCATCTCAACCTCTCAACCTCTATACTCTATACTCTATACTCTATACTCTATACTCTCCCCCCTCTCTACTCAATCTTCCTCTTGAAAATAATTGAGAAATATGTACACCCGTTCAGAGCATACGTCGAAAGACTGAAAATAGAGCGGTGAGCGAGTAAAATCTCGCCGATCAGCATCAGTCCGAGACCACGGTCGGGATGTTTCGTTGAGAAAAATGGAGTGAACACCCTCGATGCATCCTCCGGGGCTATTCCGGCACCATTGTCCTCCACGTAGAAATGCTGTCCATCCAGATACAGAAGTATCGCCCCCTCCGGCTTATCGCCTATACTCTCTATTGAATTTTTGACTATATTGGTTATCACACGTGATATCAGCATCATATCCAAGGGCAGCAAGACGCTGTCATCATGGATTTCAAGTGTTATCGCGATATTTTCCGGTGCCATGGCTCTCAGCGTGGGAAGCATTTTCCGCAGCTCCTCGGCGAGATTCGTTTGCGTGGGCGTGATGGCCGGCAGCTTGACTATTTCAGCATAGCCCTTGACGAAACCAACCAGATTCATGCAGCTGTACCGGCTGCTCTCAATAGTCTCAGCCAGTAATTGGTCATCTCTGTGAATGTCTTGAAGCGTCTCAAGAACCGACCCCACGCTACCCATTGTATTGTTCACCTCATGGCCTATCGTGCGCACTATCTTTTTGAACACCTCTTTTTCCGCCTTGGAAATCTCGTCGGTCAGACGTTCAATGATCAGGAACGGTCGTCTGAAGCCTGAATCCATGAACCATAGACGCGAGCAGCGGTAGATCTCGGCGGTCTCGAAACGGAATGTCTCTGTGCTGTCATCCTCCAGCCCCGAGAGTGCAGCCTCAAGAGCCGGTGTCGCCATCTCTCGGTAGGCCGGATTTGTATCTATGATATTCCCGTCGAAATCGCATATCGCGATTCCCATTGGCGACACCTCTATCAGTTTCGAAAGAAATTGGTTTTGCTCTTCATTCTTCAGTCGCTCGGCCTTCATGGTGGCCATCATCCTGTTGAAATGGTCCACCACCTTGTCCGCGTCATGCTGTCCCGTCAAGCGCAGCCGGCTTCCGAAATCCTGCGACCGGATGAGGAAAATGCCATTCTGCACGGCATCCATCGGCTTGCGCACAGCCCGGTAGGCCAGCCCCATGAACACAAACATCAGCCCGGCAGTGACCATGCTCCACAACCCCGGAGCTCCTGCCAGTGCGCACGCTGTCAATGCCATCCCACAGATCAATGCCGCTATCGAATATATCTTGAATCTCATAGGCCGTATTTCTCTATCCGGCGGTAAAGCGCCTGACGGGTTATTCCAAGTTTCTGTGCGGCGATGCTCAGGTTGCCGTCGCTCAGGCGCAATGCCTTGGCTATCGCCTCACGTTCGGTATCGTCGAGAGTCTCTATCCGTTCGCGGTTCTTGCTCTCCTGTTCAGCTGCCGACAGTGCCTTTCTGATCTTGGCTACGAGATCCTTGTTGCTCCACGGCTTTGTCAGGAAGTCTGTCGCCCCATGGTTCATCCCCTCCACGGCAAGCGGAATCGTACCCCATGCCGTTATCAGGATCACGGGCATCTCCGGCCGCAGGACGCGGATCTTGCGCAGCATCTCGATGCCCTGACGACCCGTGGTCGACAGGGTCAGGTTCATGTCAAGCACAGTCAGTTCCACATCGTCGCGCCTTACAGCCTCAAGGGTCTCATTCTCGGTCGATACCGTGAGGCATTCCATGCCGGCCCGTTGTAGCGCGAGACTGATCGACAGTCTGACCGCTTTGTCATCGTCTGCTATTAGTATCATAGTGCAAATATAACGTTATTCCTCCACAATCCGCGCTATGTCGGCATTGATGTTTTCGTGTGTCTCAAAGTCATAGAGGGTCAGCGAGCGGATCTGATACCAGTAGCTCCAGAACTTGTACAGTTCGTTGATATATGTACGCATTGTCTCGTCTTTCTTGAGTTGGGAATCGTTGAGGTCGAGGGTGGATATGCGCCCTATGAGATAGGTCTGCACATTTGTGTCATAGCGTTGGCGTGCTATCTCGTTCGTGCGGCCGGCTATCGAAAGCTGGCGTTGCTGGTTGCAGAATCGTTCCACAAGAACGAACAGCTCCTGATTGAAATCCATCGCTTCCTGCCGCAGACGGCTTTCAACCACGCGGCTGTTGCTCTGTGCCACTTTGACTTTTCCGCGTCGTTTCCCCCAGTCCAGAAGCGGAATGGAGATTCCAACCTCAACCACTTGATTGCCGCGCAGACGCGAATAGGCGTCTCCGGCACGGCTGTCGGTACCGGTATAGCCTATCTGGGCAAAGAGGTTGATCTGACGCATATTCCCTTTGGCTTTGGCCACTTCATAGTCGGCTTCAAGCTGGCGCCGCCGCATGTTCAGCGCGAATTTGTTGTTGGCGAGGGCGCGGTCGAGGGCTTCTGCGTATGTGACCTCTGCTTCCGGAACTCTTTCCGGAACAACCGGAACTATCTCGACATCCTCTTCAAGCCCGAGAAACGACCGCAGTTGGAACATGTTGCTTTTCAAGGTGCTCTCGCAGTCGGTCAGGGTCGATTGAGCTTCCAGTTCGTTTAGTTCCATCTGCAACAGGTCGTTCTCGCTGATCTGACCCATCTTTCGTTTCTCTTTGGCCACACCGTGGAGCTTGCTGGCTATCTCGAGATTCTGCCGGGCGGTTTCCAGGTTCTCGCGGCTCAGTATCAGCGAGAAATAATGGTTGACCGTGGCCAGCGCCACTTCCTCGGTCGCGCTCAGGAACGCGGCTTTGGCCTCGGAGTAGCGCACTGGCTCTATACGGCTGTTCCATTTTAGGGTGTTGACTCCGAAAACGGGCTGATTCAGGGTCAGGGCTATCGGGATAGTCATGAACCGGTTGCCGCCTCCGGTGCCATATTGGCGCATGAAATCGAGCGAGGATACAAGACTGACCTGACCGCCCGTCAGCGTTATGTTCTGCGTGACGGTCAGTTGCGCCTGTGCGTCGAGATAGTTGTTGCGCACAAAGCTGTAGCCCCCTTCTGAATTCATATATGGCGTATATTGATTGGTGTAGGAGGGGGCGGTGGCGCTGAAGTTGATCTCGGGAAGACGGTCGGCGCGGTACGTGCGCCACTCCCAGTAGGCGGTGCGGAGCTCGTCGAGGGCTACGGCCGACTCGACGCTTCTGACCCTCGCCATCCTGATCGCGTCGTCGAGCGATAGTGTCAGCTCCCGGCCGCTCCCTGAAAAAGGGAGGGCTGAGAGCAATATTGAAAGTATGAAAAGGTGTCTCATTGGTCTTTCAGTGCGTAGGCTGGATTGATTTTCATCGCCTTGCGTGCCGGCATCCAGATTCCGGCAGCCGTCAGCAATGCCATGAATACGAACGTTATGGCCATGGACTCATACATCACGAAATTGTCTGTTCCGATCATCTCGGCTATATCTATGATTCCGAAGTGAGTGACGGTCAGTTCAAGAGCCGTGGCGAGAATGGTGGCGATGATCAGCAGGATAAGACCCTCGCTGATGAGGCGTCGGAAAATATTTATGTGGGTGGCGCCGTTGACTTTTCTTATGGAGATCTCTCCGCTCCGCTGTTGGATTCGGAACCAGAATGTGCCTAAGAAACTCAGGAAGATCACAAGAAGCAGGAACATGGCACACACGTTCAGATTGCGGATCGTGATATCGGTATCCACCTGGGCGGCATCGCGCAGACGGTCTATAGGGGTCAGGCCCGAGACATATACGTTGCCCACTTGCTTGTCTGCGGCGGTGAGTGATTCCGTGAACTCTTTGTCCTTGCCATGATGGATCCGGATGATGATATGGGAAGGGAAATCCGTGGGGCCGAGCGGAGCATAGATCACACCGCCGTATGTCGTCTCGTAGTCGTTGCGCCGGAGCGTGCTTGCGGTGGCTCCAACGCGGTATATTTGGGACGAGTCGCTGGAGAGCATCACATCTTTTCCTTTGAAAAAGTCTGCCGACGGATAGGAGTTGAGATAATCGCCCTCCACTTTCGAGAAGATGATTTCTCCGCGTTCCAGAACGGAGGCCAGTTCTTCAGAGCTCTCGCCGTTGCATCCTTCAAGGCGGTAGATCTTCATCACTTCCGGGCTCATCCGGCGCAGATTGCCGTGATAGGTGTAGATCGTGTCAGGTTCCTGTATCAGGAAGGAGACGCCGTAATAGTTGTAATGGTAAGGGGTGGCGTTGGAGCCGCTGCCGGCCAGTTCCACATAGGGATTCGAACGGATGCCGGCAAACAGCTGGTCAAGATCGGTGCGGTAGGAATGTACACTGTCGTAGGGCGTGTAGAGGGGTGAGTCTTCGCGGATACTCCGGATCTCGCCGATGTAGATGTCGGACAGATCATAGCCGCGTGGCTCCATGCGGATGTGGATCACGGCGCATAGGAATGTGAATACAAACCAGAGGATCGCGCTTATGATGGTGAGTTCTATGATAAGCCACAGATTGCTTTTCCATTCGTTGCATATCTGTGATAGTAAGTGTCTTTTCATTGTCTTTGTGGATCAGTTCATTTGCTGTTGATTGCTTGCACGGGACTCATTCGCGACGCTTGCCATGCCGGTACTGATGCGCTGATCAGGTTGAGCAGGAAGCAGATCCCGACGGCGGTCAGGATTGTGGTCCAGTTGATGATGGCGTTGAGTGCCGGAGTGTCGCCACGGCCGAAGTTCTCCATGTTCTCGTAAAGGCCGCTGTAGGTTGATGCGAAGATTATGCCGAGGACAACGCCGACTATGCCGCCGATCAGGGTAATGAGGAAATTCTCGGTGATGATGTCGGTGATGATGCGCGATCGGGTGCAGCCGAATGCGCGTCGGATTCCTATCTCGCTACGGCGGCGTAGGCGGCTGTGGAGCATGCTGCTGAGGTTGATGGCCGGCACTAAGAGCATGATGGCGTAGATGGCTATGCGGATGTTTCGGTCGGTCTCCGGATCCGGTGTTACGTTGCTGCCCATCAGGCCGGTGGCTATCGATTCCTGATCGAAGGGCGATTCGTGGTAAATGGTCTTTTCGTTCCTTGTGGCGGCAAGCTCGCTGTCGAGCATGGAGTAACGTACTTTGACCTGATCGCGGATATGGTTGAAATCAACCCCTTCTTTCACCAGCAATGCCACGGCTATCGATCCGAAGTATTCATCCCACGCCGCGTTCGGATCATTAGGGCCGGTCGGAAAGAATATGTCGCCCGAAGCGGTGGTGGCAAGGGATGAGTTGTCGCGGACAACGCCGGTCACCGTGTAGTTCTGCTGGTCTATCATGATCTGCCGGCCTGCCCACGGTTTGTCGCCGAGTGCCTTTCGGGCGGTGCTCTCGCTGATCACCACCATCGGGAGCTGGGCATCGGCCTCTGCTTTGGTGTAGTAACGTCCCTCGATCAGCGGATGGTCGAAAATCTTGAAGAACTCGGCATCGGCGCGGCGGCTTTTGGCTGAGAAGGCTTCGGTGCCGCTCCCTTTGACATCTGAATCGTCGGTCCATAATCCGAAATACGATGTGTGTTCGATGCCGTCGAGATCGGCATACAGTTTCTTGGCTGTAGGGTAGGAGAGTCCCGATGAGCCGTTGTTTCCCTCGTTTCCTATCTCGGCGGTATGCAGAAAGGCTCCGACGAGCAGACGGTCGCGGCAGCTTTCCGGGGAGAAGGGGATGATCTTGACCTGCTGCATCATGACAACAACCATGATCAGGAAGATTGATATTGCCGTGGCTATGAATGTCACCCATGCTATCACCGGCTGGTGGCGCATGTCATAGATTATCTGTTGCAGTTTGTTTTTCATTGTGCTGTAGGTGTTAGGAGATGATACGTCCGTCGAAGAACCGGATGATGCGGTCGGTCTCGCGTGCCTGGCTCTCGTTGTGGGTTACCATAACGATCGTCATGCCATCCTCTTTGTTGAGGCGGTGGAGAAGCGACATCACTTCTGATCCCATCTTGCTGTCGAGATTGCCCGTCGGTTCGTCGGCAAGCACTATCGAGGGTTTTCCTACTATGGCTCGCGCTATGGCCACGCGCTGGCATTGGCCGCCAGATAGCTGCGCCGGAAGATGCTTGAGGCGATGGGTCATCTCTAGGCGTTCCATCACTTCCTCAACGCGTTGGCGGCGTTCTGACCCGGACATGCCGCTGCGGTAGGTCAGTGGCAGCTCTACATTTGCGGCTACGTTGAGCGACGGGATAAGGTGGAAGCTCTGGAACACGAAGCCTATGTGATCGTTGCGGAAATGAGAGAGGGTGCTGTCGCTCCATCCGTGGCTGTTATGGCCGAGCAGGCTGACGGTGCCGGTGGTTGGATTGTCGAGCAGTCCGATTATGTTGAGAAGCGTTGATTTGCCGCAGCCGCTCGGACCCATGATGCTGACGAATTCCCCTTCTTCAACCTGTAGATTGACATTTTCAAGTGCCGTGGTCTCTATTTCTTTGGTGCGGAACACTTTGCTGATTCCATTTAGTTCGATGATTGCCATTAGTCCTTTATTTTTAAGTTTGTTTTATTCTGATATTTGCTCATGTCGCTGGTTACTACTTTCTCCCCGGCGCGGAGGCCGCTGACCACTTCTACATATTCGCGGTTGCTGTCGCCGAGGCGCACGTGGCGACGTTCGAGATTGTTGTCGTTGTCGGCCACGAACAGGTCATATTCGCCGGGACCCTTGAAATATTCCCCGGTCGGGATGCGGACGGCGTTGTCTTTATAACCGTAGTTTACATATAGCTCTGTGCGTAGTCCTGAACGCAGACGGCTGTGCTGCGGATTGTCGAGCGTCACCACAAACGTGATCAGTCCTCCTTTCGATTGGGGTGTGATGTTGCTCACGTGGCCGCTGAGGGAAGTGTTGCCGATACGGGCTGTGACCTTGGAGCCGATCCCTATCTTGTCGCTGCTCCCCTCGGCTATCTCCCCGATGATCTTGAAATTCGACAGATCGGAGACCACGGCGACTTTTTCGCCGGCTCCTACCTGTGTCCCTAAATCACTGATGATATATGTCACTATGCCATCGTGGGGTGCCTGGATCTGGCTGCGGTGGAGCGTGCGGCGCATAAGCTCAAGATCTTTGCCGATGCTGCTCGCATTGAGGCTGCTCACGCGGTCGGCAGCCTCGTTGCGCAGACGTTCGTTGGAGAGCCGCTGGCGCATCTGCCGCAGTTCAAGGACTCCGGCGCTATATGAGGCTTCGGCCTGGCGGACGCGTTCACCGGTGCCGCTTCCGAGACTGTCAAGTTTGCGCTCATTCTCAACATCTATTTTCAGGCGGTTAACCTCCATCTCTTTTACTTCGATCTGCATGGCCAGTTCGCTGAGTTGCGTCTGGGCGGTCAGTTGTTGCTGGCGCAGTTGCTGCTGGCTGATGTTGTGTTGGTCAAGCAGCTTCTCGTAATTGGTCTGCTCGGTCTCAAGATCAAGAGCCAGAAGTGCTGTCCCGGCCTTTACGCTGTCGCCCGGTTGGGCGAAAACCTCCACGATACGGGTGTTGACGGGAGAGTTGATGATCTCTTCAAATGCCGGGACAACGCGTCCCGATGCCGATATCGTGGTCTCAAGTTCGCCGCGGTCAGCCTCCGCGATTGTGATGTCGGTTCTCTTGACGCCTTTCTCCAGAAAGCTCAAAGCGAAAGCTATGATTCCGGCAGCAGCGATACAGCCAATGCAATATTTGGCGATACGACGCATCTTCTCGCGTCTCAATTCCGTTTTTTCGATTTTCTTGTCCATGCCGCAAAATAACATCTTTTTTTGCTCCATGTCAACCATCCTTGATAATCAACTGTTTACATCCCACCCTCCTGTCCGTTTTCGTACACCCACCCCAAAAAATCAAAAAATAAGCTATATTTGTGGAGCATTTGTCTGTTGAGATATGCCTATGAAAACCGGATTCAACAAAAAATATATTCGCTACATTCCTTTTGTCGCGTTGTCTGTAATCGCTTTATGTCTTGGTTGCATGTCGCAATGGCATAGTGACGCGGTTTTCTACAAGTTCGTTGTTCCGATTGATCAGGAAACGGATCCGTCGCAACCGATTATGGCTGTAAGTGATATTTTTCAATCCCAGTATAATCATTATTTCAGCTGTAACGGACGCTTTTTCATTCATTTTATTGTTCAGCTATTCTGTGGAATATTAGGTAAATATGTTTTTGCTGCGTGCAATGCTGTCGTCTGGTTTCTGCTGCCGTTGGCGGTGACGCGGATCACCTGCGGCAAAGACTTCGGTCTCAGGACGGCCTTGACTGTATCAGCTCTTATATTCCTGTTGTTCATGTCGTTGAACTTTGATCCGCCTTTTCAGATCAACTATCTCTGGACTTCCCTCATGTTCTGTGGCTGGATAATGGTTTTCTTTGGGGATAAGAGGCGTGATGGTATCGGGTTTATCCTCCTGTTTGGTGTATTCAGCTTTCTGTTTGGAAATGCAAATGAAAGTTTCTCCATTCCGGTCGGGGCTGCCTTGATCTTTTATGCGGTTCTGAAAAAACTCAGGCTTTCGACATTGCAGTGGGTATCAGCCGTTTCATTCGGAATTGGAGCGATTGTGCTGATCGTCGCTCCCGGCAATTGGATTAAATTTGGTGATGTTGATGGCTCGGCATTCGGGCTGTCGAATATCGAACAGATCCTTCCTGCTTTCCTGTTCCCTGTGATTTGGCTGTTCTCGGTGTTGGTGAGGGGAGAGCATCGGGATCGTGGACTGTTCGGCCGGTTTTTGTTGGCAGTGGCTGTAGTGTGCTATCTCCTGTGTCTCTATCTCAAAGGCTGCTCGGGATTTAGGATGTTCATTTCCGGTAATTTATGCCTGATACTGTTGGCTTTGCCATCCATTGTCAGATGCAAGTCAATCAGGTGGATAAATCTGGGGCTTGTGCTGATTTGCGGTTGTTTCTTATGGGTGCGCGCCGGAGAGATAAGTCGCACTGCTGATGCCATAGACGCCATGTATTCGGGCTATGCCAAGTCGCAGGATGGGATTGTGTATATTCCTGATGATCAGTTCGTGACTATTGGTCGGCATTATAGGTTCTCAAAAGGAACATTCATCGCCGATGCTTCATTCCGTTATCCCGGAAAGCCGGACATGCGGTTGAGGCCTGCTTCCATGCGTTATCTCCCTGTGGATCGGGATACGAATATTGTCGTCAGGATTTCCGATAATGCGTGGCTGCTTCTGCAATCAACTGAAAATCCTCGGGATTTCATTGTGGAGAAAACCCTACTGCCGGGTCTCCTGAACAAAAGGATGGCCGACCGCCAACTTGATTTTGATAAACATGCCGACATAACATTTGAAACCTTATCCCATTCTCGTGCTGCTATTTATGTCAACACCCGTCCGGCAATCCTCAATGCCCAAGTGACACTAAAACAACCATAGACCTCCCAGCCCCTTCATCCGTCTACCGCCTCCAATCAAACATCTGACAACCAATCCAATAAACCACCATTACCTGTAGGGACTGCGGCAGCCGCGTCCGGCTTCACACATCCGGCTCCCCCATCCCAGCTCTATACTCTAAACTCTCTAACTCTCTACTCTCCCACTCCCAATCCGCCCGGTCGGGCCAACAGCCCTCCGAGCCGTCTACCGAACCATCCCGTCGCTGATGACCACAGTCAACCGCACGGAGTGCGGTGACCCCGACCAGCCCCGAAAGGCGTTGGCGAATATTCGCATCAACCGATTGTGTCCGGCTTCACTCGCTTCATTCATCAGCCCTGTCGTGGTGACGGTTCTCCTGTAGGGACTGCGCCATGGCGCGTCCGGCTCCGTCCATCCTTGCAAACATATTGATTATCTGGGTATTATTCGGACGCGGCATGCCGCAGTCCCTACAGGCATGGGGCGTAATTACGGCTCC
>OFFT01001097.1_pt1 | contig 17105 bp, 12 predicted proteins | sample 1521581 | NCBI WGS metagenome assembly OFFT01 (sample SAMEA3504084, study PRJEB24116) | mouse gut metagenome | biome: mouse gut; feature: mouse-associated habitat; material: faeces | place: Denmark | collected 2011
CACCTGCCGACACCCGCACCGATGCACAGAAAACCGCCCTGCGCAACCTTATTGGAATGTTGCAAGAGCGGTTTCCCGATGTTACAATACACGGACACAGAGAATTTGCGGCAAAAGCCTGTCCCTGCTTCGATGTTTTGGGGTTATAGGCTACTCTACACGTTATTAAAGCGCGAGAAGCTCCTCGATTCGAGCCTGAAGGTCAGCCTTCTGCTGAGCACCTGCCATACGGAGGCTGGGTACTTGCTCACCATTCTTGAAGAAAAGGATGGTGGGGATCGACATTATGCGATATTTCATAGCGAGGTCATTCTCCTCCTCTATGTTATACTTGCCGATAACGGCTTTCCCCTCATACTCCTGAGCGAGCTCCTCAACGGTGGGAGCCATACGCACGCAAGGACCACACCATGTGGCCCAGAAGTCGATGACTACGGGCTGACCCGAAGCGATAATCTCATGTACGTTCTGATCGGTAAATGTCATAGTGATAATAGTTGAATAAAATTATTATATAATACTAAAGTAGTGTTCAATCATTTATAGAATAACTGATGTTCTCCTCCTCAAGAGCCTCCACAAGCCCGCGGGTGATATGGATGCGCCGAGCCGACGACATGTGCAGAGTCCTGTTGATTGACGGATCAAACACACGGAACGCCAACTCTCCCTCAGGATTTCCGTCACCTTTCACCTTCTCATCGATAAGTGTCATCAGGAACTTGTTCATCTTGGATACATCCAGCTCGATGGTTATATTCTTCACGAGCTTCCCTTTGACGTTCTCAAGAAGCTGTATATTCATGATATTGAAGCGAAGGTCCGAATTGGCAAACCGTCGCTGATACTGTCCGGCAATAAGTATCGGAGTCCCTGGGATACCGTAGTTATGGAAATCTATGTAGGTCTGACCGAAAAGCATAAATTCCACACTGCCGGTGAAATCCTCTATCTTGAGAATTCCGAACGGCCCCCTCTGACCCTGGCGTGTCTGGAAGTCAACCACCATGCCGCCGAGCTTTACATCAGCACCTTCCACCGGAGTCCTGTCAGAGAATTCCTTGATAGTGCAGCCTGTGCCATGATTAAGTTCCATATAATACGGATCAAGTGGATGTGCGGAGAGATACATGCCCACAAGCTCACGCTCCTTCTCAAGCTTTGTCGCCATAGGCATTTCAGGAGCCGGCACAAATGGCGGACGTCCGGCAGTAGCCATATCGGCATCATCACCGAACAGCGACATTGCCGATGATAGTTTATCATTATGGAAAGCCTGTCCGTAACGCACAAGCACTTCACTGAAAGCTTCACCCTTGGCATTCTCTCCGAAATAATCCTCCCGCTTCATCTCTGTGAAGCTGTCAAAGGCTCCGGCATTGACAAGATTTTCGAAAATTCGACGGTTGATAGCTCCCGAAGGCACGCGCTCCACAAAATCGTAGGGCGACTCATATGGACCGTTGGCATCACGTTCTTCAATAATAGCCTTGACTACACCCTCTCCAACACCCTTTATGGCTGCGAGACCGAAACGGACATCACCCTGAGAGTTCACACCGAACTCCATGAAGCTCTCATTGACATCCGGACCGAGCACCTTGATGTGCATACGCTTACATTCGTCCATAAAGCCTGTGAGCTTATTGATATCAGAACGGTTGCGTGTCAAGATTGCCGCCATGTATTCCGACGGATAGTTGGCCTTAAGCCAGGCAGTCTGGAATGCTACCCAGGAGTAGCATGTGGCGTGACTCTTGTTGAAGGCATAGGATGCGAACTTCTTCCAGTCGTTCCATATCTTTGTCAACACCTTCGGGTCATGACCGTTGGACTGCCCTCCCTCCATAAACAATGCCTCAAGCTCGTTCATCTTATCTATGAGCTTCTTTCCCATTGCCTTGCGCAGAGAGTCGCTCTGTCCTCTGGTGAAGTTGGCAAGCAGTCGCGACAGGAGCATGACCTGCTCCTGATACACAGTCACACCATAAGTATCCTTTAGATACTTCTCCATGATAGGTATATCATATGTGATGGGACTGCGACCGTGTTTACGCGCAATAAAATCCGGAATATAGTCCATAGGCCCCGGTCGATACAGGGCATTCATGGCTATAAGGTCCTCGAATGTCGACGGCTGAAGCTCCCGCAGATACTTCTGCATACCTGCCGACTCAAACTGGAATGTGCCGGTGGTGTTACCCTGGCAGTACAGTTCGTAGGTCTTGGGGTCATTGATATCAATGCTGTCGATATCGATGTCTATACCTCGGGTCTCCTTTATATTGTGAACGGCTTCCTTTATGATCGAAAGGGTCTTTAGCCCGAGGAAGTCCATTTTTATGAGTCCTGTATCCTCGATGATCGAACCCTCGTACTGGGTCACGATCATCTTGTCATTGCCCGACGATCCAGGATTCTTGTCGACAGCAGTCGCCACAGGCACCCAGTCGGTGATGGGGTCACGGCATATGATCACACCGCAGGCATGAACACCGGTGTTACGCACATTCCCTTCCAGGCGGCGGGCATACTCAAGCGTCTCGGTGATCAGAGGGTTGCGTGACGACAATTCCGGACCGAAATCCGGCACAAACTTATAGCAGTTGTTAAGATTTGTCTTTAGTGTCTTTCCGTCAGGACCGTCAGGCATACGCTTTGGCACAAGATTGGCAAGACGGTTGCTCTCCGGGAGAGGGAGCTGCTCTACTCTTGCCACATCCTTTATGGCAGACTTCGCAGCCATGGTGCCGAACGTGATGATATGCGCCACCTTCTCCGCCCCATACTTCTCTGTCACATAATGAAGCACCTCTCCGCGACCGTCATCATCAAAGTCCACATCAATATCAGGGAGCGATATACGGTCAGGATTGAGGAATCGTTCGAACAGCAGGTCATACTTGATAGGATCGACCTGCGTGATGCCAAGACAGTATGCCACGACACTTCCGGCTGCCGATCCTCGTCCGGGACCTACCGACACTCCGAGTTTGCTGCGTGCTACATTTATGAAGTCCTGCACAATAAGGAAGTAACCTGGAAAGCCCATGGTCTTCATTATGTACAGCTCGAACTTTATGCGTTCCTCAAGTTCGGCGGTCAGGGGCGAGCCGTAACGTCGGTCGGCACCCTCGTAAGCAAGTTTCGAAAGATAGTCTGCCTCAAACTTTATCCTGTAAAGCTTGTCATATCCGCCGAGCTTGTCGATCTTTGCCTGAGCCTTTTCAGGGCTGAGCACCACATTGCCGTTCTCATCCTGAGTGAACTCATCAAAAAGCTCTTTCTCTGTGATTCTCGCCCTGTACTCCTCCTCCGTGCCAAACTCCTTCGGTATCTCGAAGAATGGCATGATGGGAGAATGATCTATGGAATAGGTCTCCACCTTGTCGAGAATCTCCATAGTGTTGCTCAACGCTTCGGGCAGGTCGGGGAATATAGCAGCCATCTCTTCCTGACTCTTGAACCACTCCTGCTTGGTGTAGCGCATTCGGTTGGGTTCAGTCAGGTAGTTATTTGTAGAGATGCATATCAGACGGTCGTGCGACTCGGCATCCTCCGCATTGATGAAATGAGAGTCGTTTGTAGCTATTATCTTGATATCATGCTTGCGTGCAAGCTCTATTAGAACAGGGTTCACACGCTCCTGTTCTATATATGTGTCACGGTTTGCCCCTGGGATATCTGTCTTGTGACGCTGGAGCTCTATATAGTAATCTTCTCCGAAAGTATCCTTGAACCATTTCACCTGGCGGTCGGCCTCTGCGATATTTCCGGACATTATATATTTCGGTATCTCACCGCCGAGACAGGCAGAGCACACAATCAGCCCCTCCTTATGAGCGGCAAGAGCCTTCTTGTCAGTGCGGGGATGGTGATAGAATCCTTCGGTGTGAGCCTGCGACACTATCTTTATAAGATTCTTGTAGCCGGTGATATTCTTGGCGAGCACTATAAGATGCCGTCCCTTGTCGGTCTTGTCGCTACGGTCGGTAAGATCACCCTTTGCGACATACATCTCGCATCCGAATATCGGCTTGAACTTCACTTTCTTCTCAAGCTTTGCTATCTCAGCCTCCACCTCAGGGCGCATAGCCTCGCGCTCCTCGTCGGTGGCTGCATCCTCAAGCCGCTTGCGTGCCTCCTCGATCTTGCCTTTATATTTCTTCTTGAGCTTGTTTACATAATTGGCAAGCTCCTTGATTCCGAACATATTGCCATGATCAGTCAACGCAAAGCCCGGCATGCCAAGTTCCATCGCCTTATCGACAAGCCCCGTCACGGAAGCCTGACCGTCAAGCAATGAATACTGGCTGTGAACATGCAGATGTACGAATGGAGTCATGGGAATAGATGTCTCAAAATGGTTAAGGCAAAATACCGACTCAAAGTTACACATTATTCCCATAACTCATCCCCTAAAAAATGCTAAAATTCCATGCCGTCAACACACGAGGATGTTATAAGAATGTAGCGATCATGCTTAAGTGCACATCAATAAAGAGCTAACCGCAATATCTCGGCACCACAACTTACTTAAGAGCATTCTCTACGGCTTCCCATATTCCCTCGCCCCTTATTTCACGAGCCACCATAGTGCCGTCGGGAGCGAAAAGCATTATCATAGGTATACCATCGAATCCATATGCATCCATGGGAGTCATACCGGCATCAATAATCTGAGGCCATTTGTACCCTTCAGAAGCAATGGCTTTCAGTGTGCGGGCAGGATCATCACACGTAGCCACTCCAAGGATTTCAAAGCGTTCATCCCCTCCGTATTTCTCATATAAAGGGACAAGAGTCTCCCTCCCCTCAGCACGGCACGGCATACACCAGCTTGCCCAGAAATCCACAAGGACATAGCGGCCGCGCCCCACATAGTCGGATAGCCGCGACACGGCACCGTCGACACTCTTTCCTTCAACGTCGGCAAAAATGCATCCCGGACGCATCCTTAGCGCGGTGGACATCTTCTCATCCCATTTGCGCGTAAACTGCAATCCGAGGAGCTTTGGTGGCAATTCGGAATAAAGCTCCTTCCATTGCTCAGGAGATGATGCCATGGCGTACGCCCTCAAAGCCGACTCTGCGATCGCATTATCAGGATTGGCTTGGATAGTCATCTTCATATAATCACGATATGAGCTCAAGATAGGCTCCATCTTCTCCCGAACTTTACTTTCACCCTCCTCGACGAGATAATATCTCCGAAGTTCCCGGCCTACATTTTCAAGGGCATTCTGATTCATCCTGTGTCTGCGATACGCCATATTCACACTGTCGCCACTGAGAGGGGCATGATTGGTGAAATCAATCTCTATTACCGAGGGTGACAATATCATCAAAGCAGATTCCCTGCCGGCATCTATCCTGGCCCACCCTTCACTTGGAGCATTCCCGCTCATTGTGAACCGTCCGTCAGTTATTTCTGCGGAATCAATCAGCTGGTTGGTGTCATTCAGCATCAGATAAGCCTTTTGTCCGTCAAGCTCGGTAGTGTGCACGTCTCCTGACACAGTATACTTGAATGCCGATGCATATAGACCTATGAAGAATAGGACAATGCTAATTGAATGCCTGTGATTTATCATCTCAAATTAATGTTTGGTATGTCCGGTAAAGGTAGGTAAAAATGCCGGATAAACAAAATTTGCCAAATTACACCCTATACCGGAGCATCTTTAGTGATTTTGTTTGCAAAACGGCAAAATTTGTGTAATTTTGCCATCCCGAAACCACTCTTTTTATGGACTACGACCGATTACGCGGAATGGGCGTGGCTATGACCACACCATTCAATACTGACGAATCAATCGACTATGACACTCTTGATTTCCACATCGACTACCTCATAAACGAGGGAGCCGACTACATAGTGGCTCTCGGCCCTACAGCCGAGACTCCGACTCTGAGCCGCGAAGAAAAAACCGAGCTTGAGAAACGCATTCTCGATCGTGTGGCAGGACGCGTACCTGTAGTGGTAGGCATCGGAGGCAACAACCCCCGAGCCATCGTCGACGAGCTCTCCCACCCCGAACGCCTGAACGAATTCGCCGCCATCCTCTCAGTGGTGCCCTACTACAACAAGCCCACCCAGGAAGGGATGTACCGCCATTTCTCTGCGATAGCAAAGGCAAGCCCGATACCTATTATACTATATAATATACCCGGACGCTCCGGGGTGAATATGGATGTCGACACCATCATACGTCTCGCCCGCGAGAATCCAGGCAAGATAATCGGCATCAAGGAGGCATCAGGCAATATGGAACAGGCATCGCTCATCATCACACGCCCTGAAGGATTCCTCGTGCTATCCGGCGACGATTCTCTCGCCCACACCATGATCGGCAAAGGTGGCGACGGAGTGATTTCGGTGCTCGGCAACGCTTATCCGCGCCAGTTCACCTCCATGATACATCTGAGCCTTGACCCCGAACGTCACGACGAGGCAACCCCTCTTCATCAGAGTTTTTCAGCGTTCTACTCCCTTCTGTTCAAGGACGGAAATCCTGCGGGCATAAAATCACTGCTCCACCATATGTTCCCACACTACAACGAGGTGCTCCGATTGCCGCTTGTTCCTGTTTCCTACTCTACAAGAGCCGCTCTCGGACAAGAATTGCTATAACTTCACGAAATAGAAAAATTTTTTCTTAAAATCGCCTCATTTTTAGAAATTGAGGCGATTTTTCTGTTTTAATTATTGTTTTTCCCGTTTATTTGCTAATTTTGCGATTGTAACATACACTCATAAATCACCACACGTTATGACGGACACGAGTCCAGCAATCATCGGGCATTCAGCCGACAGCCTCGTTATCATCCCCACTTACAATGAGAAGGAGAATATCGAGGCGATAATTGCAGCCGTATTCGATTTGCCTCAAATCTTTGATATACTCATCATTGACGACAATTCTCCCGACGGTACAGCCGGGATTGTCAGGGACATGATGACTAAATATCAGGGACGGCTCCACATGATCGAACGCAAAGGCAAGCTTGGTCTCGGCACGGCTTACATAACAGGTTTCAAGTGGGCTATCGAGCATGGCTACGAATACATCTGCGAGATGGACGCCGACTTCTCACACGCCCCGACCGACCTTCCGAAGTTGCGTCAGGCATGTGTCGACGGAGCCGATGTCGCCATAGGCTCACGCTACCTCACCGGAGTCAACGTTGTCAACTGGCCCATGGGCAGAGTGCTCATGTCCTACTATGCATCGGTCTACGTACGCATAGTCACCGGAATGCCGGTGCATGACTCCACGGCAGGATTCGTGTGTTACCGCAGCAGAGTGCTCCGCGCGCTCCCTCTCGACAAGATACGTTTCAAAGGTTACGCATTCCAGATCGAGATGAAATATCTGGCATACAAGTACGGCTTCAGGATAGCCGAGGGCCCCCTAGTGTTCGTCAATCGTGTACTCGGCACATCCAAGATGAGTTCCGGCATATTCAGCGAGGGATTCTTCGGAGTAATGCGACTGAAACTCAGCAGCATCTTCACCAAATACCCTGATTACAGCAGGCAATGAGCACCACTCTGTTTCACAACGCCATTCTGGTCAACGAAGGAGAATCTGTCCGCGGATGGATTCTTGTAGAAGGAGACAAGATAGCCCGAATAGGTCACGGCGACACTCCCGCCGACCTCCAGGGCAAAGCCGACACCATCACTGACTGTGAGGGTGCCTACATCATCCCCGGAGTCATCGACACCCATGTGCATTTCCGTGACCCGGGGCTTACAGAGAAAGCCGATATCGCCACCGAGAGCCGTGCCGCAGTCGCAGGCGGGGTCACATCGTTTATCGATATGCCCAACACCAATCCGGCTACGGTCACTGCCGACGCCCTGCGCGGCAAAATCGTCCGCGCCTCGCAGGTGTCAGTAGCCAACTACGGATTTTTCCTCGGAGCCACCAACAGCAATCTCCCCGAACTTCTCAACGCCGACTATACCGGCACAGCGGGAATAAAACTCTTCCTCGGCTCGTCGACCGGCAACATGCTCGTCGACGACGACACCACCCTTGATGCAATCTTCTCCCGGCCGCGCGCGCTCATAGCCGTGCATGCCGAGGACGAAGCCATGATACGCGCAGCGCGCACATGGGATACCTGTAGAGATGCATCCCGATGTGCGTCCGCGTGAAGCATGCATCGCCGCCACACGCCATGCCATAGCTCTCGCCGAGCGTCACGGCTCACGTGTGCACATATGCCATATATCCACTGCCGATGAACTCCGGCTAATAGCTGATGCCAAAGCACGCGGGGTGAAGGTGACAGCCGAGACATGCCCGCAATACCTGCTTTTTGACCGCAACGACTTTCCGGCACTCGGAGCACGCATAAAGTGCAACCCTGCAATCAAGGAGCCTTCCGACAGGATAGCCCTGCTACGCGAACTGCGCCCTGGAGGCGTGATCGACACCATAGCCACCGACCATGCTCCCCACCTGCTTGCACAAAAAGAGGGGAACGCCCTCACAGCAGCCTCCGGCATGCCTATGGTGCAATTCTCTCTTCCCGCCATGCTCGACCTCATATCATCCGATCCCGAAGCTGAAGGTCTGGATATCGGTCAGGTGGTCAGACTGATGTGCCACAATCCGGCTGACATACTCGGCATAGACCGGCGAGGCTACCTGCGCGAAGGCTATTATGCCGACCTCGCAATTGTAGCCCGCATCCCATTGCCGGGCCGACGTGTGACGGACGCTGATGTCGTAAGCCGCTGCGGATGGACTCCGCTTGACGGACACACTCTCACCTGGGCGGTAAAGCGCACGGTAGTCAACGGCGACACCGGAGCTGCCCCGCTCTCATTCAATGCCAATTCAACCAACTAAATATCTGAAACAACATTAACTATCAAACAACCTTCTAAACAACAAGAATTTATCCAATTCATCATTTAGCTTACAAAGAATCTAATATCGTAATCACAATCCAATCAAGTAATACTCCGGTTATGTTAGAAAAAACAAACGTAAAGACCCTCGACAAGGTCGTAGTGCGTTTCTCGGGTGACTCGGGTGACGGTATGCAGCTTGCTGGCAATATCTTCACCAATGTTTCAGCCGGTCTGGGCAACTCTGTTTCCACCTTCCCCGACTATCCTGCCGACATGCGTCCGCCCCAGGGATCGCTCAGCGGCGTGTCCGCATTCCAGGCAAGCGTAGGCAAAGGTGTGCACACCCCCGGCGACCAGTGCGATCTGCTTGTCGCAATGAACCCCTCCGCCCTCAAACGCGGATACAAAATCCTTAAGCCCGGAGGCGTGATCATCGTTGACATCGACTCCTTCAACGAATCAGGACTTAAGAAAGCGCAGTTCGATACTGAGGACCCCTTCAAAGAGCTCGGCATAAACGCACAGGTGATCGAGGCTCCTGTCACATCAATGACAAAAGCCGCACTCGCCGACAGCGAAATGGATGTGAAATCGGTACTCAAATGCCGCAACATCTTCGCCCTCGGACTCGTATGCTGGCTCTTCGACCGTCCCCTCGAAGGCGCGCTCAAACTGCTTAAGAATAAGTTTGCCAAGAAACCGGCTGTATACGAGGCCAACTCCAAGGTGATACAGGCCGGATACGACTACGGTCACAACATACACGCTTCGGTATCGACATTCCGTATCGAGACCGAGGACATCCGTCCGGGTGTCTACACCGACATCAACGGCAACACCGCCACAGCATGGGGCTTCATCCTGGCTTCCGAGAAGGCAGGACGCCCACTCTTCCTCGGCTCCTACCCCATCACACCTGCCACCGACATCCTCCACGAACTGGCAAAGCGCAAAGACCTCGGAGTCAAAGCATGCCAGATGGAAGATGAAATCGCAGGCGTATGCTCAGCCATAGGCGCATCCTTCGCAGGCAATCTTGCAGTGACCTCCACATCCGGTCCCGGACTCGCACTCAAGAGCGAGGGTATCGGACTTGCCGTAATGGCAGAACTCCCCTTGGTAATCGTCGACGTTCAGCGCGGCGGACCCTCCACCGGACTCCCCACCAAGACAGAGCAGACCGATCTCATGCAGGCACTCTACGGACGCAACGGCGAATCGCCGCTCGTAGTGGTAGCTCCGGTATCGCCCACCGACTGCTTCACAATGGCATTCGAGTCATCACGCATAGCCATCGAGCATATGACCCCTGTGATTCTGCTCACCGACGCTTTCATCGGTAACGGCTCTTCTGCATGGCGAATCCCCGAGACCGAGGACTATCCAGAAATCCGTGTCCCCTACGTGCCTGAGGACAAGAAGGCCGCATGGCGTCCCTACCACCGCGATCCCGAGACACTCAGCCGCTACTGGGCAATCCCCGGCACCGAAGGGCTGCAACACCGCCTCGGAGGTCTCGAAAAGGATTCCGAGACAGGAGCAATATCCACCGATCCCGTCAACCACGAGAAGATGGTGGAGCTGCGCCAAGAGAAGATAGCACGCATAGCCAACGATATCCCCGAGCAGGAAGTGCTGTGCGACGTTGATGCCGACACACTCCTCATCGGATGGGGCGGCACCTACGGACACATCTACTCGGCAGCCGAAGAGCTCAACGCGACAGGCAAGCATGTGGCATTCACCCAGTTCCGCTACATCAATCCGCTTCCCAAGAACACTGCCGAAATCCTGAGCCGCTACAAGACAATCATCGTGGCAGAACTCAACACAGGCATGTTCGCCGACTATCTCCAATCCAAATTCCCCAACCTCGATATCCGACGCATCAACAAGATACAGGGTCAGCCTTTCCTCGCTCAGGAAATCGTTGACGGTGTAAACAAAATCATGGAGGGCTAACAATCATGGAAGACATCAAATTCACCCCCGCAAACTATAAGAGTGACCAGGCTGTACGCTGGTGTCCCGGATGTGGCGACCACGCCATCCTCAACACGCTTCATAAAGCTATGGCAAGCATAGGAGTGCCGCCCCACAAGATGGCTGTAATATCCGGTATCGGATGCTCGTCACGACTCCCCTACTATATGAACACCTATGGCTTCCACACCATCCACGGACGTGCGGCAGCCATCGCCACAGGCTTCAAGGTGGCTAATCCCGAGATGACCGTATGGCAGATCTCGGGCGACGGTGACGGTCTCGCCATCGGCGGCAACCATTTCATCCATGCCGTACGACGCAACATCGACATCAATATCCTTCTTTTCAACAACAAGATCTATGGTCTGACCAAGGGGCAGTACTCCCCGACAAGCGACCGTGGCTTCGTGTCGAAGTCATCACCCTACGGCACTACCGAGGATCCGTTCATCCCGGCAGAACTCGTGTTCGGAGCACGCGGCAACTTCTTTGCCCGCTCAATCGATGTGGAGCTTCAGGTCAACCAGGAAGTCCTCACAGCAGCCCAGCAGCACAAGGGCACATCGGTAGTCGAGATGCTCTGCAACTGCGTGATATGGAACCACGGCATACACGACTTCATCACCGACCGTGAAAACCGTGCCGAACGCACCATCCACCTCGTGCATGACGAGAAGATGCTCTTCGGCAAGGAGAAGAACAAAGGTCTGGTGCGCGACGGATTCCTGCTCAAAGCTGTCGAGATCGGCAAGGACGGATACACCATTGATGACGTGCTCGTTCACGATGCCCACACCAAGAGCAACTTCCTCCATCAGCAGCTCGCAATGATGGACGGTCACGAGCTCCCTCTCGCTATCGGCATCATCCGCGACGTCGAAGGCCTCACCTACAACGATGAGATCGACAAGCAGGTCGAGACAGTACGCGCAAATAAAGGCTTCGCCACACTCCGCGACATGGTACTCGCCGGCGAGACATGGACTGTGGAATAACACCACAGCATGCATGGATTTAAATCATTAAATCCATCCCGCCAATAACACATAATCTACTAACCCCTTCCCGAAGGATGTTAGTGGATTTTTTTGTAGGGCGGGACGTATCCCCGCCGATGGCACGAACCGGTGAGACACAAAAAAACAGATAAGGGTCCGCTCCTGATGGCGCGGACCCTTATCTGCATAATCCCAGCAAGGACTATGCAATATTATTTTTTACGCTTCTTTGTGGATGCGTAACGTTTCTTTGTGGTAGTTTTCTTCTTTGCCGGAGCATATGTCTGCGACTTGTTGTAAGTCTTTTTGTCAAAGGCGAACTCATCCTTGTGAGGCACACCGTTTTCAAAGTCGATTATCGCAGCAGGATTGATGGCGGGTCTCGAAATGAAGATGTGGACCTGTGCTGCGTCCGGTATTGCCTCCGAGAGCTATAGGATCGCCGGCTTTCACCACCTGGTCGGGCTTCACAAGGAAACGGCTCAGGTGACCATACACTGTCTCCAGACCATTAGGGTGACGCATCACCACATAATATCCGTAACCTTTTCTCTCATATTTGGTCATGCGAACCTTTCCGGAGAAAGCGGCGCGCACAGTGTCGCCCACATGCAGCCCGAGGTCAATACCCTTGTGCATACGGCGGAAACGACGCCGATAGCCATAATTGGATGTCACACGCCCCATGATAGGAGCACAATACTCCGACACATCGATAATCTTATGGTCGGGCACCATGGCATTGCCATAGGCATTCACGTTATCGGAGTTCCAGAATTCGCCGAATATTTCGCTCTCCATATCCATCTCCTCACGCTCCTTCACATGATTGAGAAGAATGTCATTGTTCTCGATCTTGAAGGGATTGACTGTAGGATTCTGACGCGCTATCAGGGCATTGTGCTGGGTGGCATGTGATTCAGGGAGCCTGCGCTGCGCCTGTGCCACCATTCCGGTCATCGCTATAAGTGCTGTGGAAAGTAATATCTTTAGATTGAAGGTCATACTGCTTAAAGAGGATGAGATTAATGATGAGGATTGAGTTAATATCTTGTTTTCTGTTTTATCGGGTATTCCTTATAGTCTATTATTTCTGCGGTGTCAGTCCTTGAGTTCGGAGTCGGCGTTGATGAATCTGATAGCGTCGGGGGTATAGTCAAACAGCTCGTCGGGGCTGAAGAATCTTTTTATCTCCACCTCGGCATCCTCGACTGAGGATGATGCATGGATGATGTTCTCCTGATTTGACATAGAGAAATCGCCGCGTATCGAGCCCGGAGCCGCTGTCCTGCCGTTGGTGTCTCCGGTCATTGAGCGGACCACCCTGATAGCATCCACTCCTTTAAGACACATCACTATCACCGGAGAGGCTGTCATGGATGCGACTATCGAAGGGAAGAACGGACGGTCAACGAGATGAGCGTAATGCTCGCGCAGAATCTCGGGAGAGAGTTGCATCATCTTCATGCCTGTGATGGCAAGCCCTTTGGCTTCAAAGCGGGCAAGCACAGTGCCTACCAATCCGCGTTCCACTGCAGAGGGCTTGAAGATGATCAGAGTCTGTTGCATCGTTGAATTATGATGGTTTAACGTTCGTTTAGATTTTAATTTCTTACGATTTCAAATTTAGTCATTTTGAGCATATTACACAAATCATATTCGGCATAATATCCCATGCTTTATAAACATCAATAAAACGCGCAGACATAACACACTAATCTATCGACAATTAAACATAGATGCAAAAATAACCTAAAAAATCAAAACCCAATTTTACAATACGTCCAATATGTAAATTTATGCAAAATATTGTATTTAAACACTATTTACATTTAACATTTAGATACTAATCCTGCCTCTGCAAAAACCTACGGCAGAATTAGTGTGGTTTTTACACTTTTTCGCTTTTTAATATGCTTTACAACTTAAGGTTATTCAAGAAAAAATATCTGATTTTTGAAGCAAATCACGATTTTAACTTAAAATCCATTGGCTTTTTAAGAGTTATAGAGAATTATTTGCCTCAATTGAGTTAATGTGTGTTAAAAATTTGGGGGGGGTAATTTTGGTCGTACATTTGCGAAAAAAGGAAATATAGTGCACTCTCCCTTAATAAATACAAACTAATACCAATCCATTTACATCAATCATTTAATCACTGACTTTATGAAGAAACTTCTACTCCTTATCGCGATGACACTCTACATCGCACCCTCCCTCCTCGCAGACACATCCGGAGAACAGGACATAACAATCAAACTTCTCTATAAGGATGACAAGAGTGAATTAGGCACAATGACCGGAAAAATAACCTACGACGGCTCAAAGACATACACTCTGCCCAATTTTCTCGGCTTTGTCGACAGAGACGGCCAACCTGTCACTATGATGTTCACAATAGGAGAAGTGACTGCCGACAATGGCAACCTCGGACTAATGTTTATCGATCCACGAACCGAATTCAAATCGGACGGAACAAACAACAACTGGTATAAGGATAATCAGGCACGAGTATATGGAGATGAGGGATACAACGATGCCGCATACTACAATGCCGACCTGTTTTATTTCAATTGGCCTTTTGACGCATTCTCAAAAGTATCACTTCCATTGGCAGAAGGGATAGATGAAAACACAGGTGCTCCCGACTCATATGCAAAAGTATTGCAATCCAGTCCATTTGTAGGACCAGATGAGTCAAATATACTTCTCGCTCCGGATTTTTGGTCTGGTAAAACTGCTGCAATAGCCAGAACACGCACATATGCCACACTGTCAGGCAACACTTACAACTGCCAAATCGAAGGTAACTCTGCCCACCACATGAATAAGATGGATGGAGCAGACGACTGGAGCAATCTGTCATCAGCATTGCCTTTTTATCTAAATTTCTCATTTGACAAAAACGGCTTTAAGCCAGGTGTCACAACCGGTATTGAAGATATCGACATCGAATCGGAAAACGCTCCTGTAGAATATTTCAACCTCCAAGGAATTAAGGTAGACAACCCCACCAACGGTCTATACATCCGTCGTCAAGGCAACAAAGTGACAAAAGTGGCCATTAAGTAAATTCCATCCAAGGAATTACCTCCCCTCAACTTAATAAAATGACCAACACAATGGCCACAGCATTGAATCCTACAGTTTCATTGCTGTGGTCATAATAATGCCAAAAATGAAAAATACTTTATTAACATTCATAGCATTGGGAAGCGCAGTGCTTTCAGCATCGGCTCAAGGGCTTGACAGCAGCACAGCCACTGCCATAAAAAACCATTTCTCATCAGTTCTTGAAGGAAAGAATGAGAAATATGTGTCGGATATCAAGATCCCTTATTCCGATATAGCAACCTACAGAAGTTCTGTATGGGACCAATGGAAAGACGCCAACGACGGATATAGCGAAATCAAACTGCCCCCACTCCAAACAAGATATGACGGACAGCTCAGAATACCTGCCGTCTGGGAAATCCCAGCTGACTTAGAACCTCAGGCATCACTCAAGTATGCATGGGGACGTCTCGATTCCTCTTCCGATGCATGCCCCCTCATTATATTCCTCCATGGCTCCGGAGCAAAAGAGACTGAATGGGAATTGGCAAAGAAACTTGCTCCGTCGTTCGACTCAAAGCCCGCCATATACTTCATACCTCAGTTCCCCAACGAAGAACTCAATGGGGTCAACTACCGCAGATGGTGGCAGAAAGGGAAGCAATGGGTATGGGAAAAGATAATCCGTCAGGTCAATCTCCGTGACGAGATCGACATCAATAAAGTATATTTCATAGGGATCTCCGAAGGTGCTTACGGAAGCCAGCGTCTCGGCACATACTATGCCGACTACCTTGCAGGCATAGCACCCATGGCGGGAGGCGAGCCCCTCAACAATGCTCCATGCGAAAACCTACGCCATGTGGCTGTCCACTTCCGCACGGGCTCCAACGACAATGGATTCTACCGCTCCACACTCACTCAGGCTTGCGGAGATTCCCTCGACCTCCTGCAACAACAATATCCCGACGGATACGTGCATGATGTAAAAACTGTAGCCGGAGCCGACCACACACTGCCAAAATACGGAGAGGCGTTCCCCTGGCTCGTGCAACAGACCCGTACCACCAACCCAAAGCACATCAACTGGGAGGACTATACTATGGACGGCAACTGGCGAAAAGGATTCTATAATATAGAAGTGACCCGCCGCAGCTTTCCTATCAACTGCAACCGCACATACTATCAGATGGATATCGATGGCAACAACATCAATATGCAGGTGCGCGGACTATACTACGAAACCACCAACGACCATAACAATCCTTACGGTGACGACCTTGTGCTTAACTTCAACCGTCATTACGCAACAGCGACAAGCGGCGAGTTCAAAGTGTACCTCAACAATGACCTCGTTGACCTTAGCAAGCCTGTGACACTCACTGTGAACGGCAAGAAGGTGTTCAACGGCAAGCTACAGCCCAATCTCGCCGACATGGTCAACAGCACCGCACTCTTCTACGACAAGGAGCGAGTGTATCCCACTCATATAGATGTTAATCTCGACAATATGACCGCCGACGGTCCCACATCAGGAATAGACAGCCTCACAGCCGACGACGCTGACGAAAACGCCCCCATCGAATACTATAACCTCCAGGGCATACGCATAGAAAAGCCCACTGAAAAAGGGATATACATCCGGCGTCAGGGCTCCAAAGCCACCAAAATCGCAATCCATTAGTTATTACACATCAGATAAGAAAACCAATCATTTATGAAAAGGAAAGAACTGCATTTGATTCTACTGCTCCTCTTCCTTTTGCTTTTCCCGTCACAATGGGCTATGGCTCAGACCGACACAGGAAATGACAAAAAGGCGGACCAGGCAGTAATAATCACAGGAGTCATCAGTGATGCTGAAGGAGAGCCGCTTCCTGGCGTCACTATCAGAAACATCAAGAACAAGAGGACTGCACTGACAAATGTCAACGGAGAGTTCTCAATCCCGGGAGCCAAAGGGGAGACTCTCGCCATATCATACATAGGAAAGAAGCCTATGCAAGTGAAAGCCTCTACAGGCAGGCGCATGAAAATCACCATGGAGGACGATGCTGAGAGCATCAGCGAAGTAGTGGTGACAGGTATATACTCCCGAAACAAGGAAAGCTTCACCGGATCGGCATCCTCATTCTCGGCAGAGGAGCTGAAAATGGCAGGCAACACCAACCTCATCCAGAGCCTCAAGACTCTCG
>OFFT01001111.1_pt1 | contig 16879 bp, 11 predicted proteins | sample 1521581 | NCBI WGS metagenome assembly OFFT01 (sample SAMEA3504084, study PRJEB24116) | mouse gut metagenome | biome: mouse gut; feature: mouse-associated habitat; material: faeces | place: Denmark | collected 2011
TCTTTCGAGGACGCAATCCTCATATTTACCACAAATGAGGGCAGGGATCTCTATGGAGACAACCGCGAGGCGAATCTGACGGCGCTGTCGGATTCTGCCGTGATAGAAGGCCTCCAGGCATCAAAGTTCGCGCCGGAGCTGATTTCCCGCTTTATGTCCGGTACAATCGTCATGTTCAACCACCTGGACTATTTTAACATGTCGGCTATCTTTGAGAATTCCGTGGACAGGGCCATCGCCCAGATATGCAGGAACCGGGATAAGCTGCATTTCGACCTTGTCTATGACGATAAGCTGCCCAAGCTTTATCTTTTGGGCAAGGGGGACAGAATCGATGCCAGATTCGTCAGCTCAAATGCCCGAAAGGCGGTGGAGGATCATTTCCTGGAAGCCGTGGAATATATGGGAAAACGCTATCCCGGAAGACTGGGGGAATTAAAGAAGGCATCGGTCTCGGTAGATGTAACAGAGGAGATCCGGAAATATTTTGAGATGACACAGAAGCCGCGGATTCTTCTGTACGCGGAAGGGGGCACGGCGCTGTATACAGGCGAGACTGCCCGTCTGCGCAACGGCTTCCTTCCGGAGAGGGGACTGAAGGAATTGGGGCAGATGGCTGTCTGCGACCTGGCAGAGCAAGCGGAAAGCGAAAAAGAGCATAAAAAAAGCTTCCGGGAATTCCTTCAAGACTGCAATTGGAACAGCCGCAGGAGAGAGGACAGATATGACGCAATCCTGATCGATTTGGGGGAAGATTCCAAGAACTACAAAGCGACAGAGAGCTATAAGTGCCTGAAGATCACGGCGGAAGCAAAACCGAACATTCCCGTAATCATTGTGGACAGAGGAAATGTGGAGGACAAGGCGCCGCTTCTGGCTCTGGGCGTTACGGATTTCCTGCGGGCAGTGCCATATGAACCGCAGCCCACGGATAAAGGCAATCCGACGGATAAAAGCAATCCGACGGAGGGCCTGGCGCTTGACAGGGCGGAGCTGGAGGAAATTCTTGGAAGGCAGTATTTTATAGAAATGGCGAAGTCGCTTGTCCGGGAAGGGAAGAGGCTTTCCTGCGATGTCGCTTACGATTACAAGAGAGAATCCGGCGAGCTGGAAATCCGCTTTACCAATCTGCGCGAAAAGGAGGCAGTGGCGGAGGATGCCGAGGCCAGGCGGCAGAACAGAAAATATCTGCTGGCGGAGAAGCCCCAGGTGCGGTTGACGGATATCTTTGGCAATGAAAAGGTAAAAGAGGATGTAAAGCGCTGTATCGACAATATCAAAAATCCCGAGAAGTACCGGGCCGCCGGAGCCAGGCTGATGACCGGCATATTGATGTATGGCGTGCCGGGCATGGGCAAGACCATGTTCGCCAAAGCCATGGCCTTTGAGTCCGGGGCGGCGTTCATTTCAACGGTAGGATCGGATTTCCTCAGCAAAGACGGCATTGCCAAAATGGAAGAAATGTTCCGGACGGCCCGCCGGAAAAGGCCCTGCATCCTGTTCATCGATGAGTTCGATGCCATTTCCAAGCACAGGGGAGGCCAGATAACCAGCGGACAGGAACTCATGCTGGAGAAATTCCTGAAGGAAATGGACGGCCTGGAGACAGACAACAACGGGGTCTATGTGGTGGCGGCCACCAACTATTCCTTAGAAGGACTGGACGATGCGGTCATCAGGAGATTCAGCACCAGGATTCCTTTCCCGTCTCCTAATATGGAAGAACGTCTCAGCTTCCTTCTTCATGTTTTGGAGAAGAAGAACCTGAAGGATAAGGTTTCCAAAAGAGCTGCCAGGACATTGAGCCTGAAGATGTACGGAACGAGGACAAACTATTCGGAAATCGAGACATTTGTGGAGGAATCCGTCGCTGACGCGGTATATAAAAGCGAACCCGTCACGGAGAGGTTCCTGCTCAACCGGATACATAACGAGGCGGACGGGGCTGCCCGGCAGAAGGATGACCCGAGGAACTATATCGCTACCGCTTTCCATGAAGCAGGACATGCCGTGCTGCAGTACCATTACGGCATGGGAATCGATTATGTGACAATCGTATCCAGAGGGATGTATGGCGGGTATGCCCTGGGGCAGTCAAGATACCATGCCGGCCAGGATTTTCTGGATCAGATATGCATCTGCTTTGCCGGGCGCATTGCCGAGATGCTCTATACGGGCAAGGAGATGGGCGTCAATATAGGCGCGGGGAGCGATCTGCAGAGGGCTACTTATATTGCCTATGAATATGTCTGCCGATATGCTATGGGCAATCGCATCCTGGTGGTGCCCGAGATGTTCGCCCCACGTACAGGGGTGTACCCGGAGAACGTTCTGCCGGAGTCCGAGAAAGAGGCCATCTGGACATCCGTAAACCAGATCCTGAATCAGCAGTGGAATGTGGCCATAGAGCATCTGCGGAACTGTTGGGACGAGGTGACGGCGCTTGCCTATTCGCTGATCTATATGCAGGAACTGGTGGGCGAAAAGGCGGAGGAAGTCATTCTGGGCAAGGTGCCATATATAGAGGAAATATGCTTTTTGGATTCCGACAATGATTATATGCGGACGATAACGGTTGGCGCCAAGACCCTGGTTCCCTTTGGATATGCCGTCTATCCGTATTATCCTTATTCCCAGATCAAGACCCTGCCGGAAGAAGAGGATATGCCGGAGGCAAATGGCAGACATTATTTTTACGCGGTCAAAAAGGCGGAAAAGCCTCTGGGCATTTCCGAGAGTCTGCAGGACGCGTTTGCCACCGCGTATGGACAGGGCGCAAGCTGCCGACGGTTCGTAAGCCTGGAGGCCGCGCAGAGGTATCTGGATATGCTGGAGCTGAAGGTCTTCCGTCAGGGCGAGAACCGTTTCTGCAATTTCTACGCGGACGCGCTGTCGGAAATGATAGACAGCCGGGCAGCGGTGAAGGATCTGATCATCCTGAAAGAGGGGGAGATCGGCTGGTATCAGGTGAAGACAGACGAAGCAGGGGTGACGCATCTGGCTGTGCTGAAAAGGGAATATACGGACCTGTATCAGGAGAAAGCCACGGAAGCAGGAATGCCTTTTTCGCTGTACCTGAAAGAAGAAATGGCCGAAAAGTTTTTGGAGGAGCGTGAAAACGCTTACCGGGTCATTCAGATATACGATAAGGAGCTTCAGACGGAACTGCTGTATTATATGGGCGTCATGGAATATCAGTCCAAGCGGTATCGCAGGAATTTAGGCTATAATGATTGACTGAACATCGTCCCCGGCCGGTGGGACGGCTGAAAACAGCATCATGAACGGCCATCAGGGGCCTGCCGGAGAAGGAGCATATCCGTAATAATTACGAATCCGCCGGTAGGAACCTGCTATACTATTTCCTGTAAGAAAAAAAAACAAAAAAGACACGGAGGAATGTCAACATGAACGATTTTATTATGTGGTTGGTACTGTTTGCCATCATCTACTGGTTCTTCACAAGACACGACCGCAAAGACCGGGAACGGTGGCCCACCCTGATGAGCACCGAAGATTACCTTCGCAAACAAGGAACCCCCGCAGCGAAAAAATGCGCAAACACGATGCGCAAAATGCGGAAAAAGGCGAGGACTGACAAGCGCATGGCAGAAGAGCTCGACAGAGAAGATAACATGGCATGGAAGGCAAAGATGGAGCTGGATAAACAGGGGGACATGGACCGCATGAGGAATACAATAGACGAAATGGACAGGAAAATCAAAGACCTGGAATTCGAGAACCTGAGGAACCATCGTTATTGACAAAAGCTTACAAATCTGTATTACGGCTATAATTTATAAACCAGGAGGTATCCGTCATGAAAAAGAATATGCTTGTTTATCCCATATCTGTACTGTTGTCAGCCGGCCTGTTCGCAGGCTGCGCCGCCATGTCCGTCCAGGCTGCTCCCGGCAAGACCACTCCCGGCAGGACCGCTCCCGCCTCCAGCTCCGCCAAGCCGGAGGCCAGCCCCGAGCCGGAAGCCCCGGCCGCTTCCCCGGACATCGATGCCATCGCCGGGCTTGGCGAGCTCCAGGCCGTGGTGGAAGAGCCGTTCTACAAGAACAGCGCCGCCTTCGTGGTGGATGTGGATAACGGCCACAACCCCTATGATGTAGAGTGGGACTACGGCGAGCTGTACGACGCCTACATAGAGGAAGCCGACTGGTCCCTGGTGTTCGATGCGGATTTCTATATGGAATCCTTCCCGGCTCTCGCGCTTTTGTACCAATATGACGAGGAGCTTCTGCTGGAGCACTTCCAGACCGTGGGCGTCCATGAAGGCCGCCAGGGAAACGAGGCCTTCAACGTGGCCGCCTATCAGGAGAACTGCAAAAAGGAGCTGCGCGCTGCCTTCGGGGACCATTATGAGTGCTATTATTTCTACTGGATGCTGAACCAGGCTTCCCAGGAAGGCGTCGCCACATCGGGCGAAAACTATCCGCTGCAGCTCGATGTAAAAATGACCTACGAGCAGGCAAAAGAATTCGAGGAAGTCAACGAGTACCGCGCCGAAGTCGGCGTCGAACCCCTGAAGTTCGACCCTGAGCTGGCAGCCATCGCCTGCTACAGGGGCTGGGTCGATATCAGCGAAGGCTATGGCGCCCATGACTGGCTGGATGATGAGGCAAACCAGGAGAGAGCCAATGCCCTGATGGACCTGCTCCATATGCCTCGGTTAGGCGAGAATACGGTGGATTGCGGCGTGAACAATGCTTCACAGTATATACACAACACATTCTATATCAACTACCGCTATTCGCCCAATCATTATGAAGCCATGATAAACCCGGATTACAAATATTTTGGCTGCTCGCATATTTATTTCGGAATGAACCGTATCCCGGAGTCGAGAAGAAGAGACGGAGACGCCTATAACAGACCAATGATGCGCATAGAGTTCGATCTGTTCACAGACGCGCTCTCCACCCCGGTGCATCCGTGATATGCCTTATGATGATTCACATATTCTCATTTACATAAATCCGCACCCGGCTCTGGATGACCTCTGCCACATCCTCCAGGCTCTTCTGCCCACTGTAAAAGGCAGGGGCTTCCTCGCCGATGATTTTAATGATTTCATCGCCTTCCGCAGAGCGGAAGGGTTTTGCGTCCTTCACCAGCGCCAGCACGGCATCGATTTCCTCCCGTGTAACCGCGTGGAATTCCATGAACCAGCCGTCATCGTATATTCTGCCTCCGAAGCTGTGCCCCTCCTCCGCCCATATCCGGTCGTCCTCTATGGCGTATTCCGCAATGATATCCAGGCTTCTTTTCAGGGACGGGAATGCGTCGTCATAGTAGCTGTACTCCCGGTAGACCTGTTCCGGCTCCATCCTCTCTGTCTGGCCCGGCTCCAGGATGCTCTCTATGAATTCCCACGCCCCTTCCTTGCATTGCGACATGGCGGTGATTCCAAAGGCATTCCGAGGATAGAGCAGCGTTCCGCCTTTGCCGTCCCCGGTGGGAAAGCCCACAAAGGCCGCCGTTTCCCCGAACAGCCCCTCAAAATACTGGAAGGCCCCCAGGCTCCCCATATTATATATGGCAAACAATACCCGACCGTCATGGGTCTTCCTGGGCAGGGAATCCTCCCCCGGGACGGTTTCCAGGATGTCCGGGAAGCGGTTGGCGAACTCCAGCACTTCCCGGAACTGCGCCGAATCGAACCGGCACTCCCCTGTCTCCCAGTCGATGAAGGCATCCTGGTTGAACATCATGAGATACCGCATCACCTCTTCCTTCGTGACTTCCCCGACAGGAAGCGCCTCAGGGTTGCGCTCCGCAATGGCGAACAGTCTCTCCAGGGTCAGCCCTGGCTCGCCTTCCAAAAGCCCTCTGTCTCCCCCCAGGGTCTCCAGCCGGAACCGCTCCGGAATGCCTGCCAGCAAGTCATTGACAGTATATGTGTCCAGCAGCCCCTCCACAAAGTCGGAGGGCGCAAGGTCCTGGGCCCGCTCAAGGTAAGGCATTAAATCTTCGAAAATCCCCTGCCTGGAGAGGCTTTCCACATCGACCCCGGACAGATTGATGATGTCCACGGCCTCTTTTGTCAGTATGGCATTATACAAATCCGTCAGGGAATCGTAATCTGCCACATCGATATGGTACTGCCCCTGGCTCCTGTTGAACTTTATGGCCAGGGCGGCAAGGTCGCCTCCCCCGTCCACGGCGGCCAGCACCATGTTTTTGCGCGGGACTACGTCCGACGCTTTTGTCCTGCGCAGGACGACTATACTTCTGTCTTTATTTATCCAGTTCCCCACAGTAGCGTAATATCTGTCTTCCCCCAGAGTACGCAAATCCTCCACGAAATACCCGTTGATGTCGCTGTCCGTCCAGGCGAACAGTTCCTCCGGCATCTGTCCGGAACCGCTGCCTTCTGCCGGAAAATCATATCCGCAGACAAATCTGTCGTCATACAGCAGGAGATCGTATTGCTTTCCCTTGCACAGCCCGTTCACATTCGGGAATTCTGTATCCACCTCCGTCAGCCTTTTCCCCTCAAAATCCACCTCCAGCATGGTACAGCAATCCGGGCTTTCCCCTTTACTGATGCAGGCATAGAACCTGCCGTCATCCCCTTCTATGGTCCCTATGAGCCGGACAGTCTCCGAAACGCCGAAACACAGCCTTTCCTGATAATCTCCATCGCCTGTATACAGCCAAACCCCCGCCTCCCCCTCTTCGGCATGTTCACTGGTAAAGACATAGATTCGGCCCTGTCCGTCCACAGCCATGTCTCCCACAGAGCTCCCTCTTCCCATCTCCTGCGTGATATCCAGAGCGGCCAGGTTCCTTCCCTCCGAATCGAACCTGCACAGATAGCGGTTCAACTGGCTATAGTCGGCGGAATAGGCATTTACGATCAGCCATACGCTGTAATCCGGGTTGAACGCAAAGGAACATATCTCCCGGTTCTGCTCCTCTATGGGCCATTGGATGGAGATCTGCGTCAGCTCCCTGTCAGCCAGGGAATACCGGCATATCTTCTGTGCCTCTTCCGCCACCTCGCTGACCATGGAAATATAGCAGACTGTATCCCCCAGTAACTGCATATCCCCATAGCTGGCCCTGTCGTCCCCCACCGTGATGAATTCCGGCACATAAGCCCACTCCTTCTCCGGTACGGCTCCGCCCATGTCGGCAGCATCCTCTCCGCCCTTCCCCAATCCGCTGTAGCTGCTGTCATTACCACTGTCACCACCGTCCTTCTGGCATGCCGTCAAAAGCAGCGCCGCACATGTCAATGTTACAAGAAAGCATATGGCACCCGTCTTCTTCATCTCTTTTTATCCCCTCATCTCTATTTTATCCGAAAATACTTCTATCGCCGTCACTCGTCCAGAATGTTCCTTGCAAAAGGCAGGTTCTCCCCCGCCTCCAGAATGCTCCCGTCTGCGGCGTCAATCTGGCAGACATAGTAGGAACCGCCCTCCGCACTTCGCAATACCACCATGTATACCACAGTCGGCTTCTGTGCCGGATCTGCTTTTGATATCTCATTTAAATAAACATAGCTGTATTTCGTTCCATCTGCCGCTGTGCCCAGCCGGTCTTCCATCTGCGCCGCCGCTATCTCCACGGCCTCCTCCCGGCTGATTCCTTCCTGGGCAGCCACCAGTCCCATAAGCCGCTCCTGTTCGGCCAGGTACTCCCTGTGCGCCTCCTGCCCTGCCGGAGTCTGGGAAAGGGCATAGTTCCTGACATTGTTGAAGTCGATAATCTGCAGGAGCTCCTGATCTGTCATCTCCCGCTCCGGCAGATTGAAATATCCTGTCTGGATGACATAGCAGAGAGTCCCCTCCGGCATTTCTTCTCCCTGCTCCACCAGGTGAAGCGTCTTCTCCGGGAACATGCCGTCCGTATAGGACAGCCGCAGCTCTTTCATGCGCTCCATCTCACTGTCCGAAAGCTCTCTGGAAAAGCTGTCCGCTTCTGCATTCCGTTCCTCTATCATGCGGACAATGTCCTTCACCTGTGCCTGCGGAATTTCTTCCATCCGCGCCATCACGAAGCTGCGCACGATTGCCTGAACAGGGATGCCCACGATTCCCGCTGCCAGCACAATAGCTGCTGCCACCGCCACCTTTCTCTTCCCCCTCCATAATCTGTTCCTTCCATGCCCTATGAATCGGTCCTTCTCCATGGAATGCCCCGTTTCCGTGAAATGCTCTGTTTCCATGGAATCCTGAATATTCCGGATAATCCGTTCCCGCATTTCCTCTGGAATGTGAATATGCTCCATGGTCTCCTTCACCCTGATTCCGCTCATCCGCCATATCCCTCCTTCCATGTCATCCGCATCTGTTCCCTGGCCTGGCACAGCCGCATCTTCACCGCGCCCTCCGTGATGCCCAGAATCTCCGCAATCTCCTTTATCTGGTATCCCTCCGCGTAGTGCAGATAGACAACCACCTTCTGCTTCACGGGCAGCTCCAGGAGCTCCCGCAGGGTCTCTTTATGCTCCGGCGCGGCAAGGCTGTTCTCCAGCTCATCGATGCAGACTTTGGGATGCCGGAGCCGGAAACGGACCATGTCCTTGCAGATATTGGTGGCCACCCGAATCAGCCAGGCTTTTTCATGCTCCTGATCATGGAAGTCCGGGGCTTTCTCCAGATACCGGCAGAAGGTATCCTGGATGGCGTCCTGGACATCCTGCTCGTTGCAGAGGATAACGATGCATATCCTGTAGAGCATGTCGCTGTATTTGATGGCTGCTTCCCTTATGTCCCTTTCGGTGCACATGTATCCCACCTCCCTTATATCCCACACGTTTGGAACGGGGGAAAGGTAACGCTCCTTTCCAATATTTTGGACACACTACATGAAAAAGGTGCAAAACACCGGATAAATGCTTTGCACCTTTTTATGGCAATCACCTATTTCCTAACGCGGGGGCACCAGGCCTGCTGCCTGGCCAGCTCCACGGCACCGTCGATATAGTGGAAAGGCGCTTCCCTGCTGCCGTTGCGCTTTTCAGACGCGGCGCCGCTAGCATAAATACTCATAGCCTTGTCCTTCCTGTGTACTTTTATGTTCATCTTATCAGAAATCCTGTGGGGATTCAATCAGGTCTTCTCGCATTTTTGTTGAATTGCACATAGATATCACCTATAATGGGATTATAATAGAAATTCATGACAAATTCAATATCAGGAGGAGATGCTATGGCACATTTAACAGTCAAATATTTTTCTGAATGCCTGATTAGGCACACCACATTCGAGATGTACCTTCCCAACGATGCGCGCGCCAACCTGCCCTGGGAGCAGGGGGAGAATCCCTACAGGAAGCGCCCGATGAAGACGCTGTTCCTGCTGCATGGCTTTTCCGGAAGTGCGGAGAATTATGTCCCGGAATATCTCTCGGAGCAGTACAATTTCGCTGTGATTGCCCCCAACGGGGAGAATGGCTTCTGGCTGGACGGCATTTCCACAGGGCATAAATTCTGCACCCTGCTGGGCGAAGAGATGCCGGACTATGTGCACAAAACCTTCGGGCTGGCGAACAGCGCTGAGGACACCTACATCCTGGGGCTGTCCATGGGCGGGTTCGGCGCGCTGCACACAGGGCTCGCCTATCCCCACCGGTTCGGCAAAATCGGGGCCATGTCCTCTGCCCTCATCGTCCACGAGGTGGCGGGGATGAAGGACGGCCAGGGGAACGAGGTGGCGAACTACGAGTATTACCGGGAATGCTTCGGACAGCCGGACCGGGTGCTGGGAAGCGATAACAATCCGGAGACCCTTGTGGACAAGCTCCTGTCGGAAAGCAAAAAGATGCCGGAAATCTATATGTGCTGCGGCACGGAGGATTTCCTGCTCGAGAACAACCGGGAGTTCCATCGCTTCCTGGAGAGCCGGGATGTGCCCCACGAATATTTTGAGAGCAAGGGGACCCATGACATGCAGTTCTGGAGCGAGTACACGGAGAAAATCGTGAAGTGGATGTTCGATTTCCAGTAATCCCCTATTGCATTCCAAACGCACGTTTCCTATAATGCTGTATCAAGGAGGTGAACGTGCGTTTGGAAAATATTATTTTTCATATCGATGTGAACGCAGCCTTCCTCTCCTGGGAGGCTGTTTATCGTCTGACCCACGGCGTTTTCACGGAAACGGACAATCAGATGCCAACCGGCTGCCACACGGCGCACAGGGGCAGCGGCATGGACCTGCGGGAAATCCCTTCCGCGGTAGGCGGAGACGTGACAAAGCGCCACGGCATCATCCTGGCCAAATCCATCCCCGCGAAGAGATACGGCATCCGGACCGGAGAGACCGTGCTGGAGGCCAGGCGGAAATGCCCGGACCTCCTGCTGGTGCCGCCAAACTACGACCTGTACCGGGAATGCTCCGCGGCCTTTCTGGACATCCTGAGGGAGTATTCGGATACGGTGGAGCCCTACAGCATCGACGAGGCCTTCGTGGATATGACTACGACCTGTCATCTGTTCGGCGCTCCGGAGGAAGCCGCAGCACTGATAAAGGACAGGATCCGGGAGGAGCTGGGCTTCACCGTGAACATCGGCATATCCCACAGCAGGCTCCTGGCCAAGATGGCTTCCGACGTCCGCAAGCCGAACCGCGTCCACACCCTGTACCGGCAGGAGATTCCAGAGAAGATGTGGCCCCTGCCCGTGTCGGATCTGTTCTTCGTGGGCCCTGCCACGGCGAAGAAGCTGTTCTCCATGGGGCTTTCCACCATCGGAGACCTGGCGGCTACGGCGAAAGGCAGGGAAGTGCTGAAGGGCCTTCTGCACAGGGCGGACGATTCCCAGGAGATGCATGAGGCGCAGATGTCCCAGAACATGGGAGAGGGGACGGACAAGATGATGCAGTCCATGATGATGGAGATGCCCCTGGGGGCGCTGGTGTCCTTCGGGAGGATGACGGAGGAACAGCTGGAGGCTTTGCTGGGGGAGCTGAAATGATTTCTCCGCATGGCGGTACCTGAAGGCATCAGGAGCCGCCGGGAAGCTGCCTGTGAGCATATTTGTCGGATTTCTTGTATTTCATATCGGATTTGTGGGATTCTTTTCTGTTTTTTTCTGGTAGGATAAAGCTATCAAATAAATGCAGGTTTCAAAAGACCGCATGAGAAGACAGGAGAGAGGATTATGAAAAGTAAGAGAATAGCAGCTATATTATTAAGCGGCGCATTGTCGATTTCCATGCTGGCAGGATGCGGGAACGATGCGGAAAAGGAAAGCTCGGGCCAGGAGCAGTCCGGCAGCGGGGAAGAGACTTCCCAGCAGAGCGAGGAGCCGTCCGAATCCACGGAGGAATCCGAGGGGGCCGGGGAGTCCGAAGAGTCACAGGAGTCACAGGAAGCGCCTACGGATGCGGATCCTATGGAGAGGATTACCCAGGGACGTTATTTCTACGGGTACAATGCGGGAGGAGACCTGGACATGTCCTACTTCTTCCACTTCTATGAGGAGCAGCCGGTGCTGGGGAAGGTGTTCTATGCCGGCTTTGCCATCAACCAGATTTATTTCCATGGTACATATGAGGTGACGGAGGAGCCCTATGAATATGCGTGCTGGCCCAGCAGAGAGGAGCGGGCGTCAGCTGCGGAGGACGCGGAGGCTCCCGCGGGAACGGCGCCTTATACCATCACCTTCTATGACTTTGACGGGAATGAGCTGGACAAATGCGGATTTGACGGCGAAAATGTCTATAATGACATGGTAAACATTACCGGTGTAGGCGGCGAAGACGCAATTTACCGCTACGATGATCCGGAAGGTGAGAACAAGGATGTCTACGACGGCGAAGTAGGCTATGCGGTGGTGGACATTGAGGGTGTGGATGATGCCACCTGCCAGCTGCGGCTGTGGCACACCGGAAGGTACCAGGATTTGGTTGACATGGAGATCGAGGGGACCTGGACAATGGAGCAGGGAGCGGACGCGACCACCTATACCCTGACGCCGGATGACGACACGGATACCGGAGCTGTGGTAGTGGTAAATAATGATGGCACAGCTGTCTATACGCCGGATGGAGGCGATGCGGTAGAAATGAAGCAGGCGGGCGCAAGCATGACAAGCTCCTTCGCGGGAGACGGCCCTGAGGTATCGGGGGCGGTGACATCGGTGGTTCTGGAGATGTACTCTGACGGTACCGCCAAGGTGAACATCAGCGCCTTCGGCACGGTGATGCCTCTGGACGAGGGAACCTGGGAAGCGGAGAACGAGTATACCTTCAAATTCAGCCTGGGCACGGCAGGGGAGCTTACCTCCGAGCTGGGAGAGGAGGGACTGCCCACAGTGCATTATGTGCAGGCGGGAAGCCAGGTAGGCGACCTGGATGTGGTGCTGACTTACGTCATGCCGGAAGCAGAGTAAGGAAGTGTCTACAAATAATCGGTGCTTCCTAATATGCTTTAGATGGGTCAAATGGGTTTAGGAAAAGCCTGCAGCCGATAGGCTGCGGGCTTTTTTAGAAAGAGGAGAAGGGATATGCGCAGAGTCATTGACATAAATGAAAACTGGGAGTTCGTAAAGGAAGGAAAATCGGAAAGAGTCGATCTGCCCCACTGCTGGAACGCCGTGGACGGGCAGGATGGGGGAAATGATTATTACCGGGGCGTCTGCCTGTATGGGAAAGAGCTTCCCAAGGTGGAGCGCGGGGCGGACGAGAGGGTCTACCTGGAATTTGAGGGCGCGAATGCCATTGCGGAGGTCTCAGTGAACGGTACGAAGCTGTGCCGCCATGAGGGAGGATACTCCGCTTTCCGGGTGGACATTACGGAGGCGCTGGGGGAGGAGAACCGGATTGAGGTGCTGGTGGACAACGGCCCAAGTGATTCCGTCTATCCCCAGAAGGCGGATTTTACCTTTTACGGCGGAATCTACCGCGACGTAAGGCTGATCATCGTGCCGGAGACCCATTTTGACCTGGATTATTACGGAGCGCCGGGAATCCAGATCACGCCGAAGGTAAACGGCGCGGATGCGGAAGTGACGGTGCTGGCTTATGTGAAGGGGGACGCCGAAGGCGTGCGGGTGACGGTTAATGGTTTGACCTCCATAGAAGCCGCGAGGATTTCGGAATCCGAAGGAAATGTGCAGGTGTGGGAGGCGAAGCTCCTGTTGACCAATGTGCATTTATGGAACGGAAGGAAGGACCCTTATCTGTATCACGCGGATGCGGAGCTGACAGTGGGCGGCGTGGCGGCGGACAGGGTGGGGGCGGATTTCGGATGCCGCACTTTTTCCTTTGATCCGGAGCGGGGATTCTTCCTGAACGGGGAACCCTATCCTCTCCGGGGCGTGTCGAGGCATCAGGACTTTGCGGGGGTGGGGAATGCCGTTACGAGACAGATGCAGGATCTGGACATGGAGCTGATCCTGGAGACCGGCGCTACCTCCGTGCGCCTGGCCCACTATCAGCACAGCCGGTATTTTTACAATCTGTGCGACCGCAGGGGCCTGATCGTATGGGCGGAGATTCCCTACATTTCCGTACATATGCCCGGAGGGCGGGCCAACACGGTGTCCCAGATGCGGGAGCTCATCGCCCAGAATTATAACCACCCCTCCATCGTCCTGTGGGCGCTGTCCAACGAGATCGGCGTGGGCGGCGTGACGGAGGATTTGCTGGAAAACCATCGTATTTTGAACGATTTGGCTCATTCCATGGACAGTACCAGGCTGACAGCCATGGCCAACGCCTATATGCTCCCCATGGACAGTCCGCTGAACGACATTCCCGACATCTTTGCGTATAATCTGTACTTCGGATGGTATGAAGGGGAGCTTCAGGATAATGACGCATTTTTCGAGAAATTCCACAAAGCTTATCCGGACAGGTGCATAGGCCTCACGGAGTACGGCGCGGACGCCTTCCACGGCCTGCAGTCGCCGGCGCCGGAGCAGGGGGACTATTCCGAACAGTTCCAGGCGCTGTACCACGAATATATGCTGAGGATGTTCCACAGGATGCCCCATCTGTGGGGCACCTATGTGTGGAATATGTTCGACTTCGGCGCGGACGGACGGGACGAGGCGGGAGATTACGGCAAGAACCACAAGGGTCTGGTGTCCATGGACCGCAGGGTGAAGAAGGACGCGTTCTATGCGTACAAGGCCTGGTGGAGCGATGAGCCCTTCGTCCATCTGTGCGGCAGCCGGTATGCGGACCGGACGGAGGAGGAGACGGAGATTAAGGTCTACAGCAATCAAAAGAAGGTGGCGCTGTATGTGGACGGCGCATGCGCGGGAGAACAGGAGGGAGACCATATCTTTGTCTTCAAAGTGAGGATCTCCGGGGAGCATGAGATTCTGGCCAGGAGCGGCGGGCTGGAGGATTCCATGAAGATACGCAGGGTGAGCGAGAGGAATCCGAAGTATTTTCTGAAGGCCTCCGCCATCCACAACTGGTTCGCGGAGCCGGGCATGGAGATTGTTCCGGGGCATTTCTCCATCAACGATACCCTGGAGGCGGTTGCCAGGCTGCCGGAGGGAAGGGCGCTGGTGGATGAGATGGTGAATATCGCCAGGGCCGCCCGGGGGGATGTGGCGAAGAGCGTAAAGCGGACTCCCGAGATGGAGGCCATGCTGTTCCGGAACACCTTTATCAAGTTCTTCAAGATGGCCGGGGGCGCCATCACGCCGGAGATGGTGGTGGAAATCAACCGGAAGCTGACGAAGATGAAGAAACCGGAATGACCTGTGGAAGGGGCGCGGCACAGCCATTGCCATGAGATACCGGATGTGACCGGGTAGGCGCGAAAGAGGATCAGGCAAAAAGAGTCCGGCAAAAGGAATCTGGTCAAACCAAATCCCGGATGAGATGAAAAAGGGGAAAGGACTGGTGATATCTTGTTTTATCATATTGATATGCGTATTGGGGAAATTCTTGACAACGAGCGGACGGCAGCCGTTTTCGACCGATTTCTGCCGGGGATGAGGGCAAGGGTGGCGCAGTCCGCCGCCAGGGGCATGTCGGTCCGGAAGCTGGCCGAGTATGCGAAAGGCGCGATTTCGGAGAGCAGCCTGGAGGCCATGGACGCGGAGCTGGGAAACATCCCCTATGAAGAGGAGAGCATGGAACAAATGACGGAGGCGCTGAAAAGCCAGCCTCTGACCAAAGCGGCGGCCGAGCAGATCCCGGCGCAGAGGCAGACGGCTATCTACCCGGGCAGGGTATGGAGGGACACGGACGGCAGAAGAATCCAGGCCCACGGAGGCGCACTGTTCTATGAAGACGGCATCTATTACTGGTATGGGGAAAACAAGGACCGAACGGACGGCGTGTGCGGTATCTGGACCTGGGGAATCCGCGCCTACGCATCGGAGGACCTGTATAACTGGGAGGACAAGGGGCTGATCATCGAGCCGGATCTGACAAATCCCCGGTCAAACCTTTATCCTTCTGCCTGTGTGGACCGTCCTCATATCCTGAAGTGTCCGAAGACGGGGAAATATGTCTGCTGGATAAAGCTTTCCGGCGAAAAGTCCTGCTTCGTCCTTCTGCAGGCGGAGAGATTCCTGGGTCCCTATGAGGTGGCGGTAGAAAATTACCGTCCTTTCGGGAAAGAGGTGGGCGATTTTGACCTCGTAAAAGAGGAGGAAAGCGGGAAGGCATATCTGTTCATGGACGCGGACCATGACGGGATTCTCGGCATGGAATTGTCGGATGATTTCCTGCGGGCGGAAAGGGAGGTTTCCGGACAGTATATGGGCCTGCACGCGCCCTTCTGCAGGGAGGCGGTGGCCCTCTTTGAGCGTAACGGCAGGAAATACATGCTGACCAGCGGAATGAGCGGATATATCCCGAATAAAAGCGACGCCGCCGTCTCGGACAGCTGGCGGGACAGCTTTGTGAGCATCGGCAATCCGCATCCCCGGGACGAAACCAACTCTTCCTACAACAGCCAGATTTCCCAGGTATTCAAGGTACCGGGCAAAAAGGATCTGTATATTTCCCTTGCGGACCGCTGGGTTCCGGGGTACCCGGTGGACGCAAAAAGAGCCGACATGATAGAGCGCTCCATTGCCTCCCACTTTGAGCCGGATCGATACAGGGTAAGTCCGGAGGAGAAAAAGGCATTGGCAGAGAGCCCCATGCTGGCCAGCGCGGATACTTCCGTTGCAGATTATGTATGGCTGCCCCTGGAATTTGACGGCGAGAGGGTGTCCATCACATGGAAGGAGAGCTGGAGGCTGGAGGATTATGAGTAGGCTGATTTGCCTGTAGAGGCGCAGCAACCTGAAGGACAAGGAGAGGAACGCCATGAAAAAAATCGATTTCAACCATGACTGGATTTTTACACAGGAGGGGACGCGGCGCCGGGAGACTGTGACCCTTCCCCATGACGCCATAATCAATACGGACCGGAACCCCGGGATGCGCAATTACTTCCTGTTGGCGGGATTCGAAGGAGGAAAATACATTTACACGAAAACCTTCCATGCGCCGGAGGAATACCGCCATAAGGCCCTGATCCTGGAATTCGAGGCGGTCTACTGTATGAGCAGGGTCTATATCAATGGGGAGCCTGTCTGTGAGAAGCCTTATGGATTCACCCCCTTTTGGGTTTCCCTGAACCCGTATCTGAGATTCGGCGGGGACAATGAGATCCGCGTGGAGGCCAATGTGCCGAAGGAGGGGCATGGCCGCTGGTATACGGGCGGAGGAATCTACCGCCCGGCGCATCTCTGCATAGGGGAGGAAAACCATATTGCGCTTTCCGGGGTGAAGGTGACCACCCTGGGAATCCATCCGGCCAGGATTCAGGTGGACGTGGAGATACAGGGGGCCGGTTTGGTATCCGTGGATATCAGGAAGGATGGGAAAACAGTGGCTTCCGGCAGCCGGGAGGTGAAACCGGAAGAAGGGGAAGCGGCCGACAGCGGCAGGGA
>OFFT01001113.1_pt1 | contig 16872 bp, 21 predicted proteins | sample 1521581 | NCBI WGS metagenome assembly OFFT01 (sample SAMEA3504084, study PRJEB24116) | mouse gut metagenome | biome: mouse gut; feature: mouse-associated habitat; material: faeces | place: Denmark | collected 2011
ACCAAAGAAGAAGCCGAAGCCGCATTGAAAGAATTGGAGAGGGGTAAGGGAGAATGAGACTGATTGATGCAGATAAAATTGACTTTGGAAAGGTTTTTATAGGTGCTTCTGATTTTGCGAAAGATACAAGAGAAGCGGCACAGAAGCTGATTGACGAACAGCCTACCGCCTATGACGTGGATAAGGTTGTGGAGCAGTTGGAAAAAGAAAGTCAAAACATAGAACTTATATACCCGACAGACCAAGGGTATGACTATGAAGATGCCATAGGAATTGATATTAACAAGGCAAAACAAATCGTAAAATCCGGCGGCATTGAATGAAATCGGTGAGTGTATGGGCAAAACGGACAGGCTTACGCCGATGCAGAAAGGAGGCAGGAAAAACATGCACACGAAAAGAAACCCGTATATAGACCGGGCGAAGCACTGCATAGGGCTAGACAGGAAGAAACCATACATCCGGCATGGGAAGAAGTTCTACCGCCCATACCGTAATTATTTTGCCACTGGCAGGGATTACGAGATTTGGGAAATGATGGAGTCTGCCGGATATGCGAAACGTGGGGAACAGAACCAGCATGGAGGATATACATTCCATCTAACCCGCGCAGGGCTGGACTGGCTGGGCAAACAGCTTGAAATACACATCTATGACGAGGAAGAATGAGAGAAGCAGGGGGAAGATACATGACGGCAGAACAGAAACGCAGGGCGGCCGCAAGGAAGGACGCTGCCGCCCTGCGCAACATACCACGGATGGCATACTGGCACATGGCGCACAGGCCGTACCGGGTGAAGGGAGAGTGCAGCCGCAGGGAGGACAGGGCGTGAAACAGCAGGAGGGGAGGCAGCAATGACAGAAAAAGAATTTTTGCAGATAGGGAAGAATAACCGCAGGCTGAAGCAGCTTCAGGAAAAATATAAGGAGCTGAAATATGACGACGGAACCAGCATCAAGCCACAGGATGGGATGCCCCATGCGCACAGTACGTTTAATACTTCCATGAGTTCCGTTGAGGAAGCATGTGATATAGAACTGGAGTATAAAGAACTATATTACCGGAATACACGGTTAATACAACACGTCAGGGCATACATAGAAGCAATGCCGGATTGGGTTATTCGCCTTGTATTGACACTAAGATATATCAACTGCCTTCCTGAGTATGAAGTAGCAGCAGCGATAGGAATAACCGAACAGGAGTGCAGGAGGATTCTGGTCGTACATTTCAACAATGTGTTCTAAATATTCTAAATGTTATAAAACGCTTGACATTTGAAGGTATTGACTGTTATACTCAAAGAGTCGAAGTATATAAAGAATTGAAACGCCCTGTAGAACGCGGGGCGTTTTGTCGTGCAGAAAGAAGGTGTTGCAGGATGGCAAAAAAACTAACAGAAAAACAGAAACGTTTTGTAGAGGAATACCTGATTGACCTGAATGCGACACAGGCTGCAATCAGGGCGGGATACAGCCCCAAAACGGCAAATGAGCAAGGTACACAAAACTTAGCAAAACTTAGTATTCAGGATGCTGTTGCAAAAGCTATGGCCGAACGCTCCAGAAGGACGGGCATCAACCAGGACAGGGTTCTCCAAGAGCTGGCTAAGCTGGCGTTCGTAAAGATTACAGATGTGATTGATACAGAGAATGCAAAAATAAAGAGCGGGGCGAAGGAGGAAGACCTTGCCTGCATCCAGGCGGTCAAAATCAAGCCGAACGAATGGGGCACGGAAAGGGAAGTAAAGCTGTGCGACAAGAAGTCGGCACTGGAGCTTCTGGGAAAACATCTGGGAATGTTTAAGGATAACCTGAGTTTGACGGTGGATACATCCGAAAAACTGGATGATATTATTTCGCAGTTGGGCGGTGAGGGGCTTGAAGAGTAGCGGCTTTCCCCTGTCCCAGAAATATCTGGATTTTATTAACACGGTGGACAATGTGGATGCGGATTTTCTGGAAGGGACTACCGCCAGCGGTAAAACAACAGTAGGCGCCGGCGTGAAGTTTATGCGGATGGTGAGCCGCAGCAGAAAAAAATCGCATATCATAGCGGCAAAGACTACAGGCATAGCGGAAAAGAATATTCTGCAGCAGGATAACGGTATTTTGGATATCCATAAAAGTGCAAAATATTACGGGAACGGAGATAAGGATAACAAGCTGCCGCATATCAAGTTCGAAGGGAAGATTATTTACGTCCTGGGGTATGACAACCGCGATAAGTGGGAGTTGGTTCTGGGCTCGCAGTTTGGATGCGTCTACATAGACGAGATTAATACAGCAAACATAGATTTTGTGAGGGAAGTATCCACCCGTAATGATTACCTGATGGCAACGCTTAACCCGGATGACCCGAACCTGCCAGTATATAAAGAGTTCGTAAACCGTTCTAGGCCATATAAGAAATATGAGCAGGATGTGCCAAAGGAGATTATGGCAGAGCTGACAGAAACGCCGGTGCCGAAATGGAGGTACTGGTTTTTTACGTTCAGGGATAACCTGAGCCTGACAGAAAGGGATATCCAGAAAAAAATCCAGTCCGCCCCGCCGGGTACGAAGCTGTATAAAAATAAAATACAGGGCTTGCGGGGGAAGGCGACAGGGCTGATATTCCCTAATTTTGACCGCAAGAGGCATGTGGTTACAAAAGCCTGGGTAAAGAAACGGGTAGAATCGGGGAAGCTGCGGTTTAAAAAGTTTACCGCCGGGCTGGATACGTCTTACTCCTCTAAATCGCCCGATACTATAGCGATGATTTTTCAGGGAATCACAGAGGACAGGAAACTTATTGCCTTGGGAGAAAAGATATACAGCAACGCAGAGCTGGATCAGCCTCTGGCGCCATCCGACACAGCAGTGAAGTTTGTGGAGTTCCTGGAACGCTGCCGGAAGGAATGGGGATTTACAAAGGATGTGTTTATAGATTCAGCAGACCAGGCGACTATTACGGAGCTTAGGAAATATAAGAGATTGAATGGATGCCTGTATAAATTCATTGATGCTTACAAGAAAATAGAGATTCTGGACAGAATCAAGCTACAGCTTGGCTGGATTCAGCAGGGCTGTTACCTGGTTGTGGACACCTGTATGGGACACATCGCGGAACTGGAGCGATACTCATGGGATGAAGAGAAGGACAAGCCAGAGGACAGGAACGACCATACAATCAATGCGAACCAATACGCCTGGATACCTTACCGGCAAATGATTGGCTTTGAAACGGAGGATATGAAATGAGGTGGATGGACAGAATGAGCGAGAATATCAAACGGGGAATCAGGAGCTGGCTGAACGTAATGCCTGCCAGCCCATATGCTATACAAATCAATGAAATACTGGATTTTGAAGCAAACGCCATCCGTAACCGCATCTGGTACAGAGGGGATGGGAATGAACTGGAGCAGATGTACCGTCAGGCTCCGGAATATGCGGATAAATATAAATTCTGGGCGAGCAGGTGCAGCCCAGGGATGGAAATGAGAAAAATCCATACGGGGCTCCCCGGGCTGATTATACGCATACTTACAGCAATCGTGCTGGCGGACATGAATGATTTTGAATTCGGGGAAGAGCGGCAGAAACAGCTCTGGGAAGCAATTGCAAAAGAAAACAAATTTACTAAGAAGATGGAAAAGGCATTAAAAGAAGTTCTTTATATCGGGGACGGTGCGTTTAAGATTGCAATAGATACCACAATCAGCGAGTATCCAATCTTGGAATGGTATCCCGGCGAGCAGATTGAAATTGTACGGCAGCGGGACAGGGTAAAAGAGGTCATTTTTAAAACGGCTTATAAAGAACACGGGGACCAATATGTCCTGAACGAACGCTATGGATATGGCTATATCAAAAATGAGCTGTACCACAATGAAAAGCTGGTAGATATAAAAGCGATTGCGCAGACGGCGGGACTCTCAGACTACACATTCGATGAAAAAGCGATGCTGGCCGTGCCGATGCAGGTTTATGAAAGCGCAAAGTATGAAGGGCGCGGGGGCTCTGTTTTTGATGGGAAGCTCGACAGCTTCGATGCATTCGACGAAGCATGGAGCCAGTGGATGGATGCTCTGAGGGCAGGGCGGGCAAAAACATATATTCCAGACTGTCTGGTGCCGCATGATCCTGAAAGCGGGCAGTTGATGAAACCCAACGCATTTGACAATCGGTATTTTTCGGCAGATGGGGATATGCGTGAAGGCCAGAAAGCAGCTATCAGCACAGAACAGCCCTCGATTCCGCATGACAGCTATCTCGCAAGTTATGTCACAGCGCTTGACCTCTGCCTGCAGGGTTTGATCAGCCCATCAACTCTTGGAATAGATGTCAAGAAGTTGGATAATGCGGAAGCGCAGAGGGAAAAGGAAAAAGCGACGCTTTATACCAGGAATGCGGTTATTGAAGCCTTGCAGGACACGTTGCCGGAACTAGTAGGTGCAGCGGTCAACGCCTATAACATCCTGTTTAAAAAGCTGCTGGAAGAGGTAAGGGTAAACATTCCGTTCGGGGAATATGCGAACCCAAGCTTTGAAAGCCAGGTGGAGACAATCAGCAAGGGCAAACAGGGTGGGATTATGAGCATTGAGGCAGCTGTCGAGGAGCTTTATGGTGACAGCAAGGACGAGAAATGGAAAATGGATGAAATTGCCCGCCTTAAGGCCGAGCAGGGAATCCAGGAGCTGGAGGAACCGTCGGTAAGCCTGGACGGTTTGGTTACGGAGCCTGAACAACCAGCCATTAGTATGTTAAATGGGGCGCAAATAGCTTCCCTTATGAATGTTATAAAAATGGTGAAGGAAGGGAGCGTAACCAGGAACGAAGCAATTTCTATCATCACCGCCATACTTGGTATTTCAAGGGAGAATGCAGAGAGTTTCATTGAGGAGGGAATATCTAATGAAAGTCAAAGTAGCGAATCGAATGTATCGGATGAGCCGCAGTGAGTACCAGGGGCTTTTGAAGGTAGCAAAGGAACAGGTACCCAAGGGGATTTACGCAATAGAAAAAAGCGATTACGCGGAACTACGCAATGACAAATGCGAAAGTATAACGAAGCTAAAGGCATTAGCCCAGTCTTTTAAGGTTCAGGGTTTTAAGGTTTATATGAACGGAAGGTAAAAGCCATGCCAAAAATTAATGATGAATACGACATAGGGGCTGCATTCCAGGCGATAGAAAATGAATTGATAGCGTCCATGCTCCGGAACATGAAGGATCATAAGCTGGATGAGGCTGACGAGGGGAAGCAGTGGAGCATGTGGCAGACGGAACAGCTGAAAGCTCTGGAAAAGTATAAGCAGCAGAACCAGAAGAAATATGCGGGAAAGTTCCGGGATATCAATACAAAGATAGAGGCTCTTATCCGCCATTCCAGAATCGAAGGGAATATGCAGCAGGAAACAGAGATATTGAATGCCATAAAAAGCGGATTCCTAGGGGCGAAACGTATCAGCACTGGCGGGACGGCAGAATTCTTCCGGTTGAATGACAGGAAGCTGGAAGCTCTTATCAAAGCAACAACCAGTGATATGGAAAAGGCAGAGACGGCAGTACTACGGATGGCGAATGACCAATACCGGAAAATTATCTTTAATGCCCAGGTATATGCGAATACAGGGGCCGGGACTTATGAAAAAGCAGTGGACATGGCATCTAAGGACATGCTGGCAGCAGGGCTGAACTGCGTAGAATATAAAAATGGGGCAAGGCATACGCTGGCAGATTATGCGGATATGGCCATACGCACTGCATCCAAGCGAGCCTATCTGCAGGGAGAAGGGGAGAAGAGGCAGGAATGGGGGATATCAACAGTCATTGTGAATAAACGCGGAAATCCCTGCCCGAAGTGCCTTCCTTTCGTAGGGAAGGTCTTGATTGATGACGTATGGAGCGGCGGACCTAAAAGCGGAAAGTCTCCGGAAACGGATATCAAATACCCATTGATGAGTGATGCGATTGTAGCAGGGCTGTATCATCCACGCTGTAAAGACAGTCACACGACATACTTCGAGGGAATCAGTACGCCACCGGATGGTAAGTATACTAAAGAGGAATTGAACGATTTAGTGGAGAAGAACCATCGGGAGACAAGAAAACAGCAAGCTAAACGGCAAGAAGAACGGTTGGGGCGATTGGCAAAGTATTCACTGGATTCGGATAACAAAAAACAGTATAAACAGAAAGCGGATAACTGGAATGAAGTTGCAAAAAATTTTAAATCTGATATAATGAAATTACCGAGATATGAAGAAGCAATTATACCGGAAACGAAATTCAGTATGTACGCGTTGAATCCAGAGAAAGATCCTGACAAGGCGAACGCGTTTAAGGAAGCACTAGGGTACGACTTATCTAACTATAAAAACTTGATTGCTGATATACATAAGCATTTGTCAGAGTATGAAGCTATAGAAAAGCCAGATAATGGGCATGGAAAGCGATACGAGGTTATTATGGAGCTGACAGGGCCTAATGGAAAAAAGGCAAATGTGCTTACAGCGTGGATTGATGATAAAGAAAATGGAGAAATGAGAATGACAACGGCCCACATAGATAGGAGGAAAAAGAAAAAATGAAGATAAAGATGTTTGACAAAGTCTTATTAAAAGATGGGCGAACGGCATTTATTGTAGAAATCTACGGGCAAAGCGGCGATTATGAGGCGGATATTGAAATGCCTGACGGGACGATTAAAACAGATACGATCCACATAACAGATATAAGAAAAATACTCTAATACCACCAGTCAGAAATGATTCGGTGGTTTTTTTATATACATTTTTAGCCGCTGCCCGCCGCAGCAGAAAGGGGGCAGTCATGAAACTATTAAACAGCACATAGGAGGCGGTCTGGTATCTCCCTTTGGGACGCGGGGTGAAGCGTCTTATTTTTATGCCCCAAACACGACAAGGGCTTAAAAGGTGCGTGGCCGGTGACACCGATGGTAATGGATAGCAGCAAGAGTGACACTCTCAAAATGGAAAGGAGCGAAATAACATGCCAAATAAAGTATTTAAAAGAACCAGGTGTAAGATGCCGCTGGAACTGCAGATTTTCGCAGAACCGGGAACTGGAAGCGGTGACGGGGGTACGAGTGGTACAGCAGGTGGAAGTCAGCAGCAGAATTCTCAGAACCAGTCCCAGAATCAGGCAGGAGGGCAGCAGGGCGTCCAGATTGACTATGCAAAGATTCAGCAGATGTTGGAGGGGACGCTGGCAGCCAAGGAGGATACCGCGCTGAAAGCTTATTTCAAGCAGCAGGGGCTGAGTCAGCAGGAAGCAGAGCAGGCAATGTCCGCATTTAAAGCTGAGAAGGCAAAAAAACAGCCAGATCCGGGGGCGTTGCAGTCCCAGGTGGCGCAGGCACAGGCGGAAGCGCTTCAGGCGCAGGTGCAGAGTGCAGCAACCCTGGCGGCTGTGGCGCTTGGAATTGATGCAAAGACAATCCCGTATATTCTCCGCCTGGCTGATTTGAGCCAGGCGGCAGGGCAGGACGGGAAAATCAACGAGGAAAACATTAAGAACGCTTTGAATAAGGTGCTGGAGGATGTGCCTGCATTGAAGCCACAGGCAGCAGGAACGGCAGGGTTTGTCCAGGTGGGCGCAGGTGGTGGCGGCCAGCAGCAGGCCGCGCCGGATGAAGCGCTGAAAAAAGCGTTCGGGCTTTAAAGAAAGAGAGGGATTGATACATGGCAGTATATGATTATGCAACTACTTTTACACAGCTTTTGCAGCAGAAATACGCAAAGGAACTGTGCTCAGATACACTGACACAGAGCAACCAGCAGGTGAAATTCATCAATGCGCAGACGATAAAGCTCCCCAGGATGACAGTAAGCGGGTACAAAGACCATACCAGGACGCCGGGATTCAACGCCGGGACGCTCGGGAATGACTGGGAGGCGAAGAAACTGGAGCATGACAGGGATGTGGAATTCTGGATCGATCCGATGGACATTGATGAAACAAATCTTACGTTGTCGGTGGCAAATATCCAGAACACATTTGAAACGGAACAGGCGATTCCTGAAAAGGACTCTTACCGTTTTTCAAAACTCCATGCAGAGCTTACGGCATATTCCGGCCGTATTGATAATACTGTTGTGACTGCGGCGAATTTTCTGGAAGTGTTTGATGGGGAAATGGCGCTTATGGATGAAGCAGGTGTGCCGGAGGAAGGTAGGATTCTTTATGTGACGCCGACTATGAGGAAGATTGTGAAGGAGGCAGAAGGGCTCCAGCGCATCATGACAGTCACAACCCCGTCCACGATCAACCGTAAGGTGCACAGCCTGGATGATGTGGAAATCAAGATGGTTCCAGCAGCGCGTATGAAAACCAAATATGATTTTACGGAAGGGTGCGTGGCTGTGGATGACGCAAAACAGATTAACTGGATACTGATCCATACAAGCTGTGTGGTGTGCCGCGATAAATACAGCTATATCAAACTGTTTACGCCGGGCACGGACAGCCGGACGGCAGACGGTTACCTGTACCAGAACCGCAGTTTCGGAGACCTTTTCCTGCTGGAGAAGAAAGTGGAAGGGTGCGCCATGAATGTATCAGCATAAGGAGGCAGAATATGAGGGCTGTAAAAGGAAATAAGGAATACACGATTGATGATACGCAGAAAAAAGCGTATCAGGACAGGGGATTTGACATCTTGGATGAAACTGGGAAGGCAATCGCTTATGGACGGGGGAAAACCGTGCCGTATAGTGAACATATTGCACTACAGGAAGAGAATGAAAAATTAAGGAAGCAGGTGGCGGAGATTCTTGGCGGGGAAGCATCTATCCAGGAGAGCGGAGAAGCTGTACAGCCGCCTAAAAAGGCGAGGAAAAGGGAAGGTGCCTGATATGCCCTACGGACCATATGTAATACCAGATGGTTATAAGCAGCTCCGTCCCGGTTCAGCCATACCGGAAGAAGAGCTTTCGGTATGGCTGCGGCAGGCTTCCAGGCATATTGATTCCCTGACATTTAACCGGATTGTCGGGCGGGGATTCCAGAACCTGACGCCTTTCCAGAAAGAGACAGTACAGGAAGTAGTGTGCCTGCAGGCGGAGTTTGAATATGAGAACGCAGATGAAATCAGCAGCGTCCTGTCCAGCTACAGCATCAATGGGGTATCGGCACAGTTCGGAAGCTCGTGGAATGTATTTACGGATAAAGGGATTGCCATGGAACGGTCTGTATATTCACTGCTTTCCCAGACGGGGCTCTGCTGCCGGTTAGCGAGGTGATGCTATGAGATACCCATGCCTTGTACCGAAGAAATTATGTAGAACGGAAATCAGGCTGGAGCTGGAGCATGAGGGGCTGAATGAGTACGGAGAGCCGTTTGAACCGATATGCTATTCAGGAAAATGCAATTACCAGGACAAAGCTAAGACTATCCTGACACCAGAGAAAAAGATGGTGGAGATTACAGGAAGTGTATTATTTCCTGGGGATATCTGCCCGGAACTTCCAGTGATTTCCGGAGGGACGGCCGAAGTATTCGGAGTGGTACGAAGGGTGCAGCAGGGAATGAAAGCCCGCAACCCTGACGGAAGCGTTAATTATACGGAGGTGCTTCTGGTATGATAAAAGTAAATTCGGTAGTTAAACTGAATATCCCGAAGATTCGGAAACTTACACAGGCGCAGGTAACAGCGCTGGAGCAGACGGCAGAGGCCTTGCACACGGAAGTTGTACAGGCAGAGATTATGCCGAGGGATACAGGCGCGATGCAAAACGAAAGTACTTTTGTAGACTGCTCCAGGTCGTCGGATGGGAGGGTGACCATTGCGACAAGTACTCCGTATGCACGCCGCCTGTATTTCCATCCTGAATATAATTTCCAGACATATGAAAATGCTTTTGCGCAGGGAAAATGGTATGAGCCCTGGATTGATGGGGTTTCTGCCGATTTCTGCCGCGACGCATACAAAAAGATATACAGGAGGCTGGCCGCACTATGATGTTATCAGACGTAAGGGATTTCATTGCTTCCCTGGGCATTGCGGAGTACGTTTACATGGGAAAGTTGGACAGTAAGCAGGATAAGGCAATAGGCGTATACAACAGCAAGCACACACACCAGCATGAGACAGCTATAGGAGGCGCCGCGATGCAGTCCTACGGGACAAAATACGTGACTTTCCTGGTTCACTGGAACAAATCCCCAAGAGATACAGAAAAGGCTGCATCGGCCTTATTTGATGCCGTCAGGGGGGCAAGGGAAGTAATTGTGAATAATGCAAAAATTAAATTTGTACAGCCGCTTTACGAATTGCAGGATGTCGGTACGGATGATGCCGGAATCTACGAAATGGTTCTTGAGGCGGCTGTCATTTACGAAAAAGAAAGGAATGATGAGAAGCATGAATGAAGTAACAGGCGTATACCCATGTTATGAAAACCAGTTTCAGGTTGACACCTCAGATTCAGGGGCGTCCGCAGCGTCCATGAAAGGGATTGCTGATTGTGAGACGTTTGGCGTGTCATTTGACAATGGTGTAGAGGAGTGGACACCGTTTGACCAGAAGGGCTGGACACGCAGGCTAATGACAGCGAAATCGGTAACGATTTCTGTGACGGCAAAACGGAATGTAGGTGATGCGGGGAATGATGCCGTGGCGGCTCTTGCCTGGAAAAACGGGCGGAGCGTGGAAAGGGATTTCCATTGGACTTTCCCTGATGGTACGGTAGTAAAATTTGCGTCGGCGGTTTTTAACGTAACAAATATCGGCGCGGGTGATTCCACGGCGGTAGCACCTCTGGAATTTGAAGTAATGAGCAATGGAAAACCGGAAATTATTCTGCCGGGGCAGGAGTAACAAGATTTTAGCAGGAGGGCAATATGGCGAAGAAAGTAGATATCACAGAGAAACTGAGCTTTGACGGGAACCCGTCACTGGTAATTAAAGGGAAGGAACTGGAAGTACATGCGGATGCGGCGACCGCCCTGAAAGTTATGGATACCCTGAGCGACGATCCGGGGCCGAAACAGGTCGTTGCTATGTATAAGCTGCTGTTCCCGGATGAATCCAGAAAAGCAATTGACAAAATGCACCTGAATTTCCAGGATTTCAAGACTGTCGTAAAAGGTGCAATTACACTGATTACCGGAGAGGACGGGGAAGAACCGGGGGAAGCTGCGACCCATACTACGACCTGATTGATGATTATGATTTAATTGTATCTTCATTCCAGACGCAGTATGGGATACGGCTTTCGAAAGAAATAGCGGAAATGCAATGGGAAGAGTTTAAGCAGCTCCTCTCAGGAATTGGCCCGGACACGCCGCTCGGACGCATAGTTGCGATACGCTCTGAGACAGATAAGAGGACGCTAAAGCGTTTCACGAAAGAGCAGAGGCGGATACGGAACAGGTGGCTGCGGAAGAAAGCGCAGAGGGTATCGGGACCCGACATGGACAAGGTGCTCGAAGGACTGAAGCAGTCGTTTATCCAGATGGCAGGGAGGTGAGGAAGATGCCAGGAAACAGCGTAGGGCAGATAGGACTTGACCTGGTTGCAAATACACAAGGATTCCAAAGACAGATGTCTGGAATTACAGGCATGGCGAAAAGTGCAGGAAAAGCCCTGGCAGGAGCTTTTGCGGTTAAGAAACTTGTGGATTTTGGGAAGGAATGCCTGGATTTGGGCTCGGACTTGGCAGAAGTACAAAATGTGGTAGATGTTACATTCCCGGCAATGTCTGAAAAGGTAGACAGCTTTGCAAAATCTGCCGCATCTTCCTTCGGGCTGTCGGAAACTATGGCGAAACAGTATGTTGGAACTTTTGGTTCTATGGCGAAGGCGTTCGGGTTTACAGAGCAGCAGGCGTATGGCATGGGCGCGGCTCTGACAGGTTTATCAGGCGATGTGGCCTCTTTCTATAACTTATCCCAGGATGAGGCGTATACAAAGTTGAAATCTGTATTCACAGGGGAGACAGAATCGCTGAAAGACCTGGGTGTCGTTATGACCCAGACAGCATTGGACAGCTATGCGCTGGCAAATGGGTTCGGGAAAACGACGAATAAAATGTCAGAAGCGGAGAAAGTTGCGCTCCGGTACCAGTTCGTGAGTGAGCAGCTTTCGGCAGCACAGGGAGATTTTGCCCGGACTTCTGGCGGATGGGCGAACCAGGTGAAAATACTGTCCCTGCAGTTTGACAGCCTGAAAGCATCCATCGGGCAGGGGCTGATTAATATATTTACCCCGGTACTCAAATTAGTAAATACCCTGGTTGGGAAACTTTCAGTCCTGGCAGGGGCTTTTAAGTCGTTTACGGAACTTCTGACGGGAAACAAAGCGTCAGATGGGGTAGGTACAGTGGCATCAGATGCAGACGCCGCCTGTAAGGGGCTTGGGGACGCGGCTGATTCGGCAGGAAACCTGGCGGATAACACGGGAGATGTCGGGACGGCTGCAAAGAAGGCGTCGAAGGAAATGAAAAACCTGATGGGGTTTGATAAAATCAACCGCCTGGAAGACGACAAATCGGGTTCCGATGATTTGGCGGATGCTAATTTAAAGGGCATGGATTTTGGCGGTCTTGCCCAGGGCGAAACGTTCCTTGACGGGATGGATGCAAAGCTCGGCGGTGTCCTGGACAGGTTCAAAGAGCTTGCAGGGCTGTTTGAAAAAGGTTTCGCTTTAGGGTTTGGCGATACTGATTTTGAGGGGCTTATCAAGGAATGTCAGCGGGTCGGAAAGGCGCTCAAGGATATATTTACAGACCCCAAAATAACAGCGGCGGCAAAAAAGCTGACAAATAGGCTTGCAAAGACTCTGGGAGTGGCAACAGGGTCCATCGCCCGCATTGCGGTGAAATGGGGGGAGGCAATTATAGCAGGCATCGCTGACAGTCTGGAAAAAAATAAAAAATGGCTGAGCAATGCAGTGTCAGGGCTGTTTGATTCCTGGGGAAACGTGCTGGAATATGTACAGCAGATTTTCCAGGGAATTTCGGATATCCTCACATCTTCCGATGTATTAGGAAGTGTGCGCGGGCTGTCGGAAAGCATTACAACGGAGTTTTTGAAATCGGCATATGCATCCCTGAGCATAGGGACGACGATTGCCACAAACCTTTTGGGCGGCATCAGTGCTTATATAGACCAGAATAAGGAATACATCAAGGAGAAGCTGGCAGGGATTTTCAATGTATCAGCGGAAATCTTAAATTTAGTCGGGGATGTGAAACTGGCGTTTGCCGATATCCTGTCTGTTTTTGCAGGGGAAGAGGCACAGCAGATTACCGCAGATATCATAGGTATATTTACAGATGGTTTTCTGGGTGTGATGGAACTTGCCCTGAAATTCGCGAGGGATATCATCAGTACCATTACAGGGCCGTTTACAGATAATGCAGATGGGATAAAGGAAGCACTGCAAAATACCCTGGGACCAATCAGCGAGCTGGCTGCAACCCTGCATGATTCAATCAAGAAAACCTTTACACGGATAGGGAAAATGTATGACGCATATATCAAGCCCATGTTTGACTCTTTCAGGGATGGGCTTGGGGAAGTAGTAAAGACGCTCCTAGACGGATACAATGAGTATATTGCCCCCGTCCTGGACAATCTGTCGCAGAAATTCACGGAAGTATGGCAGATGCATGTACAGCCGTGCCTGGATGCAATCATTGATCTGGTCGGGGATGTGGCGGAACTCATTAAGAATGTCTGGGAGACGGTGCTCCAGCCAGTAATAAACTGGATAGCCCAGCAGATAATGCCGGCTATAGCCCCCGTCCTGCAGTGGATTGGCACCAGGTTCTTGGATGTTTTCGGAGGCATTGCGGATGTAGTGAAAGGGCTAATAAAAGCGCTTGAGGGAGTGGTTGAGTTTATTTCCGGGGTTTTTACGGGTAACTGGGAAAAAGCCTGGGGAGGGGTTAAGAAAATATTTAAGGGTGTATGGGATTCCTTTGTAGGTATTGTAAAAGCCCCGATTAACTTGATTATTGACCTTATTAATGGGCTACTGGGCGGTGTAGAATGGATGGTAAATGGTGTCGTCAATGCATTAAATACTATTTCGGTTGATATACCGGACTGGGTTCCGGGGATTGGCGGCAGTACGTTGGGCTTTGATTTGCCAACATGGACGGCGCCGCAGATACCGTATCTTGCAAAAGGCGGTTTTGTGGAGAGGAATACCCCACAGCTTGCCATGATTGGTGATAACCGCCACCAGGGAGAAGTAGTTGCGCCGGAGGATAAGATGCAGGCAATGGTAGATGCTGCCGTAAATTCTGTACGCCCAGGCGTGACAAAAGAAGAGCTGGAGCCATTGGTCAACAGTGCGGCGATGCGGATTGTGTCGGCGCTGTCATCCGTAGGGTTTAATCTAGATGGGGCGCAGATAGCCACACTTGAGCGAATGGCGCAGACAGGGGTTGACAGGCGGTTCAATACAGTCAATGTAGTTATATAAAGGAGGGGCGGCATGAAAGATGGAGAGATATTAAAAGCCGGGGGGACGGTGCTGCCGTCCCCGGTTTCGCTTTCCGTGTCAGATGAAATTATCTGGACGTCAGATACAAAGCGGACGCTGGCAGGTTATATGATTGGGGACGTGGTGGCAGAAAAAAAGAACCTGTCTATTAAATGGGGCTTTCTGACAGAATCAGAAGTACAGCTTATAAAAAAGCATCTGATAGCAGGCTTTTTTCCAATCACGTTTCGGGATGACGGGATAGACATAACGATAGACACTTACCGGGGGACACTGAGTAAAGAATATATGGGCTGGCTGGATGACGGGAACTTCTGGTACAGGAGTGTATCCGTAGATATCATACAGAGGTGAGAATATGATTCATACAAGCACGAAGTATAGAAGGGCGGTGCAGGGGAACAGGCAGTTCGGCATTGCTGATAGGATTACATTCCGGGATGGGACAACGCTGGGGCTAGACATAGAGGATTTCGTGTCTTACAGCATCGACGAGGCTACATCCAGCCCTGGGAAATTCGAAGTCGGAGCTGCAGTTATCAAGGAGTATTCGGCAGTTCTGAATAATGAGGATGGGAAGTTTGACAGATATGATTTTGAAGGGGCAGATATTGTAGCGCAAGTTGGGCTTATGCTGGAGGATGGGACGTGGGAATACCTGCAGAAAGGATACTACCGCGTGGTAGAAGCAAAAGCACAGGATTTAGTTATTTTGGTAAAGGCATATGACAGCATGCTGTTTTTTGACAGCCCTTACAGCGGCAGCAGGCTTTCTTATCCCGCAAGTTTGCTCCAGATTGTCCAGGACGCCTGCAACGCCTGCTCCGTGGCGTATGATGCAGGAAGCATAGAAATGGGAGGATATACCGTCAGGAAGCGGCCGGACAGCGAGACGTTGACATACCGAGATATTATTTCCTACTGCGCACAGATTATGGGTTGTTATGCAAAAGTCAACCATATGGACAGGCTGGAATTTGGCTGGTATGACCTGGAGTGCCTGCCAGACGGAATAGATGGCGGGGATTTCACTGGGACAGCACGCCCTTACGAAACAGGGGACACATTAAGCGGGGGAAATTTCACTGATTATTCTTCGGGGGATAGCCACGACTGCGGGACGTTCCGGGATGCAGCGGGCTACCACCATTTCTACCATTTGGGAAGCCAGACCATAAATACGGACGACATTACGATTACAGGAGTGCTCGTGTCTGTTGAAAAGCAGGAGGAAGGCGCAGAAAGCTGTTTATATGGCACGGAGGGCTATGTCCTGGAGATATCAGAAAATCCCCTGATACAAGAAGGCGCAGTGCAGCAGGTAGCAAGGCATGTAGGGCAGAAGCTGGCAGGGAGCATATTCCGGCCATTGAGTATTATGGTGCAGTCAGATCCGTGCATCGAAGCGGGGGATGCGGCTTTGGTAACAGACAGGAGGCAGCGCACCTACAGGACGGTAATCACAAATACAACCTTTACTATGGGAGGGATGCAGAAAGTCGAATGCAGTGCGGAGACACCCACGGAAAAGAACTATACGAAATATGGGGCGGTCACAAAGATACTGGCAAAAGCGAGGGACGAGGTAGATATAAAGCTTTCAGCGTATGACATCGCCGTCCAGCAGATGAACCAGCTGGCCGCGAATACGATGGGGTTCTACTCTACGACAGTAGCTCAAAAAGACGGTTCCATACTTGCATACAGGCATGACAAGCCAAAGCTGGCAGAGTCAAAAGTGGTGTATAAATCAGGGATAGACGGTTTTTTTGTTACCCGGGACTATACAGGGGAAGATTCTACAACCTTATGGAAAGCAGGGTTTGACAGCAGCGGGAATGCGGTATTGAATATCCTTTCTGTTATCGGGATTAATTTTACATGGGCACGCGGCGGGGAGCTGATACTGGGCGGTGATGACGGGAAAGGCGGCGTTATGCTCGTCAAGGATGCCGCTGGGAATGTGGTTGTCCAATGTGATATAAACGGCATCACTGCTACGAAGGGGACTTTCTCGGGAAGGCTGGAAGCGGCAACGGGGACGTTTAAAGGAAATCTGGAGGCGGCAGGAGGCACATTTTCAGGGGAACTGGAAGCAGCATCTGGCACATTCAAAGGGGCATTACAAGCCGCAACAGGTACATTTGGGGGAATGACAGCCGAGGGAAATACATTGGTTCAGGAATCAGTGGCTCAATATCCTCACTCTGGAGTTTATAAAATTATAATAAGCGGAGAGGGGGTATCATTCGATGATAGCGAAGTAAAATATAATTATTATAAAGATGACATGGTGCAATTTGAACCATCGTACAGCACAAAAATTGAACTCGATTCAATCGAAACAAACGATTTACGTGCGGAGAATTTAAAACTTGTAGGAATCGGCGAGGATGATACGGTAACG
>OFFT01001115.1_pt1 | contig 16841 bp, 13 predicted proteins | sample 1521581 | NCBI WGS metagenome assembly OFFT01 (sample SAMEA3504084, study PRJEB24116) | mouse gut metagenome | biome: mouse gut; feature: mouse-associated habitat; material: faeces | place: Denmark | collected 2011
CTCTAATTCCTGATTGCCGTATTCATAGGCAGTCTTTTCCAGGTCATTCACAGCCTGTATGGATTTTTGTGTGAATTTGTTAATATTCATGTCTGCCTCCTATTCCGGTATCGTAACATCGCAGCGTACGCAGAGGGCCAAACTAAATCTCCCGCCGCAAAAGGGGTGTCCGCAGATCCATTTGGATGTGGGTCGAGATGTTACTGATTCCAGTACCGCAAAATACAAAAAGCCCCATACCACATACCGGTGTATGCGGTACAGGGCCTTATTTACTTGTCTACACCTAGTATATATCACTCCCGATCAAAAAATGCAATACTTATTTTCTAAAATATTTCTAAACAATTTCGTATGCATTCGATTGTCCGGACGGTTATCACAGGAGATGCAATTTCTAAAAAATGTATAAAGTCGCTTGACAAACGGAGGGCATAGTGATATTTTAATGTTAGCACTCAAAAGGGCCGAGTGCTAATAGAAAAATGAAGCAGGAATGAGGTGAGGAATTGGAACTGGATGATAGAAAATTGAAAATCCTGCAGGCAGTCATCCGCAACTATATGGAAACGGGAGAACCCGTAGGCTCCAGAACCATTTCCAAGTATTCCGATTTGAACCTAAGCTCCGCAACCATCCGCAACGAGATGTCAGACCTGGAGGAAATGGGTTACATCCTGCAGCCCCACACCTCAGCCGGAAGAATCCCATCTGACAAAGGCTACCGTCTCTACGTGGATCGGATGATGGAAGAAAAAGACCGGGAAGTCAGCGAGCTGAAAGAGCTGATGATAGAGCGGACCGACAAAATGGAACGCGTACTCAAGCAGGTAGTAAAGGTCCTGGCGGCCAACACCAACTACGCCACCATAGTATCCGCGCCCACCTACCACCGGAACAAGCTGAAATTCATTCAGCTCTCCAAGGTCAGTTCCACCCAGATACTTACCGTTATCATGCTGGAAGGCAATCTGGTACGAAACAAGGTGATTCCGGTCACCGAAGAGCTGGACCAGGAGACCGTGCTGAAGCTGAACATCCTTCTGAACAGCGTTCTGAACGGATTGGCCATCGAGGAAATCAATCTGGCCATGATAAAGAACCTGAAGGAGCAGGCAGGAATCCACAGCGGACTGGTAGCCGACGTCATTGACGCGGTGGCGGAGGTCATTCATTCGGAGGAGGAAGTAGAGATATACACCTCCGGAACCACCAACATTTTCCGCTATCCGGAGCTGTCCGAGAACGGAAAGGCCAGCGAGCTGCTAAGCACCTTCGAGGAAAAGCAGGAGCTTACGGATCTGGTAACCCGGACCCTGGAGGAAAGCGGCGACCGGGACATCCAGGTATACATTGGCCAGGAGCTTCCCGTACAGGCCATGAAGGACTGCAGCGTGGTGACAGCCACCTACGAGCTGGGAGACGGACTTCGCGGCACCATCGGAATCATAGGACCGAAGCGCATGGACTATGAAAATGTGGTAAACACCTTGAAAACCCTCACGGACCAGCTGGACGAGATATATAACCGAAAGAGAGAATAAAGGAAGAGAAAGGGGTAAAGACCCGTGGAAAAAGAAATGAAACAGGAAGAGGCAATTCAGGAAGAAGAGCTTCAAAGAGAAGCGGCGGAGGCAGAAGCCGCACAGGAAGAGCCGGAGGCGGAAGCGGCGCAGGAGACAGAGGAAGAAGCGGCCGAAGACGCCAAAGAGCCAAAGGAGCAGAAAGAAAAGTCCGAAAAATCCTTCCTGGGAAAGAAAAAGAAGAAAAAAGACCCCAGGGACGAGAAGATCGAAGAGCTTGAAGATCGGGTAAAGCGCCAGATGGCGGAGTTTGACAACTTCCGCAAGCGCACCGAAAAAGAAAAATCCCACATGTATGAAGTGGGAGCCAGGGATGTAATTGAAAAGATCCTTCCGGTGGTAGACAACTTCGAGCGCGGTCTTGCAGCCGTTCCGGAAGAGGAGCGGACCAATCCCATTATCGAGGGAATGGATAAGATCTACAAGCAGCTGATGACCGTACTGACCGACCTGGGCGTAGCGCCCATTGAGGCGGCAGGCCAGGAATTTGATCCCAACCTTCACAATGCGGTGATGCACATAGAGGATGAAGAGCTTGGGGAGAATATTGTGGCGGAGGAATTTCAGAAAGGGTACACCTATAAGGAAACCGTTATTCGTCACAGTATGGTGAAAGTGGCAAATTGACACGGCGGCAGGCAAAGCTTTTCTGAGCAGCGCCGCAGAGTAAACATACAATCAACCAACAACTTACCAATCAAATAAATGAGGAGGTCTCTATTATGAGCAAAATTATTGGAATCGACTTAGGAACAACAAATAGCTGCGTGGCAGTTATGGAGGGCGGCAAACCGGTGGTAATCGCCAATACCGAGGGCGCAAGAACCACACCGTCCGTAGTAGCATTTACAAAGACAGGAGAGCGTCTCGTAGGCGAGCCTGCAAAGCGTCAGGCAGTTACGAACTCCGAAAAAACCATTTCCTCCATCAAGAGAGACATGGGAACCGATCACAGAGTAGCCATTGACGACAAGAAATACTCCCCCCAGGAGATTTCCGCTATGATTCTCCAAAAGCTGAAAGCAGACGCGGAGAACTACTTGGGCGAGAAGGTAACGGAAGCTGTTATTACCGTTCCGGCCTACTTCAATGACGCCCAGAGACAGGCGACCAAGGATGCGGGCAAGATTGCCGGCCTGGATGTAAAGCGTATCATCAACGAGCCGACTGCCGCAGCGCTGGCTTACGGTCTGGACAATGAAAAAGAGCAGAAAATCATGGTTTACGACCTGGGCGGCGGCACCTTCGACGTGTCCATCATCGAGATTGGCGACGGTGTTATCGAGGTACTGGCCACAGCCGGCGACAACCGTCTGGGCGGCGATGATTTTGATCAGAAAGTTACCGATTACATGCTGGCAGAGTTCAAGCGCACCGAGGGTGTGGATCTCTCCGGCGACAAGATGGCCCTCCAGAGATTGAAGGAGGCGGCTGAGAAGGCAAAGAAGGAGCTTTCAAGCGCAACCACAACCAACATCAACCTGCCCTTTATCACAGCTACCTCCGAGGGACCGAAGCACTTTGACATGAACCTTACAAGAGCAAAATTCGACGAGCTGACTCATGACCTGGTAGAGCGCACCGCAAACCCGGTACAGGCAGCCTTAAAGGACGCCGGCATTACGGCCTCCGAGCTTGGAAAGGTCCTGCTGGTAGGCGGTTCCACACGTGTTCCGGCCGTACAGGATAAAGTAAAGCAGTTGACCGGACATGAGCCGAGCAAGTCCTTGAATCCCGACGAGTGCGTGGCTCTCGGCGCGTCCATCCAGGGCGGCAAGCTGGCAGGCGATGCAGGCGCAGGCGATATCCTTCTTCTGGACGTAACCCCGCTGTCCCTGTCTATCGAGACCCAGGGAGGCATTGCAACACGTCTGATTGAGCGCAATACGACAATCCCCACCAAGAAGAGTCAGATCTTCTCCACGGCGGCAGACAACCAGACAGCCGTAGACATTAACGTGGTACAGGGAGAGCGCCAGTTTGCAAGAGACAACAAGTCTCTGGGACAGTTCCGTCTGGACGGTATTCCTCCTGCAAGACGCGGAATGCCGCAGATCGAGGTTACCTTTGACATTGACGCCAACGGTATTGTAAATGTTTCCGCAAAGGATCTGGGAACCGGCAAGGAGCAGCATATCACCATCACCGCAGGCTCTAATATGTCCGACAGCGACATTGAAAAGGCCGTAAAAGAAGCGGCGGAATTTGAGGCACAGGATAAGAAGCGCAAAGAGGGCATTGATGCAAGAAATGACGCCGACGCTATGGTATTCCAGACCGAGAAGGCTCTGGAGGAAGTAGGCGAGCAGGTTGACGCCGCCGACAAGTCCGCTGTAGAGGCAGAGCTTTCCTCTTTGAAGGCTGTTCTGGAGAGAACCAAGGATCAGCAGGAGCTTTCCGATTCCGAGCTGGATGAATTGAAGTCCGGTAAGGAGAAGCTGATGAACGCGGCTCAGAAGGTGTTCGAGAAAGTATATGCCCAGGCGCAGGCAGCACAGGGTCAGGCAGGCCCGGGACCGGATATGGGCGCAGCGGGATCTTCTGATGACGTAGTTGACGGAGATTACCGGGAGGTGTAAAATCTCTGTGTATTGCGAAGTGAGTTGCCGGTCACTGTGTGAACCGTAGCATAAAAAGGATTCCAAGGAAAGTGAACGAAGAAGCAGTCCGCTTTCCTTGGAATTTGGCCGTATTAAAAACATTGCATCCCGCCGGTTTTCAATGAACGGCAGAGGGTAACATAGGCAAGTGATTCGTCTGATTACCAGGAGTATTTAAATAAAGAGGAAGATAGAAGAATGGCAGAGCAGAAGAGAGACTATTATGAGGTCTTAGGCATAGACAAAAATGCGGATGACGCCGCAATTAAAAAAGCATACCGTCAGCTGGCGAAAAAATATCATCCCGATATGAACCCCGGCAACCAGGAGGCGGAGAAAAAGTTTAAGGAGGCTTCCGAAGCTTATGCGGTCTTAAGTGATCCGGATAAGCGCCGTCAGTACGATCAGTTCGGCCATGCGGCCTTTGAAGGAGGCGCCGGAGGAGGAGGCTTTGGCGGCTTCGATTTCACCGGTGCGGATATGGGAGATATCTTCGGAGATATTTTCGGAGATCTCTTTGGCGGCGGCCGCAGCAGGAGAGCCAACAACGGTCCCATGCAGGGGGCAAATCTGAGGGCGCAGATACGTGTGACCTTTGAGGAAGCCGTATTTGGCTGTGATAAGGAAATTGAGCTAACGTTAAAGGACGAGTGCGGAAAGTGCAACGGAACCGGTGCAAAGCCGGGAACCTCTCCGATTACCTGTACAAAGTGCGGCGGCAAGGGTCAGGTGGTGTATACCCAGCAGTCTTTATTTGGCATGGTGCAGAATGTGCGCACCTGCCCCGACTGTAACGGAACCGGTAAGGTAATTAAGGAAAAATGCCCCGACTGCTATGGAACCGGATATATTTCCAATAAGAAGAAAATCGCGGTCACCGTGCCGGCCGGAATTGACAATGGCCAGAGCATCCGTATCCGCGGCAAAGGAGAGCCGGGAGTGAACGGCGGACCCAGAGGGGACTTGCTGGTGGAGGTTCTCGTAAGCAGGCATCCCATTTTCCAGAGACAGGATACGAACATTTATTCCACGGCTCCCATCAGCTTTGTGACAGCGGCTCTTGGAGGCACGGTGCGGATCAAGACCGTGGACGGCGAAGTGGAGTACGACGTAAAGGCAGGAACCCAGACCGATACCCGTGTCCGCTTAAAGGGCAAGGGCGTACCGTCCCTGCGGAATAAAAATGTGCGAGGAGATCATTATGTAACCCTGGTTGTGCAGGTGCCTACGGATTTGAGCAAGGATGCAAAAGAAGCCCTGCGTGCCTATGACGATGCGGTAAACGGCATTGCGCCCTCGGGAAAAGGGGGAAAAGCGAAAAAGCGCTTTATGGATAAGGTAAAGGAAGCGCTGGATGAATAAACATTGACAGAACTTATAAAAACGGCCCTGACATTGCAGAATACCGGAAGTACCGATACTCTGCAATGCCGGGGCCGTCTCTTATTTAATGATGTAAAGCATGTCCGGACTTGAATTTAAGCGGTTCTTACCTCCAGGGCGGTAAGACGCTTTTCAAAGCTTTTCATGCTGTGGAGCAGGAGGGTAATGGTCTCCTGTTCGTTTTTGGTGACACGGTAGATGTCCTTTAAACCGTCAAGCTCGCGCTCGATTTTTTCAAAACGTTTCTCATTCTTTTTATCATAGCGTTCCATTTCATCCAAAAGCATAGACTCGGATTTGAACAGCATCTTTTTCATGCGTCTGGTCAATCTGTCCTCCGAAGCCTGGATTGAGGTCTGAATCAACTTTGTCATTCTGTCTTCGGACGCCTGAATGGATTCCTGAATCAGTCCGGTCGTGCGCTCTTCGGATTCTTGAATCAGTCCAATCATCCTGGCCTCGGATTCCTGAACGGCTTTCCCGACTATTTCGGCAATCGCCGAAAGATCTTTTGCATCTAACAAGGTATCCTCCTTTCTCTTCCCAATCCGAGAAGAAATATGATTTGAACAGCATCTTTTTGAAGAGGTATTTTTAAGTATAATCGATCCTTTTTTAAAAAACCAGTCCATTTTAAAAAACCTTTTACAATTACCGAAAAACGAGTTGCTGCTGTGCTCCGTAACCGGAAGTTTTGCTTTTAAATACTTTTCCCAAAGAAAGTGCTAGAAGAAAGCATCCGACTGCCCTTTGGACAATACGGACGGAAAAACAGGATAAAAGGGAACTGACAGAAGGAAAAGTATTTGGGTGCCGCCGGGCCTGCCTTTCATAAGACAGACTGCCTACATCCGGTTAATAAATTCTTCGACGGACCGCACCTGGCGCGCTAAAAGGAACCAGCGGTCCAGCTGAAAAAAGCTTGTCTGGTGTAAAATCTGTTCCTGGATTCTAAGCGGAACCTTACCGAGATCGGATAATATCTCCAGAATACATTCGGCTTTACTGCTTGCAGCGCCTTGTATCCAGAGAAATAAAGATCCATAGCTTGAAATAGATTGTTCCATTTGATAATCATTTGTTTCCAAAGGAAATCTCCTTTCTATGTAAAAGGGAACCTTGGCGAGCTGCCAGATAATTAGAAGCTGTTACAAGAGGGAGTATAGCAGAGTGCCTTTGCAAAATCAAGGAAAGCGGACCATTTGTATGATAATGTATAAAGATGTCGAAAAAGTTCATCCGGTCCCGGGGAAAATCCGCGTTTCCTCATACATTACTGCGTCGCCAGGTGTTTTCCGCAGTTTCGGTTCAAACACCGTTGTTCCAGGAGGGATTTTTAATATTTTGTACATCAAAAAATACAACATTGAAATGGACAATTCGGGGGCAATATGTTAGAATAATTTACATATGGGATACTCGCAGGTATCCCCCAATGCGTACCTGGGAAAGACTGACCGGGGCGAAACAATTTAAGGAGGAAAAGACAAAATGGCTAGAAAAATGAAGACCATGGATGGTAATCATGCAGCGGCTCATGTATCCTATGCATATTCCGATGTTGCTGCAATCTATCCGATCACACCTTCATCTGTTATGGCAGAGGCTACGGATGAATGGGCAACACAGGGAAGGACCAATATCTTTGGACAGACTGTACAGGTGACGGAGATGCAGTCCGAGGCAGGTGCGGCAGGCGCCGTACACGGTTCTCTGGCGGCAGGTGCGCTTACTACCACCTTTACGGCTTCCCAGGGTCTGCTTTTGATGATTCCCAACCTTTACAAAGTGGCAGGCGAGCAGCTTCCCGGCGTATTCAATGTATCCGCACGTGCTCTTGCAAGCCATGCATTATCCATTTTCGGAGATCACTCCGACGTATATGCATGCCGTCAGACCGGTGCGGCTATGCTCTGCGAATCCAGTGTACAGGAAGTTATGGACTTAACGCCTGTTGCTCACTGTGCAGGAATTAAGGGTAAGATTCCGTTCATCAACTTCTTTGACGGCTTCCGGACCTCCCACGAGATCCAGAAGATTGAGACCTGGGATTACGAGGATCTGAAGGATATGGTTGACATGGATGCCATCGACGCTTTCCGGAAGAACGCTCTGAACCCCAATCATCCCTGCCAGAGAGGTTCCGCTCAGAACCCGGATATCTTCTTCCAGGCCAGAGAAGCATGCAACCCCTACTACGACGCTCTTCCGGCGATTGTACAGGAGTACATGGACAAGGTAAATGCAAAGATTGGAACAGACTACAAACTGTTTAACTACTACGGAGCCGCAGACGCAGAGCATGTGATCGTGGCAATGGGTTCCGTATGCGATACCATTGAAGAGACCATTGATTACCTGGTAGCGGCAGGCGAGAAGGTGGGCGTTGTAAAGGTACGTCTCTACCGTCCGTTCAGCGCAGAGGCACTGGTGGCTGCAATTCCTGAGAGTGTTAAGAGAATTACCGTTCTTGACAGAACGAAAGAGCCGGGCGCTTTGGGCGAGCCTCTGTACCTGGATGTAGTGGCTGCTCTGAAGGGCACCAAGTTTAATGATACTCCGATCTTTACCGGCCGTTACGGACTTGGCTCCAAGGATACCACGCCGGCACAGATCGTTGCTGTTTATAAGAATGCAGACAAGCAGAAGTTCACCATCGGTATTGTGGATGATGTAACAGGTCTTTCCTTAGATCCGGGCGCTCCTCTGGTAACCACGCCGGAAGGAACCATCAACTGCAAGTTCTGGGGTCTGGGCGCTGACGGTACTGTTGGTGCGAATAAGAACTCCATCAAGATCATCGGCGACAATACCGACATGTATGCACAGGCTTACTTTGACTATGACTCCAAGAAGTCCGGCGGCGTAACCATGTCTCACCTGCGTTTTGGCAAGAGTCCCATTAAGTCTACTTATTTGATTCACAAGGCAAACTTTGTAGCCTGCCACAATCCGTCCTACGTACGCAAGTACAACATGGTACAGGAGCTGGTGGACGGAGGAACCTTCCTTCTGAACTGTCCCTGGGATATGGAAGGCATTGAGAAGCATCTGCCCGGACAGGTGAAGAGCTTCATTGCAAATCACGGTATTAAGTTCTATGTGATTGACGGTATTAAGATTGGTAAGGAGATCGGACTTGGCGGACGTATCAACACCGTTTTGCAGTCCGCATTCTTCAAGCTTGCCAATATCATTCCCGAGGAGCAGGCTATCGATCTGATGAAGGCTGCTGCAAAGGCAACCTACGGCCGCAAGGGAGACGCTATTGTTCAGATGAACTATGACGCCATCGACGCAGGCGCAAAGCAGATCGTGGAGATTGAGGTTCCCGAGAGCTGGAAGAGCGCGGCGGACGAAGGCTTAACAACCACCCATGCAGAGGGCGGCAGAGCTGACGTAGTAAGCTTTGTAAATGAAATCCAGGCAAAAGTAAACGCACAGGAGGGCAATTCCCTGCCCGTATCCGCATTCAAGGATTACGTGGACGGCACCACCCCCAGCGGTTCTTCTGCTTATGAGAAGCGCGGCATTGCCGTAGATATCCCCGTATGGCAGCCGGAGAACTGTATCCAGTGTAACAGATGTTCCTATGTCTGCCCGCATGCGGTTATCCGTCCTATCGCTATGACCGCAGAGGAAGCGGCAGCAGCGCCGGAAGGCACCAAGATGCTTGATATGACCGGAATGCCGGAGTACAAGTTTGTAATGGCTATTTCCGCACTTGACTGTACGGGCTGCGGCTCCTGTGCAAATGTCTGCCCGGGCAAGAAGGGTGCAAAGGCACTTGCTATGGAGAATATGGAAGCCAATATTGCATCCCAGAAGCTGTTTGATTATGCCGTAACTCTGCCGGAGAAGGCAGACGTGATTGCCAAGTTCAAGGAGGCAACCGTAAAGGGCAGCCAGTTCAAGAAGCCGCTCCTTGAGTTCTCCGGAGCATGTGCAGGCTGCGGTGAGACACCGTATGCGAAGCTGATCACCCAGCTCTTCGGCGACAGAATGTATATTGCAAATGCAACAGGATGTTCCTCCATCTGGGGCAACTCCTCACCCTCCACACCTTACACCGTAAATCAGAAGGGACAGGGTCCTGCATGGTCCAACTCCCTGTTTGAAGATGCGGCAGAGTTTGGTTATGGTATGAGCTTGGCACAGCGCGCCGTAAGAGGCGGCCTGAAGGCAAAAGTAGAAGCTCTGATGGCTAAGGCCGGCGATGATGTGAAGGCAGCGGCGCAGGAGTGGCTTGACACCTATAACGTAGGAGCAACCAACGGCGCAGCTACCGATAAGCTGGTTGCGGCGCTTGAGGCATGCGGATGCGACGAGGGCAAAGAGATTCTCAAAGACAAGGATTTCCTGGCTAAGAAGTCTCAGTGGATCTTCGGCGGCGACGGCTGGGCATACGATATCGGTTTCGGCGGCGTAGACCATGTACTGGCAAGCGGACAGGATGTAAACGTAATGGTATTCGATACCGAGGTTTACTCCAACACAGGCGGACAGTCCTCCAAGGCAACACCTACCGGAGCCATTGCACAGTTTGCGGCAGGCGGCAAGGATGTGAAGAAGAAGGATCTGGCTTCCATCGCTATGAGCTACGGCTATGTATACGTGGCACAGATTGCTATGGGCGCTGACTACAACCAGTGCGTAAAGGCAATTGCAGAGGCAGAGGCTTATCCGGGACCGTCCCTTATCATTGCTTACGCTCCCTGTATCAATCATGGTATTAAGAAGGGCATGAGCAAGGCTCAGACCGAGGAAGAGCTGGCAGTTAAGGCAGGATACTGGCACTGCTTCCGCTTCAATCCGGAAGCGGCTGCTGAGGGTAAGGATGCCTTCACTCTGGACAGCAAAGAGCCTACGGGCGACTACAAAGAGTTCCTGGACGGCGAGGTTCGTTACAATGCCCTGAAGCGCGCAAATCCGGAAAGAGCGGAGATGCTGTTTGACAAGGCTGCGGCAACGGCTAAGGCAAGATATGAATATCTGAAGAAGCTTGGAGAACTGTACAAGGCTGAGTAAGAGATTTGCCGAGATATAAGATAGCAATATCATAGCGGAGCGGTCCGCGGCAGGCGACAAAATTTCCTGCCGGACCGCTCCGCTTTTCTTGACTTTGGAGGCCGCAAAAGGTATGCTAAAGGTATGGAACAAATATTGCGGAACTTTTACCCTTTAGTGCCGTCGCGCAGCGACTATAATGGAGGTATAAGCGTGGAAAAGAGAATACGGATACCAAACACAGAGCTTTCCCTGTACCCTATCGGACTCGGCACCGTGGATGCCGGGCTGAAATGGGACGGCCCGGAGGCGGATCGGATTTTCGGAACTTATCTGGAGCAGGGCGGCAATGTGATTGACACGGCCCATGTCTATTCTGACTGGGTGCCCGGAGAAAAGGCCCGGTCCGAGCGCGTGGTAGGAGACTGGCTGTCACGTAGCAAAAAACGCAGTCAGATCGTGCTGATTACCAAGGGCGGCCACCCGGATATGACAAGGCCCGTTCCGGATCTGCACGAGAGCCGTCTGACCCATAAAGATATGGCGGAGGATTTGGACGGTTCCCTTACGCAGCTTCGCACAGATTACATAGATCTTTATTTCTACCACAGAGACAATGAGGCGCAGTCTGTGGAGGAAGAGATTGATGTAATGGAGGAATTTGTAAAGGCCGGAAAAATCCGCTATTATGGCTGCTCCAACTGGTCGGCCAAGCGTATGCAGGAAGCAGACGCCTACTGTGCCCGAAAGGGATACCGGGGCTTTGCAGCGGATCAGAGCCTCCTAAATCTGGGCATGAAATATATGAAGCCTCTGGCGGATGATACTCTGGGCTATATGAAGGACGAGGCATTTCAGTATCATGTGGACAATGGGAATAATCTGGCAATGCCCTATATGGGAAATTGCAGCGGTTTTTTCCACATCCTGGAGGCAAAGGGTGAGGAAGGCGTCAGAGAGAATCCCTATTATACACCGGGAAATATGGAGGCTGCCCGTAAAATCAAGGAACTGAGAGAAAAATATGACTGCTCTCTTACCCAGGCGATCCTTGGCTTTTTCTTCTGTCAGCCCTTTACCTGTGTGCCTTTGTACGGTTCTTCCAATCCGGAGCGCATCATTGACGCCTGCCGCACCTTGGAGATGCCCTTTACGGCGGAGGACTACAGGTACGTATTAGGCCACTAAAAATTAACAAAGACTGTTGTAATGTAAACGGGATGAATCCCCGCGATTTCGAGAATACATTATGGCAGTCTTATTTTTTGATGGGATTTGTATTGATTTCGGAGTTACTTTTCACACCCACGCCAATCACTCCGCTGATTGGCGTGGAGCCAGTACAGTTATGGGGCCAAAGGGACTGCCCCTCGCCGAAGGCGACTTTAAATGGGCAGTCCCTGTTACAATTTGCACCCTTATCAAATAAAAACTTTGCAAAAACTGGCGTGGGTGTGAATTGTAACATTTCGGAAGATTTTCACCAAAATGTCAACAAAAAAACCTATAAAAACCAAAAGAAATGTGTTAAACTAAACAAAGAGAAATGATGCGGAGAAATACGGAACCGGAAACAGTGATACCGGCTACAGTGTCAGAAGGATTAGCGGACCCAAGCTTTTATGAGCCGAAATCCAGAATGTAGAAGGTATTGCGGAACGATAATATGGAGAACGGATTATGCTGGCCATTGAACGGAAAAATGAAATCCTGGCAATTCTGCAAAAGGAACAGAGAGTTCTTGTATCGGAGCTGAGCAAGCGCTACGATGTGACCGATGAAACGATCCGCCGGGACTTAGAAAAGCTGGAGAGCGAGGGCTATGTAAAAAAGACTTACGGCGGTGCTGTTCTGAATCAAAATACAAAAGTAGATATGCCTCTTCGAATCCGCGAGAAGACAAACCGCAGCGAAAAGCAGATCATTGCAAAGCTGGTGTCTGATCTTATCGAGGAGGGCGATCGGATAATGCTTGACGCTTCCTCTACCTCCCTGATGATAGCCAAGGAGCTGAAAAATAAAAACAAGCTCACCGTGATCACAAATTCCGTAGAAGTGCTGATTGAGCTTGCAGGCCATGAAGGGATACAGGTGATTTCCACAGGAGGGAATTTGAATGAGACCTCCCTTTCTCTGGTGGGAAATGCAGCTCAGAAGGTTCTGAACGGCTACCATGTGGACAAAGCCGTTCTCTCCTGCAAGGGAATCGACATCCGCAACGGACTTACCGATTCCAATGAACTGGACAGCGATATCAAAAATGTGATGTATTCCTGTGCGGACACGGCGGTCCTTGCAGTAGACAGCAGTAAGTTTGAACATGTTTCCTTTGTAAAAACCATGCAGATGAAGGAGGGCGACATTCTGGTGACGGACCGGGATCTGACGGAGGAGTGGAAAGCCTTTCTTGTGGAGCGGGGTGTGCGCCTGGTGGTGCCGGAGGAATAGAATTAAAATAAAAATAAAGAGAAAGGAATTATTTACTATGGGAGAGGTTTTTTACAATCTGGCGTTTGACTTTGGAGCTTCAAGCGGAAGAATGGTTTTGTGCAGGCTTGAGGACGGAAGGCTGGAGCTTGAGGAGCTGCATCGTTTTCCAAACAATGAGATACGAATTGGAGGGCATATTTACTGGGATTTGTTCGGGCTTTATCATGAGATGAAGCAGGGACTTAAGAAAGCGGCGGCAAAGAAGGTGCCCATTCAGAGCCTTGCCGTGGATACCTGGGGCGTGGATTACGGCCTTTTTGACAAAGACGGCAATCTCATCGGCAATCCGGTCCATTACCGTGATTCCCGGACGGACGGCGTGATGGAGGAGATTGGGAAGATCATTCCTCTGGAGGAGCTTTACAACCGGACGGGACTGGAATTTATGTATTTCAATTCCATTTTCCAGCTCTATGCGGAGAAGGGGATGCGTCCTGTAATTCTGGATAATGCCAAGAGGCTTTTATTTATGCCGGAGCTTTTCGGGTATTTTCTGACGGGAATTATGTATACGGAGTATACCTTTGCCAGCACTTCACAGCTTTTGGATGCGAAAAAGAGGGAGTGGGACTTTGAACTGATTGAAAAGCTGGGGCTTAATAAGGAGCTTTTCGGCGATATTGTGATGCCGGGCACGGTGATTGGAGATCTGCTTCCCGAGGTGGAGGAGGAGACGGGACTTTCCGGTGTGAAGGTGATTGCCGTCGGAAGCCACGACACGGCTTCCGCTGTGGCAGGCGCGCCGATGGAATCCCAGGATGCGGCATTCTTAAGCTGCGGCACCTGGTCGCTTCTTGGAATGGTATTGGATGAACCGATTTTAAATGAGGCTTCTTATAAATACAATTACACCAATGAGGGCAGCATTGACGGCAAGATTCAGTTCTTAAAGAATATCAACGGTCTGTGGATTATGCAGAATCTGCGGAAAAACTGGTGCGAGTTTGAGGAGAACGTAACCTTCCCGGATATTATCAAGGCAGCCCGCGGCGCTAAGCGGAAGGATTTTATCATTGATCCCAAGGACACCAGATTTACGGCGCCTTTGAATATGATGAAGGAGATCGTAGCCTATTGTGAGGAAAAGGGACAGGGCCGCCCCGAGGGTTTGGGAGAAATGGCGATGGCTATTTACAATGGTCTTACGGAAGAATACCGGAAGTCTATTGAGGGTATGGAGGAGATTACCGGAAAGAATATTCCCTGCATTAATATGGTAGGCGGCGGAATCCAGGATGAGCTGCTGTGCGAGCTGACGGCAAAGGCTACGGGCAAGCGCGTGGTGGCAGGTCCTACGGAAGGCTCCGTACTCGGTAACAGCATTGTACAGTTTGTGGCTACTGGTGCGGTGAAGAGCATTGCCGAAGGGCGTGAGATTATTAAGAATTCTTTTGAGCTTAAGTTTTATGAGCCGTAATGTAAAAGATAAATCCATATATAAAAAAGCATGCGCAAATTATTGAAAGGAGGCAGGTTTTATGGAAACACGTATGTACAAGATTCCGGCACAGGCAGATCGGGAGGTTCTTCTTCGGGTAATTCCGGGACATTTTGCGACAAACCACTCCCACATTAATTACTACATTGATTTAGCGATGCTGAAGACAAGGCAGAAGGAAGCTCAGGCAGCGGCACGGGTGTTGGCTCAGTACTGCAACTATACGGTGGTGGATACAATTGTGTGCGTGGAGGGCTGTGAGGTCATCGGAGCGTATCTTGCGGAAGAGCTGACCAATGCCGGAATTATGTCCATGAACCGGCATAAGACTATTTACATAGCAAGCCCGGAGTCCCATACGGACGGACAGATCATTTTCCGGGACAATATGCAGATGATGATCCGGGATAAGAATGTACTGCTGCTTTTGGCTACGGCCACCACAGGTAAAACGCTGGAGCAGAGTTTGAAGTCCATCGAGTATTACGGGGGAAGGACTCAGGGGATTGGGGCTATTTTCAGTGCCGTTCAAAAAGCCCGCTCCATGGATGTGAACTCCATCTTTACCCAGAAGGATATTCCGGACTACCAGACATATGAGTTCCACAACTGTCCCCTGTGCAAGAATAACCAGAGGGTGGACGCCATTGTGAATGCCTTTGGATACAGCAAGATAGAGTAACTTTATCTGTGCGAAAAGCAGATTGCGGCATGGCCCAAAGAGGCTGTGCCGTATTTGCGTTTTATAACGGCCGGAAGAATCTGTAAGACAGCGCGGACATTGGATGAGGGGGAATACTGCTTGGTGCGTGAATATTTGGAACAGAATGTGTATGAAGCCTTTCAGAAACGGATGAAATTTCTCTTTGAGGAGTTTGACAATATCTATGTCTCTTTTTCGGGCGGGAAGGACAGCGGCCTTCTGCTGAATCTGACGCTGGATTTTCAGAAAACCTATTTCCCGGAAAAGCGGATCGGGGTTTTTCATCAGGATTTTGAGGCTCAGTATACGGTGACTTCGGAGTATGTGGAACGTACGTTTGAGCGCCTCCGGGGAGAGGCGGAGCTTTACTGGGTCTGTCTTCCCATGGCTGTGCGGACAGCCTTAAGCAGTTACCAGATGTACTGGTATCCCTGGGACGAGACGAAACAGGAGAGCTGGGTGCGCCGGATGCCTGAGGGGGAGTATGTGATTCACCAGGGCAACAATCCCATCACGACTTACCGCTACCGGATGCCCCAGGAGGATTTGGCGAAGCAGTTTGGCCGCTGGTACCGGGTTTCCCACGGAAATAAAAAGACCGTATGCCTTTTGGGAATGCGGGCGGACGAGTCTCTCCAGAGGTACAGCGGCTTCGTAAATAAGAAGTACGGGTATATGGGAGAGTGCTGGATTGGCAAACAGTTTAAGGATGTGTGGTGCGCGTCTCCCCTGTACGACTGGAGCCATGAGGATGTATGGCATGCCAACTATCTTTTTAACTATGATTACAACCGGCTTTATGACTTGTATTATAAGGCAGGGCTGAAAGTTTCGCAGATGCGGGTGGCTTCCCCTTTTAACGATTATTCCAAGGATTCCCTGAATCTCTACCGGGTGATTGACCCGGAGATCTGGGTGAAGCTGGTAGGAAGAGTCCAGGGAGCTAATTTTGCCGCCATTTACGGGCGGACCAGGGCTATGGGATACCGGAACGTGACCCTGCCGGAGGGACATACCTGGAAATCGTATACCCAGTTTCTTCTGGACACGCTCCCGGTGCGGCTGCGGAACAACTACGTAAAAAAATTTAACACATCCATTAAGTTCTGGCACGAGACCGGGGGAGGGCTGGATGAGGAAACCATAAGGGAGCTGCAGGAACACGGCTACCGGATCCGCAGGAACGGCATTTCCAATTATACGCTGAACCGGAAGTCCCGGGTGGTTTTCATCGGGAGCATTCCCGATCACACGGATGATATCCGGACCAGCAAGGATATTCCCAGCTGGAAACGCATGTGCTACTGTATTTTGAAAAACGATCACAACTGCCGGTTTATGGGATTTGGAATTGACCGGATTCAGCAAAAGCAGATCGATTTGATCCGCAGCAAGTACAAAAGCATTGAGGAGATACATTATGGAGTATAGAAGTCCTGTATATCAGATTCGTTCCGTTCCTGTAGGGAAGATCGAAGCCAATACCTACAATCCCAATAAGGTTGCACCGCCGGAGATGCGGCTGCTCTACGAGAGCATCAAGGCGGACGGCTACACCATGCCCATTGTGTGCTACCATGACCAGGAGCGGGACATGTATGTGATTGTGGACGGTTTCCACCGCTACCGGGTGATGC
>OFFT01001128.1_pt1 | contig 16720 bp, 21 predicted proteins | sample 1521581 | NCBI WGS metagenome assembly OFFT01 (sample SAMEA3504084, study PRJEB24116) | mouse gut metagenome | biome: mouse gut; feature: mouse-associated habitat; material: faeces | place: Denmark | collected 2011
AGACTGGTTTAAAAGCAAATGATGAAATGATGAGCAGAATTGATATTGAAGCAGTCGGGCCAAATGAATCATGGAACTATGTAATACGCGGGTTCAAATAGTACATTTTATTTTGCGACAGTTCCTAAGTCATAAATTCACCAAAGTAACCCGCAAACGCCCGCTCTGCAGCATGCAGAAAATCTTCTCTCCCGCTTTCTTTCCACCCTGCGCAAAGCGCCTCTGCCAGATAACAGCCTACCGTACCCTCCTCATCACTACAGACACCGTCATTATACCAGGCCTTGGCCAGTCTACCATCCTTCTTCTGGCTGCCGGCCACAAAATCACAGACTGCAAGAGCCAGCGCACGATAATTTTCCCGCTCTGTTCCCAGTGTTTTCAACAGGTGGTATGCCTCCAGATATTCCACCACTACACTGTAAAGATTCACTGCATCATTTCGTTCTTCCCTGTTATCCCTGTTATCGCCATATTGTAATATGCGGTCGAACCGGCAGCGAAACAATCCATTTGGAAGCGGTCCTCTGTCAGCCCAACAGTCCAGAACCTCTAACCCCATGGCAAATGCCTCCTCATCTGCCGCGAACACAGAATGATACAGTAGAGATACTGCAAGAGAAGCATTCTGCCCCACCCATCCGATCTCCAGATAGTCCCGCTTCTGTTCCCATCGGTTCCCGTTCCAGCTCAGCCCCATACAAAATCCCGTAAACCCCGGCTGCCTGAAGAAAATACTGTTTTTCACGAATCTTATGCCCAACTGCCATACAGTGTCTCTATCCAGACACGGTTTCTGCACTTCGGAAAACATATTCCAAGCTGCATCAAGGAAAAAGCCGTAATCATAAGCATCACATCGTTCGGACAATACAAGAAAGGCATGCAGCGTGACTTTATCATTCGACAGCCGGCAGCTTTCCCGATAGGTTTCTTCCTCATAACTGTCTCTGGCACAGTAAACCGCAGGTCCTTCCTCTTCCGGAAAATGCAGCGTCATACACAGGCTTCCCGTCTCCTTGGTCAGTTCCGCACAGACCCCCACAGGATTGTCCACCGCTGCAAATAATCCCACCGCCGCATCTGCATTCTGACCGTACATCCCCGCAGGCACACTGCATCTGTGTCCGGCAAAACGCCATGGCTCTCCATCCCGGTACATTCCCTTAGGTTCTTTACCCTCACCCCAAAAGTTACCCGCATAGTTTATACAGGGAATCATATAGAAATCCACCGGCCTGCATAAGAGTATCCCCATCTCTATATTTTCTATAGGATTCCGGCCCTTTTTTGTCCATATTGTCCTGTTCCATTCCCAGACATGCTCATCCTTTCTGCTCAGAACATCTTCCCACCTGTCACAATCAGGCCTGCGGATCCTGGCAATCATTCTGCCATTCTGTCTGATCTCATTTCCTTCCACACAAAAAGTGCCCATTTTCTTCCCTTCCTTTCCAGTCACTTCACAGTACCAGTCAAGTATAGAAAATGTGCACCTCTTATAAAATATCTTATAATCTTATTTCTTGCCAAATCATGCACAGCATAATTGTGCTGTGTCTATTCTTCCAATCTCATATACATCTTCTTATAGGCAGACGGAGAAACTCCCACCATCTTACTAAAAGCCCGGGAAAAATGATATTCACTGGAATATCCGATCGCCCTGGCAATCGCATAATTTGTGTAATCCGTCCCTACAAGAAGCTCCTTTGCCTTCGTGATCCTCACCCTCATCACAAAATTCCAGATAGATTCTCCTGTCTCGTTTTTATAGATCTTCGACAGATAGCTTTTGGAAAGATGTAGAAATTCTGCCAGCTGCTCAATGGAGAATTCCTCCTGGCAGCAATGGCCTTTCACATACTCCTGTGCCCTGCTGATTACTATACCGGCCCTGCCCTGCTGCATCCCGTGAATTTCCACCAGCTGCAGCCCTTCTTCCCAGATCTGTACTGCCTCCGAAAACCGCAGGATGTCCGATATCTTCTGCCCCAGAAGTTCAAACTCCTCCGCCATATCCTGTCTGGCAATTTCCTTCATCCATTCCAGACAATGCCTTACCTCCCGGATCACCGTCTCCCTTTCCGCTTTCCTTTTCCTGCATTCATCCATCCAGTGTGCAAAATAATCCCGACACTTCTGTGGCTCTCCGGCCACAATCCACAGCATGAACTGCTCCCGCGATATCGGCTCAGCCTGCTTTGCACATTGCCCCCTGAACACTTCCCCTCTGTCTGAGAAAAAAATCCCCTCCTGGTAAAAGAGTCCATGCAGTGCCTTCTTACTGTTTTGGCAAAGCACTGTCAGCTCGTTCTTCGCCCTTCTGCTGGCACCACAGAGAACCGTCTTCTCTTCTTTACAGTATTTATTCCGGATTCTGTCCAGACATTCTTCCAGCTTTCCTTCGTCTCCCGAACAAAGAAATACTGCAAAAAGTCCGTCTCCCACAAATAGTATATAGCTCTCTAAGCCCTGTACCGATCTGATGTCCTGCTCTATAAACACGATCTCACTTCTGACAATGGTCTGCAGGCTTACAACGCACCAGAAGCCTTCTCCTGTAATCTCTTCCGGAAGAAAATCCGTTTCATCCCGGTAAAGACGCAGAAGCTGTTCCTCCAGATATTTTCTCTTTAATTGAGCAAGCGATTCCTGCAGATACTGTATCCTGTCCTGATACCCCTCCCTGGAATCCAGCTCTTTCTGCACTTCGATCAATGTATTGAGAAGTTCCTCCCTGTTGATCGGCTTCAACAGATACCCGTTCACATTTAATTTCAACGCTCTCTGAGCATATTCAAATTTATCATAGGCACTGATGATAATGACCTTCACCGCCGTGTCCTGCATACGGATCCTTGTAATAAATTCTATGCCGGAAATATTCTCCATACAGATATCTGTAATGATCACATCCGGACTCTCACGATGAAATACTTTCATTGCCTCCGTTGCGTTCTCCGCGGCTCCGACAATGGAAAACCCATAAAATTCCCAGGGGATCAGCTGTTTCAAAAGATCCAGCATATATGATTCATCATCCACCAGAAGTACCTTTTTCATATCGATACCTTTTCCTTTCGCCTCATACAGCCTCAGGTCCTATGAGAATGCCTTCAATCCATGCTCACTTTATGACAATGTCACTCCTGACTGCTGCTCTATAGGCAGCAGAAGCGTTGTTTCTGTAAATTCTCCTTCGACGCTGTCCATCCACACACCGAATTCGCCGCCATACCGCAGCTTCAGTATCAAATTTACATTATTCAGTCCAATATGCTCTCCCATAGATTCTGCCTTCTGCAGACTGTTCCTGACCCGCCGCAGCTTCTCAGATGACATCCCTCTGCCATTGTCCCTGACGCATATCCGCAGATTTTTCTCACACACTTCTACGGTAACAGCAATCAATGCATGATTAAAATTTCCTGCAAATCCATGTTTTATGCAATTTTCCACAAGAGGTTCCAAAACCATTTTCGGTATCATGATCTTTGAAAGTCTGTCCTTCTCAAGGATCTCATACTGCATTTTATCCTGATAGCGAAGCTGATAAATATCCAGATAGGCCCGCACATAGTTCAACTCCTCCCACAATTCCACCGTCTTTACTGTCTTCATGGAATAGCGGAGTATATAATTTAATTCGTTAATGATCCTGGTGACATTTTCCTGATTGTTGGCAAGCGACTGATACTCGATCAGCTGCAGCGTATTATACAGAAAATGCGGTGACAGTTGATTAATCAGCGTTTGAATCTGCGCGTCACGGCTTCGCAGCTCATAGAGATAATTCTCATTGATGAGCCGATCTATCCTCTGGATCATATGCTCAATCTCAATACTCAATTCTTTCACATTCCGGGATTCAGAATAAAATGTGCCTCTCTGATCCGACTGCTGGCTGATCTTCATCTCTCTGATCATAAATGCAATGTTTTTTAACGGTTTCAAAATCTGCCCGCTAAGCTGTCTGGAGAAGAAGATGATAACGATCATGCCGATCACGATCACACAAAAATCAAACCAGAAAATTTTCCTGACAAAACCGTTGAAATTATCATAGGGTTCTGCATAAACATAGGTCCAGCCGGTTACCTGCGAATGCACCTGTGTAATATAATTATCTCGGGCAAAAAGTATCTGCAGAAAATTTGCAGGTTGTTCCTCTGCGTTCTCATACAGCCCATCCGCCATTAATTCTTCTGCAGATATCTGTGTATTTCCCCGTTCACAGATCAGCATCCCCTCTTCATCCAAGATCAATATTTTCGCTTTATCATCTTTGAGATTATGATCCAGAATTTCATTGATCATATCAGATTTGATATCACAGATAATGTAACCGATTCTGCTCTGCATACTGCGTACAGGCAGAATAACCGAATAGACTGTTTCATTTCTGGGCGGATGCATATAATACTCCGTCGCATGTTCTCCCACATAATAGAGCCTGACCGTTCCTTCCTCTATCTTTCGAAAATAATCCTCTCCGGTAAAATCAAAATCCCGTAGGAACTTGTCAGCATTTTCATTGTAAATATTATATTGAAACCCTTGACTTCCCACTATTATGATATCATTAATGAAAGACTTAAAGGTCGTTATATTCTGAACAAAATCTTCTACAGCATTAGTACTGTTGAACTTTTCACGGTTAGACATATTTGTATAGTTCTTCATCACCTCGCGGATATTTTTATTTCTGGCCAGCATCACCATCGGCGTTTTTACATCCTCGAAATAATAGTCGATGGAATTCACTGCATTTTCCATACTGCCATGGATATTTTCCATAATAATTCGGTTATATTGTCCGGAGGTGAACATAACGATACTGCTGCTCAAAATAATAATCAACAGTATAAATCCTATACTGATCTTCAGAATCAGTTCAAACTGCAGGCTGTATTTTTTCATGTGTTAGTCCTGTATTTTATTACTTCTTTCACAGTTTCCGTCCATTGACACATGTCCGGAATTTTCCGGATCAGGAGAAACGGTTCTCATATATAATGTATTGCAAGTTGACAAGCATGTCAATCATATTGAATTCCATGCTTGTCACCATCATAGAATCGTCCTGGCAAACCGCCTCGACGATTATGAAATGGTTACCTTACTGTCATTCTACTTTTTTCTGCTGCCGCTTCTCTGCTCTTTCCCGTAATATACTTTTGATTCCGACTATTTGGTTTATCCGGCTGTGTCATCTGCAGCTGCCCTTTTTGGAGCAGAGGGGTCAGATATTTTCTGGTAAAAAAGGTCCGATTACGATATCCCATATACTCACAGATCTCTTTTTTACTTTTTTCAATCTGGCAGAATACAAGTATTCTCTGAGCAATCTCGGACTCCTGCTCTGTTACTTGGTCACTTACTGGATAAATTTAAGAAGGTCCAACTTTGCCGACTGCAACAGAAGTCAGCGGAATCAATGTTTTGAATACATTACCTTCTATAACTCCGGCATTCCTCCTTAATACAATTTAGTATATTTATAAGTATTTCTCATGCCAGACCCAAGTTCATCTGCTAAAGATGTCACACGAAACACTTTAGAAATAGACGGATTCTTGAAAAACGGCTCAAAACTTGATAATTCAAGCATGCCAAAACCATGCGCCCGACTCGCATTTTCTGTATACATACTTTGCTTTTATAATTACAAACTTGGCAACATAGGCAGACGAATAATCACGGTGAACCAGTAGATTGGAGAAAATTTCCCGAAGAATTTTGTCTCTGGCGCTGACGCTGTTTATACCTTCCAAATAAACATGTAACACGATATGCTCCCCTATCCGAACTTCTTCCAGCATCAAATAAATAGGTGGATATACTTTATTGGGATTATTAACTGCTGTAACAAAATCCTTTTTCATCTGATCCACTGCCTGTGGGGAAACCCCGATAAGTACACCATCATCATTCACACCAAAAAGAATATGTATATTTTCCCCATATTTAATTAATTTCAGGATTTCAGTCTCTGTCATTGGGAAGCCACCCCCTCTTTTAATGTCCTGAATCTCAATTTATGTTCTACTGCCACCCAGCTTTTATGCCCATTCCCATTCTACCATAAATAGCCTTCTGCGCCACGGTTCCTTTAAATATTATAGTAAACTTACATCATTCTCAGCCTGCCGTCGGGCCGGCCGCATGGCCATCCATGCTGTGAAAGTTGAAGTCTTTCATAATAAATACTTCTCAAATGCCTTCCGTGCATCCAGATGTACCTCCCGGAAAAACAGCACGATCCACACAACATAAGCCGCCACCGCGAAATAGCCCGATATAAAACGGGAGCCTGCCGCGCCTGCCAGCATGACGGCCGCCCACACGAAAAGAGAATTCCGCATATCTCTCGCGATCCATGCTTTGTCGTACTTCTCCTGCTCTTTTTGCGGAATCGAATTGAATCCTGATACGAATCCTGCCGCTTTCTCCCTGCCCAGTCCAAACAGCAGCGCAAGCACGGCAAACACCATCGCCAAAACAAAACACATCCAAAATCCCAGTCTCATAGGTTCCTTCCCTCCCACCATAAAATTGCCCTGGCAAATCGTTTTGCCGTCTCATGAAAATGGCCGCCTTCGTTCCATTCCAGACAGACTTCTCCGCTTCTGCTCCGGTCATCTGCACCTTTCCGGCTGTCTGCCTGCTCCTCCTTCATCTCCCCTGCCGGCACCTGCCCCAGCTGCGATTCCAGAATCTGTCTGGCCCGCTCCGTGCACTCCGCCACTTTACCCATACGCGGATTTCTGCTTAACCGCTCTTTCTTTCCCAGAGAGAGATAGACGTTAACCTCCCGCCGCAGCGGCCTTTCTTTTTCCATATATTCACAGAAACCGTCATACCACAGCGATCCGGAAAGACTGGCGACCCACCCGAAGCAGTCCGTCTGATAAAGCGCATAAAGCGCCGTCAGACCACCAAGAGAATAGCCCGCCAGCGCCGTATGCTCCGGCTCTGGTTTCGTCCGGTAATGCATATCCATATATGGTTTGATCTCTCCCGCCAGCCGGGCGAGATATGTCTGCGCCCTGCCCTGCGGCGGCGCCTCGTCTCTACGGAAGGCCGGCGCAGGCCACGGCGTGAAATCATCATTCCAACTATCCGGTCTGACACAAAGCAGAATGAAATCCGTCCGGCCGCCTGCCCGTTTCACTTCCGCGAGAATCTCCTGCGCAGGTACCTCTCCGTTGACATAGAGCACCGGATACCGTATCCGCCCCCGCTCATAGTCCCCGGGCAGAACCAGATCACAGCACAGCCCCGCAATCCGCAGTTGCTGTACCTTCTGCATTGACTGTAACTGCTGTGCCTTTCGCATTCCCGCTGATTCCTGTATCTGCTCCACTGTCATGATTTCCGCAGTCTCTTCTCCACTCCCCATACGACCACCAGCCTATACCAGGAGATTCCCGTCTCCATCAAATCTTTTCTTCAACTTCCGCTCCACCGCGGGCACTGACAAGATCAATACGGCACACTGCAGGCATACCCAGATACCCAGTACCCAGCCCACGACAGTATCTCCTCTGTCTTTGACCGGCAGAGCGACCAGCAGCGTCAAAAGGCACATGACCAGGCCCGTCTTCTGCCACAACCTGCCGCAGCAATCATGCGCATAATCCCATGTCTGCTGGTTCTTTCTGGACAGAACAGTCCTGTAGCCGTACACATTGTTGATCGTTTTCGGCGGATGCTTGACGAACACACGCCCCATGATCACCATCAAAAGAGGCATCACCATGTCGGCCACGATCATAAATACCCAAAATCCCATCTTTTCCTCCATTCCGAAGCGTCACAGTCACAAATTCCTGGTTGGATAAATTTGGATAACTATAGTTAACGACATTAGAAATTTCATCATCAGAGAATTTCCGGCTATCTGGTGCGGTATTTCTTCTCGATCACCGTCACATACACGACCATCGCCACGATCGCTTCCACCATACATCCCAGAATGGACAGGATAATATACGGAGAGTTCTGCCCTCCCAAAAGGGGAAGCCCCAGCAGCACAAAGCATACGCCGAAGACACACCACAACTTCCCCAGCGCACGGTTGTATGCCCGCACATCGCTTACCTCAAACACTTTGGCATTCGCCCAGAATCCAAAGGGCAGCGCCCTTTTTGAGTAAAAAGCATAAATGCCGAAAGCGACCATCACGCCGCCTGCCAACGCCCATATCACAAATGCTGTCATCATTGTATTCATCGCATGTACAGCCCTCCCAGCCTCAGATCTTCATCGAAAGAAATCGTATAAACCACACTGACATTTTCATAGACCGCGTCAACCTGTGTGACAACCATCACTTTACCCTTCTGCTTCAAACCCTGCATGTATACCTTCCCCATCGACTGCATCTCGCCCCAGTCTTCGGAGATACCCTTTCGTACTTCGTCCATCGTTTCCTGTGTCAGCTTGCTCTTTAATTCGTCAACCGCCAGTTCCTGCAACCCGTCAAAATCATTCTGGTTCAACATGACGACCACATTCTCCACACTGGCGGTAACCGCTTCCTGCGAGAAATCATCGCCAAGCGCCGCCGGTTTCGGAATCATCCACCATGCCAGAACAGACAAAAATACAAGGACTGCCACAATCTGCCCAATGGTCATCCCGATCCGTCTTCTTTTGTATGCCTTCCTGTCGGCATCGGAAAGATTCTGGCTGAAAGCCTCCGCGATCTCCTCCGGTGAACCCATACTCTCCATGATCTGTTCCATCGGCTCTCCCTGTTCTCTGCGGGCAGCAATATCAGACAACAGCGAGTCTCCGATCTCCTTCTTCTTCGCTCCTGTGCATTTCAGATTCCTGACAATTTTCTTTACATATTTCTCTGCATCCATTTCAATTATCCTTTCCTGCTTCCTCATTCTTCTCCCGGTTCATCAACCGCTCCACGCCTTCCGCGATCTGCCACCAGCTTTGATACATTTCAGCCAGAGTCTGCTGTCCCTTATCCGTCATCAGATAATATTTCCGCGGTATCTGCTTATTCTCCGCCTCAAACCACCTGCTCTCCACCAGTTCCTCTTCCTCCAGACGGTAGAGGATCGGGTAGAGTGTTCCTTCTTTTAGGCCGAAAATATCACCGGCCCTTTCCCGCAGCTCCATGATCAGCTGATAGCCGTATTTCTTCTCTGTCGTAAGCAGCTGCAGGACAAGCATGTCCAGAACCCCCTTCTTCATCTGCCTTTCATATTTTTCCTGCATTCCTCAGCCCTTCCTGTTCTCCCCGATACTTTGTACCGAAACCCCCTTGTGTAAATATTCCTTATCATTAACGACGTTAGACATTTCGTTTACTATAACTTTTATGGCAGGGTGTTTTGTGTGACTTTCCATTTTACCAGTTTCTAAATACTTTGTATTGCTAAGTATATATTAATACCTGAGTATGCCGTTGTCAACATCAAAGATTGCCTTTGAAACTTATATAAAAATTTTTTTAAAAAGCTGTAACCTTTTTACTTTACGAGTTGTACTATTAGTGAAAGGCCTTTTAATAACTACCAAAGGAGCACTCATGAGACTACCAATGCAAAAACTGTTTGAAAAATATCAGGGCAATCTTTATGCAGCCGCATTCAATGTCTGCAAGAACGCCGAAGATGCGGAAGATGTTGTCCAGGATACCTTCATTCAGTACTACTCACTAAAAAAAGATTTTGAAAGCGAAGAGCATATACGCGCATGGCTGCTGCGGGTGACGATCAATAAAGCAAAAAATATGAACCGTACTTTCTGGCGGAGGAATAAGCAGTCTCTGGAAGATTATATGGAGACCTTATCCTTTGAGACACCGGAATCGGGCGAATTATTCGAAGCGGCTATGAATCTCCCTGAAAAATACCGGATTGTGATCCATCTGTTTTATTATGAAGATTACAGCATACATGAAATTGCAGGTATTTTGAAACTGTCGGAAAGCAATGTGAAGGTCAGGCTGTCGCGCGGGCGTTCGCTGCTCAAGGAAAAGTTGCAGGAGGAATGGGAAAATGACGAATAAAGAGAAGTATAAGCAGGCGTTTTCAGTATTACAACCCTCCGGCAAAATATCTCTGGAGGAAGAAAGGATGATCATTATGAAGAAAAAAGCAAAATTTCAGGCTGCAGTGGCAGCAGCGGCAATATGTCTGGCATTTGTCAGCGGCGGCGGCATAGTATATGCGGCAGATTTAGGCGGTGTACAGAGAAAGATCCAGCTCTGGGTCCAGGGCGACCAGACAGATGCGGACATCGTATACAATGCAAACGGAAGCTACGACCTGTGGTATGAAAACGAAGACGGCACGCGTGAAGACCTCCACGGCGGCGGCGTTGCAATCGAGGCGGACGGCACCGAGCGTCCATTAACGGAAGCCGAATTGATGGATCACCTGCAGCAGCCCACCGTAGATTATAAAGAAGACGGCAGCATCTGGGTCTACTACTATGATCAGAAAATAGACATCACAGACCAGTTCAAAGGCGGTGTATGCTATGTACAGGTCTCAAACGGTGAAAAGACCTTATATATGACGATTCTCTATGAAGGCGGCTGGTGCACCAGTCCCCATAAATATGAAAGCCCGGATTCTTTCCGTTAAGATATCGTAAACACCATAACAAATTTCTGTTTCCGGTTCTTGCAGCCGCCATATACGCTAGCTTCTGCAAGGCCGAAAACGAAATATCCAATGTCGTTAACTATAAAAAAAGAGCTGCCCGGATGGATTGCTGTTCCATACCGGCCGGCTCTTTTTTGCTTATCTTCATGTAGCGGATTCCGTATCATCTGATTTTTCACGTACATATGCCTCTATTTTCGCATCCGTATAAAGAAATGCACCGATCAGGCCCGCAAACCCGAGGCCCGATCCCAAAGCGAGTATCCAATCCACGGAGACCCGAAGAAGAAACAGGCCAAGACTCAAAACAGCTTCCGCAGCAAACAGATAGGTTCCCAGCCGGATAAACAGAACAGGGGCGATCTTCTGGGCATAATCCCAATGCGCCTGCGATCGCATGGAGACAGGCGTGCTGTATCCGTTCTGATTATAGCGGGCGCGCTTATGAGCACCCATGTTATCCACCGGAAATTTCCGCTGGATGACCCCGACCAGGACCATCACAAACGGCACGATAAAATTAAGTAACAGAAGAATTTCAAGCATATCCCTTCCTCCTTCTCTATATGCCCGCTGCAATGTAGATCATCCCTTTTATCCACTGCTTAAAGATGAACCAGTAATCGGCCACATGTTCATCGATCGCCCGCAGTACATCCTGCGGATCAAATCCGCCCTGTTTCCCTGTGATCTGCTGAAAAACGGTTCCCGTCGCTTCGCTGAATCCCAGCGCGATATCCCCCCGCGCCACATCGCCCACTGCGACCTGCTGTCCGATCGCTATAGCACCGAAGCTGAACTGTCCCACCGCCAGCGCTCCCATGGAGAAAAGCCCTACGCAGAAAGCGCCTATGGCCACCACACCGATGGCAAAATCACCCAGTGCAATACCGCCAATGGCAACGATCCCTGCGGACAGAAGCAGACCGATGCCCACCGGAGCCAGAGTGATCACGCCCAGGCCCGCCAGACCGATGGCCACGATCCCCTTAGCCGCAAGCCCTATGGCGATCACCCCTTTTGCAGATCTTCCAAACCCGATATTGACATGCACAAGCGGCATCCCGCGCCAGCTTCTCTTACTCTTATATTCATAGGAAAAGCCCCGCTTCACCACGGCACGCCCCCGGCACTCATAGGCATCCTGTTCGGTATCCGAAGACTCTCCCCACAGATCAGAGGCCTGCTCCGCCCCGGACGCTTTCTTCCACTGTCCGGATCCTCCTGCTGCCGTCGATGCTCCATTCTGCTGTCCGGATCCTTCTGCCGCCCCCGGTGTTCCATTCCACTGTCCGGACCCTCCTGTTGCTGCCGATGCTCCATTCCACTGCCCGGTTCTTCCTGCTGCCGTCGTTTCTTTCCATTGTCCAGAGGCCGGTTCCGCGACCGATTCTTTTAACAGATAATCCGTGGTGACCGTGAACAACTCGCTGATCATCACGATCTTATCCAGCTCCGGAACCGACTGGTCCGTCTCCCACTTCGACACGGACTGTCTCGATACCCCCAGTTTCTCCCCGAACGCCTCCTGGGAAAGCCCATTCTTAACCCTCAGCGAATATATTTTTTCTCCAAGTGTCATAATATGCCTCTTTTCTGCGCATCGTTTTTACCACATTATTTTTATAATGTATGATTTTTGTTTTTTACGCAGCATTGTCCCACTCCATTTTGTCTTGTTTTTGTCGGTTACGTCGAATATCCTTATTCCGGATGCGCTCATATAAGGTATTGATTCGGCGCAATTCCCCATACACAATGCGGGTCGCCTGCGCAGGCATATCGACCTTGTTTTCAGACAGTCGGGAACATATGCTACCTCTCTTTTATACCGCAAAACCATATAAAAAGGCTATATATAGCACTTGGAAATTTGTCAACCGGCAGTTGCACCGCCCAAAACACGCCTCTTTCCGCCGATTTTTCTGTTTAGTGACAACCGCCGCAACGGCTGCAGTCCCCGCCGCACTGGATTGACCTGCCTGCCTTCTTATCCCTGATCATGCTGCGGACTGCCAGTGCAACGGCTCCCGCCACGATCGCCAATACTATCACTGTTCCCATATCATTATCTCCTTATCCTCACCATCTTATTTGATCACCGTCATTCCGGGTGCCATACAGATCTGTCTCCTGTATGCTATAGTTAACAACATTAGAAATTTATTATATCGTTTACTATATGTTATAGCATCCGTTTTCCCGGACATTTCATCACGACAGCCTGCCGGAAGAGACCCGCACAGGTTTCGGAAAGGATCCATCCGTCGCTCTGTGCGGCCGAAACAGCAGATACAGGAAACCGGCCGTCAGCACGAATGCCGCGATCGTGCCGATCCCAAACCCGCCACCGGCCGCCAGCGTGCCGATCTGATAAATGCACATCGCCACCACATAGGCCAGCGCCGTCTGATACCCGATGGCAAACCAGAACCAGCCGCCGTTGTTCATCTCCCGTCTGATCGCCCCCATAGCCGCAAAACAGGGAGCGCACAGCAGGTTAAAGGCCAGAAATCCGAAAGCCGCAGCCGGCGTCATCACCGTGGCCAGGCTGCCCCACACTTCGGTCCCGTCCTCGGCAACCTCCGCAAACCCAAACAGCATCCCGAAGGTCGCCACCACATTTTCCTTTGCAATCAGGCCGGTAATCGCCGCAACCGCCATTTTCCAGCCTTCTCCCGCCTGTGTCCAGCCAAGGGGTGTAAAAATCCATGCGATCAGGCCGCCCGCCTTCGCCAGAATACTGGCCTCCAGCTCTTCCGCCTCAAGCATTCCGAAACTTCCTTCCGTCCATCCGAAGCGCATCAGAAACCAGAGTACGATCGTAGATAAAAGGATGATCGTGCCAGCCTTTTTAATAAAGGACCAGCCGCGCTCCCACATGCTGCGCAGCACCGCGCTGACTGTGGGCATATGATAAGCCGGCAGCTCCATCACAAAGGGAGCCGGATCGCCCTCAAACATCCTTGTTTTCTTCAAGATAATGCCGGAACAGACAATGGCCGCTATCCCGATCAGCCACGCGCTCCACGCCACAGCTCCCGAATTGTCGAAGAATGCGCCCGCTATCAGCGCAATGATCGGCAGTTTCGCACCGCAGGGAATAAAGGTGGTCGTCATGATCGTCATCTTCCGGTCTCTGTCATTTTCGATGGTCCGGGAAGCCATGATGCCCGGAACACCGCATCCCGTCCCGATCATGATCGGGATAAAAGACTTGCCCGACAGTCCGAATTTCCGGAAGATCCTGTCCATGATAAAAGCCACTCTCGCCATATACCCGCAGGATTCCAGAAACGCCAGCATGATGAACAGCACAAGCATCTGCGGCACAAATCCGAGAACTGCTCCCACACCGGCCACTATCCCGTCCAGGATCAGACCCTGCAGCCAGCCGGCACAGTCTGCACTTACAAGGATACTCTCCACCGCAGGAGGAATGATCTCCCCGAATAACACATCATTGGTCCAGTCCGTCAAAAATCCACCCACCGTCGTTACCGACAGATAATATACCACAAACATCACCAGCGCAAAAACCGGCAGCGCCAGCCATCTGTTTGTCACGATTTTATCAATTTTGTCAGAAGTCGTCAATGCGCCCTGCCTGCTCTTGATAACGCAATCTTCAATGACAGAAGCGATATACACATACCGTTCATTCGTGATGATACTCTCCGTATCGTCCTCATACGCTTCCTCCAGCGCCTTGATCTCATCGCTTACATCCGGCGCCTGCGCTGTCTGCTGCTCAATCTGCTCCCTGATGCCTGCGTCCTTTTCCAGTAACTTAATGGCAAAGAATCTCTTCTGTTCCTCCGCCACCCCCTGCAGCATTCCGGCTACCCGGTGAATGGCATTCTCCACACCATCCTCAAATCTATGTTGTGTTGTCTGCTTTTTACTGCCTGCTGCCCTGACCGCCCTGTCTGTCGCTTCCTGAATGCCCGTGCCTTTCAGCGCGGAAATCGCAACCACCTCACAGCCAAGGCTCCTGCCCAGCTTCTCGGTGGAGATCCGGTCGCCGTTTTTATTGACAAGATCCATCATATTGACCGCCATCACCACCGGAATGCCAAGCTCCATCAGCTGCGTGGACAGGTACAGGTTCCGCTCGATATTCGTACCGTCCACAATATTCAGGATTACATCCGGCTTCTCATTAATCAGGTAATTCCTTGCCACCACTTCCTCCAGCGTGTAGGGCGAGAGGGAGTAGATACCCGGCAGATCCGTGACGGTCACATCCCTGTTGCCTTTTAATCTGCCCTCCTTTTTCTCCACTGTGACGCCCGGCCAGTTTCCAACAAACTGGTTGGAGCCGGTCAGTGCATTGAATAACGTTGTCTTGCCGCAGTTCGGATTCCCTGCAAGTGCAATTTTGATCGACATTTTTTTCTTCCTCCTGACTTTTGTTCTCTGTCATTCTCTATTCGACTTCTATCATCTCCGCATCTGCTTTTCGCAGAGATAATTCATAGCCCCGCACCGTCACTTCCACCGGATCGCCAAACGGAGCCACCTTGCGCACAAAGACATTGACGCCCTTCGTAATCCCCATGTCCATGATCCGCCTCTTCACCGGCCCTTCTCCGGTCAGCCTCTTCACCGTCACCGTTTCTCCGCAGGATATTTCTTTTAATGTTTTCATTGTCGTCTCCTCCTCCACTGATCTTTTTCTGTTTTAAAATTGGTCCTGAGCTGGTTTTGAGTAAGTTTTGAGCAAATCTTAAGTTAGTCTCGACTTACTGTTGACCAAAAAAATACCTCCCTCAAACCATAATGCGATTGGCCATATCCTTCCCAATGGCGATTCTGGAATCCTTGATATTTACGATCAGGTTTCCTCCCGCTGCAGAGACAACCGTCACGGCAGCTCCTGTCACAAAGCCCAGCTTCTCCAGAAACTGTCTCGTTTCTTCCTTTCCGCCCACCTTCTTGATCGAAGCCGGTTCTCCTGCTTTTGCAAATGTTAATGGCATGTTGCGCATCCCCTTTCCTGTGTATACCTGTTTTTTCATAGTTAGTATTATCTAACTGCATTCTCGAATAGAGGTTAGCATAAGCTAACCCATTCTGTCAAGTGGTTTTTAAAATATAAAAATATAACATATACTAAAGGGAAAGTTTCAGTCAATGGATGATCGGTCCGTAAACTGTAACGATAGATGCACAATTTGAACACAGATGCAAGCATTGACATACCATTATATCATAATTATAATATAATTATGGATTGCATAAAATTTGAATGGGATAACAACAAAAATGAACTGAATAAAAAGAAACATAAAATTTCCTTTGAGGAAGCTCAAACAGTATTTTATGATTCCGAAGCTCTTGTCATAGATGACCCTGAGCATTCAGAATTAGAGGACAGATTTATCATTCTGGGTCTCAGCAAAAAAGTTAATCTGCTTGTAGTATGTCACTGTTACCGAGAATCCGATTCCGTTATACGAATTATATCTGCGAGAAAAGCAACTACTACAGAAGCACGATATTATCACGAATCATAGGAGGTGTTATCATGAAAGAAGAATACGATTTCAGCAAAGCACGTAAAAATCCCTATGCTGATAAGCTAAAGAAACAGATTACTATTAATATTGATACCGATACTATAGACTATTTCAAAGCACAGGCTAAATTTTCCGGCATCCCATACCAGACGCTGATCAATCTCTATCTCTCCGATTGTGCAACACAAAAGAAACAGCTGCAGATAAGCTGGCATTAATTATGGCAATTTTTATAGCGCTATTTTCCCTGTTGGGATCATAGCGCTATTACAAAATACATACATCTATTTACGGAAAATTTCTGTTACTTACGGTATCTGCCGACTCTCTCGTCCGAAATTACACCATCAAAATTCATACCAAACCCGAAATCATAGGTATGTCCTTCTTCATCCTGATAGCACTCCATGTCAAATGCCACATCTTCCTGCTGTTTCTCTACGGTCTCCATGTTGGCAGGCATCTGCACGGGAAGCAGTCCCTGAGGTGTAAATCTTCCGGTGATCACGTCCAAAACCGCCTGCACACTGACACCATACTCTACAAGAAGCGCATCCG
>OFFT01001129.1_pt1 | contig 16690 bp, 14 predicted proteins | sample 1521581 | NCBI WGS metagenome assembly OFFT01 (sample SAMEA3504084, study PRJEB24116) | mouse gut metagenome | biome: mouse gut; feature: mouse-associated habitat; material: faeces | place: Denmark | collected 2011
CTTGCCAAACAGGAAATCATTGGATATGCTTAATTCTTCCCATTTTGTCTGCTTTTCCTCTATGTTGCCCATAGTTTTACCTGCTTTCTTCCCGTAAATGACTGCCGGAAAACTCTATATATACCATAGCCTTGCTATCTCCTACTCTTATTATACACAGTCTTCCGGCCAATTACAATACGAACAGAACCTGTCTATTTTGACGAATAAGACCTTATAGCATCCAGAATGTGCTCAGGACTGCACCACTTTTTATTCGTATTCCGGCAGTTTTGTAAAATTAACTCGTTCCCCATCAGCCACGCCTACATACATATCATTTGTCCTTCGTCCAATCTTCAGATAATGCTCAATGACAAATTTAGCGGTATATGGCATCTCCAATACCGATAGCTCCGAAAGTGTAAACCACCTGCTTATCCCTTCCGTTGATACAATGTGATCACCCGTCTCATTGTCCAGTTCCGCAAAAAAATAGTAATTCTGCCGGATTTCTCCTTTCATCCTCCGCAAAGTAACATACCTCAGCAACAGATTCCTGATACCACCTTCACTTATTCCTAATTCTTCTTTCAGTTCTCTCAATACACATGCTCTTGGATCGTTTAGTTCATTCTCTTCAAAATGACCTCCCGCAGCTCCAACCCATGTATCGCTCACAACGCGGCCGCGCTGCCGGAAAAGCAATAGCATTTTATCTCCTTTTGTTATATATAGAGAAGTCATGTTCCTTAGTTTCTCATCCATTTACAAGCCACCCTCCCTTATCATTTTTTATCCTACTAATCCATTTTTCCTGTAGATCCATAGATTTTATACAACATACTCTTTCCATGAATCTTTTGCACTTCCTCAAAACTTCGCACTTACTTATGATATGGTTCCCCATTGATAATCCGATACGCCCGGTAAATTTGCTCGCACAAAATTACCCGCATCAGTTGATGGGGAAAAGTCATATCGGAAAAGCTGACAGCCTGTTGAGAGCGTTTCCTCACTTTTTCGTGAAGTCCCAGGGAACCGCCAATCAAAAAGACCATATGGCTCTGTCCGCTGAGTCCCGCCCGGTTAATGGCTTCCGCAAAGCCTTCCGAAGTATAGCGCTTTCCCTGTATCTCCAAAGTACACACAAAGGCTCCCTCCTCCAGGCGGGCCAAAAGTCTGTCTGCTTCCCTCTCCCGAATCTGGTCTTCCAGCGCCGCAGACGCTTTGTCCGGTGTCCTTTCGTCAGCCACTTCCACAATCTCCAGCCTGCAGTATCTGCTCAGCCGCTTGACATACTCGCCCACTGCTTCCCGATAAAAACTCTCCTTGATCTTCCCTACACACAATATGGTGATTTTCATGGCTTGGTCCCCCCAAAAATGATACCTGGAATCCGGAAGAATTCTCCCGGATTCCAGGTATTAAGACATCCTATACAAATGCAGAAACGCATCTTATCCCTCCGGGAAGATCGTGTCATACATGTCGTCCACAAAGTGATCCAGAAATTCCTGGTCCAAATTCACAAACTGACGGTTCAGCAGAGCTTTGATCAGGGCCACCCGGCGGAAATACCACTCTTCCTCGGGTGCGGCAGACAGCTGCAGGCTGGCATCCACTTTAGCCCCCTCCAGATTCTCCCTGCACCACTTCTCCATAGTGCTCTTGAGGGAATTCTCGGAGTCGGCCTCTCTGGCATACTGCTTGGAATTTTTCAGGGAAACAAAACCCATGACAATAAAAATCACAAACATAGCTCCCATGATGCCGCCGATCATAAAACGGTTACTTCCCTGCAGTTTTAGGGGCAAAACCCCCGCCAGCAGCAGCCCCAGAGCTATCAGGCCCAGGCCGCCCACAATCAGCAGCGTCCAAGCCGAGGACCTGTTCTCTGCCGCCTGCTCCGACTTATTCTGATAGCCATGAGAGGATCTGCGCATCGGCTGAGGCTGGGGTTTCCGCTCCTCCCCAGTCCCTGCCCCCACCCCAAACCACTGGGGCTGAGGCGCCTCGGCTTCCTGCCGGGCCTGTTCCTCCTGCATCCTGACGGCCTCCTCAGCCTGCCGCACCTGTTCCTGCTGCATGTACACAGATCCCAGCTTAACAGCCTTCTGCCTGTGCTTTTCGTCAATCAGAAGTTCGTGCACCGCCTCTTTCTCATCATAGACGATCTCCATATCCTTCAGGCCATTGTACTCCAGATATTCCTTCAGCCGGGTCAACTCTGCCTCAGATCCAAAAATCAGCGGAACCCTGTTCACAATCTCCTTTTCTGTCACCAGCTGGCAGCCGCAATCCGCACATACGGCGATACCGTCTCTGTACTCATTCCTGCACTTGGGACATATCAACATATACCCTCTCCTCCTCGCAACCCTGCCCATTTGCTCCAGGCTTATCTCTGCCCATAATACACTAGTTCATGTTGGAAAGATATTCATCAATCCCTTTCGCTGCCGCCTTTCCGGCCCCCATTGCCAGAATTACGGTAGCAGCCCCCGTCACGGCGTCACCCCCGGCATACACAGCCTCCTTGGTGGTCCTGCCGTTCTCTTCTTCCGCCACAATGCATTTCCACTTGTTGGTCTCCAACCCCTCGGTGGTGGAAGAAATCAGCGGATTAGGGGAAGTCCCCAGAGACATGATCACCGTATCCACCTCCAGCACAAACTCGGACCCGGCCACTTCCACCGGTCTTCTTCTGCCGGACTCGTCAGGCTCACCCAGTTCCATTCGGATGCACCTCATGCCCGTCACCCAGCCCTTATCATCCGCCAGAATCTCGGTGGGGTTCGTCAGCAGGTCAAATATAATGCCCTCTTCCTTTGCGTGGTGTACTTCCTCCACACGGGCAGGCAGTTCCTCCTCACTGCGGCGATACACAATATGCACCTCCGCCCCCAGCCGCAGGGCGGTACGGGCCGCATCCATGGCCACGTTGCCGCCTCCCACCACGGCCACTTTCTTTCCCCGCATAATGGGAGTGCTGCTGTTTTCGTCAAAAGCCTTCATCAGATTGCTTCTGGTCAGGTACTCGTTGGCGGAAAACACGCCGTTGCTGTTCTCGCCGGGAATGCCCATGAACTTGGGCAGCCCTGCGCCCGAACCGATAAACACTGCCGAGAAACCCTCCTCGGTCAAAAGCTGGTCGATGGTAACGGATTTGCCCACCACCACATTGGTCTCTATCTTTACACCCAGGGATTTCACGTTCTCAATCTCCCTGGCCACCACCGCCTCCTTGGGCAGACGGAACTCGGGAATGCCATATACCAGCACGCCGCCGGGCTCATGCAATGCCTCGAAGATGGTCACTTCATACCCCAGCTTGGCCAGATCTCCGGCACAGGTCAGCCCTGCGGGGCCGGAGCCGATCACAGCCACTTTTTTCCCCTTTTTCTCCTTGGCTCCCTCCGGCTTTATGCCCTGCTCCCTGGCGTAATCTGCCACAAAGCGCTCCAGTTTTCCGATGGATACCGGCTCTCCCTTGATGCCCCGGATGCATTTGCCCTCACACTGGCTCTCCTGGGGACACACCCGTCCGCACACGGCGGGCAGGGCGCTGGCCTGACTGATGGTCTGGTAAGCCCCCTCCATATCTCCGTTTTTCACCTGCTCCACAAAGCCCGGAATGTTGATCGCCACGGGACAGCCCTTGACGCACTGCGCATTCTTGCAGTTAATGCAGCGGGCCGCCTCCTCCATGGCCTCTTCTCTGTTGTATCCCAGACATACTTCTTCAAAATTCTTCCCACGTGCCTGCGCATCCTGTTCCCTCACAGGCACTTTCTTCAAAACATCCATCTCTATTCTCCTATTTAAGTTCCCCATCCGCCCTCACGGCACATCTGACCGGCGCTCGTCATGTAACTGCTTTGTCAACCGTCTGCTGTCCCATGCCTTTCCCGGCAGATGCTATTTTCAGTTCCGCATTCTTCTGTCGCTTCACCCGCTGCAGTTGCCGCATCCTCCATGGTGGGTGGCCCCTTCCCTGGCTTTCAGGAAAGCCCTGCCCTCCTCTGTCCTGTAGATCTGCTGACGGCTCATGGCCTCATCAAAATTCACCTGGTGTCCGTCAAATTCCGGACCGTCCACACAGGCGAACTTCACTTTGCCGCCCACTGTCACGCGGCAGGCGCCGCACATGCCTGTGCCGTCCACCATGATAGGGTTCAGACTGACAATGGTGGGGATGCCCAGTTCCTTGGTAAGCAGGCAGACAAACTTCATCATGATCATGGGACCGATGGCCACGCAGCAGTCATACTGCTTTCCTTCTGCCACCAGATCCTTGACGGTCTGGGTAACCATGCCGCTCCTGCCATAAGAACCGTCGTCGGTGGTCACATACAGATTGCCTGCCACGGCCTCCATCTCCTTCTCCAGAATCAGCAGGTCTCTGGTCTTGCTGCCCACCACCACGTCCACGGCGATACCACGCTCATGAAGCCATTTCACCTGGGGGTATACAGGTGCAGCCCCCACGCCTCCGGCCACAAACAGAAGTTTCTTGTTCTTCAGACTCTCGATATCCTCGGAAACAAACTCAGACGCACAGCCCAGAGGCCCCACGAAATCGTGAAAGCTGTCCCCTGCTTTCAGAGCGGACATCATCTGGGTGGACGCGCCCACAATCTGGAACACGATGGTCACCGTGCCCCGTTCCCTGTCATAGTCACACACCGTCAGGGGAATCCTCTCCCCCTCTGCATCCGTCCTGACAATCACGAATTGGCCGGGCTGGCAATATTTTGCCACCCGTTCCGCCTCCACCTCCATCAGATAGATATTGGTGGTAAGTTCCTCTGCTCTGACAATCTTGTACATACTCTCCTCCTACTTATAATTCCGGAACATACTGTTCCCGTTCCGCATTTTCCCTTCTGCCGTGTGGGACGGCGCTGCCCTGTCTGTCCGCTCCTGGGGCCGCATATACAGCAATGGGCAGTCCGGCCCATCATGGAATTTCCGCTATGCTGTAGCTGCCGCCGTCCGTCAGCAGCTTATAGCAGATACAGTTATATGCATGGACTGCGTAATAACTGCCTGTGCGGATGCTGCCCCCGCTTTCGTCCACATGCAGTTCCGCAAAGATATAATAATCCTCCTCGCCAACTGTCAGCGGATATTGGAACCGATACTGGTATATGCCGCTTTCTCCTGCAAATCCCTCAGGGGTCTGGATTCTCCCCGTGCGCATCATCTCATTATAGACAGTCACTGTGGCCATATCCACCGAAATGTCCGTATTTAACTGCAAACTGTAAGCACGCTCCGCGACCTCACCCACGATCCCATCCTCCTCAATGATGGCAAAGGAGTACACGGAATCGCCCAGGGGCATGGGAATGGGCCCCGTATACCGGGCAGAGTCTATGGTGGGAACCGTGCCGTCCATGGTATAGTAAACCGTTTCATCCTCCTCCCGATTGATCTGGATCAGGGTGGGACTGCTGTACTGGCCGCTGGCCGTCACCACATCCGGCGCAACGGGAATCTTCAGTTCGATCAGGTAGTTCTTGGTCACCACATCGCTGACCAGACCATATTGGTTTACAAACACGGCCTTGATGGTATGTTCCCCGTTGTCCAGGAAGATGGGCGCCGTATATACCGAACTGTTCTCATCCGGCTCCGAGCCGTCCATGGTATAGTAGATAGTCCCCGCCGTGTTGGAACTGAGTTTCAGGGGCAAAATCTCCTGATAATACCCTTCCTCAAACCCGAACTCCGGCGCTTTGGCCTGTAAGTTCTGATATGTGCTTCTGATAACTTCATTATCACAGTTATTCAGCAGACTGTCAATCGTCTGGTAATCATTTCTGGCCCTGTAGGACTGAATCAGCTGGGAATAGGCCCTCTCAAGCTGCTTCTGGTCCAGCAGTCCGCCTTCAATCAGGTCCGACAACTGGCTCTCATATCCCCCAACATTATCCATTGTATAATAACATTCCGCCAGGGCAAATCCCACTTCCGGATCGGTGCTGCCTAATTGCCGGGCACGGATATAATAGCTGACCGCCTGTTCATAGTTCTGGGCCCTGACACATTCCACCGCTCTGGCAATCTGGTATTCCACGGAATTCTCCATATGCTGCCAGACGCCGATCAGCACGCCGGACAGAACCAGAATCAGCAGGAAAAATATCCCGATCAGCCATCCCAGATAACTCTTCTTCTTTTTTTGAGGGAACTCCGGCCCGGCCGTCTCCCCGGAAGAGAAAGCAGTTTCAGAAATTTGCAGTTCTTCCGCAATATGTTCCAGCGTAGCCTGCATGCTCTGTTCCACTTCCGATTCAAAATCGGGTACAATGTGTATATCTTCCCCGCAGACCCCGCAATAGAGCGAACCCTCTTCTATTTCTGCTCCGCATTTCGGACAATTCATACGAATTTACTTCCGCCCTTTCAACAAAATACCCCTCAACGTTCCTGAAGCAAAACGCTGTCCACACAATTCTTCATCAACATGGCTATGGTCATGGGACCCACGCCGCCGGGAACCGGGGTGATGGCACTGCAGTGAGGCGCCACGGAACCATAATCCACATCCCCGCACAACTTATTGTTGTCATCCCGGTGAATGCCCACGTCAATCACCACGGCTCCCTCCTTTACATAGTCCGCAGTAATCATCAGAGGTTTGCCCACCGCCACCACCAGGATATCCGCCCGGCGGGTGACTGCCTTTAAATCCTCGGTCCGGCTGTGGGCCACCGTCACGGTGCCGTTCTCCCGCAAAAGCAGCAGGGCCATGGGCTTGCCCACAATATTACTGCGGCCCACCACCACGCATTCCTTCCCGCTGACGGAAATGCCGGAGCGCTTCAGCAGTTGAATTACCCCGGCGGGGGTGCAGGACACAAATCCCTTTTTCCCGATACATAACGCCCCCACATTCATGGGATGAAATCCGTCCACATCCTTAAGCGGGCTGATGGCATTGAGTACCTTTTCCTCGTTGATCTGTCCCGGCAGAGGCAGCTGCACCAAAATGCCGTTCACATCCGCCCTGGCATTGAGTTCCTCCACCAGAGAAAGCAGCTCCTGCTCCGTGGTTTGGGAGGGCAGTTCATAGGACAGGGAACGAATCCCGATATACTCGCAGGCCTTCTTCTTGTTGCGCACATAAACGCTGGAGGCGGGATCGTCCCCCACCTGTATCACCGCCAGACAGATTTCCTTCCCCTGGGCCCTGTAAACCGCCACCTGCTCCTTCAACTCGTCTTTGATCTCCGCGCTGATTTGCTTCCCGTCAATAATCTGTGTCATTTCATCCTCCCATCTTATTTTCGCAAATATCCTCCCGACACGCTTTTGCATCCACCGTCCAGGCTTCCTCAAAATAATCCCGTGATCCTCCCCTGTTCATCCACGTCGATCCCATAGGCAGCAGGATTCCTGGACAGCCCGGGCATAGTCACCACGGCTCCCGTCAGCACCACCACAAATCCGGCGCCGGCGGAAACATAAACTTCCCGTACATTCATCTCAAAGTTCTCCGGCCTGCCCAGCAGAGCCGGGTCATCGGACAGGGAATACTGGGTCTTGGCCATACACACCGGCAGTTCCCCATAGCCCAGTTCCTCCAGACGCTGCAACTGCTTTGCCGCTCCGGGAGCAAAATGTACTTTCCCTGCCCCATAGATTTCCGTGGCTACCTTTACCACCTTGTCCTTTAAGGGCAGACTGTCCTCATACAGCACCCGGAAATGGCTCTCTTTCTGCTCCAGAGTCTCCAGAACCTTTTCCGCCAGTTCCACGCCGCCCCGGCCGCCCTGTTCCCACACTCTGGCCAGAGCGAAAGCACAGCCTCTTTCCTCACAGAAATGTTTTACAAAAGCGGTCTCCGCCTCCGTGTCGGCTGTGAACGCATTCAGCGTCACCACCACCGGCACACCGTACTTCTGCAGATTTTCGATATGCTTCTCCAGATTGACAATCCCTCTTTCCAGAGCTTCCAGATTCTCCTGGGAAAGCTGCTCTTTTCGCACACCGCCGTTATATTTCAGCGCTCTTATGGTGGCTACCAGCACCACGGCGTCCGGCGCCAGCCGCGCCTGACGGCATTTGATGTCAAAGAACTTCTCCGCGCCCAGATCCGCACCGAATCCCGCCTCCGTGATGCAGTAATCCGCCATTTTCAAGGCTGCCCTGGTGGCGATGATGGAATTGCATCCATGGGCGATGTTGGCAAAGGGACCGCCGTGTACCAATGCCGGAGTATGCTCCAGAGTCTGGATCAGATTGGGCTTGAGAGCGTCTTTCAGCAGAGCCGCCATGGCTCCCACAGCCTGAAGCTGTCCCGCTGTCACAGGTTCCCCCTCATAATTGTAGGCCACTACGATCCGGGAAAGTCTTTCCTTCAGATCCTGCAGATCGGTGGCCAGACAAAGGATGGCCATGATCTCCGAAGCCACCGTGATCACAAAATGATCCTCCCGGACCACGCCGTCCATCTTGGCCCCCATGCCCACCACAATGTTGCGCAGCACCCGGTCGTTCATATCCATGCAGCGCTTCCACACCACCTGCCGGGTGTCGATCCCCAGTTCGTTGCCCTGCTGGATATGGTTGTCCAGCAGCGCTGCCAGCAGATTATTGGCGCTGGTAATGGCGTGAAAATCCCCGGTGAAATGAAGGTTCAGATCCTCCATGGGCACCACCTGGGCATATCCTCCCCCGGCCGCCCCTCCCTTAATGCCGAAACACGGTCCCAGAGAAGGCTCCCGCAGAGCGATAACCGCTTTTTTGCCCAACTGCCCGAAGGCTTCTCCCAGGCCCACGGTGACCGTGGTCTTGCCCTCCCCGGCCGGGGTGGGATTGATGGCCGTCACCAGGATCAGTTTGCCCTCCGGCCGGTCCTGAAGCCGCCGGATATAGTCATCGGAAACCTTGGCCTTATATTTGCCGTACAGTTCCAACTCCTCCTGGGGGATTCCCGCGCGCTCCGCCACCAGTGTGACCGGCTCCAGCACCGCTTCCTGCGCAATCTGAATGTCTGTTTTCATGGTCCGCCTCCTTTTTACCCTACATAATTTCCGGGCAGTCTTGTTATACAATTTCCTCCAGCATCTGCTCAAACTCCTCCGTGCTCATCAGGATCTTCCGGGGCTTGGTGCCCTCCTCCTCCCCCACGACCCCATAGTCATGAAGCTGTTCCATGATCCGCGCCGCACGGTTGAAGCCGATCTTGAAAGCGCGCTGCAGCATACCGATGGAAGCCTTATCCTTGTCGATGATGAAGCGCCCGGCCTCCTCAAAGTACTCGTCTCTCTCGTCTCCGCCTCCTGGACCTCCAGGGCCGCCCATACTCTTAAGCTGCTCTTCCACATCTGCGGCATAGGTGTTGCCCAGAGTCTGGTTTTTCAAAAAATCCACCACGTCGGACACTTCCTTGTCTGACACAAAAGCACCCTGTATTCTGGCCGGCTTGGAATACCCCTGGGGGTAAAATAGCATGTCCCCCTTGCCCAGCAGCTTTTCCGCGCCGTTCATATCCAGGATGGTGCGGGAGTCCACGCCGCTGGACACGGAGAAGGCCACCCGGCTGGGCATGTTGGCCTTGATCAGGCCGGTGATGACATCCACACTGGGCCGCTGGGTAGCAATAATCAGGTGGATGCCCGCCGCCCTGGCAAGCTGGGCCAGGCGGCAGATGGACTCCTCCACTTCCCCCGGGGATACCATCATCAGATCCGCCAGCTCATCCACAATAATGACGATCTGGGGCATCTTGGCAGGGGCCTGGGGATCACTTTCCCTCATAGCCTCCACCTTCTTATTGTAACCCTTCAGGTCACGCACGTTGAAATCCGCAAATTTCTTATAGCGGTCAGTCATCTCCGCCACCCCCCAATGCAGAGCGGCAGAGGCTTTCTTGGGATCCGTCACCACCGGGATCAACAGATGGGGAATACCGTTGTATACGCTGAGTTCCACCACCTTGGGATCCACCATAATCAGCTTCACCTCCTCCGGGTGAGCCTTATACAGGATACTCATAATCAAAGTGTTGATACACACAGACTTGCCGGAACCGGTGGCTCCCGCAATCAGCATATGGGGCATCTTGGCTATGTCCGACACCACCGTCTGTCCTCCGATATCCTTACCCACGGCAAAAGCCAGGTTGGAGGAAAAATCTTTGAACTCCTTGCTCTCCAGCAAATCCCGCAGCGCCACCGCCATGTTTTCCTTGTTGGGCACCTCAATGCCGATGGCCGCCTTGCCGGGTATGGGCGCCTCGATGCGGATATCCGTGGCTGCCAGGTTCAGCTTGATATCATCGGTAAGTCCCACGATCTTGCTGACCTTAACGCCCTGTTCCGGCTGCAGTTCATATCTGGTCACACTGGGACCCTGGCTGATATCGGTGATGGTGACCCTGACCCCAAAATTCTCCAGGGTCTGCTGCAGGCGCATGGCCGTCTGTTTCAGTTCCTGGGTGGTATCCTTATTTCCTCCCTTGCCCTTCTGCAGCAGAGATACAGGCGGGAACATATATTTCCTGGGAATAACAGCCCCCTGCACCGCCCCCATGTCCTGCGTCTGCTGGGTCCTCCCTTCCCGGCTGGAGGACTCCTCCAGGCGCGCCGCAGGTCTGACCCGCTGACCGGACGGCTCCTCCACATCCTCCCTGTGTACCCGGATGTCCTGGCCCTCAAAAGTCTCCCCTGCCTGTACAGGGCCGCCTGCCTCATGCAGTTCTTCCGCTCTCGGCGGATTCTCCGTCTCCGAAGAATCCTCCTGCCGGATAGGACTGTTGAAAGGGTTCACCGGCGCCACGGGATCCGGCTCCAGGGTAGAATAAAACTGCTCCGGTTCCTCCTCTGCCTCATCAATTGTCAACTGATGCGCACTGCGTATGCGGATATTGTCAAAGTCAAAAACGCTGCCCAAAGGCTTCTCTTCCTCCGGCAGTTCCGGCATAACGCCCTCCTCCCCGGAAGGTATGTACTCTTCCCCGTCCTCATTCCACATGATCTCATGGATATCGTCACGCCTGCGCTCTTCGCTTCCCCGGGTGATGGCCGTGTCCAGAATCACGCCGGACACCTTTCTGTCCATCCGCAGAATCTTTTCCGTCTCCTTCTCCTCCCGGCGCTGCGCTCTGCCGCTTTCCTTCTCCATTGCCCTCTGACGGCGCTCCTCCTCCCGTCTGGCCCTGGCCTGCTCCTGTTCCTCCCGGCGCAGCCTGTCCGCTTCCTGACGCTGCTCCCGGCGGCTGAGATATTCCTCCTCCTGTTCCTCTCTGCGCGCTCTCGCATACTCTCTCCTGCGCTGGGAATCTTCCCTGGTGCGCTCCAGCATCCGAAAACCGCCGTTTTTCATGCCGCTGATCAGAGACTTTTCCGTCATAAGGATGAAACTGATCGCGCCGCAGAGCAGTACCACCAACACCGTCCCTATAGTCTCCAGATAATGGTGCAGCAGATAGGCCAGGCTGCCGCCGATGACGCCGCCGCCGGTCCTGTCCCCCCGGGCTGTATCATAAATCCGCGCCATATCATATTTTTCCAGAGACAGGCTGTTTTGGGCAAACAATTCACAGACCACGCCCACCATCAGAAACAGAACGGCGCCTGCAATCAGCTTACGCAGCGCATTGGGATTGCCGGAATTGGCATACCAGAAGGACACGGCCACAAATAAAAGCACCGGCACCGCATAGGAAGTTAATCCGAACAGACCAAATAAGACCCCGCTGACCAGATCGCCGGCCGGACCGATAATGCCGAAGTTGCATAAAAACAAAATTACCATCAAGATGAAAAATATAATCAAGCCAATCTCGTGGAACAGTTCATTTTCTTTCTCATAATCATATGTAGGGGCTTTGCCCTTCCTGCCGGAGCCGGACGACTTTTTGCCGCCTCTCTTGCCTGCCGCTGAAGATGCCCTCCTGCCTGATGAATTTGCCATCTCACCATACTCCTTTTCCCCGGGGGGCCAGGGCCTGTGTACCCGGCCCTGGACAAACAAACATTATTATACCATTTCCCGCCCCGATTGTCATCCTTTAATTTGCCGCCTCTCCGGCCTTCTCCTCCGTCTCGGTATTTTCGGCGTCCCGCTCCCGCATCAGTTCATGAAGTTTGGCTACCGCCCTGTCTATCCCCCCCACCTCGTTAATGATGCCCATTTTCACAGCCTCCTGTCCCACCAGTATGGTTCCCACATCCTTGGTGAGCACCCCTGTTTCCATCATAAGCTCCTCAAATCTGCTCTTGTTAATTTTGCAGTGGCCGCACACGAATCCCGTGATTCGGTTCTGTATCTGACGGAAGTAATCAAAGGTCTGGGGAACTCCAATCACCATTCCGTTCATCCTTACGGGGTGAATCACCATCGTTCCCGTGGGGACGATAAAGGAATAATCCGTGCTCACGGCAATCGGCACTCCGATGGAATGGCTCCCGCCGAGCACAAGGGATACGGTGGGCTTGCTTAAGGAGGCAATCATCTCCGCGATGGCAAGGCCGGCTTCCACGTCGCCGCCCATGGTATTAAGCAGAATCAGCACGCCGTCAATATTGCTGCTGTCCTCGATAGCCGCCAGCTCCGGCAGAATATGTTCATATTTGGTGGTTTTTGAGTTGTTTCCCAGATTGTCATGCCCTTCCACCTCCCCAATCACGGAAATCAGGTGGATGGTATGGGATTTCCCGTTTTTGTCAAGGGTAACCTGACCGGTTTCTTCGATTTTTTCGCTTCTATGCTTTTCTTCGTCTATTTTTTTGTCTGACATACTTTCCCTCATTTCCGCGCCGCGTTTCGCGCATAACAAATTTAAAAAAGACTGCGTAGGCAGCGTTTATACATTGCCAGTGCAGTCTTACTTAGTATGCTTTCTTCTTATTTTTTTATGCATCAGAAGTCAAAATCGTCGTTTTCACTGATTTTATAATCGAACTCATTTTCGTCCGGAAACTCCAACAGGTCGTCATACTCCTGCAAATCAAAATCCATCTCCCGCTTCACATGCTTTTTCGGCCCCGGAAGGGGATTTTCAATATATTTTATTCTTCTGCCATCTTCCGCGATAAAATATTCATCCTGTTTTTCTTCCACCGGCATTTTTTTGTCCTCTTTCCTCCGGGCTCTGGTATTTTTCAAAACAGCCGCCTCTTCCCCCTCTTTTGCGGCCTCAGTTTTCTTTTTCCTTTGCATGAAGCCAAAAAGCCACTGACAGGCAATCCCTGCTGTCACGGCGGACAAAAGCCACAGCGGCAGATAAAATCCCAGGGAGTTTCTTATGCAAATCACGCCCAGATAAAATCCCATCACAATCAGGCTCAGCCTGCTCCAGTTACTCAGTCCCCTGTTTTGCACGGGTATCTGCAGGCATCCCAAAACCGTTAAAACAACCGTCCACTGGAACATATAATAGTTTTCCGGGCATATCACGAACACAGTATTCATTATAAAGGGCGATACCACCAGGATAGTTCCCGCCGTTATACCCGCAAGCCGTCCGAACAGAAGGCTCATTCCCGCGAAAAAAAGAAGCAGCCACAATATCTGTAAAACCATCTGATAAACGCAGACTGCCTCCGTCCTGTTTCCCACAAACCGCAAAAGCCGGGACAGGCTCTCCCCGTATCCGTAGGACAGCCCCTCCGCCAGCACTCTTTCATTGTCGCCGGCCCGAACCATGGCGTATTCAAAATATCCGTATGTATCAAGAACCTCTCTGGGGGAAAGCCCCAGAAAGCCGGCAAGCGCCCCGCTGCTTCTGCTGAGGAAATAGTAAACTGTTCTGCTTGAAACCGCAGCCAGTATCCATATAAAATTAAAGATTTTCCATCTTTTATTCATCCCAGTTATGATATACCGCCTGCACGTCGTCGTCCTCGTCCAAAAGGTCCAGTATCTTCTGCAGGCTCTTTAACGCCCCTTCGTCCGTAAGTTCCACGTAATTCTGAGGAATCATTGTCACCTCAGCAGAGACAAAGGTAACTCCGCTCTCTGAAAGCGCCTGCTGCACCTTATCGAAATCATCGGGAGCCGTAAGCACCTCGTAACTGTCCTCCTCCTCTGAAAAGTCCTCCGCGCCGGCGTCTAACGCCAGCATCATCAGTTCGTCGGCGTCCCCCTCGTACTCTTCCTTGTCAATAATCATCTGTCCCTTTTTGTCAAACATAAAGGACACGCAGCCGGGCGTACCCACGTTGCCGTTTCCTTTTGTGAAAGCGTTTCTCACATTTGCCGCCGTCCTGTTCTGGTTATCCGTAAGCGCGTCCACAATGATTGCAATGCCGTTAGGTCCGTACCCCTCGTAGGTCACGTATTTGTAGTTGACGTTTCCCACGTCGCCGGCGGCTTTCTTGATTCCCCTGTCGATGGTGTCGTTGGGCATATTGTTGGCTTTCGCCTTCGCAATCACCTGCGCCAGCCTGGAATTATTGGAGGGGTCCGCTCCGCCCTCCTTAACCGCAACCGCGATTTCCCTTCCGAGAATCGTAAAAATTTTGCCTTTGGCGGCGTCGTTTTTTTCTTTCTTATGTTTGATGTTTGCAAATTTTGAATGTCCTGACATTTTTTCCTCCGTCCCAAAGCGTAAAACGCTTTTCCTTTACTGCTGCTTTTTTTCTTCTTCTGATTGTAAAGCGTCCTTTTCCCCTTTTTTATCGGGAAGCCTTTTCACAAGGACGCTCTTTATCATGCGGTTTTCAACCTGCTTGATTTTAAATTCATATCCGTCCACGTTTATGGAAAACTCTTCGTCCTCCTCCGGAATCTTATCCATTTTGGAAATCATAAAGCCGTTTAACGTGTCAAATTCCTTTTCGTTAAAGGATATTTCAAACCTCTCCTCCAGTTCCTCAAGAGGGGTGATTCCTTCTATTATATATTCGTCGGCGTTTTCCGTCTCCTCGATATGCGCCTCGTCCTCGTCGTATTCGTCCAGAATATTTCCAACGATTTCTTCCAGAATATCCTCCATGGCAATCAGCCCTATGGTCTGGCCATATTCATCCACCACAATCACCATCTGCGTCTTGGTATGCTGCATACTTTCAAACAAAGCGTCGATATTTTTTGTTTCGGGGACAAATGCCGCCTCCCGCAAAAGGCCCGGAATTTCCGAAACCGGTAATCCCATATTTCCCTCTTCCCTGTGGAAACGCATGGCGTCCCTGAAATGGAGAATCCCGATGATATTGTCCAGATTTTCCTCAAACACCGGAAAACGGCTCTTGCTCTCGCTCAACATGTAGTTGATTGCGTCGCCCAGCGTCATATCCCTGTCAATGGCAAGGATATTGGTCCTGTGGGTCATAATGTCCTGGGCTTCCTTATCGCCAAATTCAAAGATTTTGGTAATCATCTCCGCCTCGGAAGCCATCAGCACCCCCTGCTCATGCCCCTCGTTTACCATGGATATGATTTCCTCTTCCGTCACGTCCTCCGTATTTCCGTCCGTATGGATTCCGAAAATCCGCAGAACCCCTTTGGCGGTAACGGATATCAGGCCGGTCACCGGGCTGAATATTCTGGTAATATGGTAAATCGGATTGATACATGCAAAAGCCCATTGGGAAGCATAGCGCACCCCCAGCTTTTTGGGAATCAATACCCCGAAGGTAAGTAATATGTAGAGCAGCACCGCTCCTGCAAGAACCACTGCAATTATGGAAACCGCCGCAGGCGATACCGACATGCCCTCCAGCTTTTCAAAAACGCCTTTTTCCAGAAGCCTTTTTGTGACGCGTCCGAATACGCCCAGAAAAAACGCTCCCATCACCAGATTAATCAATGTAACCACAAGCTGAACGGTATTGATGTACTGCGCCGGGTTTATGGTAATTTTGTAAAGGCGCTCCGCCTTTTTGTTTAACATAAGGGCAGCCCGCGAAGAGTGCTGTCCGTTGTTTCCCTTCTCCTTAAACTGCTCGGAAAGTTCCTTTGTGTTCAGTTCCCTGACCGCTTCTCCGAATCCGTAAAAAAGCATGTCAGTTAAGAGCAACACGAAAAAAAAGATACAACTGGCCGTAGGCCCACCATCGTCCATTTTCTCATCTCCTGATTCTTAAGTTCCGTAAAATTCCAAATTAAACTATACCATCTTGCGCTCTTATCGTCAATACTATGTATCCAGTTCCAGACTGACCATAAGACCCTGATTTACCTGTCTCATAATATCTTCGTCCAGATGGCATACCTTATCCTTCAGCCTTTTTTTATCTATTGTGCGGAGCTGTTCCAGTAAAACCACGGAATCCTTTACCATATCGTAGCGTCCCGCGTTCAGCTCTATATGGGTGGGCAGCTTTGCCTTATTCATTTTGGATGTGATTGCCGCGCAGATTACCGTAGGGCTGTGCCGGTTTCCCACGTCATTTTGAACAATCAGAACCGGACGCACGCCGCCCTGCTCGGAGCCCACAACCGGACGTAAATCCGCATAATAAATATCCCCTCTTTTCACTTTTCAACGCCTTCCTTCCAACAGGATATTTTAAACTTAATAGGTAGTATAACCGTATTGTCAGAAGGTATACAAAGCATGGCTAAGAAATATCAGGAACAAATTCCGGGCAGTCTTCCTGGCAGTAAAAAACTTTGCCGCCTTTTAAATAAACTCTCGGTACCCTTTTCCCAATACAGCAGGCAAATTCATAATTAAACCTGCCTGAAAGCTCCCCCGCCTGCTCCATGGTAATCCGTTCTTTTCCATCGGCACCGATCAGGGTAGCCC
>OFFT01001135.1_pt1 | contig 16568 bp, 20 predicted proteins | sample 1521581 | NCBI WGS metagenome assembly OFFT01 (sample SAMEA3504084, study PRJEB24116) | mouse gut metagenome | biome: mouse gut; feature: mouse-associated habitat; material: faeces | place: Denmark | collected 2011
GGCTTTTAGCGTAATGTGATAGATCAAATATTATTTTTTGTGGTTGGTAGGCTTTGAAAAGCCTTGTATTTACAGTGTTCTTATTAAGAAACAATCATATTATTTTTATCATTCTTTCCTGCTCGGTTCTGGCTTTTGAACAGCTTTCTTCTATAGACAAAAACCGGAAAAATTATGCGGTGATTGATCGGCTGGGCGTATCAAGTCAGAAACAGGTTGCCTTGATACGCAAGGAACTTTCCACTGTGTTTTTTATCCCCTTGCTATTCCCCATCATACTTACCGTTTTCCTGATTGCAGGAACACAGCTCCTTTTCGGGAAATCGTTTTTGCAGGAAGGACTTGTGTTGTTCTATGGCATGGTGACAATTCTGTTATTCTGTGCTATTTACCTAACCTATTTTGGAGCAACAATGTTCCTGTTCAAAAAGGTAATTCTTCGGCCCAAAATAAGATAGAGATTGTTGAAAGGAACGGTATTGTATGAGCTGGGATATTGATGTTAGCGAAAAATTGTATCAACGCCTTGCAAATGAGATTTTCTTTCGTATTTTACACGGCAAATATAGAACAGGAGATAAAATGCCTTCTTACACCGAGCTGGCAAAAGAAGCTGGAAGTAGCCCGGAAACTGTTAGGAAAGCATTTCGAGAACTACAACATTATGGCGTGATTGAAAAAATGCGGCGAGGTTATTTTGTAACTGCGGATGAAGCGGTTGTAATGGCTTATCGTCAACAATATCTTACAACCATTGAGAAAAAATATCTTGTTGCAAAAGCAAAAGTAGAAATCTGAAACAGTAATATTAAAGCTATCCTGCCCCGCCCGACGGGGAAAGAAAAAAACCGTTGCGGGGCAGATGGCTTTGTGCGCTCATTTCACCAATATGCCCTGACGGCGGTTTTGAACATATTTCAAAGCCGCCGCTTTTTTGCAAAGGAGTGATGATTGTGTACTGAAACGGCGGCTTTAGGAGGGAGCCGCTGTGTTAATTATTTCAAATGTTCATGAGTTTCATCAATTAAAAAAAGCATAGATCCTCCTCCGGGTTATTCCGGTTATGTATGCGAAATTTGTTGGAACCTTAACTATTATGTCATTTCATGCGTCCGTGTGGCTTCATGCCGCCCGGGCGCTTTTGCGTTCTTATGGGTTAGCTTCGGGTCATGTTGGCCCGAAGTCATTCCCCGGTGCCGCTCCCCGCCGCCTTCGTTTCGGTCACTCGTCAACCAACAACCGAAACGGAGGTCAATATGGCTATTATCAATTTGCGGGACTATTACCCATTCTATACATCAGATTGCATTGGATAAAGTCCAGAAGAGTAATCTTATTGGTGATTTTCTGTACCATGCTGACCAGTGCAATTTCCGCATTACGGGTCTCCATATGACCACACTCCATCTTAATATCCAGCACAGGCACCAGCATCTCTTGTGGCGAAGAACCACTGTGCACATAATTCACGCCCCCGCCAGCCACTTTGGAGACATTGCTGCTTACGGAAAAATCTTTTTATATCTTGCATTATTTGTGTTTCCATCAGGCTCTATAACCCCTGCTTCCACAAGCTTCTTCAAATAACGCCATGCGGTAGCTGATGACCTTCCTGTCAACTGCTCGGCTATCTGTGTCGAAATGACCAAATTTCCCTCCAGATATTCAATAATCGGAAACATTTTCTCATAATCTTTTGCTACTAAAACTTCTTTCAAACTTCTTTCATTTTTTTGATTGAAGTTTCTATCTTCTTTCATCTCCTCTTCATTTGCATATACCATCTTTAATGTCAGAGTAACCTGATTCAGCCTCGTATCTTCTTTCAGTTCTGGTTTTATCCAACCCTCATTTTCCCATGCAGATAAAATCGCCGGGAAACCGGAACCGGCATTGTCACCGAATCCACTCATCCTGAGCATCGTCTGCATACGGGGATTCCTTGACTTTGAATTTCCGCCCCGATAAATGTCCTCAATCGAAAGTTTCAGGATTCCGGGATTGGTAAACTCAAAGCCATCAGCATGCTTTATTACTTTTCTCTTACCGCCTTATGGACAGGCGTTTCATCAATCCGCTGCATTCCTTCCAATCTGAATGGCTTCTTCAGGTCAGCAGTCAGCTTTGGCGTAACCTTCGTAAAGAAATTGAACAAATTATTTTCCCATGTCCCATCATATGTGATACGGTCATTCCAGCGAATCTCCAACGTAACCTGGCTTTCATCCCGGTAATCCATGAACACATTATCGAACTCGTCCCGTATGGCAAGCCCATCGCCGAACATCATCAATCCGGCAAGCGTCAGGCCCTCTTTTTCTTCCCTTCGGTCTTTTCTGTATCCACCAAGTTTTTCAAGAAACGACTTGTCATCAAGGGAATTCCATACATTGTATTTCGAACATTTTCAATATGCTTTGGGCAATAAATTAACTGTACTTACTCAACTATATGGAAATGATACTTCTTTGCTCTCATTTCAAAAGCATACTTTGTACCTTCCATGACATCACATATTTCTTTTCCTATTTTCTTATCATCCATCGTGCCCTCATATCTGACTTTGACATCATCTGTTTCAGAATTCATTGACACAATATACTCTGCATCCGCATTAACCGGAATATTCGCATTATGTGTCACTACAATAACCTGTCTCTTAGATTTGGCTTCTTTTAATCGTGCTACTACCAAATCGTAAACCAATTTATTGTCCAAATCATCTTCTGGCTGGTCTAATAGCAACGGCAAATCTCCATAAGCCAAAAGAAACGTTAATATTGCTGTAGTTTTTTGACCTGCAGAGGCATTTGAGAGTGGAATAAATTTTTTCGCACCTTCCGGCTTGTATGATACCTCCAGGTCATCCTCTGGAATAAATGCAATCATTCTTGAGAACGCTTCTGGCGTCATATCCCTAATTGCTGAATTCATTCTTCCCTGACATGTCTTTTTATCCTTTTCATCCCTGATATCTTGCATCAATTCCCTAAATTTCTTCATTCCATCTTTTTCAAAAAAGTAAGTTGATAATTTACTGATTTCATCATCAATCGTTGCATTGTCTTTTTGTAAAACAGATTTCATCATATTCACAAAAGAAGTCTTGTTTCGTCCTTTCTTCACCACAAATTTCACATTAGAACCTTTTCCAATAACTCCATTTATGAAATCTGCTCTCATACTCCATATTTCATTAGCGGCCCTTTCATATTGCCCGTATAACAGTTTCTGCGTCTCTTCCGCAGTACCTAATTTTGCTTTGTCCGATTTAATGTTATCTAATTCTGTCAATTTGTTCTTTTTTCTATCCAGCAGCTCATCTAATTTATCAAAATCAATACCTTGCTCCTGAAGTTCTTTACACACTTTATTATATTGATTTTCTGCACTCTCTTTTCCTTTTTTCCATTCTGATTTATCAATTTCTTCCAGTAAGCTATCTGTGTCTTCCTCAAGCAACCTGATGGATTCCAATAAAGCATTTTTTCTAATCAGAAATGCCTTTTGATCTTTATCCAACAATAGTTCTAATTCAGGATTCTCCATCTCTGAAAGATTGGGATTCACCAGTTCCAATGACATAATCGAATTCTTTAGTTCTGTTACTTTATCACTTTTTTGTTTTATGTAATCATCTATTATCTTCTTTTGTGCACTATACTTTTCTTTTTCCCTTAATGCGTCAGATATCCCACTTGATTCATACTTGCTGATTTGCTCTTCTATATCTTTTAATTCTGTGTTTATCCTTGACTCCTCACTTATTGATTTTTTCAAATCATAAATTTCAAGTGATTTTGCAATATAAGAATTAAAGATTGTATCCTTCTCATTTATTTTTTTGCTGAGGTCTGCAATATCTTCGTCTATAATGCTTAATAAAGAATTGGCATCTAGTGCTAATTCGTAAATCTCCTTCTGGGTATATGCCTGTGCTTTGAAAAAATTTAGGAAATTATCATCGGCCACCTCTGACCAGCTTTCGTTCACATACTTATACAATTTACGCGACTGATTACTCATACTGGAAATATTCGTGACAACTAATTTATAGGAATCAGCAAGTCTCTCAAAATATATCTCCAAAGTAGAGTTTTTTGTAAATACACCTCTCGCTATTCCTTTACCTTTTTCCTTTTTACTTTCTCTATAAAAATAATACTGCTCATTCTTTATCTCCTCTAAATTATCCCCGCCAAACGAACACATACCTCCAACCAGCATACGGATAATAGACGATTTTCCGCTACCTCTTCCACCAATTATTGTATTTAACTGAGGATTAAAATCCACAATTATGTCCTCTTTTTTATTAAGGAGTGTGTCGGTTGCTTTTATGGACTTTATCCACAATTCTGGCTCTGCATCCGGCTTATTGGGACTTTCATACTCATTCCGTACTCTCATATCATAAGATAACAATGCCTGACGCACGCTTTCCAGATTCGGCTTTTGATCCATTTTAAGCCAGGAATAATTTCTTCCGATTCCCCATAAACCATGCTTTGCATCTTTTTCTGAACACGGATTATCAGAAAATGTCAGAAATGGCAATCCAGCTTCTTTTGCCAACGAGTAGGCCTTGTACCATTCTTTTGCTTTATCATCTGAAATTTCCTTGTCATATTTTTCACTTAATAATCTGCATGTCTCTTTTATATCCTTGTTGTTTTCATACACATCCCATACACTCTTATTCACAATCTGAACAGCATTTATATATTTTCTGTCCAAAACCTTTTTGATATTGTCATGGCTGATTTGAGAAATTCCGCTGTAATCATCTATATGGGCAGCTATCACCAATGCTCCCGCCTTTTGCGCCATATCGCATATCTCAAAAATACTCCCATTAGAGGTATTAGCGCTATTTCCCAATTCATTTTTTGTGATTCCTACCTTTGCCAAAAAGTCTCTTACATCAGCTCCCTCACAGTGAACATCAAAAAGGATTAGAATATGGATTTTACTTGAATCACACGATAACTCTACCGCCGGGAAAACTACTATTCCCTCTCCTTCACATATTGCTTTAATTTCATCTATTCCTCTGTAGTCATTATGATCTGTAATCGCTATACACTGTAATCCTTTCCTTTTTACTTCCTCAACCCATTCACTTGGAGTATCTTTCTTCTCCCTGTAGCACGCGCTGCACATTGTGTGCAAATGAAAATCACACTTATACCATCTTAATCCTACGTATCCCATCCTATAAATCCCCCTTTTATTTTACATTTGTACTTAATTCTTTAAAGTAACCTATTTTTTTAAATCTTCCAAGTGTTTCCAGCGCCCCTCAAAGCAAATCGGGTAGCCCCGTAGGTTCTCAAGGCATATCCCCTTTTCCGGAAGACATCACCGGCGCAGGATTTTCTCCATCGCCTTCCCTTTGGCAAGCTCGTCCACCAACTTGTCCAGGTAGCGGATTTCCTGCATCAGGGGCTCTTGGATGTCCTCTACCCGGACTCCGCAGACCACGCCTTTTATCAGCCTGCGGTTCGGGTTCAATGTCGGAGCCTGCAGAAAGAAGTCTCCGTAGGTGATATCGCTTTCCATCAGTTCCTCTAATCTTTCTCTGCTGTATCCGGTCAGCCAGGCGGTGACTTCGTCCACTTCTGTTTTGGTGCGCCCTTTCTTCTCCGCCTTTGCAATCAGCATGGGATACAGTTTCCCAAAAGGCATGCCGTATATCTTTTCGTTCGCCATGATGCACCTCCCTGGAAGAATCTCAGTCCCGCTTGGGTTCCCTGGCCGGCTCTTCCTTCCGCAAATCTTTCTCATACATCTCTCTGCTGTTCATCAGCCAATCCAGTTTTTTCCGCGTCTCTTCGCGTTTTTTTCTGTCGAAATCCTGAATGGACATGTGCTGGAAATACCTGGACTGCTCCTGGCTAAACCCAAACTTTTCTCTCATTGTCTCCGCATATTCATGGAACCCATCGGCATTTTCCATGATTGCAATGATTTCGGGATAGTTCTCCGCCGCAAGCAGATGCGCCTTTGCTTCCTCTATCTGACGGTCCAGCTTACCGATCTGCGTCCGGGCATATCTCTCCCGGCTTTCGTCATCGTATGGCAGATCTGGTATGCCGTTCCTTCTTTCTTTCATCTTCGCCGCTTCCTCTTGATAGCTTTTATATTCCTGCTCCGTGAGCATGTCAAATCGGATCTGCAGCAGCTTCTTTACCTGATAGTCGGATAGGTCAAACGCTTCTTTCAGGGAAACAATCATATCTCTTTTGTCTTTGCTTCCCTTTATCACTTCCAGAATCTCCGCGCTGTGCTCAAACGCCCAAATATAGTCCTGGCATAGCTCTAAACGGCTGTCATAATACTCCCAGTTGTCATCATCCTCATACCGCAACCTCCCTTTCGGGAGTTTCCCGTGCATTTCCCTGTAATCCGACTTAGAATACTCATTCGTGCTCACATCGGCCCTTACCCCAATCTGCTCATATTCCGCCAGTTCATCCACGGCTAGCGCATATGCTTTGGACAACGCTGCATAAATGGACTTAAAATCGTCCACATACACTGAAATCCGCTGAACATCACCCGGATAGTCCTCCGGAACATACTTCCCGAAACGTTCTATCAAAATTCTCACCTGGTTGCACCGCATATCAATCCCTCTCTCCCATAAATTATTTTGGTGTTAGTCAGTAAGTGGGTTGGTGGCACAATTTCAGGCTTTTCAGGACCTTAAAATATGCGGACTGCAAATGGGGAAAGCGGCTTACCAACCCATATGCTGACTAACACCATTATTTTTCATCTTTTCAGAAAATCGCTGAACTCTTTCAGTTCCTTTTTTCTGCTCTCGGGAAGGCTGTTGAACTCCACATTGCAGACCGCTCCCTCCAAGGCATACAAATGCACCAGACAGACATTCGGATACCTTTCCTTCAATTTCAGAAAGGCCTGTTCCGCGCCTGAACGGATCAGTTCCTCCGCCGAGCCAATCCCAACGGAATCCAGCTTCTTTGCCATTTCCCTGCCAATATTCATCATGGATGCCAATTCCGCCATGTTCTTCTCTCCTCCTCGATTACAATTGCGTGTTCTAATTGCCGACAGTTCTGTCAACCGCTCATTCATCATATTCACAAATATAACCGATCCGTCCTGCATAGGAGGGCGCGGCAGACAGGATATCCTCCGGCACATCGTTGAGGTAGCACCTGCCATCCGCCTTTCGGTATAGGATGGCTACGTATTCCTCTTTTACCTCTCTCCCATCCTCGGTAAGCCCCTCATAGCTTGGCTCGCCCTCCAGCCAGAAACCGGCGAACAGGGCCTTATACAGGTCTAACATACCGTATCCCTCCGGCGTTCCGGGCTCCAGCCAGCCGAATCCAAATCTGTCCGCCCTGTTGGCGCCTACAAAGAATGTAACTGCCGTTTTTTCTTCCGAAACAATCTGTTCCTGCACCTGCCGGAATTCTTCCCATGAGGTGAGGGTCGCCAGATAACCGCCCTTTTCCTCACAGGCCTCATACGCCTCTGTCCATGTCAGATCTTCCACAATCAGCTCATAGCGGTGTGCTGCCGAGGCCGTTTCCTTTCTTTCCAGCAGAGAGCGCATCTCAACTTCAATATAATACGTCTCCGGCGTCTTTCCCTCCTCTTCCGGATAAACGGCATGAAACCGCTGTTCATATTCCGCTTTCTCTACCGGCTGCTCCAGCCAATGGTATTCGAAAATATAATCATCATTTTCATCAAGCTTCGGCCCGTCCGGCGGATCCTGGCAGGTTCCTCCGCCTATGAAATCCCAGGAGCCGTCCTTGATGGCGTATACATTATCATAATAATATCCCATGTTCCCTTCGGAATTGCAGAGGAGATTCCCTTTCTCAATATAGGTAAAATACAGGCGGCTGGTCTGCAGCACATCCAGAACCCCATCATGCCAGGTCAAAATCTGGCAGCCTCCCGCTTCAAAGCCGGAATCTATCACAAGCTCCGGAATCTCATCTTCGTCCACATAAATCAGGCTGTAAGTGCAGGAACCGCTGGCTTCAAATCCATCCAGATAGTCAAGGTATGCCTGCTCCCAGGGCTCCTTATCGGCAGGGCTTTCCATGTCCGTTTCTGTGCCTGAAGCTTCCTTGTTTTCTGAATCGTCTGAATCATCCGGGCCGTCTTCCTCTTTCGCACCACTGCTTTGCGGCTGGTTTTCTTTTGGTTCTGAGTCGTCTGAATTATCCGGGCTGTCTTCCGCTTTCACGTCGCTGCTTTGCGGCTGGTTTTCTTTTGTCTCTACATCCGGTATCGCTATTGCGTCGTTTCTCCCACAGGCCGTAAGGAAAAGGGCGACCATACCGCACAGCAGGGCCAGCTTTTGTCTTTTCATCCAAAATCTCACTTTCTCTATCTTGATTGGGAGGCCGGCAGTCTATTCTTCAGGCCCCTGTGCAAATTCTTGTGCAAATTTTCGGTGGACATCTTCCCCGGCGCGCAAGTACAGAAACCTATCGCGCAGAGGGCTACAGCTCGTACTCCGGGCTTGTGCGATTGCGAAACAGACCGGAATATTTGCATGGGGGTTCGGTATGGACTACTGGTTTCCACTGCCTTGATTATAAAATATTTACCTACAACATGCAATGAATATTTATAACCTGAAATCCCGCCATTTTTTATAATTACACCCTAAAACCAAATAAGCTGTTGTGAATACTTCCTTATCACCGTAAAACTAAGGCGTAACAAGCAGTCTGCTGATTTCGCCCTCTTTGTTACCCCTAACGGTCGAAACGGAATTTTAAATTTGATGTGCGCGGAGTAGCGCCGCAATACTGCCGCCAACAACGGTTTTTTATTTACCGCTTGCGGCTGTCCGACTATCATATACTTAATTTTACTTGTACTGCAAATTTAACCGGTGCACAGTATAAATAGGGGTTCAATCTCTCTTTTTATGAAATCTATCCTGTCTTTCACTCTTGGAACAAATAAAGAGGAAATAGCGACTACAATTTTATCTTTAACATTGACATATATCGCATTTCCACCGTCACCTAAAGCCGCATACGAATGCTCCGCTTCATCTATAACCCACCACAAATACCCATACTTTAAATGGCGTGCTTTCCAAACGCTTTGTACCTGCGTACTCTCGAAAATCCATTGATCGGAAATAACCTGTCTGCCGTTCCAATGTCCCTCATTCAAATATAACTGCCCTAATTTAGCCATATCCATAGTCGTAAGGGATAATCCCCAGCCAGCCGTATTCGTTCCCTTCGGGTCAGCAACCCAGCCATTTGCACCTTTTGATTGATAAAAATCCAGTTGTTCTTCTTTGCTTTGAAAATAGATGTTTTTATCCACCGAAATTCCCAACGGAGAAAAAAGATTGTCCTGTGCAAATTCTAATACGGATTTCCCTGTAGCATTGACAAGTATGCCCGATAAAATATCAATTCCGATGACAGGAGCATATTTGAAATTCCCAATTTTTCCGTTTCCGCCCAAAAGATCAAGAGAGGATATTACCCAATCATCACTGGAAAAATATTTTGGATAAGGGTTAAACCTATACTTATAGGGGGCGGTCATTGTAAGCAGATTCCGGATTGTAACATGCTGTATTGTTTTCTCCCTTTTCCTGGTTTGATAATTTGGAAAAAAATCAATTACTTTTTCATCAAGGTTTTTGATACAGCCTTTATCTAAGGCAATTCCGAATAACATGGAAATGATGCTTTTCGTCACCGAAAAAATATGAATGGGGTCATATTCTGAACACTGATTAAAATAACTTTCGTAAGCAGCATTATTATCTTTCAGTACAATGATTCCGGTTATATTGCCATATTCTTTTTTTATTTTATTTTCTAAAGATGTTATTTGCTCCTGTTTCATGCCGTTTGATCGACCTCCGCTTTAAATTTTTCTAACTGGATAATAGACTTCTGTAATCAGTTCATCTTCCTCCGCAACCTGAGAGGGGTCTGTTACATACACTTCAAACAATGCGTCGGTGCATTCATACCCTTTCTGTTCTGCCCATTTTATCTGCTTTGCATATACAGAAGATAAAATCGAATAGCTTCCCTTTACAACAGTTTTCAGACATAACCCCGCCTTAAAATCTCTTGTTCCAGTCACATATTCTTTAATAGGGACAGCAAATTCTGTGTCTAAACCAAACGGGCTAAATTCATTGCTGTGGAATAAAACCATTGGGGGATTGGCTATGGTTAAATTTTCTTTCCTTATCCTGCCTGATAGCCTCCCAAAGCAAACGCCGTAATCGTCAGAAAAATTATCCGCTTGAACCATTTTGCGGATGGAGAGCAGGCACATCACCGGAACCTCCACAAGTTCTACATCAATATCATCTAAATATGACATAATGGGCTTCCCATTTTTTAGGTTCGATATATCGCATTCCAGTTGATACAGACGCTTCTCCTGTTCATGTAATTGCTTTTTTATATCTTCCCGTTTTCGGGTTAGGGCAGCATACAATTTTTCCTCATACAATTCTCCCGATTCTATCATCTGCTTTATTTCCTCCAATGAGAAATTGTATGATTTCAAACGGATAATAAGCAGCATAGTTTCCAACTGTTCAATCGCATAGTACCTATATCCGGTTTCCGGGTTGATTTCACTTGGCAGAATAAGCCCTATTTCAGCGTAATATCTGAGAGTTTTTGTAGATACTTTGCATATTTTTGAAAACTCACCAATAGACAGCACTGATAATCACCTTCCTTTTCTTTAAAGTATACACTTTACCGTAAGGGTAAAGTCAAAGGCATTTTTTGTTGTCGGCTTCTCATGAGAAATCTTAACGCTATATAAAATCCAAATCAATATGAGAATTTCGCCGAACCAGGATACTGATATCGCGCCTGTCTTGGCCGCAACCGCACCATCGGAAATTTTCCATCTGTGCATTGCAACCGCACAGGTGGAAAATTTTTCATTTGGAACTGTCGGAAAATAACTGCTACAACTTCTTTAGAAAAAAGCCCAGAAATGCAAGGAAAACGGCTTTAAACTCGTAGCAGTTATTTGTAGACAATTCCCTCTTGACAAATTCGCCCATAGTGCATATACTCAATATATACAGTAAACACTCCACAAAACAACACCACGCCATGCCGAAGAACCGGCGGCGCCGTGGGGAAACATACAGACCGGAGGTGATGCCCAAAATGAACATCCATATTTCCCTGCAAAGCGACATCCCCACTTACGAGCAGATTAAGATACAGATCAAGGCCCAGATTCTGGACGGACGGCTGGCCCCGAACCAGCCCCTTACCTCCATGCGCCAGCTGGCAAGAGACCTGCGGGTGAGCGTCATCACCACCACCAGGGCCTACAGCGACCTGGAGGCGGAGGGGCTAATCTACACCGTACAGGGACGGGGGTGCTTCGTCAAGGGGGACGCAGAAATGGTCCGCCGCCAGTATCTGCAAAACATCGATGAAGCCTTTCGGACAGCGGTGGAAAAGGGAAAAGCGGCAGGCCTAAACCTTGCCGAACTACAAGACAGACTGGAGGAGATTTTCCATGAAAAATGCAATTGAAATCCATGATTTATGCAAGACCTATCCGGGATTTTCCTTAAAAAACATCAGCTTCACCGTGCCGGAAGGCCTCTGCTGCGGCTTTGTGGGACCCAACGGAGCCGGGAAGTCCACTACCTTAAGGATGATGGCCGGGCTGGCCTTTCCTGACAGCGGGGACATCCGCCTGCTGGGCAGGCCCGCCGACGCCCCTGCCGCGAAGGAGGATATCGGCATCCTGTTCGACCAGCCCTACTACCAGGAGGAATGGACGCCCCTGGATATCGAAAGAAGCCTGTCCCCCTTCTATCCCGGCTGGGACGCTGCCCTGTACAAAAGCTGCCTGTCCCGCTTTGGTCTCGACCCCCGGAAGAAATTCAAGAGCTTTTCCCGGGGCATGAAGCAGAAGCTGGGCCTGGCCGTCCATCTCTCCCGCAATACCCGATTGCTTCTGCTGGATGAACCCACCGGCGGGCTTGACCCTGCGGCCCGGGACGAGCTGCTGGACATCCTGCGGGAATATCTGGTTCCGGAAAGCCGCACAATCCTGTTCTCCACCCATATCACCAGCGACCTGGAACGGCTTGCGGACTGCATCGTCTATATCAGCGGCGGCGCCATTTCCTATGCCGGGGACAAAGAGGAGCTGGTCTCCCGCTATTGCGTGGTGCGGGGCGACGTGCTTCCCGAGGGGAAGAAATCCGCCGCCATCGGCCTGCGCCAGACCGGCAGCGGCTATGAATGTCTCATGGAACTGGACAGGATCGGCGGACTTCCCCCGGACGCCGTCACGGAACCGGCCACGATCGACGATGTGGTAGTCTATATGGAAAGGAGCAGAAAACATGCTTAGAATGTTGAGATTGAACTGGTCTGCAATGAAATGCTATCGTATCAGGTTCCTGATCATCCCCGGGAGCCTTTTCGTGACGGGATGCTTTTCCCCTGTCCTGCTGGTACCCATGGGAACCTTCCTGCTGTTCTCCTTCTCCCTGAATCCTTTCGCCATAGAGGAAAAGGGGGATCTGAACCGGCTCTATCTGACCTTGCCGGTGCAGCGGCGGACGATTGTCACCGGCAGATACGTCCTGTCTTTTCTCCTGTTCGCGGCGGGCGCCCTGCTGGGGCTGGCCATGATGCCCCTGGCCAATCTGGTCTCTTTTTCCAAATGGTACCCGGGCTTCAGCTGGAAGCTGGCGCTGGTTTCCTTCAGTTTCCTTTTCTACGGCGTCATGAGCCTGGCCATGTATCCGCTGCTCTTCAAGGTGGGGTACCAGAAGGGGAAGGTCTGGGGATATTATGTGCCTGCGCTGCTCGTCTGCCTGGCTTATATCGCGTTGATAGAATATGATATGCTCCTGGGGAACGGAACTTTTATCTTCGACCTGCTGGTGTATGCTTCTGACCACATTTTAATCGTCAGCGGAGGGATGTTCACGGCAGGCGGGATTCTGCTGGCCCTCTCCTATCTGCTGTCCGCGAGACTGTATGGGCGGCGGGAGTTTTAGGCACGGCGAAGAGCCGCATGCTCCAATGTCTGCAGCGGAGCGTCAGCCTTATGTCCTGCATGGGGAGAGCGCTCTGCTGTCCGGACTGGCATCCTCTCCTCGCTCAGAAACTGCCGGAAGACAACTGATATAACTTGTTTCGGATAAAGCCCGGAATACCACAGAAGCTACCATGAACTGGCATTCGTTTTTTATAGACAGTCCCCTGCCGCGAAGCAAAAATTGCGCCCCTATGCCATTTTGCGCGGCCTGCCCGCGGGAATCCTGCATATATCTAATCCCCAATCTCATAGAAATACTGCGTCCCCGCACCCGTCCTTACCGCTCCCACGGCCACGCCGTAGAGCCGTTTTGCCATATCCTGCGCGAGCATCTCCTCCGGCGTGCCGCTCCAGATGACCTTCCCCTCTCCCAGAGCGGCAATCCGGGCGGATATCTTCAGAGCCAGCAGGATGTCGTGCAGCACCAGGACGACAGTCTTGCCTTCGTCCGCCAGCTGCCGGACTGTCTCCGCGAACTTCACCTGCTGCCCGATGTCCAGGTAGGTGGTGGGCTCGTCCATGACGATGACGGGGGCCTGTCCGGCCAGGGCCATGGCGATGTAGACTTTCTGGCGCATGCCGCCGGAGAGCCGGGACATGTGCTGTTCGGAAAGCTCTGCTATCCCCATCTGCTCCATGGCCTGTCTGGCTATCCGCATGTCCTCCTCCCTGTATTTCCGGGGGTAGGTCAGATAGGGGAACCGCCCGTGGAGCACCATGCGGCCTGCCGAGATGTCGGGCACGTTCTTTCCCTGGGGCAGGTAAGCAATCTTTCTGGCCAGTTCTGTCCGAGAGATACTATTTATCGAAATACCGTCTATTCTGATGTCTCCGGAGCGCATGGGCAGGAATCCCAGCAGCGTGCGCAATAGGGTGCTCTTCCCGCTGCCGTTGGTGCCGATGATCGTGGTGATTTCACCGCTTTCCGCCCGGAAGTCCACCCCGCGCAGAATCTCGACCTTCCCGTACCCGGCCCGGACATCCTCCATCTCAACCATAGCGCCATCCATCTGAACCCTGCCTCCTTTGCTTCCCTCTCCCGCCAGGCTCTTCCTTTCCTGGCCACGGCACCTCACCAATCCGCTCTCCCAAGCCGTTCCTGACCTGCGCAACCGTCCGCGCACAGGCTTTAATCGCTGTACACAGCCTGTACAGCAGCCACCATAGCTGCCCGGCCTGCTCTTTCTGCCGGCACAGGTCTTCTGCGGCTTTACAGCCCCACTGGTACAAGTATATCATAAGCGCAGCCCCTTGACAGCCACAAATTCATGATTTTCCTGAAAGCATTTTCCCCTGGCAACAGAAAAAAAGGGGGGCAAGAGGTTGGACAGTGAAGACTAGCGGTAGCCCAGCCCGGACAGTTCGCTTCTCCAAAAAAGAAGAAGAACTCCTGACTGTACTCGCCATACAGCCAGGGGTTCGTTCTTTTTGTGTATCATTGGATGCTTCAATTCATGCGGATTGCGGTGACAAGATGGCTTTTGCCATATGGGCGAATGGAAGAATGCCCAGGCCAGGATAAAATATTGCTTTACAGCCCCCGGATAATATTGAGATAATCCTGTCTTTGATCTACTACTGCATAAATGACGACTTCCCTGTCCGCTTCGTTGACCTTATAGAATACCAAATCTTTTTTGAGTATCAAAATCTTGTATCCCTGTCTCTTCAGCACCGGATATCTCGGCTCTGCCCCGATATAGGGATCGTCTGCCAGACTTGATATTCTGCTTTCTATTTCGTCAAGCTGCTCCAAAGCCACATTATTACCGAAGTTCTGAGCCACATATAATATGATTTTCCGGATGCCTGCATCTGCTGTATCGGTACGAACAATCCTGTACTTCAAAATCAATCCTCCTGCAGCATGGCTCGCAAGTCGCTGATGGTATCGCTTATGGGGGCCACACGCCCGTTCTTCACATCATCCTCCGCCTCCGTAAGAATTTCCAGCAACTCTATACGGGATTTCATGTTTTTGTATTCTTCATATGAGAGAGATACCGTATCGCCTCGTCCATTGACAGTAATGATGACGGCTTCCTTTCCTTCCCGGCACTGTCTGGAAATCTCGCTATAATGATTTCTTAGGTCTGCCGACGGCCTTATGGTTTCCTGTAAAGCATACATATCTGTCACCTCCATATACAGCATAAGAAATTGTATCAGTCAATTTCCAACAGTTACTAAGCAAATTATATCGCAATATGCCTATGAAATCAACGCAAATTCTCTTTTCGGAAAAGCATTCCCTATGTGGAGCTGTACCATGCCAGGTATTCCTGTTTGAGATATTCACGGTGCAGCCGCCCATAGCGTCAGAAATACTTCTATAGGTACCCAAAAAAGTCACAAAAATCCCCTGAGGAACCGCGGAACCACATCTCACCCGGCATGCCCGCCCTTATGCCGGATCAGCATGTAGAGGAAAACAGGCCCGCCCACCACGGACATCAATATCCCCACCGGCAGCTCATAGGGGGCGAACAGCAGCCTGGCCGCCATATCGCAGAGGGTGACGAACCCCGCTCCCGCCACAGCGCACATGGGCAGGAGCCGCCCGCTCTCATTGCCGGTGAACCTGCGGACGAAATGGGGCACAATCAGCCCAACGAAGCCCAGAAGCCCCGCGAAGCTCACCGCCGCCCCCGCCAGCAGGGCGGCCAATACCAGAAAAAGCATGCGGTACCGCCCCACCCGCAGGCCCACTCCCTGAGCCGTCTCGTCCCCCAGCGTCACCACGTCCAGCTCGTTGCACAGGGTGAACAGCACTGCCAGCGCCAGCGAGATCAGCCCGGCCGCAGGCAGCAGACGCATGTAGGATACCACGGAGAAGCCGCCCACCCGGAAGTCGATGCTCAGCATGGCCACGTCCGTGTCCAGCACCGTCACGGATTCACAGACGGCATTCAGGATGCTGTTCAGCGCCACGCCGCCCAGGATGACTGTGGTCTTGGACGCATTGGTTCGACGGGAGAACAGGAAAATGAACAGAACCGTAATCAGGCTCCCGCCGAAAGCCGCACAGGAAACGGCCAGACCGGACAATGCCCCCGCCGCGCAGCAGAGGGTCACACCCAGGCCCGCTCCGGCGTTGACCCCGATGATGCCGGGGGAGGCCAGCCTGTTGGCCAGCACGTTCTGCAGCACGGCTCCCGACACCGCCAGCCCCGCCCTGGCGGACATCCGCCGCCACATGAGGGCCGCCCAGGCCAAAAGCCGCCAGATTCTCCAGCGGATCATCTCCTCCCCCAGCTACGCCAAGGTGCTTCAGGAGACCATCATCACCCAGCGGGACGGGCGTTTCGTGGTGCCCGTGAAGGCGGAGCAGAAGGGGAACCTCCCCGGCCTGGTTCACGACATCTCCTCTTCCGGAGCCACGGTATTCGTGGAGCCCATGGGGGTGGTCCAGGCCAACAACGAGCTCAAGGAGCTGGAGGCCAAGGAGAAGAAGGAGATCGAGCGCATCCTCCGGGCCCTGT